>Ga0207693_10005713_pt1 | contig 10338 bp, 14 predicted proteins | sample LARL81metaG_FD_184347 | JGI IMG/M metagenome (GOLD analysis project Ga0207693, IMG submission 184347) | Corn, switchgrass and miscanthus rhizosphere microbial communities from Kellogg Biological Station, Michigan, USA - LAR L8-1 metaG... | ecosystem: Host-associated > Plants > Roots >... | reverse complement strand
GTTCGGTGTCGTCGCTACTCGCGCCGGGAACCTTGGACGGGATGTGGATGGCGAGCGGCTTCGGCGTCAGATTCGCCTGGATCTCGTCCGCCAGCGCGTCCCACCCGCCGGTCATCGGGGTCGAGATCGAAACGTGGAGAGCGGATCCGACCCGCTCGACGGACCAGGTCATCGATGAACCACGCTCCCTCGGGTTTCGTCTGCGTAGCAACCAGAGAACCACCGCGGGACCGATGAACCTGCTCGGCGCAGAGCCCCTCTCGCCCCACGACGACCTTACCCAGCGGTCGTTGGGCGTGAAAGTCGCCCTTCGAGCAAACGGGCGGGGTAGAAGCGCACCTCGGCGTAGCCGTTTTCCTCGAGCCGTCGCGTGCCGAGCTCGATCGCGTGCCGCAGCGTCATCTCGGGGAAGCGAGGGATCTCAACGTCTTGGGCGGCATGGACGCCAGGCCACGACCGCGCCGGGCTAGGAACGATGAACGCATCATGACGATCGCGGCGGGTCGGATGCGGTGCGGCGCCGAAGGTCCCGGGGCGGCGGGAGGCCGCCCCGAGACCTTCTTGCGGCGTCAGCTCTGCGCTTGGATCGAGCCGAACAGCCCGTGGCTCTCGCCGTCGGGCCCCGCGGTGAAGAACAACGTGTTCATCGGCCCCGCTGCGGCGCCGTTGCCGAACTGCAGCGCCCACAGCCCCGGGATCACGATCGGGTTGCCGTTCAGCCGGTGCAGGTTGCCTTCGTGCATGAACTCGCCGTTGGACTCCGGCTCGAAGACGTTGATCATGCCGTCGCCGAAGTTGCCTATCAGCAGGTGGCCGCTCGCGCTGCCGAAGTCACTCGGCGCCCACGCGATGCCCCACGGCGCGTCCAGCGACCCCTTGGACGCGACCCGCTGAAGGAGTTTGCCCGACCGGCTGTACATGTCGACGAAGCCAAAGCCGGCTCCCGCCACGTCGTCCTCAGCGGCGGCATCCTGCTTGGCGTACGTCACGAAGATGTGGCTGCCGATCGTCTGGATGCCGAACGGCGCGTAGCCGCTGGGGATGTTCGGGTCCACGAAGGCGCCCGGCCTGGTCACCAGGTGGAAACGCTGGTTGAACACGTCAACCTTGCCATTGTGGAAGTCCGTTGCGTACAAGTGCGCGCCCTCCGCGGTCGACGCGATCGCCAGTCCCTTGAAGATCGCGTGCTCGCTCCGCATATCGACCACACGGAACGCCGTGGTCGACGGCGCCGGCGGCGGCACGTTCGGGTTCCACGCTCGGATCACGCCACTCTCGGTGTCGAACAGGAACAAGGCCGGCGCGGTCGCGCCGTTCTTCGAAACCTTGAAGCCGGTACCGCCGTTGAACACGGCGCCGGTCGGCGCGCCGGTCACCTTGACGACCAACGGGACCGCGTTGCCGCTCCCGTCATACAGCGTCGAGGTATTGGAGTGGTTGTTCGCCACCCACCACGGCGTGCTCGGTCCCGCGACCAAGCCCCACGCGTTCACCAGGTTCGGGTCCTGATGCGCGGCCTTGTTGGCCTGATCGGAGACCAGTTTGGTCACCTTGTAGCTGTTGCTGCCGGCCGATGCCGGCATGAGCCAGGCGCCGAGGGCCACCATGGCCACGACGCACACGAGTACCACCGATCTCTTCTGCACGTTCGCCCTCCCATCGTCGAACGATGCACGCTGCGGCTCCAGCCCCGCATACCGGAAGCCACCGGTCTAGAGGGCTTACGGGCGGGACCGCGGTGCGGTTCAACCAGAGATTCAGCGCAACGCCGAGAGCGCTTCGCCGGCGCGTGCAACGTCTTCGGGCGGTGAACCCGGCGGCATGTTGAACAGCACGCCTTGCAATCCCGCGTCGAGGAAGACGGCCGCCTGCTCGGCGACCTCGGCCCGATCGCCCCAAGTCAGGCGCATCGCGAGGCCGGCGTCGTCCACGTTGTTGGCGGCCTGCCACTCGCGCCTACGGCGGTCCGCATCCTCGTGCGTGTCCGCGACGATCAGCGTGCCCAGTCGGGTCGCGACGATCTGGGACCGGTCGCGCCCTTCGTTCGCGCAGTGCTCGGCCAGCACGTCGAGCTTGTGGCGGATCATCGAGACATCGCCGAACCCGTTCCACATATCTGCGTACCGTGCGGTCAGCCGCAAGGTCTTCTTCTCGCCGCCACCGCCCACCAAGATCGGCGGGCCTCCGGGACGGATCGGCTGCGGCACGTTGATGGCGCCGTCGACGTGATGGATCGTCCCGTCGACGGTCGACGTCTCCTGCGTGAACATCGACCGGCAGATCCGGAGCGCGTCCTCGAGCCGTTCGAAGCGCTCGGTCGCAGTCGGCCACGGGTACCCGAACGCCCGCGACTCCGTCTCGTTCCACGCCGCGCCGATCCCGAGGATCGCGCGACCGGACGAGATCACGTCGAGCCCCGTCACAACCTTCGCGAGGAACGCCGGGTTCCGATACGTCACGCCGGTGACCATCGCGCCGAGCTGGACGCGCGATGTGCGCGCGGCAACCCCGCTGAGCAGCGTGTACGCCTCGAACATCGGGTCGGTCGGCGGCCCGACATTGCCGATCTGGTGGTAGTGGTCCATGACCCAGAACGAGTCGAAGCCGGACCCTTCCGCGGCCAGCGCGATCTCGGCGACGCGCTCGAACAGCCGGTCGTCGGGCACGTCCGGGAACGTGAAGCTCGGCAGCTGGAGCCCGAGGTGCACCATCACTGCTTCACCCGATACGCCAGGTAGACGGCGCCATCCGGGAACCCGTGCTCGTCGAGCAGCTCGAGATCCAGGCGAAGACCATCGGGGAGGAACGCTGTGCCACCGCCCACGACGGCCGGCACCACGATCACTCCGATGTGGTCGACGAGCCCGGCGCGGAGCGCGGACGCGGCCAGTCCAGGACCGCCGATGCTCAGCTCGCGTTCGCTCTCTTCCTTCATCGCGCGGACGGTATCGGGATCGAACGACGGCTCTAGCTTCGTCCGAGCGGTCGAGACGTTGTCGAGCGTCGTGGAGTAGACGATCTTGTCGGTGGCCTGCCAGATCCGAGCGTAATCGGCGAGGTACGAAGGCTGACCGTCATCGGTTGGGGCCGTCTCCCAGTACTGCATGACCTCGTACATCCGGCGCCCATACAGATAGGTGCCGATGTCTCGCTCGAGGTCGTTCACGAACGAGTGAACCGCCTCGTCGGGCGCGGCCCAGTCGAACGAACCCTGCGCGTCCGCCGTGTACCCGTCGAGCGATGTGATCGCCGTATAGCGGAGCTTCCCCACAGCACCTCCCGAGAACCGACCACAGTCACTGTAAGAGAGGCTCGCTGGAGCGACCCGCTCTCACGTTCCGCGCACACTGCCCTACGCTTCTCGAGGAGCCGTGTCCGTCGGACCGGCCAACGAAGCAGGAGGAGCGCACATGAGCGCCGTCGACGAAGTCATCGAACGCAACCGCGACTACGCGGCCGAGTTCACCCACGGAGACGCGCCCATCTCTCCGAACCTGCCGCTCGTCGTGCTGACCTGCATCGACGGGCGCGTGCAGCCCGCGCGGTTCTTGGGGCTCGGCGTCGGCGATGCGCACGTCATCCGCAACGCCGGCGGCCGTGCCACCGACGACGCGCTTCGGTCGATCATCATCTCGTCCCAGTTGCTCGGGACCCGTGAGTGCATGGTGGTGCACCACACCGACTGCGGGATGCAGACGTTCACGAACGACGAGGTCCGCGCCAAGCTCAAGGCTTCGACCGGCGCGAGCGCCGACGACATCGACTTCATGCCCTTCGCCGACGCCGGGGCGAGCGCCGAGGAGGACGTGCGTACCATCCGCGCGAACCCGCTGTTGCCGAAAGACTTCGACGTGACCGCATGGGTCTACGACGTGCACACGGGCAGGCTCGACGAGGTGAAGGTCCTCGAATAGCGGGGCTCAGGTCAGCACGCGCTGCCGGAACCCGCGGATCCCGATCCACGCCAGCAGGATCGAGAACCCGATCAGCGCAACGTAGACCACCCACACCTGCATATGCGGCACGAGCTGCGGCGTGAGCGCGATGCGCATCGCCTCGCTCATGTACACGAGCGGGTTGATCAGCACGAGGATCTGCAGCCACAGGATCCCGTGCAGCAGCGCCCACGGGTAGTACGTCGCCCCGAGGAACGTCATCGGGATCACGACGATCCCGAACAGCAGCGGCACGCGGCGCGGATCGACCCGTGTGCCCATCACCAAGCCGAGCGCCGCACCCGTGAACGCCGTCAGCGGCAGGAGCGTCAACAGCTCGAACCACTGGACGTCCAGATGCACGGCCGTCGCCGGGATGAACGCCGCCATCGGGAACACCACGACCGCCGCGAAGATGCCTTGCAGCGCGCCGGCAACGATCTTCTCCATCGCGACCCCGCTGATCGACAGCGGCGCCATCACGCGGTCCTCGATCTCGCGCGTGAACCCGAACTCGGTGACGAGCGGCAGCGCCACCGATTGCACGCCCTGGAACATGCAGGCGATCGCGACCACACCCGGGACCAGCAAGCTCGAGAACGTTGTCTCCCCGGCGCCCGAACCACCGACGCCGAACCCGATCTTCGGGAACACGTAGGTGAACACGAAGACGAACAGCAGCGGCTGCATCACCGACCGGATGATGAACTCCACGATGTTCTTGCGAAGGACGGCGAAGTCTCGCAGCAACAGGGCGACGAAGGCGACGCTCGGCGTGCTGTGGAGCGCGGGACGGGTCTGCACGGCGGTCGTGGTCATTCGCGGAGCTCCTTGCCGGTCAGTTCGATGAAGACGGTCTCGAGGGTCGGCTCGCTCACCGAGACATCGTGGACGTGGAAGCCGCCCGCTTCGGACCGCTGGATCAGGCGCGGAAGCAGGCCGTCGGTCGTACTCGCCGCGACCATCACCTCGTCCTCGACCACGCTCACACGGCCGACGCCCGGCACCTCCTCGAGGAGCGCTCGAAGCGCGGCGGCGTCGCCGTCGGCCCGCAAGCGCATGATCGTCTCGGCGCCGATGGTCCGCTTGAGCTCGTCGGGCCGGTCGAGCGCGAGCAGCTTGCCGTGGTCCATGATCGCGACCCGCGAGCAGAGGCGGTCGGCTTCCTCCATGTAGTGGGTGGTCAGCAGGATCGTCTGGCCCTCGCCGTGGATCTCGCCGAGGATCTCCCACAGCGCGAGCCGGCTCTGCGGATCGAGGCCGGACGTCGGCTCGTCCAGGAACAGGATCGACGGGTGATGCACGATGCTGCGGGCGACCATCAGCCGCTGCGCCATCCCGCCCGACAACGTGTTCACGTCGGCCGAGGCCCGGTCGGCGAGCCGGAACCGCTCGAGCAGCTGGTCGGCGCGGTTCCGCGCATCGTGGGTCGGCATCCCGAAGTACTTCCCGTGGTGGAACAGGTTCTCCCAGACGGTGAGGCTCCGGTCGAGGGTGTTCGTCTGTGAGACGACACCCATCACGCGCTTGGCGACGGTGGGATGCGCGACCACGTCGATCCCGGCGATCCAGGCCGACCCGCCGGTCGGGATCACGCGGGTGGTGAGCATCCCGACGGTGGTCGTCTTGCCGGCTCCGTTGGGACCCAACAGGCCGAAGATCTCGCCGGCGTGTACCGACAGGTTCAACCCGTCGACCGCCTGCACGCCGGTGTCGTAGGTCTTGGACAGGTTCTCGGTCCGGATCACCGCGTCGGAGTCAGGCACCCAGTCACTCTAGGCGCGCTTCGCTGGTAAGCCATCCCGGCCCGGTTGCGGTGCTGTTCCTCCGCGCGAGAGGTTTGGACCTCGATTCGCCGGGATACCTCGAGCGGTCTACGCTGTTCTGCGGAGACCGTTCGCGCAACCTGGGAGGGAACATGCGGAAGCTGCTCGGCATCACCACTATCGCCTTGGTCGCCCTCGCCGTCCCGTTCGCGGCCCCCGCCGCAGAGGCGAGCGGTGGGACCACCATGTGCAACGGCACACTCGACCCCGGCACGTACCACCGGGTGGTCGTGCCCGAGAACGGCGTCTGTCTCGCCGGCGACGGACCGGTCCGGATCCTCGCGGGCCTGTGGGTGTCGCCTGGCGCGACGTTTGAGCTCGGCAGCGACGAGAACCCGGCCCACAGCGGCACGATCAACGGCGGCGTCCACGCGACCAACCCGGCGGGCGTCCACATCCACCACGCGACCATCGACGGCGGCATCCGGATCCACGGCGGCAGCGGTCCCTTCGGTCCCCCGTTCGACGTCACCTGGAACGCCATCGAAGAGGACTGGATCCACGGCGGCGTGACGATCACCGGCTACGACGGGTTCTGGATGGGGTTCCTCGAGAACCACGTGTCGGGCACGGTTACCCTGTCGAACAACACTCTCATCGACCCCGACGGCAACGAGTACGTCTCGAACACGATCCACGGCTCGATGCGGTGTTGGGGCAACGACCCAGCGCCCCAGCCCGGCGACTCCGGCGGGTCCCCGAACGTCGTGACCGGTCAGAAGACGGCTCAGTGCACAGCGGTGTAACGGGAGGGATCGAGGCAGGCCTACAGGTTTCCCGGCGATCGCGCCCCTAGCAGCAGAGCGACGAAGGGGGTGCGCAGATGCGCAGGGTAGTTATCGTGCTGTCGGCCGCGATGGTCGCGGTCGCCGGCGTGTGGGCCGCACATGCGGCGACGAACGGCGGCACCACGCCGGCGAAGTGCATCGACACGGTGTGGCGGACCGACGCCGTCTCGACGTCGTCGACCACGTTCACCGACGTGCCGGGGATGAGCGACGGCCCCAGCTCGGTGTTCCCGATCGTGGTGGACGCGAGCGCGGTGCTGACCGGCGCGCCCGTCGAGTTCCGGTTGAAGAGCACGAACGTGGGCGAGCAGGTCGACTACAGCAAGCCGGGCCGAGCGAGCTTCGTGCCCAACGGCGGCGGACCGGATTCCTTCTCGTTCACCTGGATCGAGAAGAACCAGAGCGCCGCGGTCCACGTGAACCAGCTCCAGCTCCAGTGGCGAAGCCCGAGCGGCGACCAAGTCACGATGCTGCGGGGCGACCTCGCCGTGACCTACGACGCCGACGCCTGCATCGGCCAGCCGTGAACGCTAGTGGTCGATGACCTCGGTCATCGACTCGACGGCGACGGTGATCGCCAGGACCAGGGCATCGTCCTGGTCCTCGGCGATCTCCACGCCGTAGGTGTCACGCACGCGGAACCACTTCTTCGAGATGTTCGCGATCTTCCCGTGGTCGCCCTTGATCTCGTACTCGTGATCCGTGAGGTTGCCCTTGATCTTGAACTCGCCGCCGCCCTCGAGGTCGACCTTCAGATGGTCGCGGAACCCGACCAATCGCTTGTGGACCTCGGCGATCTTCTTGCCGTCGCGCTCGATCGCCATCGTGTCGCGGATGTGGAGCTTCCGCTCCTGGATCTTCGCGACCTCGGCGCCGGACATGTCCTGCAGGATGAACGTGTCCCGCAGGCGCATGGCCTTACCGTCGACCTTGTAGACCTTGGTGCCGTGCTCGTCCTCGATCCACGAGTCATCGCCGATCGACGCGAGCTTCTCGCGCATCTGGTACTTCACGTCAGGTGCCGAGGATCTTCGCCTTCGCGGCCGCGAACTCCTCGTCGGTGAGCGCGCCGGAGTCGTGCAGCTTCGAGAGCTTCTCGATCTGCTCGAACGGATCCTCGCCCGCCGGCGCCGCGTCGGCCTGGGCGTAGCCCTCGTTGACCGCCGCCACCTGCTGCTGCGTGTACTGCGCGTCCTGGTCGGCGTAGCGGTTCGCCTGCCGGCGCGACACGCGCCCGCTCACCGCCGTCGCCGTCCCGGCGACCACCGCCGTCCGTGCCGCCATCCCGACCAGACCGGGGCCTCGTCGCATCATCGTTCGTTCACCGTTCCCTTCGTCGTTGGTCTAGTTCGACTCAGCGAAGTCGATCGCCGCCTGGACGACCTCGCCGGGTACCCGCTCGAGGTCCCACAGCTCGCCGCCTGCGTTCACGATCGCGTCGCGGAGCTTCGTGGCCCAGACGTCCTCCCAGACCAGGAGCGCCGCCGAGCTGTTGTTCTCGAGCTCGTCGGCCGCGGCCATGAGGTCGTCCTCGTTGAGCAAACCGCCGCCTGCATTGCCGAGCAGGTTCGAAAGCGCCTTGCCGAAGTCGGAGCCGAGGTCGCTGACCTCGAGCGCCTCCGCCTTGCCGTCCTCGTCCTTGACGACGAGGGCGAGGTCGATGATGCGGATCGTGTTCGTGTCCTGGAGACGAGCCAACTCGGGCAGGATCTCGCCCTTGAACTCGTTGCCGGGGAACGCCACGATCATGTACTCCACCGGTCCGATACTCATCGTTCCTCCTGTCTCAGGGACCCAGGGCTGCACACTCTAGTTGGCGGCGGCGCGACTCGCCGCGTCAGTCCGGCGCCTGCGCGATCACGTGGAACAGGTGCCAGTGCTTCGGGCCCGAGCAGGCCTCGCCGTCGTTCTCCTCTTCCTCGAAGCGCTCGACGTCCCAGCCGTCGAACAGGGCCTCGGCCTCGGCGCGGGTCATCGCGGTTCGTTCGGGCATCGCGGCCCAGGTGTCGTGGTCGCCGAGCAGCTCGCCGGCGAACCGGCCGCCGGGGCGGACCGCGGCCTGGATCCTCGCCCAGACATCGGGGAAGCGAGCCGGATCGCAGAAGAAGAGGCTGTAGCTCGCCCAGACGAGGTCTGCAGGCGGCAGATCCACGTCTTCCATCGGGGACAGCTGCGTCTCGAGTGAAGGGCGCTCGGCGGCGCGTCGGCGGACGCGCTCGATGGCCTCGGGCTCGGCGTCGATCGCGACTACCGTCCAACCGCGGTCGAGCATCGCGAGCGTGTCGATGCCGGCGCCGCATCCGAGATCCACCGCGTTCCCCGGCTCGGCGAACCTGGCGAGCACGTCGAGCAACTGGTCGCGCGGGGCTCGTCCCTCGTTCGCTTCGTAGTAATCGGACCAGGTGGCCTCGTCGGGCATACCGGCAACATAACGACACTCGTGGCCTGCCGACGTGGGTGCCACAGGCCGTGTCCACACATCGGAACTCGGTCCACTATCTGGAACGCACTCAGGGGCCCCCCGCTGAAGATCCTCGCGATCGCCGCCGGGGAACTCGCCGAGCGGTCCGACATGACACGATGCGCCCGATGGGTGAGGAGCATCTGCTGGCGCGGGCCGTCTTGCACGAGGCGTTCACCGTCTTCGACGACAACGTGCGGAAGCTCACACTCGAGGAGTTCCTCGACGCACAGGGCGGCTACCGCTCCGTCCTCGGCCTGACGAAGCACACCATCGGCTGGACCATCGCGTACCACTCCTATGCGTTCGAGGAGCCGCCGCGGTCCTGGGAGGAGCTCGACTGGCCGCGCGGGTTGCGCGACACGATCGACCCGAGCGAGGACTACGTGCGCGAGATGCTCGTGTGGTTCGAGACCTCGCGCGACGCATGGCTCGGCGCGATCGAGCCGCCGGTGGATCTCGCGAGCGAACGCCGGCTGCATTGGGGCGACACGGCGCCGCTGCGCGACATCGTCGCGATGGCTGCGGGCCACATCACGTATCACGCGGGCGAGATCAACGAGATCCTCGCGATCCGACGCGGCGAGGCGAACGAGATCGGCGAAGAGGTCGAGGAGAACCACATCGACACCGAAGGGCACCGGGTCCGGCCGGTGTGGATGGACCGCGAGGCCTAGCGCGGATCCGGACGGTCCAGGTTCCAATGCCGGACCGCTCCACAGGACCAGCCGTCGCCACCGTCCAGTGGGTTCAACACGAACAACGTGATCGACGGCTGTTCCCCCTGGTGGTCGGTGTAGAGCAGCTCGATCAGGAACACCTCCCGGCCCTGGATCCGCCCGACGATCCCTCGATACTCGGGGTCCTCGGGGTCACGGATCGCCGCCTGCCAGAAGCCGACGTCCCCGCCCGGGATGTACAGGTCTCGCTGTTGGGGATGGAACTCGTCGCGCTCGGCATGTCCGTGCTCGGGGAGCAGGGCCTCGAGCCGCAGGTGCCAGCCGTGCAGGACGGCGATCCCCGAGCCGGCATTGCGAACCGACATCGCGAGGTAGACGTTGCCGTCGGCGACCTCGACGTGTGCACCCGAGCCGGCGAGCGATGCGCGATGGTCGTCGCCCCAGCGGATCTTCTGCGGAGGATCCACGAGGCGCGACGGCATCAGCAGCGGTCGGATCCCGAGCTGCATCGAGTACTCCGCCAGCCGCGCGGACCGGTTCGACGATCGGACGGCGGCGAAGGTGGCGGCGGCAAGGACGAGCGTGCCGCCGGCTGTGGCGAGCGATGCCGCGGTGGTGGCATCCATCGGCCGAACCTACCCGGTTGCC
>Ga0207693_10005712_pt1 | contig 10338 bp, 6 predicted proteins | sample LARL81metaG_FD_184347 | JGI IMG/M metagenome (GOLD analysis project Ga0207693, IMG submission 184347) | Corn, switchgrass and miscanthus rhizosphere microbial communities from Kellogg Biological Station, Michigan, USA - LAR L8-1 metaG... | ecosystem: Host-associated > Plants > Roots >... | reverse complement strand
CCTTCCTCCAACGGGAACGAGTCCGGACTCTTCGCAGGGATCCCTTGTTCGAGCGCTGCGGCGACCCACGGCGGGCGATTACTGAGACTTTCAATTTGCTCGTTCTCGATGAAGATCGTGTCGCTGCGAATCCAGTTGTAACTGCGAATTGTACGGTCGAGTACTTCGGAATTGCCGACGCGGCTGTAGTCGGGCTGTGTATTGGTCATCAGCGGAGTCTTGTTAAAGTGCTCCTGCTGAACCTCGAACATTTTGACCCAGGTTCTCTCTGCGGTCTGATAGTCAGGAAACGGCGTGTTCACGAAGGGCCAGGTGTGTCCTTCTCCCCAAAATCCATATAGAAACGTGTCGACAAACTCGACAATCGGATTGCCGTTAAATTCCGCGGCCAAAAGCCCAACCAGTTCACCGAATGCCTGCTGGAAAAAAGGATGGTCGAACCGCGGCTGATACTTCGAATATTGATTCTCGATAAAGCGCGCAGCCGCCTTCTTTTCTTTCTCGTCAGGAATCAGGTCAACGGTCGGTACTTTGTCGAGAACGAACTCGGGAAGCGCGGGCTGCTTCTTATAGTCAGGCGCGCTCATCTGAATGCGCAGTCCAACGCGCTTATTGTTCTTCTTCGCAAGATCGAAAATGAGCTTTACATAATCCGGCAACACGAGCCGCCCAGGTCGCGGCTGGACCTCCCGCCACGTCGGCCGTATGTAAAGCTGTTGCCCCAACGGAAATCGCACCAGGTCTTCGATCGCCTGCGGAATGTTGTCCGACTTAATTTCGTCTGTGCCACTGTCGGCCGTAATGTAAGTGATCAGCCCTTTACCATAGTTCGGCACAACTTCATCTGAAGGAGTCGTAGTCATCACCACATCATCCGTTGGGATCAGCGCCTCCGGTGGATACTGCGGAAACGGCCCCTGATTGAGGCGGTCAGCGACCTGCGGCCCAGAACCAAAATCGTATTTGTCCCAGTTGTGCGCAGGTACAAACCCGTGCGCTTTCGTTGTTCCAAGTTCAGCGGCAACGGCTAACGCGACACTGCTTTTCAAAAAGTCTCTACGCTGCATCGAAGTTGTGTCCTCCCCGTGCACCCGCGTCCGCCGCATAACGACCGATGGCTACGGCAGTTTCGACATGTTTCTCTTTATATCGTTCTATTTCGTTTTGTCCAGTGCTAAAAAATAGATGTTTCCATTGACTGAGAACAATCTGGGCTGTCGGGAAGGAAATCAGGACAACAAGGCGCGGGAGGCCCGCTGGATTTGGCCGACTTCGCATCTAGCGGCGGCCAAAGCCCGGAACGAGATCGTCTTGATAAAGCTGACCGGTGGAGGCCCGTTCTCCAAAAACGGCCTTCTGAGATATTAAGGGAGAAGGCGTTCCGTGACTGTGCCTGGCGGAGAATACTGCGTTCTCCGCATCACAAGTCCCAATGGTCGTGTTTGTCAGGAGATGATAAACGGATCGCCGCGGAAACGTGACATCACTGCTCATCGCCAAGAATCTGCACGTGACTGAAACTGGGTCCGTGAAGGTCCTGGACAAATTCTCTTGTTGCGCATTCTAAAGAAACGTCAGATACCAACGAAGGCGGATGCTGTGTAGCAAGACTCGATCAGCAAGGGAAGATCATCACAAAAAATCTCCGATCGCCGACTCGGGCTCTTACTCCGAGGACGAGTAAGCTCCGAACGTTAGTACATCAAACTCCAATGTAAGAGATGCCACGTAAACACAAAACAGATGGCGCCCACAAAAGAGAGAGCAATGAGCGTGTCACAGATCCGAGTCCAAATCCACCGCGTCGAATCCTGCCACGAGCGTAGCGCGCTATAAATGGCAACGACCGTTCCTACAACCCCAATCCATCCAAACACCTGGACCAGCCGCAGGAATGGATTCCCTTTCGGGCTCAGCATCGAAATATCCTTGAGTGCCATCGCGAAGAATGCTCCGTAGCCGACGAAGAAAAGGATGAACCCGATGCAAGCCAGTCGCACCAGCAGTCGTAATCGCTTCTGCGCTGCAGTCATCGTCAGCGGCTTCGCATAGTGGCGACGAATTAATGCTGAGATCGGCCATAACAACACCGTCAACAGCAAAATCACCAGCGAACAGATAACAAGCGGCAGTTGAAACGCGCTATTTTCCCAGCCCGAGGCTTTCTGAAAAACCATGAACGGGAAGTCGATCACAGCCACCGTATTCCCGGACTCATCCTTCTTGAACCCAAGCCGGTCCTGATCATTTACGTCGCGAAACATCATCGGAGCGACCGCGCGAAACTTCTTCGGCTCGCCATTCATATCTTTCAAGTCTTTGGAACTGATGGTGCCATCGTCATTGCGGAATATTTTCGTCTCCCCCACCACACTTAGCACGCTGAAGATGTTGTCTTGTGACCTGCGGCTCACGATGTAATACCCGGAAACCTGTTCGGCATCACTGGTGGCGGTTGATACCGGCGAGCCGTCTTTCATCTCAATTGGAAAATAGCGGTCGAGGAATGCGTGCCAGACCGCTTCTCGCGCGCTGATTTCGCCCTTTCCCGCACTGTTGTACGAGATGAAGAATCCAAGTTGAGCATCAGGCATCAAGTGCAGATCACTATGGAAATAGTCCGTATCGCCCGCATGGCCAATGATGCGATGCCCATTACGCGTCTCTTCATAGAATCCCAGGCACATGGCATTCATGTCAGACAAGTTTACGAACTGGCGGGAATGCATCAACTCGGCTGTTTCGGGCTTTAGTATCTGGACGTTTTCATATTTGCCATTCTGCAGGTGAGCAATCATGAAGTGCGTCATGTCCATGGCCGACACAGACGAACTTCCCGCGGGAGCAGCTTCTACAAACTCGAACTTCTTCGCCGGCTGCGAGGCGACAGTGTACCCTTTCGACATGAGCGGAGCTAAAACATCGGGGAGGGGCTGCCGAAAAGTAGTGTGAGTCATTCCCAGCGGCTTAATAACGTGCTCGTCGACGTAGTCAAAATAATCTTGTCCTGAAACGCGCTGGACAATATATCCAGCCATGGTCGTCGCGTAATTCGAGTACGCCGGCGTCGTTCCAGGCGGAAAAATGCGCGTCGGCATGTGCTTCTGTAAATAAGGACCCAGTGGCTGCAGATCCTTCGCGTCCGCAACAAACAACTCCTGCACAGACTCCTCAAAGCCTGGCGTGTGCGTCATGATATTTCTGAGCGTGATCGGCTTGGGATATGTCGCGGGAATCTTGAAGTCGAGATATTCGTTTACATCTCGGTCGAGGTCGAGTTTCCCTTGCTCAACCAGTTGCATAACCGACGTCCAGGTGAAGAGCTTCGAGATCGACCCCGGACGGAACAGCGTATCGTCCGCTGAAACGGCCTTCTTCTTCTCTACATCGGAATATCCATAGCCCCTCGCGAAGATAACCTTGCCATCTTTTACGACTGAAATTACCGCTCCTGCGATGTCCTCGCGCGCCAACTGTTGCGGCATGATGCCGTCGAGAAAAGCCGCAATATCCTGCTGAGTCATCTCGTGTGGCGTGACAGCATAAGCAGGAACGTTTTCGGGCTTCGGTTCAGCTTTCGGCACAGGTGGTTTCGGCCCTTGCGCGCTGACGGCGGCTGAGCATAACAAAAGGAGAGCTACAGCAAGCTTCGTCAGAGGCGCACGAACAACGCTTTCCTGCCAAATGCTGAATCGCACAACCGCCAAACCTTTCTCACCGTTCATTCTTTTTCTCCGGACAACGGAAACTCGGCGCCTCTTCTCTGTTCAAAAGTTTAGCTTCATCGCAAGCTGAATTAGTCGCGGATTCACGTTGGTAGCTGTGATGCGTCCGAATGTCGAAGTCGGATCAGGCAAGAATGTCCCAGACACAGAAGCTCCGGCATTCAGATTCGATGGATTAGCAAACTGCGGCGTGTTGAAGGCATTGAAGAACTCTGCGCGGAAATCGAGACCAAATCGCTCCGTCAGCCGCGTACTTTTCATTACAACAATGTCGAAGTTCCGCTGATCGGGACCTCGGACTACCCCGACGCCGATATTTCCGAATGCTGTGCCTCCATCCGCCGTGATGACGGGCGGGCTGGTAAGGCAATTGATATTCAAGAAATTGTCGATGCGATCGGTGACCGAGCCGTGTGTTGCAAGCTGCGCATTGGTGCATCCTGCAGCGAACTGGGGCCTGTCTCCAAGGGGAGTGTCGATTCCGAATGCGTTCGTAACATTCTGCTGAGTGATAGTCATGAATTGACCCGCCTGAATCGTCGTAACTCCCGCAACTGCCCAACCGCCCAAGACCCGCCCCTTCAGCGATGCGCGATTCGCAGGGCCCGGCAGATCGTACTGGTAACTCAATACAAGTCGCTGCGGGCGTACGAATCCATCCGGACCATAGCGCTGCCGGGGATCGTTCTGATCACCGACCGCAAACCCACCATTCGGGCCCGTACTATAGTCGTTATCCGGAGTGAGAGATCGATCCCACGTATATGAGGCTAGAAACTGAAGACCGTGCCCCATCTGCTTTCTCAAACTTGCATTCAGCGCGTTGTACCACGACGTGCCCTCGGATTCGATGATCGTCGCTCCGTCTGACGCGAACCCTGGAATCGGCGCGCGGTTGGCAATGTTGGCGAACAGGTTCTCAGTCTCTCCGTGCACCGGATTCGATGCGGTGGCTGACAGCGCCTGGTTGAAGAGCCTCTGCTGAACCAGGTGCGTGCCCCTTGCTCCCTCATACCCTACTTCCAGAACAAGGCCTCGCAGTATTTCAGTTTGAAGATTGAGGCTGTACTCCTGCAGAAGGGGCGCGCGGAAATTCGCCGCAAAGGTCGTGGGAGTCAGGGGTGGTTGGCCGGCAGACGGCGGATAGTATGCCGGAAAATATGGGAACTGCGCAGGCGCAGCCGGAAAGGGCTGCGCCAAAGGTTGAAAGAACTGCGTGCGGATGAGCCCGTACGGTGGACTGGCCAGCAACTGAAGAAACGGCTGGCCCGTGCTTCTCGTATAGAAGATTCCATATCCTCCACGAAGCACAACTCGATTTGTTCGTGGCAGCATCCACGAAAAACCTACCCGTGGTGCCCATGCATTTTGGTTGTTCCCGTTTAAAGCAGCGTCATTATTGCTTCGGACAACGCCGTCCGGCAGAGTGCCATGGAAGTTGGATGCTACGACATACCCCTGCAACGATCCCGTAGCCGGCGGATTCTGATCCGCATGGCTAATATCAAAGATCGATGCTCGCCCGAGCGCATCTCCCATCAATCCTTGCCGCTCATACCGAAATCCAAGATTGAGCGTTAAACGACTCGTGGCTTTGAAATCATCTTGCGCATATAGATCCGCATTCCAGGCCCGCCAAGCGCGATCTGGCAGGCCTACTAAATCCTCGGACTCAACCACTTCCCCAAGGAGCAGGTCCGCCGGACTCGAAAAGGCTGAAAGACCGAGGAAATGGAATTTCTGGAAATTGATCTGCTGACGTGATACTCCCCCGCCGAACCTGAGCGAATGCCGACCGTGATTGTACGAAACCGTGTCGTCGAGATTGTAGTTGTTCTGAATGATGCTGGATCCCTGGCCGTTACCTCCCAGCGCAAACTGCCCGAGTATGCCGATGCCCGGATATTGATCGTCTAGTCCCGGAGCGGATGCCCCAAAGGCGGAATACGAAAACGGCACTAACCCAGACTGTCCCGGTGCTTGCACCTGCGGCTCACTTTGCGCAAGCCGATTGTTCAGCCGGTTATACCCAAGCACCAGTTGGTTCACGAGCCGCGGGCCGAAGGTATACGTGTGAGTTAGCGACAGATTGCGGAACGAAGTGTCGGTCGGCTGGTCGAAGCCCCTCAGCGTCGGGGCAAAGCCCAGCGGAAACGTGGCATTCTGCGCTCCGTCTTCGAAAAAGAATCTTCCAGAAAGTGTGCTTCTGTCACTCTGTACGTAATCGACGTCTGTGAGAAATTGGTCCGCGTTGTAAAAGCAGTTCTGCGTTACGGTGGATTGGCCCGTGCTCGCGTTCTGTGGGGAGGGGATCACATAACTTCCGTCAGCGAGTTTGAGATTCAGCAGATTGATCGCTTCTTGGGATAAGTTCGACCCATCCGCCGCAACTGTACTTCCGAGCAAGCTCGTCTGTCCTGCGAATGCCGCTCCCAGCGTTGTTCTCGACCGGTCCGGAAGTCCCGCAAGTTCGACTGGTGTAAAGAACGTGCTCAGGCATGCGACGCTCGAATCCAGACCGTTGATCTGCCGCGTTCCTTGGTACGAGCCAAATGCAAAGAGCTTGTTCTTTATGATCGGCCCGCCAAGTGCAACGCCGAACTGATTTTGTTTCAGTGACGCTCGCGGTCTTCCTGCGCGATTCAGGAAATAGTCATTCGCATTGAAGACATCGTTTCGCAGAAACTCGAATATCGTTCCATGTAATGCGTTGGTCCCGCTTTTCGTCACGAGATTTACATTTGCGCCGGCATTGCGACCGTAGGAAGCATCGTATTGCCCCGTTTGCACCTTGAATTCTTGAATCGCATCCGGATTCGGGATCGGCACACCGCCGCTGAAGATTCCCGCCGCCATCAGATCATTTACCTGCGATCCATTCATCTGATAGTTGTTGTCATTCGTCGCCCCGCCGTGCGAGGAAAATCCGCCATCCACTGCGTTCAGTCCGGAGTTTCCCCGGCCGAGATCCGACGCATTGCTCACATTGGTCACGACGCCAGGCGATAGCCCGATAATCTGCGTGTAATTTCGGTTCACCAGCGGAAGTTCGCTGACGGCTTGTCCTTCTGTAACGTTCCCGAGCGACGAGTCTCCTGTCTTCAGCAGTTCGCCTTGAGCCTCGACATTTACACTCTCGGTCGCTGTTCCCACTTCCAGGACCAGTCGCAAATCTTTCTTCTCCGTGACGAAGACTGGAACATTTGGGTGCACCAGCGTCTTGAATCCTTTTCCCACGACTTCGACCCGATATGTTCCGGGCAGAAGCAAAGGCGCGAGAAAGCTACCATCAGTTTGTGTGCTCTGATGACGAACTTCGCCCGTTGCTTCGTTGGTGATGTTTACAGCCGCACCGGAAACAACAGCTCCACTCGGATCGGTGACCATCCCGCTCAGCGCTCCGGTCGAGGCTGTCTGGGCGGCGCTGTTCGCACTCAGGGTGAAGACCAGAACAACAGCACAGCAGATCCAAACCGTTCGCAGATCTACCCTGCTCACCACGAACTCAGACTGATTCGAGCGTCTCATGGCATCCTCCATGAACAAACTTATTGGACTCGCACTATTGGCAGCTCAGTTAGATACGATTGCCGGGCTCGCCTCTGACGTCGAATGCGTACGGCGTTTCACGCGACTTAGCGACGGCTTGCCTCTTTCCATGGGTGAATACCAGCGTGATCGCGAATCCTGATCCTTGCGGCGCAGCATTGCAAGCGCACGGTCCGGCTGTGCATGAGCGCAGGCTACAAACAACGCGTCGATCGCAGCCAGGGGCGCCACGTACGAACCGTGGAACGAAGGATTTGTGATCGAGGCCACCCAGAAGAAATCGCAGAAACGGGCAATTGGAGTCTTGTCGCTGTCCGTGATTCCAAATGTCGGCACCTGGTTTTGACGCGCGTGCAGTACTGCATCGACGGTAGCCTGCAAGCAACGCCCGAAACTGATTGCAACCAACAAATCCTTGGGACCCAGCAAGCTGATCTTCTGATGAACATTCCCAACGGATGCAACCGGAGCCTCGGCGTTGTAACCCAGCGACGTCAAGCCGTAAGCAAGCAGATAGGCCAACCCTGCTGCAAAATCCACCCCAACTACGAGGATCCGCCGGGCGCGATTCAAGCGCCTCGCCATTTCGACGACGCTTGCGGTATCGAGGCTCGACCGTAATGCCTGCACATTGTTGAGTTCCATCTCCAGGCTGTGCTCGACGTGGTCTGCGATGCTGCGCTTTTCGCGCGCTGCTGACTTCATCAGCGTGTAAGGCGTTATCCGACTGACGAAGTGCGCACGGAGATCGGCTGCGAAATCCGCATACTTCTTGTAACCAAGCACCTGAATGCTGCGCACGATCGTGGCCTTGTCCACTGCATATCGTTTTGCAAGGGCCCGCGATGAAAGAAAATGGTTTTCTTCGGCGTTGTCCAACACTTCTTGGAGAAGGCGGCTCCGGCTGGAATTTAGTGCCGGTTGCGCGTGCGCCAGCTTCTGCTCGAGTGCGGTCATCCAGGGCTTCCTCTCGCGGAGCTTGCCATTCGTGGGAGTGATTCGAGACGCCCCTGATTTTCTTCTGTCCACGAAACCCCTTTTAGGTGGGGTACACATTGACACCAAATGGTGCACACTGTCAATAACAATCACCAAATGGTGCATTTCCCTTGACAGCGACGCATCCCGGTTCTACAAACGGTGAACGCAATACAGGGAGTACCAGCAATGAAGATCGAAAGGCTCACACTGCGCGAGATTCGCATGCGGCTGAAGGCCCCTTTCGAGACCAGCTTTGGTGTAACTCAGGTGCGACGGATCCTGCTGGCCGAGGTGATGTGCGACGGGATCAGCGGTTGGGGTGAGATCACCGCGTTGGAAAGCCCATCGTATAACCCGGAAACAACTGATACCGCTTGGCACGTTGTATCCGACTTTATCTCTCCGTCAATCCTGGGGCGCGACCTCTCGCACGCAGCAGATGTACCTCTTCTCCTGGCAGGGATCCGTGGCCACAATATGGCGAAAGCGGGCTTCGAAAACGCGCTCTGGGATGTGGAAGCTCAGATGAAGGTGCTCCCTCTCTGGCAACTCTTAGGCGGCACACGTCAAGAGATTGTTTGCGGAGTCTCGCTCGGTATTCGCGAAACCCCGCACTTGCTGGTTGGCCGAGTAGCAGCAGAACTCTCAGCGGGCTATCAACGCATCAAGCTCAAGATCAAGCCAGCCAAGGACATCGACTTCGTGGCTGCGGTCCGAAGGGAATTTCCAGGAATCTTTTTATCAGTCGACGCAAACTCCGCCTATACGTTAGAAGACGTCGCTCATTTGAAGAAGCTCGACAGCTTCGACCTGCTGATGATCGAGCAACCGCTGGCATGGGATGACATCTTTTCTCACTCACTCCTTCAGTCTCAGCTTCGGACCGCGCTATGCCTGGATGAGTGCATCAATCACAGCCGCGATGGCGCTACGGCCATCAAGCTCAAGGCGTGCAGAATTATCAATATCAAGCTGGGCCGTGTTGGTGGTCATAGCGAAGCCCGCCAGGTTCACGATGTATGCGCAAGCAATAACGTACCCGTATGGTGCGGTGGCATGTTGGAATCGGGCATCGGCCGTGCTCACAACGTGGCGATGTCCACTCTTCCTGGATTTTCGTTGCCCGGCGACGTCTCCGCCAGCAGTCGATATTGGGACGAAGACATTGTTGAACCTGAGATCCAAGTAAGCCCCAAGGGTTCGATCTCGGCTCCGGCTGCACCCGGAATCGGCTATTCCGTCAAACGCGATTTGATCGAACGACTCACCGTTCGTAGCAAGACGTGGACACATTCTGCTTAGAGTGACGCATCAGCGTCTGATCCACAGTTCGTCCAAAACGAAGGGACAGGGAACACAGATGAAAAAGATCTATCCGGTCGGGCTGCTTGCTCTTTTTCTTTCTTTCGCTCCGCAGGCGCTTTGCCAGAATGCCCTCCCCTTGATCCAGCGCATTCAAGCCATCATGACCCGCCCCGAGTTTGCCCATTCCTCGTTCGGCATTGAGTTCTACTCTCTCGATCGCCAGCAAGTACTGTTCGAGTTCAACTCAGGCAAACTCATGGTTCCGGGCTCGACTACGAAACTCCTGACCGAAGGCACGCTGCTCCAACTCCTAGGTGGAGACTATCGCTTCCACACGCGCGTGTATCGCACGGGCCCGATTAAGAAAAATGGAACGCTCGAGGGAGACATCGTGCTGGTTGCGAGCGGAGATCCCAATCTATCTGGCCGCATTCAGTCTGATGACACGCTCGCCTACGAAAATATGGACCATTCCTATGGCGGACCTGACAGCAAAGGCCTGGGCGATCCGCTCAAAGTCATTCGCGATCTGGCTCAGCAAATTGCGAACAAGGGCATCAAAGAAGTCCAAACAGAGTCCTGGTAGACACGAGCCTGTTCCCGGAGGGAGACCGCGAACTCGGCACCGGCGTTGTAATCTCCCCAATAGTTGTGAATGACAATGTGATTGATGTGATCGCCAGCCCCGTAGACAAAGAAGGAGATCCTGTTCGCTTGCGGGTCTCCCCAAAGACTCAGTACGTACAGGTCATCAATCAGGCGACCACAGCAAAATCCG
>Ga0207693_10005711_pt1 | contig 10339 bp, 9 predicted proteins | sample LARL81metaG_FD_184347 | JGI IMG/M metagenome (GOLD analysis project Ga0207693, IMG submission 184347) | Corn, switchgrass and miscanthus rhizosphere microbial communities from Kellogg Biological Station, Michigan, USA - LAR L8-1 metaG... | ecosystem: Host-associated > Plants > Roots >... | reverse complement strand
CTACGGCAAGACCGCCACCTTCATGCCGAAGCCGGTCTATGGCGACAACGGCTCGGGCATGCACTGCCACCAGTCGATCTGGAAGGACGGCAAGCCGGTGTTCGCCGGCAACAAATATGCCGACCTGTCGGAAACCTGCTTGTCCTACATCGCCGGCGTCATCAAGCACGCCAAGGCGATCAACGCCTTCACCAACCCCTCGACCAACTCCTACAAGCGTCTGGTCCCCGGCTATGAGGCGCCGGTGCTGCTCGCTTATTCCGCGCGCAACCGCTCCGCCTCCTGCCGCATCCCCTACACCTCCAACCCGAAGGCCAAGCGCGTCGAGGTCCGTTTCCCCGACCCGATGGCCAATCCCTATCTCGGCTTCGCCGCGATGCTGATGGCTGGCCTCGACGGCGTGAAGAACAAGCTCGATCCGGGCCCGGCGATGGACAAGGACCTCTACGACCTGCCGAAGGAAGAGCTGAAGTCGATCCCGACCGTGTGCGGCAGCTTGCGCGAGGCGCTGGAATGCCTCGACAAGGACCGCGCGTTCCTCAAGAACGGCGGCGTGTTCGACGACGACTTCATCGACGCCTATATCGAGCTGAAGATGACCGAGGTCGAACGCTTCGAGATGACCCCGCACCCGGTCGAATTCGAGATGTACTATTCGCAGTGATTGCTTCGCGCCGGTCGGCGCGAGGGATTGCCACGAGAAATGCGAAAGGCGCTCCGAAAGGAGCGCCTTTTGTTTTTCATGCGACAACAGTCGGGGTGAATTAGTGATCCCCGTCCGCCCTTGAGCCCTGTTACGGCTGAGCCTTGGCGATAGCGGCTGCACTCCAGAGGGAGCCCGGATTGGCGCGATCAGGATAAAGCTCCAGCATCCGGTCATAGAGTTCGCGGGCGGTTTTCGTCGCGTCGTTCAACCGAATGAAGTCCTGGATGTATCGGCGCGTTTCTCCGATAATTCGCGGATTGTCGTCGTTGGTGGGAATCTTGTGTCCCGCAACGACTGCCGACGGTTTCAGCGCGTCGATCTTGTCGAGCGCGGCGATCCATTCCAGCCGAGTTTGCCTGTTCGATTCGTTGAGGAATGGATGAATGCCATTATAGACGGCATCGCCGGCGAGGACCAACCCGATGGATGGCACGTGAAGGCAGGTTGAATCGTCCGTGTCGGTATGCCCGACTCGCACGACGACCAGTTTGCTTCCCTCCAGATCAATCTCATTGCCTTCCATCGGATCGGCGATGGAAATCACGTCCGGAATTTGATTTGGGAACAGCTTGCGCCATCGGTCATTCAATTTCTCCGGCGTGATCTGAAGCTTCATTTTCGCGACGACCTCGGGCGTCGCCAGCGACTTTGCGTCCGGGAATCGGTCCTGCAAAATCCTTATTCCGAAAAAATGATCTCCATGTGCATGTGTGACGTAAATTGCCTTCAGCGTCTTTCCGCTCGCGACAATGGAGTCCGCCAAACCCTTGGATTGATCCACCGTGAGGAAGGTATCGACGAGGACCGCGTCTCGCTCTCCGTAGATCAGCGTCGACGAATTGGCCACCCACATCAGGGACTCCCTGCCGGGCGGCACATCACGGTTGAGGCCGGGACGCGTGACGGTAAAGACCTTGTAGCTCAAATGGGACGTCTTGCTCTTTGAATCAGCCATTGCTGGTCCCGGCATCACGGGAAGCATGGCCAGGGAAGCCAGTTTCATCATGTCGCGGCGGTTCATGCCGAACTCCGTATTCGAGGAAGGATTATCAGGACAAAGTTCATTCGCGGCGGCTTCGCGCGGCGATGTGCCGGCTGCTCTCGATCGTCGGCGCCGCCCGAAGAGCGGAGCGGCGCCTTGCATCGACCGACAGCTCTACTGTCCGCCCGTCACTCCCGGCGTGAAGGCAAGCGCGACCGGCAACTTTTCCTGTAGCCCGTATGGACTGGCCTGGTTCTCCTTGACCCATCGCTTTTCAGCGTGGGATTCGAAGGGAGGAGGAATTTCACCCTGAAGCGACCAAAGATCGGCCGGCAGCTCATCGATGGTGACTTCCCAATCGTATCCCCGGTCCCGGACAAAGGGCGCGATCAACTGGTCAACTGCCTTCACCCACCATTCCCGGAGGATCGGGCTGGGCAGGGTCCTGGCCATGTGGTCGAGCTTGAAACGAACGAACTTGTCGTTTGATACGCCACCGACATAGACCGAGTCTGCGGCCACTTCTTCAAAGATCATCACGACGTAGAATTTCGGGATCGGAATTCTCGAATACATCTCGGTGACTTTTTCGGCGAACTCCTTTTTGTCCTGGGCCGAGTAGGCACCGACGGGGTGATAGACTTTCCATAGAGGCATAACGTCTCTCCAATCAGACTGAATGCTGATTATTTCGGGCAACCGAATTTTCTACAGCGCGCTGGAAGTTTTTATATTATGATCGTAATTTCATCTGTATTTCACGATCGAGCCGTTTGGTTACAGTTGAAGTAAAGCTGACTTGGTGAGACGAGATTGGTGCCGTGTCGTAAGGGTCCGCGCGCGTCCGTGTCGGCTTTTTGACAGCGCGCTCCCGCTGGCACGGTTAGTCGACTCATGGTCAGCCGCAGGCTGCGCGCCCGACCATGAGATCAGTTCTGCTTATTACTGGAGGAAGGCGAGCGCCTGCTGAACAAAGGCCGCATGGTGCTGGAAGATGCCGCCGTGCCCGGCGTCAGGGAAAATGCTCAATTGTGCATTCGGCAGCTTGCGGGCCAGCGTGAACGAGTTGAGCGTCGGCACCATCACATCGTCATCGCCGTTGACGACCAGCACCGGATGCTGGACCGTCCCGAGAGCCGAAGCATCACCCTGTGCCCAGGCTTGGAACGCCGTAAGCTGGGCCTGAATGGTTTCGTTGCTGACAGGCGTGTCGAGGTCTTTGGCGCGTTCTTTCAAGCGGAGCAGGAATTCGTCGGCCGCTGCCTGGCCGTTGCTCGTCGGTGTAAAGAACAGAAGATGCTTCGGATGCTTGTTGGTGGCGCCTGCCTTGCCAAACGCCTCCTGCAAAACCGCACCGACGTTCGCGATGCCCTCGCCGCCCGCCGGCCCGGTACCCGCAAGAATGATTTTGCGAACCAGTCCGGGTTGTTGTTGCGCGATGGCCTGAGCGACGAAACCACCGAGCGAGAAGCCCAACAGATCGACTTTGCTAAAGCCCAGAGCACCTATGAACGCGACGGCATCCCGAGCCATCTCCTCGACCGTTTTGGGGGTCGAACCTCCGGATCCACCGACACCGCGATTGTCGAACACGATGACGTGGCGCTTCGCCGCCAGGCCGTCCACGACCCTCGGATCCCAATCCTCCAATACCGCCGTCAGATGGTGGAGGAAGACCACGGGGACGCCGCCCTTCTCGCCAAGTTCCCGGTAAACGAACTTCGTGCCGTTCACATCAACCGACTTGGTAGCCGCATTTTCAAAGGTCATGCTCATCGTCTTTCTCTTGATTTACCATCAGGTTAGGCAGCCATCGCGCGGGATTGCCGTTGGAATAACGATCGCTATATAACGGACGTTATTCTAAGAGCAAGCACCATCAAGAGATTATTAGAGGCTGGTGATGAGATATCCGTCGGACCAAAAAGCGAAGGCCAAGGAAGCCATCCTGCAGGCCGGAGCGAAGGCTCTGAGAACGAACGGTTTCAACGGGATTGGGGTTGACGGCCTGGCCGCATCGGCCGGCGTCACGTCCGGTGCCTTCTATTCGAACTTCGCAAACAAAGAGGCTCTGCTGGAAAACGTCATCGAGACCTGCGTCGGTGAACCGTTCATCGATTCGGAGAGCGGCAGCCTCGCCCAACGTCAGGAGCGTCTAAGGGAATGGCTGGCGATGTATATCAGCGCCGAGCATCGCGCGGACCCGGCATCCGGCTGCGTCATGCCCACCCTGAGCGCGGACGTTGCACGCTCAAACCCGCAAATACGAGCCGCCTACAGGCGCAAGATGCTGGAGCTCGTCCGCAAAATGTCGAATGTCTTGGATGGAGCAGAACCTGATCGTGAGAAGCGTGCGTGGAGCGTCATAGCCATGATGGTCGGTGCGGTTGCGATCTCGCGAGCCATGCCTGACAGCAAGGAAGCTGATCGAGCGCTCGATTCGGCGTTGCAGACCGCAATCGCTCTTATTCCTTCAAAGTGAAATCCTACAAGATTCTCGAACGGACCTCTCGGCAATAGCCAACCGCTTTCTTGCACGACGTCAAGCGCGGCTTGAGAGCTTACCTGCGCGACGCCAGCGCCTCGCCGAACGCCTCGAACAGCGCGCGGTTGATCGGATTCCTCTGCGGGTCATACTCCGCGTGCCATTGCACGCCGAGCGCAAATCCCGGCGCGTCGGCGATGCGGATCGCCTCGATGGTGCCGTCTTCGGCAACGCCCTCGACCAGGACGCGCTCGCCAAGTTCGAGAATGCCCTGCCCGTGCAGTGAATTGACGCGGATCGAGTCGCAGCCGAGGATCTTTGCGAAAGTGCCGCCGGGCGTCAGCGTGACCTCGTGCCGGTCGGCGAAAATGACCCTGGGGTCGGGATGGATCTCGCCACTGTCCAGTCGCGGCATGCGATGGTTCATGCGTCCCGGGATCTCCCGGATCTCCGGATGCAGCGAGCCGCCGAAGGCGACATTCATCTCCTGCAATCCGCGGCAGATACCGAACAGCGGGATGCCGCGGGCTACGCAGGCCTCCGACAGCTTCAGCGCGACCTCGTCGCGACGGATGTCATAGGGCTCGTGCTTGATGTGCGGTTCGGTGTTGAAACGGGTCGGGTGAACATTGGCCCGCGCGCCGGTCAGCACAATGCCGTCGACCACGTCCAGGAGCGCGCCGATATCGGTGATGTCGGGGCTGCCGGCAAACATCAGCGGCAGGGCGCCGCACACGTCCGCGACCGCGCGCAAATTCCGTTCGCCGACCATCTGGGTCGTAAACCGGTTCTCGACGCGATAGGCGTTTCCGATCACGCCGACCACGGGCTTTTTCATTGCTTCTTTCCAACCTCGCCGCCGCAACCAGCGCATCATGCCCGTGGCAAGGCGCCGGATCAACATGCCGCGACCGCAGCCCACTCTGCCGAGCCCTGCGACGGCGTCAATAATCTGGACGGACCACGGCTGCAGGTCCCGGCAATTGTCAATCCGGCGGGACTTGCGCGTCGCAGAGGGCATCCAGCGTCAAACCGGCGCGCCGGGGCGGCTTGATCCCGAGCGGATTTGGTTAAAGAGTGGCTGCGGTAAACCGGTAGATAGGAATCAAGTTGGCAGTCTCAAGCGACGAACGGCTCAAAGCCCGCAACGATCTGGCGTGGGCGATTGCAGTCGGCGGTATCGGTATCGTGCTGTTCGCAGCCCTGCTATGGTTCACTTGGAATTTCGCGACGACGCTGTTCCTGATATTTGCCGGCATGCTACTCGGCGTTGCGCTGAACGCCATGAGCAACCAGCTCGCCCAGTTCGTCCGCTGGCCGCATCCGCTGCGGCTCGTGATCGTCTGCCTCGCGCTCGCGGTCATGCTGTCGGGCGTCGTGTTCCTTGGCGGCGCCACCATCGCCCAGCAGGCGACCGCGCTCTCCAACACGATCAAGTCGCAGCTCGTCGACGTCAAAGCCTTCCTCGACAAGCACGGCATCGACACCAGCTATTTCGATCTGGGCAATGCGACCGCGCCATCGCAGGACACCTCGAACGGAAGCACCCCTGCTCCGTCCCCGCCGCGCAATCTTCCAAGCGCCAGCGCGCTCGCCTCGAGCGGCGGGGCGATCTTTAGCCAGACGCTGAAGCTGTTGCTCGGCACGGTGAGCGCGGTCGGAAACTTCTTCATCGTGCTGTTTCTCGGGCTCGCCTTCGCGGCCCAGCCCTCGATCTACTATGATGGCTTGGTGTTCATGGCGCCGGCCAAATATCGCAGCCGCGCCATCGTGATCATCGACCGCATCGGCGAGACGCTGGAGCGCTGGCTGATCGCGCAGATCATCACCATGTTCGTGGTCTTCGCCGTGACCTGGATCGGGCTTGCGATCATCGGCATCCAGAGCTCGTTCATTCTGGGCATCCAGGCCGGCCTGCTCGCCTTCATTCCAACTGTCGGCGCGATCATTGCCGGGCTGATCGTCGTGCTGGCGAGCCTCGCGTCAGGATGGGTGGCGGCGCTGAGCGCCTTCATCCTGTTTCTCGGCGTGCACGCGCTGGAAAGCTACGTGCTGACGCCGCTCATCCAGCGTCAGGCGCTCGACATTCCACCCGCGACGCTGTTCGCGTTCCAGATCCTGCTCGGCGTCGTGTTCGGGATCTGGGGCCTGGCGCTGGCGCTGCCGCTGATGGCGATCGTCAAGGTCATGATCGACTATTTCAAGTCGGACGAGGTCGCTACGGCCAAGGCCGGCTAGATTAAAGGCCCTAAACTCACAAGCACGGCCACAGCCGCGTTGAGGGAAGACCGGACGTCACCGGCCCACAGTCAAGCGACGCGAACATCCCTAACGGACCGAACTCCGCGCCGCGGCTGATCGACAATTTGCCGGGCACACTCCAGAAAAACTTTCACCAGCGGGCTCAGAGTTCGATCCTTCAGGGTAATGGCTCCGACCGGTCGCTGCTGGACCGGCAATTTGACCGGCAACACTTTCAGCATGCGTTCGTGCCCACCAAATCGGAGAACCGAGCCCGGCAGGAAGGCGACAAACCGTTCGCTCGCCAGCAGCCTCAGCGCAAGGTGGATTGAGATTGTTGTCACCGGCGCATGCGGCAGCTTCAAGCCGCTCGAGGTAAAAATGTCGGCAGCAAGACGTCCTGCTTCATTGCTTGGCGGCGGCAAAATCCAGCGCTGCTCCGCGAGATTTGCGAGTGTAAGCCGCCGGGAACGCGCCAGCGGATGGTGTTTGCCCACGACGGCGACGACATGGTCGTCAAACAGTTTCTCTACAACCACACCTTCCTCGGGAGGGGGCGGCGCAAACACGCGGCCAAAAAGCAGATCGACGCTACGCTCCTGCAGGTCGCGGTATTGTGTCGTCGCGAACAGCGCTTGAGCCACGTTGATGACGACACGAGGGTGTCGTCGAGAAATTTCCCGGATGACGGCAGGTAGAACCCCGGCCGCCATTCCTTCCGAGCTGCCGATGCGGAGCTCTCCAACGGACGGATCGGCCAAAAATTCGAGTTCTTGCACCCCCTGCCTGAGCTCATCGAAAATAGCCAACCCGCGCCTCACAAGCACGCGCCCATAGCTTGTAGGCTCGACGCCGCGCGGCGTGCGATCCAACAGGCGGATGCCGAGTTCACGTTCCATGTCTGCAATTGCCTTCGACACTGCAGGCTGGGACATCGCAAGTTCGTTGGCGGCCCTGGCCATGGTGCCGCGCCGCACGACGGCGAGCAGGACATGAAAGTCCCGCAACTTCAGGCGGCGCCCAATGCGCTCGTTCCACAGCATCGGAGCACCCTTACGTAAATTGATATGTCCCGATCACGTCTTACGATTACCCGGTTATATCCGATCTGGCTACTGTTCTGCCGACGTCCGCCTGGAGGTTGCGATGACCCTGATCCGATGGACACGTTTCGTGGCTCACTCTCTTATCTTGGCCGCCGCGTTGGCTGGCCCTCTCCCGCTCGTCCCCTCCAAACCCGCTTTCGCTCAGGGCTATCCAAGCCATACCGTCACGATCGTTGTACCCTTCCCTGCGGGCGGACCGCTGGACTTCACCGCGCGTCTACTGGCGGAAAAGCTTTCCGCCAGCTTGAAGCAGCCGTTCATTGTTGAGAACCGGCCCGGGGTCGCGGGCAACCTGGGCACCGAGGCCGTCGCCAAGGCAACGCCGGACGGTCACACCCTGCTCATGGTTCTCGATACGCCCCTCACAGCGCATCCGTCGCTCTACCCAAAATTGCCGTTTGATCCGGAACGCGACTTCGTACCGATCTCGATTGTCGCGAGCTTCTCTCAGATGCTCGTCGTTCATCCCTCCGTTCCCGTGAATTCCCTCATGGACTTCGTCCGCTTCGCAAAGGAGAACAGCGTGACTCTCGGTAGCGGCGGCGCAAAGGGCAACCCCGGCTATCTGACGCTGGAGTCGCTGCGCGTGCAGGCAGGCTTCGACGTCGTGCATGTTGGGTACAGGGGCAACCCACAAGTTGTGACCGATCTCGTCGGCGGACACGTGCAAGCAGGGTTTCTGGCGACGCCGAGCGTCATCGAACTTGTCAGAGAAGGCAAGCTGAAGGGTCTCGCCGTTTCGAGTCCGCAACGCGCGCCAGGTGCGCCGAATGTGCCGACGGTCTCCGAGGTGGGCTATCCAGGATTCGACGTTGCGTTCGCTCTCGTGATGTTAGCTCCAGCCAATACTCCCGCATCCATTCGCGCGTTGCTCGAGGATGAGGTGCTGAAGGCTCTGAAGCCGTCTGACGTGCAAGCGCGGCTTCGCGCCCAGGAGCTCGAGCTTATGGGAACGAGCGGCGCCGAGGCTGAAAGCTGGCTCAAGACCCGTGCCGCGAAATGGAAGCGGATCATCGAGACAGCCAAGATCCAACTCGACTGAGCTTAAGTCGGCGCTGACAGCAGCTGAGGGAACGTACGTGATCATCTCAAAGGCGGACCCACAGGCTGGTAGCCCACAGCCGAACGTCGGGACCCAGATCGTAATGCTGGGTACGGGAACGCCCCGCCCCGATCCGGATCGATCCGGACCTGCCACGGTAATCATTGTCGACGGCGTGCCCTATCTGATCGACTTCGGCCCTGGCGTCATTCGCCGCGCAGTAGCCGCTTACAACAAGGGCGTACTGGCGATCGGCCCCGCCGCAATCAATTTGCGAACGGTATTTGTAACTCATCTGCACGCCGATCACACGGCGGGATATCCAGACTTGCTCCTGACGCCGTGGATCCTGGGACGAAAAGAGCCGGTGGTCGTCTACGGCCCTAAGGGACTGAGCGATATGACCCAACATGTGCTGAGCGCTTGGAAGGTGGATATCGACAGCCGCCTCAACGGCATCGACAGACTTCCGGCCTCTGGATGCGCGATCCATGCGCATGAAATTGAAGCTGGCGTCTTTTACAGCGATGGCAATGTCGAGGTCACAGCGTTTCCGGTGCGGCACGCTGGGCTCGAGAATGCTTTCGGCTTTCGCGTCCAAACGCCACATAAAACGATCGTCTTCTCCGGAGACACCGCGCCAACGCAGTCTCTGCTCGACAATTGCCGTGGCTGTGACGTGCTGATCCACGAGGCCTATTCACAATCGACCTATGACACGGTTGCGCCGAAGTGGCAGGCCTACAGGCGCGAGAACCACACGTCCTCGACTGAGCTGGCCGAACTTGCAAACCGAGTGCGGCCGGAGCTGCTGATCCTGACGCATCGCGTGAACATTGGCGCCGCAATGGCGATGCCCGATCCGGAAGATGTGCTGCTCGATGAAGTACGGCGGCTGTACGAGGGCAATGTGGTTACCGGACACGACCTGGATATTTTTAGCTTTAGCTCTCACACCCAGGACAACAGAAGGAAGCCGACATGATAACCGGCATGACGCGACGCGACTTTGCGCGGGTAACCGTCGGAGCTCTCATCATGAGCAGCGCGATGGGCACGATGGCCACGGCCGATGACGTCAAGCGGATTTCCGCCAACGGCACCGAAATTGCCTATGTAGACGTCGGACAGGGCGAACCGATCGTATTTGTTCACGGCGGCCTTCAAGACTACAGGATGTGGGCAGAACACCTTCCAAAATTCGCCGGCCGTTATCGCGCAATAGCTTACAGCCGCCGCAACCATTTTTCTAACGATGTAAGCGCCGACGGTATGCCGGATGGCGCCGCTGACGCGCATGGAGAGGATCTCGCTGCCTTCGTACGCGCTCTTGGCCTATCGAAGGTACGAATCGTAGCGCATTCATCGGGAGCGCACGCCGCGCTTTTCTTCGCCGCCATGCACCCCGACATGATCATCAGCCTCGCGCTCAATGAGCCGCCCGCCACAGGCCTGTTGGCGGGCGTGCCGGATGCTGCGGACATGTTGAAAGAGTGGAGCCGTAGCCAGGCGCCGGCAAGGGAAGCATTCAAGGCTGGCGACACCAAAGCCGGCATACCTCTTTTCGTGGATGCCGTCGGCGGACCCGGCGCTTATGAGCGTCGTTCCGAAGCACACAAGAAAATGAACCTGGAGAACGTCGCTTCCGCACAGGCTGATGCGACGACGAAGCGTCCGAGGCCCATCTTTACCTGCGAGATGGCTAAAGCGATCAGTGCCCCAACCCTTCTAACCAATGGCGAACGCAGCCCGAAGTTCTTTTATCTGATCATGGATC
>Ga0207693_10005708_pt1 | contig 10342 bp, 7 predicted proteins | sample LARL81metaG_FD_184347 | JGI IMG/M metagenome (GOLD analysis project Ga0207693, IMG submission 184347) | Corn, switchgrass and miscanthus rhizosphere microbial communities from Kellogg Biological Station, Michigan, USA - LAR L8-1 metaG... | ecosystem: Host-associated > Plants > Roots >... | reverse complement strand
GTTCAGATCGGGAACCGACGTTTGCATGCGATAGGCCATCTCGTATTGCGAGATGCGCGCCGTGATTTCCGGATCGCCGTACGATTGCTCGGCAATGTGATTGAGCTCGCCGAGCGAATCAAGCATGGCGCGGCGGCACTCGGGATCGAGGCCCTCTGGGTTCGCAAGGAATAGGACAGGATCGCCGGAAGCGCGAAAGCGCACGCCTCGCAAAGCGCAAGGCTTAGTTCGATCCTGGAACACTGGACAAAGGCGGAAGGGGTTCCTTCGGTGACTACGAGGAAGCCGTCTTCGGGGGACACTGCGGCGCTAACGGCGATCGTCTAATCGCCCACGAATGCGCGTGTACCGGTGACGTGTACCGGATTCGCTAAGATCTTTTACGCGACTGGGTGCATTTATGCCTATATTTATAGGCATTTCTCGCGGGAAAGGAGAGTCTGGCGGAGAGAGAGGGATTCGAACCCTCGAAGGGCTTTTGACCCTTACGCCCTTAGCAGGGGCGCGCCTTCGACCACTCGGCCATCTCTCCGCTTGACCCAAACGCTTTTCTTTCAGTGGCTTGCGTCGCAGGTGCCGGGCGAGGCCGGTGCGCGGGGCGGCCATCATACTCAAGCGCGCAACGGGCAGCAAAACGAACGGGAGCCACTCGCGGGCGCACAGGGGACCGAGTGAATCGCGACGCCGGCTTCTCTTGGCGCGGTCGCGCGCGCGCTCCGGGCACGGCAAGTCGCTGAAAATTCTCGCAATCACGGACCATCTCCCGCAATCGATGATTCCACCGCCGGGCAGAAACCGCATTACCCGGACTGGGTGCGATCCAATGACGCGTGCGCGCCAGCGGGATGAATGCGCCGCCGTCAGGCGCTAAGACGGGTACGCACGAATTCCTCGACGGATCCCAGGGCCGCATCGAGCGCCTCGGGCTTGCTGCCACCGGCCTGGGCAAAATCCGCGCGGCCGCCGCCGCGGCCCCCGACCTGTGCGGCCACCGCGCCCGCAAGCTCGCCGGCCTTGATGCGCCCGGTCTGGTCCGCGGTGACCCCCACCACGAGCACCACCTTGTCGGGATTCTCGACACTGGCGAGCACGACCACCGCGGACTTCAGGCGCTCCTTCAGCTGGTCGATGGCGTTGCGCAGCGCCCCGACATCAGCGCCGTCCACCTTGGTGGCGACCACCTTCACGCCCTGCACGTCGATCGCGCCGGCAGCGAGGTCCACGCCCTGGCCTGACGCGAGGCGGTCCTTGAGCGAACGGATCTCGCGCTCCAGGGCGCGGGTGCGTTCGAGCTGCTCGCCCACCTTGTCCTTGAGATCCTCGCGCGTGCCGCGCACCAGCGCTGCGAGATCCTTCAGCAGCACGTCGTTCTGCTCGACGTACTCCAGCGCCGCTTCCCCCGTGAGCGCCTCAATGCGCCGCACGCCGGAGGCCACGCCGCTCTCGCCCACGATCTTGAACAGCCCGATGTCCCCGGCGCGCTGCACGTGCGTGCCCCCGCACAGTTCCATGGAGAAGTCCCCCATGCGCAGCACGCGCACGTCCTTGTCGTATTTCTCGCCGAACAGTGCGATGGCACCGGCCGCCACGGCGCCGTCGTAATCCATCACGCGTGTTTCGCTGGGGGTATTGGCGCGGATCTGCGCGTTCACCAGCCGCTCAATCTCGCGCAGTTCCGCCGCGGTGACCGGCTGCGAATGCGCGAAGTCAAAGCGCAGGCGGTCCGGAGCCACCAGCGAGCCCTTCTGCTGCACGTGGTTGCCGAGCACCTTGCGCAGGGCCGCATGCAGCAGATGCGTCGCGCTGTGATTGAGCGCGGTGGCCTGGCGGCGCGCGCCGTTGACATGACCCTCGAGCTCGTCCCCGACCCGGATCGTGCCGCTCTTGAGCTGCCCCAGGTGCGAGTGCGCGGCGCCGCGCTTCTGGGTGTCCGCGACGATGAAATGCGTGCCCACTGCGGTGAGGTCGCCGACATCCCCGACCTGCCCGCCGGCCTCAGCGTAGAACGGGGTGCGATCGAGGATGACCTCCCCGTTATCCCCCTTCTGCAGCGCCTCGACCGGGCCACCGTCCTTGAGCAGCGTCAGCACGCGGCCGCCGGACTTCAGGCGCTCGTAGCCCTGGAACAGCGTGCGCGAGTCGACCTTGGCGTCGGCGCGCAGATCGACGCCGAACTTGCTCGCCTCCTGCGAGCGGCGCCGCTGTTCTTCCATCGCCGCATCGAAGCGCGCCTGGTCGATCCCCAGACCGCGCTCGCGCGCAATGTCTGCCGTCAGGTCGATGGGAAACCCGTAGGTGTCGTAGAGCTTGAAGACCGTGTCGCCGTCGATGGTCTTCGCGCCGCGCAGGTTGCGGATGGCGCCCTCGAGCAACACCATGCCGTTGGCAAGGGTTTCGGCGAAGCGCTCCTCCTCGTGCCGCAGCACGCGCTCGGCGTGGGCCTTGCCGCGCGTCAGCTCCGGGTAGGCGCTGCCCATCTCCGCCTCCAGCACCGGTACCAGCTTGTAGAAGAACGGCTGCTTGATGCCGAGCTTGTAGCCGTGACGGATGGCGCGGCGGATGATTCGCCGCAGCACGTAGCCGCGTCCCTCGTTGGACGGCGTCACGCCGTCCACCACCAGGAAGGTACTGGCACGGATGTGGTCGGCGATCACCCGCAGGGAGCTGGAGGTGAACACCTGGGTCCCGGCCAGCTTGCCTGCCGCCCGGATCAGGTTCTTGAACAGATCGATGTCGTAGTTCGAATGCACGCCCTGCATCACGGCCGCGATGCGCTCCAGCCCCATGCCGGTGTCCACCGAGGGCCTCGGCAGCGGCGTCATGCGCCCGTCGGCCGCGCGCTCGTACTGCATGAAGACCAGGTTCCAGATCTCGACGAAGCGGTCGCCCTCCTCGTCGGCCGATCCGGGTGGCCCGCCGGCAACCTCGGGGCCGTGATCGTAAAAGATCTCACTGCAGGGCCCGCACGGGCCGGTGTCGCCCATCGCCCAGAAGTTCGACTCCTCGCCCAGGCGCGAGAACTGTCGCGGGCTGATGCCGATGTCCTTCAGCCAGATGTCCGCCGCCTCGTCGTCATCCGTGTACACCGTGCACCACAGGCGCGCCGGATCCAGACCCAGGGTGAAGATCAGGAAGTCCCAGGCGAAATGGATCGCTTCGCGCTTGAAGTAGTCGCCGAAGGAGAAGTTGCCGAGCATCTCGAAGAAGGTGTGGTGCCGGGCGGTGTAGCCGACGTTCTCGAGATCGTTGTGCTTGCCGCCCGCGCGTACGCAGCGCTGGCTCGAGGCGGCGCGCAGGTAGTCGCGCTGCTCCCTGCCGAGGAAGACATCCTTGAACTGCACCATGCCGGAGTTGGTGAAGAGCAGCGTCGGGTCATTGCCGGGCACGAGTGAGCTCGAGGGCACGACCATGTGGCTCTGCGCCCGGAAGAATTCCAGGAACGCGCTGCGCACGTCCGCAGCGCTCATGTACGAGGGTTTGCTCAAGGTCCTTAAGTCCAGTTCCGGGGTCGGGAGCGGCCAGTGGCCGAAGGGCTATGATCCGATGAAAAGGCACGATAGTGCAAAAGGCGCTCCCGGCGGCGCCCCGGTGGCGCCGGCGGGGCAAGGCGCCCGCACGACGATCGAGCGGTTCAACAAGCTGAAGAAGTATGTTATCGCGGCGGGGCGGCCCGCTTCAGTCGGCGTCGATGGTGGCGCCGGTGGCGGCACGGATCTGCTCCATCGAGAAGCCGCGGTACTGCAGAAAGCGCGCCTGCCGCGCCTGCTCCGGCCAGCCCCGCGGCGGCTGCGGCCCGAAGCGGCCGCGGCGGACCTTGCTCGCCAGCGCCGCCCAGTCGTGCGGGCCAGCGAGCGCGCCCTCGATCAGATCGGGCGCCACCCCCTGCTGTTTCAGCTGCGCGGCGATGCGCAGCGGCCCCTGGCCCCGGGCGGCATGCCAGGTCGCGAAGTTCTGCGCGTAGCGGGCCTCGTTCAGGACCCCTTCCGCAACCAGCTCGGTGATCACCGCCGCCGCAGTATCAGCGTCGAACCCTTTGGCTGCCAGGCGCCCGAGCAGCTCCCGGGTGGCAAAGTCGCGGCGCGCCAGCAGCGCCACGGCCGACCCCCGTGCGGCGGCCGGATCGGCACGCTGTTCAGGACTTAATAAGGTGCGGCTACGCCGTAAAGTCATCGGAATCCGGGGTCGGGCAAGCCCGCCTGCGCGCGGGCATTTCATCCAGTATAGTCACCCCCGGCGCCTCCCTGAACGAGCCGCCTGCCACCCAAGTAACTTAAGGAATGTTCATGCGACTCTCGTTAGGCGTGCTGGTATGTCTGGGCCTAAGCGCACTGTGTGCTGCCTGCGCGGATAAGCCGACCAAGGCCTCCTCCGCGGCAGCGGCGCCGGCGGTAGCTCCTGCGGCCGCCGCACCCGCCGCTCAGGCTGCCACGGTGGCGGACACGGACCAGGACCAGCACTTCCGCTCCATGGGCTATTCACTCAAGATGCACGACGGCGACAAGCTGTGGTGCCGCCGCGAAGAGTCGCTCGGTTCGCGCGTGGGCGGCAAGCTGTTCTGCTCCACGCCGGAACAGCTCCGGCAGATCGAGCAGCAGGCCAAAGATACTGCCGAGAGTGTGCAGCGTAATTCCCGGACGGGGTGTCTGAAGCCCTGCAGCTGACCCGGCGTGCTCGCGGCGTGCCGTCGACTCGGTCGTCGCTACTGGCCGCCTCGCCAACGCGAGGAGGCGCCCCATACCGCGAGCGATCAGGCCGAATTCGCGGCCTGATCGCTGCGACGCTCCTGACGCACGGGTAACAGGCGCGCGCGCACCTGCTCCTCGATCTCGCGGGCGATTTCCTTGTTCGCCTGCAGATAGGCGCGCGCGTTGTCCTTGCCCTGGCCGATGCGGTTGCCCTTGTAGGAGTACCAGGCGCCGGACTTCTCCATGATGCCCTGCGCGCTGGCGAGCTCGATGATCTCGCCCTCGCGCGAGATCCCCTGCCCGTACATGATCTCGAATTCCGCCTCACGGAACGGCGGCGCCACCTTGTTCTTCACCACCTTCACGCGCGTCATGTTGCCGGTGACTTCCTCACCGTTCTTGATCGCGCCGATGCGGCGGATGTCCAGACGCACCGAGGCATAAAACTTCAGCGCATTGCCGCCGGTGGTGGTCTCGGGGTTGCCGAACATGACCCCGATCTTCATGCGGATCTGGTTGATGAACACGACGATGGTGTTCGAGCGGCTGATGTTGCCGGTGAGCTTGCGCAGCGCCTGCGACATGAGGCGCGCGTGCAGGCCCATCTGCATCTCGCCCATCTCGCCCTCGATCTCGGCCTTGGGGGTGAGCGCGGCGACCGAGTCGATGACCACGATGTCCACCGCGTTGGAGCGCACCAGCATGTCGGTGATCTCCAGCGCCTGCTCGCCGGTGTCCGGCTGCGAGACCAAAAGTTCATTGATGTTGACACCGAGTTTCTCGGCGTACGAGGGATCGAGCGCATGTTCCGCGTCGACGAAGGCCGCGGTGCCGCCGGCGCGCTGCACTTCCGCGATCACCTGCAGGGAGAGCGTGGTCTTGCCGGAGGACTCGGGACCGAAGATCTCCACCACCCGGCCCCGCGGCAGGCCGCCGATACCGAGCGCGATGTCGAGCCCGAGGGAGCCGGTGGACACCGCCTCGACATCGTAAGTGGCTGCGGCATCGCCCAGGCGCATGACCGAGCCCTTGCCGAACTGCTTCTCAATCTGACCCAGTGCGGCGGCGAGCGCCTTCTTGCGGTTGTCTTCCATTGCGCGAAATTCCTACAGAGTTTGGCGACGAAGGAAAATCTTCGTGCCGCAATTATCACACAAAGCAGCCGCCGCCAGTGCGCGCGCACGCAGCTGTTTCAATGCTTTTCGTGCACTTTCTTGTTCTTACCCAGTAGCTGCGATTCGAGGACACTGTATAGCGGGCCCGCGGCGCCGCCGCGGCTCTCGACGAGCGCGAGCGCGGCGCTCTCCCAGGTGACGGTCTCGATCGCCGCGGCGGACCGCAGCTGCACGACCTTGCGTGCCACGGTGACATGCGCGCGGAAGGGCTTGAGATCCGGAGCAAAACCGGCCGCGAGCGCGGCACGCTTGAGCGCGCCCGCCAGCAGCGCCGCCGGCTCGCCCGGCGCGCGCTCCAGCACGCACAGGATCTGCGGCCGCCGCCAGCAGGCGAGGCGCTCGAAGCTCAGCTCGATCGGGATGGGTCCCTGCCAGGACACTGCGACCTGCTGGCCAAGCTCGGCCAGCTCGCCCAGGCGCGCGGCGGCGACGTCGCCCAAGAACGCGAGCGTCACGTGCAGGTCCGCCAGCGGGACGGCGCGGCCGGCCGCCGCCTCGATCTGTGCCTGCGTCGCCGCCGCGAGCGCCCGGCGCTCCGCATCGCTCGGCCAGAGGGCAAAGAAGACCCGCCGCGTGCCCTCACGCGGCTGCCCGCTCACACCGCTCCTGTCCGCGGTGCGACTTCCCGCCGCACCGGCAGGTCGAGGCGCAGGATCAGCCGCAGCGCGTGCTGCACCGAGCGGCTGCGCACGAAAGCGCGGTCGCCGGCAAAGAGCTTCTCCTCCGCGATGATGTCGATCGCCGAGCCCTGGCGGGCGGCGGCGCAGAACCACACCGTGCCGACGGGCTTGCCCGGCGAACCCCCATCGGGACCTGCGATGCCGGTGACCGCCAGCGCCACGGTGGCACCGGTGACGCGCAGCGCCCCCTCGGCCATCTCGCGCACCGTTTGCTCGCTCACCGCCCCGAAGCGCTCGAGCGTGCCGGCGGCCACCTTCAGGTCGCGCATCTTGGCGGCGTTCGAGTAGGTCACGTAGCCGCACTCGAACCACTGCGAGCTGCCCGGGATATCGGTGAGGGCCTTGGCCACCCAGCCGCCAGTGCAGGACTCGGCCGTCACCAGGTGCCGCTCCGCGGCGCGCAGCTTGTGGGCGACGCGCGCGGCGAGCTCGTACAGTTCCGGATCGCTCACCATGGGAGCGAGGCTACCCCAGCCGGCGGGGCCGCCGGTAGCGGGGCGCGCGGGGGGGGGATTCCCCGCACCCAGGCGGAGGCCAGGCAGGTGGTCGAGAGGCGCTGGTGTCCCTTCCGGGTGTACGCGCTCCGCCCCGGCTTGCTTGGGATTCCGGGGGCGCCGGTACAGAATGCGGCCCAGGGAAGTTCAGGGCCACGCCCGTCCGCAGCGGCGGTTAACCAGAACCCTGCCGGACCGGCCAGAGAAAGGTGCGAATGAAACGTTGGATCAAGGCCCTGCTGCGCTCGGCAAACGCCGAACTCGTGCGCTACCGGAGCGAGGAGCAAGCGATGCTTGCTGCGCACCAACGCTTCGGCATCCGGGACCTCAGGGTCCTCGAGGTCTTCGGCGCGCACGGCCAGATCAGCGTCGACGAGTCGCGGTTCCTGGGGGAGCTGGTCCGCCAGTCCGACCGTACGCGCCCGATCATCGAGGTCGGCACGCTGTTCGGTCATTCGGCGCGCGTCATCGCGATGAACAAGGATCGCACGCAGGAACTGATCACGGTGGACAACTACTGCTGGAACCCGCTCGGCCTTGCCCGCGAAGCTCACCTGCTGGCGACGCGACTCGCCCTGCGGGAAGCGATCGAGACTCAGAACACCAAGGTCCTGGACATGGACACGGGCAGTTTCTACCGCAGCTACTCGGGGCCGCCGCCGGCGTTGTTCTTCTGTGACGCCAACCACGCCTACGAGGCCGTCAAGGCAGACCTGGAATGGGCGCGCAGGGTCGGCACCAGCATCATCTGTGGGGATGACTACGACCCGGCGCAGCATCAGGGTGTGGTGCGCGCCGTGGACGAGATGGGTGGACCGCGTGCGCTGGTCGACGGATTGTTTGTGATCTAAGCTGCCGCCATCACCAGCCGCCGCGCGCCCAGTGCGCCCGCGCCGACAAAGCCGGCAGGGTTGCGCCAGCACTTGGATTGCTGCTGACCGCCCAGCGCCTGAACGCGCTGCCCACGATCCGCTGTGAAGCGGTCGTGCCCAACAAGAACCTCGGGTCGCAGGCCAGGCGCTGGTGACAGGTTTCGCACGTTGAGGAAAAGGAACGGCAATCAACAGCCCAGACCACACGCCCATGATGCAGCAGTACCTGCGCATCAAGAGTGAGCACCCGGATACCCTGCTCTTCTACCGCATGGGCGATTTCTACGAGCTCTTCTACGAGGACGCCCGGCGCGCCGCGGCGCTGCTGGATATCACCCTCACGGCGCGCGGCCAGTCCGCCGGGGAGCCGATACCGATGGCCGGCGTCCCCTACCACGCCGCCGACAGCTACCTGGCCAAGCTCGTGCGCCGGGGCGAAAGTGTCGCGATCTGCGAGCAGCTCTCCGAGCCCGGGGCCGCCAAGGGGCCGCTGCAACGCCAGGTGGTGCGCATCGTCACCCCGGGCACGGTGACGGATGCGGCGCTCCTCAATGAACGCCAGGACACGCTCGTGGCCGGCGTCGTGCGCGAGGGCGCGCGGTTTGGTCTCGCGTGGCTGGACCTCGCCGCCGGGCGCTTCACGGTGCTGGAAAGCGAAGGGCGTGCCGCGCTTGCCGCTGAACTGGAGCGCCTCAAGCCCGCCGAGCTGCTGCTGGCGGAAGGCACGCCGGAGCAGGACCTGGCCCGCGGCGGCACGCTGCTGCGGCATCGCGCACCCTGGCATTTTGAGCTCGCCAGCGCCTCGCGTCTGCTCACGGACCAGCTGCAGACGCTCGACCTCAAGGGCTTTGGCGCCGACGAACTGCCGCTCGCGATCCGTGCCGCGGGGGCGCTGCTGCAGTACGTGCGCGACACGCAGCGCGCAGCGTTGCCGCACATCCGTGCACTCCACGTCGAGGAGCGCACCGAGGCGCTGATCCTGGATGCCGCCACCCGGCGCAACCTGGAGCTCGATGCGAGCCTGAGCGGCAACGAGGAGGCGACGCTGCTCGCCGTCATCGACAGCTGCGTCACCGCGATGGGCTCGCGGCAGCTGCGCCGCTGGCTCAACCGGCCCCTCACGCTGCACGCGCCGCTGCGCGCGCGCTATCAGGCCCTGGGCACCCTCATCGACCAGCGTCGCTTCCACGCTCTGCGCGAGGCGCTCGGCGGCATCGGCGACATCGAGCGCATCCTCGCCCGCGTGGCGCTGCGCTCCGCACGGCCGCGGGACCTGACGCAGCTGCGCAGCTCCCTGAAAGTGCTGCCGCGGCTGCGCGACCTCATCGCCGCCTGCGACTCCCCGCTGCTGCGGCAGATCCACCAGCGGACCCAGACGCACACGGACGTCGTGGCGCTGTTGTGCGCCGCCATCGCCGAAGAGCCGGCCGCGCTGGTGCGCGACGGCGACGTGATCGCGCCCGGCCATGACGCCGAGCTCGACGAGCTGCGCCAGATTGCCACCCACACCGACGAGTTCCTGCTGGAACTGGAGAAGCGCGAACGCGAGCGCTCGGGCCTGCCGGCGCTCAAGCTCGGCTACAACCGGGTGCAGGGATTTTTCATCGAGGTCGCGCGCCGCGACGCCGAGCGTGTGCCCAAGGACTACGTCCGCCGCCAGACGGTGAAGTCCGCCGAGCGCTTCATCACCCCGGAGCTCAAGCACTTCGAGGACCGCGTGCTCGGCGCGCGTGACAAGGCACTCGCCCGCGAGAAGCAGCTGTACGAGGCGCTGCTGACGCAGCTCATCGATCGCCTGGACGGGCTGCAGACCACCGCGGGGGCGCTCGGCGAACTGGACGCGCTGGCTGCACTCGCCGAGCGCGCCAGCGCACTCACGTGGTCCGCGCCCGAGCTCACCACCGAGACGCGCCTGACGATCATCGGGGGACGGCACCCGGTGGTGGAGCGCTTCTCCGCGGCGCCGTTCGTGCCGAACGACCTGAAGCTCGACGCCGAACGGCGCATGCTCATCGTCACCGGGCCCAACATGGGGGGCAAGTCGACCTACATGCGCCAGGCGGCCCTCATCGCGTTACTGGCGCACGTCGGCAGCTACGTGCCGGCAGAGAGCGCCATCCTCGGGCCCCTGGATCGCATCTTCACGCGCATCGGCGCCGGCGATGATCTGGCCGGCGGGCGCTCGACCTTCATGGTGGAGATGACCGAAGCCGCCAACATCCTGCACAACGCCAGCCCGCGCAGCCTGATCCTGCTCGATGAGATCGGTCGCGGCACCAGCACCTTCGATGGCCTGTCACTCGCCTGGGCCATGGCGCGCGACATCGCCACCCGGGTGCGCTCGTTCACGCTCTTCGCCACCCACTACTTCGAGCTCACGACGCTCGCGTCCGAGGTCGAGGGCTGCGCCAACGTGCACCTGGACGCCACCGAGCA
>Ga0207693_10005707_pt1 | contig 10343 bp, 7 predicted proteins | sample LARL81metaG_FD_184347 | JGI IMG/M metagenome (GOLD analysis project Ga0207693, IMG submission 184347) | Corn, switchgrass and miscanthus rhizosphere microbial communities from Kellogg Biological Station, Michigan, USA - LAR L8-1 metaG... | ecosystem: Host-associated > Plants > Roots >... | reverse complement strand
ACGATTGTGACTGATCGTGATGTGGTGCCATGGGAGTTGCTGTATCCGAAGGATCGAGGCCATGACGCGGGGTTCCTGGTCGAACAGTTTCCAGTCACGCGGGCCATCTATGGACGCGTGCGGCAACGCCGGCTGCGGCTGGAGCCCGCTCGCTTCGTTGTACCGCCAGGCTCTCCTTCTGAGGCCAAGGTCGAGGCAGAGACACTCGCCAGGCTGCTCGGCACGAAACTGACAACAGTTTCCGAGCTAATGCCACTGCTGCAGCTGATTAGCCAGGGAGGTTTCGGTCTTCTGCATTTTGCCTGCCATAACCGCTTCGACCCAGATGACGGGTCGACTATCAAGCTGGACAGCCCTTTCAGCCCAACGTTTTTGGCGACCGCGGCCAGCGAACAGGCCCTGGCCGGGGCAGCGCCCTTGGTATTTATCAACGCCCGCCGCAGCCCTGGCCAGGTCCCATCCCACATCAGGCTCGACGGCTGGGCTGACAGGTTCCTACATGCGGGTGCGGCAGCGTTCATCGGGCCGCTCTGGGAGGTCCGCGAAGACATGGCTCGTAGGTTCGCTCAGGAACTGTACGGACGCCTGCTGGCTGGCGAGCCGCTGGGGAAGGCAGTCATGGCCGCGCGCCACGCTGTCGCCGTTGAATCCGGTGATCCGACCTGGCTAGCCTATGCGGTCTACGGCGATCCCCAGGCCAGGATTGACCCCAGCAGGGACCTAGCACCGAAGGAGACCGAGGGCAGTTAGAGGGAGGTGAGCCAGGCGCGGCCGGGCCGCTCCAGTTATCCGCCCTGGCCGGTCGTGATTATGGTTGGCCAGGACCGCGTGGAACCGGTTGCTCAGCGTCCGCAGCCGGACCAGCTGGGCCTGTGCCGCAGAAGCGAATAGGGGAGGCCATGCCTCCGAGAGCAGGTCGGCGCGCCGCAGTTCCGCCAAGATCGCGGGGCTCCACCTCGTCGTTCTTCAGCCGGGCCGAGGCGATAGCCTCCACTGCAGCGGGTGCGCCAGGTGCGGGTGAACCCGTAGTCCTCCAGCAACTCCACCAGCCAGCCCGTGACGTACGCCGCCTCGAACGCGACCGACGTGCCCGGGGGCAGGCGCCGATCAGCCGCAGGATCGGCTCCCCCCCATTGGGCACGTTGCGGTTCGCCAGGCCCGCCCGTCCTTGTCGATCACCGCCAGCTGAGAGCGCTTGCGGTGCACATCGCCGACGTAGACAGACATCACCGGGCCTCCTTTCCGAACTCGAATCTGACCGGAAGCTAAGCTCACCGGGCTGAGCAGGAAAGGGTCCGGTCTCACGTTCGGCCCTCATAGGGTCAGTTCTGTGGTGCTGGAGGGCTGGGTCCGCCACGTCTGGCAGGACGCAGCACTTCTTAAGGGCCGTGGCCAGGCCGCGAGCGAACGCCGACGCTTTATGAGGATCCGGGCTCCAGTCCGAGGCGCAGGGTCTGGGTGAGTTCGTTGGCCAGTTCACCATCGACCCCAAGCGAGATGGTTCCGGTTTGTGTGATGGCAAAGGAGATGTCGATGGTCCCTGCCGATAGGACCCAGGGATCGTCGCCTTCTGCGGCCTGAGTCATCACGTCGCGGATCGTGGCGATCGCCTTCACAAGGACGTCTTCGACCTCCCCACCGCCGCGGGTTGGCCGCTCCTTGGGAGGCACCAGGATCATGTCAATCGTGTGCGTGTCCTTCTTAGTGACCTTGGTTCCGAGGCGGAGCTTCATCCCGATGAAGGGAACGCAGAAGTCAAGCCGACCGCCAGCAGCCTTGCTGGCCACCACCTCCAGGATCAGTCGGACCGAAGCCACCTGCAGATCCTGGGTGGGCGACGTGTGGGATACGCCCGCTCGTTTTATAGAGGCTTTGATGACGCTGATCAGGTTCTCGACAGGGACGCCCTCATCAGTGACCTTCATTGCACCCCCTCGCGGGCTGCGTCACGGCAGCCGTTGGCTGATTGTGGCACGCGGGTGTCCGTACACGGTGTAAGCAAGCCATGTGGGATCATCGCGTTGGCTGGCGGTTGCCTGGCGGGCGCGCATCACGGCCTCCCCGAGTGAAAACCCCGCTTGAAGTTGGATATAGAATTCTTGGGCGAATTCGCGTGCGACCCCATCCGATACGGCCCACATCGATCCGATGAACGCTGCAGCTCCGGCCTCAAGAAACTTATTGGCCCAGCCATCGAGCCTGTTATAGGCAACATTGAGCCCGGCACTGCGACAAGCATTCATAAAAACAGTCGGCGCTGCGTGAGCTAGCACTCTATTGATAGCTGCAGTCGTCATCAGTGTTGGCGTGAATTGCACATTGTCCAGCGTAATTGAGGAACCGTCACGTGGGTTATACGTGTTATGACAAGCGAAGTGAAGCAGACCAAAGTTTCCGTTGGTGATCAGCTCTTGTAGCGGCGTGAGCGCAGAGATAACCTGACCCGGCGGCTGCCCCGGGTCGAGCAACTGCCGCATAGCATCGATTTCGTCCTCGGCTCCGGGCAACGAGCCCTCAGGGAGCACGAAACGGGTCGGCCACAGATTCAGCATCCGGGCGGGCCGCCACCGGAAGATAGCGCGCGTTACGGGAAACTGATCCACAAGAAATCCAGCATCATGGCCGGGATCTAGTGGATAAAGCAGCTCCCACGGCACTGCGTCCTTATCAGCCACGATTGTCAGCTGGCGTATCCGATCCTGGCGGTCCCAGAACTGCTGGCGCAGTTGTGCGGGTACCAACTGGCTCCAAAGTCTCGCCCCCTCATTCACTAGGTAGTCCCGCGCCTGGGCAGGCGAGTAGCCAGTACGACCCTTGACGAGGTCGTCCAGCTCGCCGATGAGATGCTCCACCAGCGGCCCAGGGTCGTAGGCCAGATTACTCGTCACCTCATCGGGATTGTCCTCGTCACGGAACTCGAAGCGGTAGGCATTCTGGGCCGGGTCGAAACGCACAACGAGGCTTACCGCACCCTCAGCAGGTTCTGTGACTATCTCGGCGAGTACATCCCGGTGGGGGCCAGGCGGGTGGTCACGCTCTGCCGTGATCTCTACGAGGAGCTCACCCAGATAACTGCCCCCGATCCAGGCCGTGACAGACACCGGTCGCGGCCCTGGCGCATCGGCACGCAGCTCGAACATGACTGGCTCCGAGTCCTCGTCAGGCGGGACCCGCACGGTGAGGCGCTGATGACCGAGAAGGCGCAGCCCTGGCGCGTGCACAACGAGCAGTACATCCTGGCCTTCGGCTGGCACGCCGAAGAGCTTTAGCCTGGAGCCAGGTGGACCTGCCAGGACAATGCTGACGAGCAGGCTGAACGGCTCGCCTACTGGAATGCTTTCTGGACACTGGCCCTTCAGGTAACGCCGCCTAGGCCCAGGCCTGTCACCTCCGGTTTCAATGATCTCACCCGGCGGCCCAAAACCGAAAATGCTGTGCTGGGTGTCATCGTCACCGATTTGCACCCCTCGGGATCCTCCCACGTCAGCGTGGAATTTATCGCTCTCTGCTGCAGGGTCAAGAACCCGGATAGGCGTCTCGGCGCCGAAAGCATCAGTCTCGCCCTGGAACTGAGAAGTCAAGAGCACTCGACCGTTGTCCGAACTCGGCAGCCAGCCGAGCTTCTCTGGGCCGGGAGCATTCTCCAGTACGAGCAACCATCTGCGATGGGTGTTGGATAGAAACTTCACTGCGTCGTCGGCCAGTTCAGGCTGCGTGCGCCCACCCTCTGGAAGCCCGACGGCAACGGCGAACTCGGCTAGGTCGGCAATTCTGTACGGCCCAGCCCGCACCCACGCCGCGATTTCGAATTCGTCATGGCGGGCCTGCGCATACAAGGCGGCCAGCCGAGTCTTTCCTAGGCCTCCCAGCCCACTGATTGCTTGGGTAATAACGGCCGCCCGACCCTGGCCCAGCGCCGCATCAAGCTGAGCCAGCAGGCTGGCGCGGCCCGTGAAGCTGCCGACGTCTGGGAGGCGGAACCGGACCTGATGGCGAGTGGCTGCGGCGTCCATAACCAGTGGCCGGAACGTGTCACGGATCAATGGATGAGCGGAGATGGTCCGGTCCGTGTGCCATGTGGCCAGCCCGGCTAGGCGGTTCCGCGCCGCCTCCTCGACCATGGCTGGTGTCCATCCGGCCAGCCGATCAGCGAACACGTCATGCTTGGTGACCGCGAGCACCGCCGTAGCTGGGACAGGCCGGGCGAACAAGGAGACTGCGCCAAGAAGATATCGGTCTGGCTCGTTGAGTCGGCGGGCGTAGAAATCCAGCATCCGGCCAACCCGCGCATCCGTCCGCGCCGCCGCGGCCAGTTCGGCGGGCAGTGCGACCAGTCCGCTAGCAGGCGGTCGGCCAGCCAGCAGTCCGGCCAGCGCCCCAATCGCCAGGGCGTGCCCGTCCACTGCCTGGACCAGGGCACGCCGATCGGTGTCTGGGAGCCAACTGCCGCCCGCCCTGGCAAGCAATGCCGACCCGTCAGCGGAGTTGATCGGCGGCAGGTCCAGCATCCGGGCGCTCCCGCCGTCGAAGGCCTCCAGGTCGGCGAACGGGAACCGGCTGGTAAGCACCACGAGTCCGGGGGGCCGCTGCTGGCAGACGCCGGCCAGCACTTCTCGCAGTGTGTCATCAAGCAGTCGGCCGAATCCGTCCTCAGCCGGATCTTCCTGCACTATCTCAAGCCCATCCAGTACCAGCAGTAGCGGCACAAGCCGCAACAGCTGCAGGACTGCCTCCGCGCGAATGGAGCCAGGCACCTCAATCCCGAATTCCTGCCGTGTCCACTCCAGCAGATTGTCGGCCCAGTGCTCGACAGACGGGTCAGCGTAGAAACTCCACCCGAACACCCCCCGTACACCAGGGCGGCGGTTCAACCCGCCCGCCTCTAGCACCCAGTGGGTGACCAGCGTGGTCTTGCCTGAGCCCCCCCAGGCGGTCACCCCTACCATGGCGACCTGCGGGTCGGCGGCCCACCGATCCAGCCGCGCCAGCTCCTCCGCCCGCCCGGTGAAATGCTCCACCCGCTCCACGGGCGGCACCCATTTCACCGGCACCGTGGGCGCACCCGCGATGGCCAACGGATCCGGCACTGCCACCCCCAGCCCGGTGTGGGCAGGCAGATCGCTGGCTGGCGGGAACCGTTCATCAGTCAGCCTTGCCAGCAACTTCGCCAGTGCGGAATGATCACCACCAGGTGCGGGATACAGCACCAGCAGCGCCCCGTACTCGATTTCGGCCCGCTGAGCCAGGATCTGCGGGTCGTTCCCCTCCGCCTCGGGATCCCAGGCCATCACCGCGACATGACGCGGTGCCGCGCCGAGGTCTACCTGGGCGCCAGTCCGGTTGGCAATTTCTTGCAGGATCGTGGTGATCTGCTGGTCGGCGAAGCTGAACCCGATCCATACGAGGTGCCCGTCCATCAGCCTCGCCAGGACCTGCGACAGCTTGCCTGCATAGGCATGCCGACGGTCCTGGGCGCTCAGTACGATGCTCCGGGGCTGGTTGAGCTGGCCGTGCGCAAACAACACCGGCAGTTCCGACTGACCGAAGGCTTCTCCGGTCAGCCACCGGTCCAGCCCCGGCGCATCCTCCCAAGTAATGAAGCCCGTCGCTGATGTCCCCGGCCGTACCCTCATCCGGGCGTGCACGATCCCCAGGTCATAGTTGGTGGTCACCACGGCCTTGAACGCACAGCGGCACACCAGTTCTTGCACCGCCGTCCACGACTTCCCTGTCTCCGGGTCCACCCGCGTGCGCAACACTTCCCTGTACCACTGTGCGCCCGGGCTGGCGCGGACGACCTCCACCACCTCCTCCGGGCTCTGCTGCGCCAACGCCCGGAACGACGCTGCCTCCCGCTCATCGAGCCGCCCGGCCGCCGCGTCCACGAGTTCTCCGATCAGTCCATCGCGCGGCGGGTACAACGGTGCTGAAGCCCCGGCCCCCAGGAACGCTGCCGCCTCGCCCGAGGCCAGGTACCTGCGCAGCGCCGCTAGCCCTGGACTATTCACCTGGACTAGTGCCCTCCGTTGCGCAGCCGACAGCCCACCCAGGTAGTCAGCTGCGAGATGCTCGGTCATGGATCGATTCTCTCGCATTTCTCGGACAACTCATCTATCACCAGCTAAGTGGGCCAGGCCCAGGTTCAGTCCCTGCCCATTTGCGCGCTGATTCCTGCCGCACAGGTCTCTTAGGTGCAGCAGGTTCAGCTCGCATCGCACGGCTGCCAGCCCCATTACAGCCGACTCATGCCGAGTCCCCAGCCAGGTGACGACGATGTTGTCGATCTGGGGGTGCGGTAGACCGTTGGGGCCACGCATGAGCGGGACGCCATGACTCATTGCCGTCGAATTCCGAACTTAATTGATCGGTGCCGTTCGTGGGCTCATCGTGACGGCGCATGTTATTTGATCGCGGGCCTATATCTGATCACCTGCTGGGCCGTAGCAAGATATTCTTATCCATTGTTTATCTCTGGACCGAGCGCGGCCCAGAGATAAACAATGGGACCAGCGCCGCAATGCGCGGCGCTGGTGGGACCGAGCGCGGTCTCACCAGGTGAGGGCGCGGCGGTGGATCGGGTGGTGATTGTGACGAGCACGGTACGGCGCCGGTCGCGGCAGGCGGTGCCGCGGCCGAAGGTGGTGCAATTCTCGCTGACTGAGGAAGAGTTTGAGGAGGTCAGCGTGGCAGCAGCCCAGTCTGGCCTGGCGCGTGGGGCGTTTGCCGCCGATGTGACTCTGGCGGCGGCGCGGGGCACGCAGTCCCGGACTGGGTCGCCGGTGCGTGAGGCTCTGGTGGAGCTCATGGCGGCGGCTGGGCTGGTGCGGCGGGTCGGCACGAATTTGAATCAGGCGGTGGCGCGGCTGAATGCGACGGGGCAGCGTGGTGATGATCTGCTCCCGGCGGCGCAGTTTTGTGTGCGGGTGATCCGCCGCCTGGAGGAGGCGGCGGAGCAATTGCGCCGGAGTGTTCCGTGACGGAATGGGAGTGCGACGGGTGATCGGGAAAGTGCTCCGGGGCACCGATGCCAGGCGGCTGCTGTATTACCTGTACGGGCCCGGGAAAGCGAACGAGCACACCGATCCGCACCTGGTCGCCGGGTTCGCTGATCCGGCGGACCTGGAGCCGGAACGCCGCCCCGGCGGGGCACCGGATCTGCGCCGCCTGGCGGGGCTGCTGGCCCAGCCGCTGGCTGCCCTGGCCGGTTCCGGCTATGACAAGCCGGTGTGGCACTGCTCGGTACGCGCCGCCCCCGAGGACCGTGTCCTGTCGGATGCGGAGTGGGCGCAGGTCGCGGCCGGGATTATGCACCGTACCGGGCTCGCACCCGAGGGCGACGACCTGGGAGTGCGCTGGGTGGCGGTCCGCCACGCCGCCGATCATGTTCACGTCGTGGCGACGCTGGCCCGCCAGGACGGCAGCCGACCTAAGATCTGGAATGACTTCTACCGGGTCCGGGAGGCCTGCCAGGAGGCAGAGAGCCGGTTCGGGCTGCGTCGTACTGCTCCGGGGGATCGCACCGCCGCGCGGCGGGCCACCCGCGCTGAGACCGAGCAGGCGGCCCGCCGTGGGTGGGGTGAGCCGCTCCGGGCTGCCTTGCGCCGTGAGGTGTGCACCGCAGCCGCCGGAGCGGCCACGGAGCGGGAGTTCTTCGCCCGCCTCTGCCAGGCCGGGGTGCTGGTGCGGCTGCGGCACAGTGTCACGGCCCCCAGTGAGGTCACCGGGTACGCGGTCGGCCTGCCTCAGCACACGGCCCGAGATGGCGGGGTGATCTGGTACGGCGGCGGCAGGCTCGCGCCTGACCTGACTCTGCCCAAGCTGCGTACTCGGTGGGCAGTCCCCGCCGGGCACCACCTAGTCGACGGGGCGGGACTGTCGGCCCCGGCGGCGCGGGCTGTGCTGCGGAGCATGGTGGCCCGGGCCGCGGAACACTCGCCGGATGAGGTCGGCTTCTTCGCCTGGCTGCGGGAGTGCGGGGTGCTGGTGCGGCTGCCGGGCCAGGGCCCGCTGGCTGAGCCGCTCGCCGCGTGCGGCCGCGTGCTGGCAGATAGTAGTAGCGTCCCGCAGCAGGCCAGGATGTGGGCCCGCGTCGTCGTGCGCGCCATCTTCTGACCGGTCAGCGGGCACGGTGGACCCCATGACCACCGGCGCCGGGGGAGTCGGCGACGCGACCTGACCGGTGCCGGGCGCGGGCGGCGCGAGCACCAGTGTTCTGCTCGTTCCCCATCCCCGTGACCGGTTGGCACTCTGGCGGGTCATCTTCACCACAAGCAGCCCCACGGACAGGCCTGCGAAGGCGGCGATGGGACTGGTGGCTGCAGTCAGCCGATCGGCGAGGATGACTGGCTGGCCGGGCTCGGCCTGGATGTGGCCGATGTTCCCGGCTACGCTCACTGCTAAGCCGATCAGCGCGGTTGTCCAGGGCCAGAGCCGCTGCCGCGCAGGCCAGCCATCGAGGTAGGCGATGTAGAGAGCGAGCTCGCCGACCGCCAGGAACACATCGATCTCTGCTGGCCAGGACTTGGCCTGCCAGCCGCCCAGCCGGTGGTGGACCGCCCAGTCATACAGCCCTGCGTAGCTGTGAGCCAGCGCGTTCGCGCTCGCCAGGATGGCGATCGTCCCGATCGCGTACAGCGCCGCCTTACGGGTGCGGGGGTTCATGCGGTCCTGGCCGTGGGGTTGCGCATCCTGGTGAGGGCATCCAGCGCGGTCTCGTCGGCGCTGGGCAGGCTGTGGAGGTATTTCTCGGTGGTGGAGATGCTGGCGTGGCCGAGTCGTTCCTTGACGACTTGCAGGTCGGCGCCGCCTGCGAGAAGCCAGGAGGCGTGTGCGTGCCTGAGGTCATGAATCCGGACATTGCTGAGCCCGGCTGCCTTGCGCGCGGGGTCCCATATCTGGTGGCGGAACCAGTCAGCTGGGATATGCCCGTCGGTGTCGCGTGCCCGTGGGGCACGAGGGTGGTCCTTCCCGCCGCCTCGGCGCCGGGCGCGGTAGTCGGCGTAGGCGCCGCGGCAGTGCTCGCAGCGGCATTTCGCCGCGTTGTAGGCGGTGAGCGTGCCGTGCCGGTACCGGCGGCCGGTCTCGTTCGGCTCGGTCATTCCCGGTGGGGGAGCAGCGGTGATGTCAGGGCGCCTTGTCCTGGGCACGGCGGGTGGCTGGTAAGTGAAGATCAGGTCGTCGTCGCCGAGGTCTTTCGCGGCGATGTGCGCCTGGATCTTGGCGGTGATCTGCTGGCTGAGCTTGAAGCGCCGGTATTCCTTGTCTTTTGGATAGCCCTTGACCAGGAACCGTCCGCCGTCGGGGTGATCGTCTTGGGTGAGCTCGACGACGGCGCGGCTGACGGTCAGGATGCAGGTTGCGAAATCCAGGTCGCGGACGCGCAGTTCGGTCAGCTCGCCCCAGCGCAGCCCGCTTTCGATATCGGTTTCGACCAGTAGCTGGGCGTCGGCGCCAGGCAGGGCCTGGTAGAGGCGGTCGAACTGGGCGGGCGTGATGATGCGCCGCGGCTTGCCCGGAGTTGCCGGGGTCTTCACCCCGTGGCTGGGGTGAATGGTAACCAGCTCGTCAGCCAGCGCGGTAGTGAAGATCGCGTTGAGGACCGAGCCTTTGCTGTACTTGATGGTCTGGGCGGAGGCACCCTTGTCTTTCATCCAGGTGACCCACTTGCGGACCTGCTCGGGCGTGATGTCGCTCATCCTTATCGGCCCGAAGAACGGCAGCAGGTGGTTGCGGATGTGGCTGGCGTAGTTCGAGCGGACACCGGGTTCTAGCAGGTGATGAGGCAGCCACTTCTCCAGGACGTAGACTTCGAAGGTCTGCCTGCCCCGGCTGGCGCTGCCTCGCTTGCCGGCCCTTACCTTGGCCTCTTCATCCTGCCAGGCCTTGTCCGAGGCCTTCCTGTTACGGAAGGTGCCGGCCGAGCGCTGCTGGCCGCGGATGTCTAAGTAGTAAGCGGTGTAGCGGGGCTTGCCGTCCCGGCCGAGCCGCTTGCGCGAAAACCCCATCGACACCACCTTGATCATCTGACCGTCATTTGACCGTGGACCTGGCGTCAATACCCGGTACCTGGCGATATTGTCCGAGCTGAATCGTATGGCTTCTACCTGCCATTATACGTAAAGCGGCGCGTTCGCCTGAAATAAAAATGAACAGTCAGATTGCATGGTAAGGAGAAGGTCTACGGTTCGATTCCGTAAGGGGGCTCCCAGCTCGTTTAGCTTTTTCGAAACTAGTAGCTATCCTATTTGTCGCTTTCGTGGAACGGGTTGTAGAGACGTTCCATTGCCCACACTGCTCAGATTGATCACCCTTAATGGTTATTGATCACCGTCTGTGATCGATGT
>Ga0207693_10005705_pt1 | contig 10345 bp, 10 predicted proteins | sample LARL81metaG_FD_184347 | JGI IMG/M metagenome (GOLD analysis project Ga0207693, IMG submission 184347) | Corn, switchgrass and miscanthus rhizosphere microbial communities from Kellogg Biological Station, Michigan, USA - LAR L8-1 metaG... | ecosystem: Host-associated > Plants > Roots >... | reverse complement strand
GCGTCTTCACGGACATAGGCCACTGATCCCAACCGTCGAGAGACGCTCCGGATCAGGACACCTCTCCCCGGCCTAAGGGGTGAGGCCAAGTGGCTGGCGGCCGGGCCCGGTTCATGAAACGGGCTGGTCCGCAATACGCCGTGGAGTGCCAAAGCTCTTACGAGAGAGGTGCGGCCAGGGATTTCTCTAGCCCTGGCGTGTGTTTCCTCGAGTGTCACGCGGTAGGACGCCGTCCGGGCGAAATGCCCCGGCGGTCAAGTGCGGCCTGGCGCCCCCGTGCGTCGCGACAGAAGGGAGGCATGCGATGGACTCTGATAGTCCGGGCCGAAGTTGGCCCTCCTCGCTGCTGTCCCGTCCTGTCCGGGCACACGCCGCCCCGAGTGACCCCGCCTAGGTCCCGACACTCCCGCTGACCTGATTTTCCCGGGTTTACCAGGCTCGCGCGCCCATGCGCGAATCCGCGTGTGCCCCTGTTTCCGTCCGGTTTTCGTGACGTGAAAGGGGTGTTCACCATGGCCACCATCATTCGTTCCGCTGCCGCGGACGAGGCGCACGCCGGCGACATTCGCGGTGCGCTTGGCACGATCTCGCTCGACGACACGGCTCCCCGCGCCGGGCTGTCAGCCAAGCTGAAGACGCTGCTGGCCATCGTGGGCCCCGGGCTGATCGTGATGTGCGGCGATAACGACGCCGGCGCGTTCTCCACCTACGGGCAGGCCGGCCAGAACTACGGCACCCGGCTGCTGTGGACCCTCCTGCTCCTGGTCCCCGTGCTGTACGTGAACCAGGAGATGGTGCTGCGCCTCGGCGCGGTTACCGGGGTCGGGCACGCGCGGCTGATCATCGAGCGGTTCGGGAAGTCCTGGGCCACGCTCATGGTCGCCGACCTGATCATCCTCAACGCGCTGACCCTGGTCACCGAGTTCATCGGGATCACCATGGCGGCCGGCTACCTCGGCGTCCCCAAGCTGATCGCGGTGCTGCTCGCCGCGGGCGTCATCCTGGCCGCCGCGGGCACCGGCAGCTTCCGCCGGTTCGAGCGGATCGCGGTGGGGTTGTGCGCGGGATCGCTGCTCCTCATCCCGTTGTTCCTGGTCAGCCACCCGTCCGGCGCCGCCATGGCGCGCGGGTTCGCGGAGCCGTCCCTGCCCGGCGGTTCCGGGGGGATGGCCGCGGTCATGCTGCTGATCATCGGCATCGTGGGCACCACGGTCGCGCCCTGGCAGCTGTTCTTCCAGCAGTCCTACGTGGTCGACAAGAAGATCACGCCGCGGTTCATCCGCTACGAGAAGGTCGACCTGTGGATCGGCATCGTGATCGTGGTGGTCGGCGCGGCCGCGCTGATGGGCGCCACCGCCGCCGCCTTCGCCGGGACCAAGGGCGCCGGTCACTTCACCGACGCCGTCGGGCTGGCCCACGGCATCGCGGCCCACGCGGGCCGGGTCGCGGGCGTGGTGTTCGCGGTGGCGCTGCTCGACGCCGCGATCATCGGGGCGTTCGCGGTGTCCCTGTCGACCGCGTACGCGGTCGGCGACACGCTCGGTCTCAAGCACTCGCTGAACCGAGGGTTCCGCCAGGCCAAGGGCTTCTACGCGATCTACGCGGCGCTGATCGTGGTGGCCGCGGCCATCGTGCTCATCCCCCGCGCGCCGCTCGGCCTGATCATCGAGGGCGTCCAGGCGCTGGCTGGCGTGCTGCTCCCGGGCGCCACGGTGTTCCTGCTGCTGCTGTGCAACGACCGGGCCGTGCTGGGCCCCTGGGCCAACGGCCGCCGCACCAACATGTTCACCTCGGTCGTGATCTCCGTGCTGGTCTCGCTCTCGGTCGTGCTGACCGCTTCGGTGGTGTTCCCCGGCATCACCGGCCGGCAGATCATCCTCATCATCGGCGGCTGCATGACGGCGGCCGTCGCGGTGGGCGGCTGGATCCTGCTCCGGTCGCTCCGGGTGCGCAGCTCGGTGGAGATCGACCGGCGCGACCGGGAGAACTGGCGGATGCCGCCGCTCAACGTGCTGACCAAGCCGGTCATGTCGACGGGCCGCAAGATCGCCCTGAGCGTCCTCGGCGGCTACATGATCCTGGCGATGATCCTGGTCCTGGTGCGGATCATCCAGATGGCGGTCGCGAGCTGAGCGCCTTCCCTCAGCCCGGTGCGTCCTCAGCCCGGTAGCAGGGGCTGAGGACGGGCAGCCAGGAACGGCCCGTAGGAAGCCGCGTGGTCGTGCCCGCAGCCGCACCTGTCGACCGCGTCGCCGAGCAGTTCGCGCGGGGTCTGGCCGGTCAGCCGCAGGCACTCGCGGCCCAGGTGCGCGTGATCGGCGTACCCGACCTCGGCCGCCAGGTCGGCCACCCGGCCGCCGTGCGTCGCCGCCTGCGCCAGCGCCAGATAGCCCTGGAAGCGCAACGTGCGCTGAAGCGTCTTCGGCGCGAGGCCGACCCCGGCCAGGAAACGGCGGCGCAGCTGGCTCTCCGAGATCGCCAGGTCCCCGGTCAGCTGGCTGATCCCCGTCGGCCGCCACGGCATCAGCCGCCGCACCGCCTCGGCCACCAGCGCGTCCGGCGGCGGGGTCCGGTCTTGGAGGCGCACCAGTTCGAGTTGCAGCACCTGCAGCGCGGCATCGGGGGCGGGAGCTGCTGCCAGCCGGGCCGCCAGGTCTGGTGCCTCGGCCTGCATGTCGCCGAAGGGCACGATCTGGTCTACTAGTTCGTCGGCGGGCACGCCGAGCAGCGGCGAGGCTGCTCCCGGCCAGAACCGGGCGCCTACGATCGTCAGGCCGGGCGGCAGGATCTCCGCCTTGACGCGGGTGAGCGGGCCGACGAGCCGGGGCGTGCCGCCGACCGGACACTGGAGCTCGGCGCCGCCGGTGGGCAGGTTGCGCTGCCGGACGGATGCCGGGCCGGTTTGCTGGATCCAGACCGTGCGGACCCGCGCGGCCAGGGCGGGCAGCGGGAGGCGCTCGTCGTACGCTTGCGCGCGATCCACGCTTTCAGCCTAGCCCTGGCACCCGACATGCACGATTCGTTCAAGCCCGCGGGGTATGCGTCGCCCTAGCGTCGACACCATGATTCTCGTCACCGGCGGCCTGGGTTCGATCGGATCGCACACCGCACGGGCGCTGCTCGGGCTGGGCGAATCGGTCGTGCTCACGGCACACCGGTCGACCGGCCTGCCCGAGTACCTGGCCGACGAGCCCAGCGGCCGGGTGGTCGTCGAGCCGCTGGACACCGCGGACGAGGCGGCTTTCCTCGACATCGGGAAGCGGCACGAGATCACCGGCGTCGTGCACCTCGCGGCGGGCCGACTCGCCGTTCTTCCCGCTCCCCCGGCTGCTCAGCGCGGCAACCTGGGGCCAGGACCCCGACCTGACCCCGCCCCGGCCGGCCGCGTACGCCGATGACGGCGGCGACCTGTGCTACGTGAAGGACTGCGGCCGGGCCATCGCGCTGCTCATGCTGGCGGAGCGGCTGAACCACGGCACCTACAACGTCTCGACCGGGCGGCTGGTACGTAACAGCGAGGTCGTCGACGCGGTCAACGCCACCGTCCCGGGCGCTGACATCATCCTCCCGGCGGGGCGTACGCCCGGGCGGCCCCCGGACAACTACATGGACACCACCTGGCTGCGGGAGGACACCGGCTTCCGGCCGGAGTACGACGTGGAGCAGGCCGTCCCGGATTACGTGAACTGGCTGAGGAACCATGACCGCTGACTCACCTGCCGCCAAGGGCAACGTCTTCACCGCACTGGCCGTCTCCGTCGACGGGTTCATCACCGGGCGCGATCCTGGTCCCGGGCAGGGGCTCGGCGACGGCGGGATGCTCTTCGACTGGTACTTCAACGGCGACACCGCGAGCAAGGTGTTCGACGGGTTCCGGCTGTCCGGGCCGAGCCGTGATCTGTTCGACGAGATCGCGGGGCGCATCGGCGCCACCGTGGCGGGCCGGAACACCTACGACGACTCCGACGGCTTCGGCGGGTCGGGCGGGCCGCACCCGACCGCTCCGCTGATCGTTGTCAGCCACCGCCCGGCGCCACCTGAGGCGACGGATAAGCAGACGTTCGTCACGTCCATCGAGGCCGGAATCGAGGCCGCCCGGGCGGTGGCGGGCGACCGGGACGTCGCGGTCATGGGCGGCGGCATCACCACGGCCGCGCTGCGCGCCGGGCTGCTCGACGAGGTGATCCTGCACCAGGTCCCCGTGCTCCTCGGCGCCGGCCGCCGCTTCTTCGGCGACCTGCCCGCCCACATCGAACTGACTCTGGTGGAGGCCGTGCCCGCGCCTGGAGTCACCCACCTGCGCTACCGGATTGAGGGAAAACATGCTTGAACCTGACGTGCGCCGTCTGCTCGGCACCACTGCCGTGGCGCATCTCGCCACGGTCCTCCCGGACGGGTCGCCGCACTCCGTCCCGGTCTTCGTCGGTGCCGAGGGCGACCGGATCGCGTTCTTCACCGGCCCCACGTCCGTAAAGGCAAGGAACTTGCGCCGCGACCCGCGCGTCGCGCTGTCGCTCACTGCGGCTGATGACCCTTTTACGCCCGTCGTTGTCCGCGGTCAGGTGGTCGAATGGATCGACGGTGACGCGGCCTGGGAGATCGTCGACAAGATCGCGAAGAGGTACATCGGGCAGCCCTACCCACGTGAGCAGGAGCGCGTCGTCGCCCTCATCGAGCCATCGGTCCAGCGAATCGGCATGGGCTGACGCTGACGAGCGCTCCGGCTGGCCGGCGAACTCATGCCAGGCGGCCGCCTGGGCATGGCGTCACCTGGCCGCCTCCGCTCCGGCACTGGCCCGCCAGTCCGCGATCCGCACGATGGTTTCCAGGTAGGCCAGGACGAACGGTCCGTACCGGTCCCGGAGCCCGAGCGCGGTCTGGCTCCAGGGACGGCCGCCGCCGGGCCGGAACGGCTCGAGGTCCACGGTCAGCCTGGTCGCGGGCTGGCCGAGCAGCGGCGGGACATCGGTGACCGCTCCCTGCCGAAGGCCGAGCAGCATGTCTGTGGCGGCCTCGCAGGCCGGCGGCACGGTGCCGTCGCCCGGGTCGCGGACCCGGACGCGCAGCTTGCCGTGGTGCGCAAGGACCAGGTACCGGGCCAGGGCGGGGTCGGGCACGTCTGCCAGCAGGCCGCGTAGCGGGCCGTCGAGGATGAGCAGGGACGCAAGCTCGTGCCGGAAGGCGACGCCGCCCTCGAACCGCAGCGGCGCGTCGATGCCCGACTTCGCCCACGGGCGCCCGGCGGCGATCTCGTCCCGCTGCCCCTCCGGTGCCAGGCTGCACAGGGCGTCCTGCCAGATCGTGTGCGCCTTGCCCACATCGTGCAGGTACGCGGCCGCCTCCACCGACCGCGCCGCCCCGTCCGGCAGTCCGGGCGCGGTCACGGACAGCAGGGCCGCGGCCTGGTCCCTGGTGTCCTCGCTGTGCTGCTCCAGCCGCACCCAGCCGCCATCCCCGGCCAGGCCGGAAGGGCCGGCTACCGGGTCGATCGCAGGGCTTCCCGGCACCGGTCCGCTGGCGGCCGGATCGAACCCGGTGACCGGGTCGTAACCACCGTCATCCGCGCGGACCAGCAAGACCTCACCCGGCCGGGCCGCGGCCTGCGAGGTCATCTGGGTCCACTGGCCGAGCACCTGATCCATCCGCCAGACTGGAACGCCTCGCGCGAGGTCGCTGACCTGGCGCGGCGAGACCCGGCAGCGGAAGTCGGCTCCCGGAGCCCGTGCCTCGGCAGGCGGGGCACCCGCGGCGGAGTCCGCGGTCCACGTCACCCAGGCGAGCTGAGCGTCCGGTTCGTCACCATCCCGGACATATGGCGATATATCGATATCTGCGCCGCTCGGGTCCGGTGAGGTGTCGAACAAGGCGGCAAGATCGCTCCGGCGCAGCACCGGAACCTGGGTACCGGCGACGGCTGCATCACCGCCGAGCAGGTCCTCGCCGGTGACCGCGCGGCCGTCGAGGCGGGACAGCCCGGTGCTCGACGCGTCGATATCCGCCTGCCGGTACGGGTGCGGCCCGGGCGGCGGGACCCACCACAGCTCGGCGTCGGGCACCAGCCCGGTGCGGTTGCAGCGGCCAGCCCGCTGGACCAGCGAGGACCACGGCGCCGCCTCGGTGATCAGCACCGCCGCGCTGAGGTCGATCCCGGCCTCCGCCACCTGGGTCGCGACCACGATCCGGTCTTCCTGAGGATCGGTGACCGCGGCCATCAGGCCGGCTCGCTCCAGGGCACGGAACCGGGCGTGCAGCAGGGTGCACTCCGCCGGACCGCCGCGCAGGGCCCGGTACACCGCCTGTGCCGCCCCGAGCGTGTTGAGCACCACGAGCGTCAGCGTCCCGGGCCGGTGCCGGCGCCTGGCGGCCGCCGCGATCGCCTGGTAGTCACCGGGCCCAGCGGCCAGCCGCCTGATGGTCCGCTCCGCGCCGAGCCGCACCGCGAGTTCGCCGGTGCGCTCCCCGGGCAAGATCCCGACCACCGTGCCGCGCACGGGGTTGTCGACGGTTTCCAGCAGCCCTCCGGGCATCGCGGCCGACATGCAGGTCAGCCCGAACGGCTCGGCGGTGCGGCATTCATTCGCGAAGGCGGCGAGCTGGCGCAAGGTGGTGACGGGCTCCCGGCACAGCTGGCTCTCGTCGATCACCCAGTGCGCGCCGTTGGTGGCCAGCGCGAAGTCGATGGGGTACGAGGCCGTCCCGAGCCCGTACCCCCGGTTCAGCGCCTTGCTGACCAGGGTGTCCGCCGTGCCGATCACGATCGCGGGCTGGTGCATGTCCAGCCGCCACCGCCGCTGCGACTGCGCCGACCCGCCGGCCGGCACGTGCAGCGCGACCAGATCGGCCAGCCCGAGGTTCGCCAGCCACCGCGCGACCTCGCCCGCGACGTGCTCGGTCAGGCTCCGCGACGGCAGCGCGTACACCAGCCGCCGCGGCGTCGCGCCGGGGTCGGCGTGCAGCCGTCGCCACAGCCAGGCCAGGATGATCCCCGTCTTCCCGGTCCCGGTCGGCGCCTCTACCACGGACGGCAGCCCGTCCCGCGCGATCCGCGCCTGGAACCCGTAGGGCCGGCTGTCTGTCGCCGCCTGGAAGAAGCGATCGAATCCCTGCATGCGTGGCTCACGCCTTGCGGGCGACTCCGGCGCAGGCCATCTGCAGGACGGGGTGGTGGCGCACACCGGGAGTGCCGGGGTCGGGGCGCCAGTCGGGAACGAGGACCACGCCGGGCTCGATCAGCTCGAGGCCGTCGAAGAGCTCCCTGATACGGGCCATCGTGCGGAACTGCGCCCGGCCGACGCCCGCCCGCATCTGCTCCTGCAAGGTAGCCGTGGCCGGGTCCTCGGTGTCCAGCAGGTGATGGATGAACACGTAGCTGCCGCGCGGCAGCGCGTCGTACAGCGCGCCGGTCACCCCGGCCGGGTCCTCGTCGTCCAGGACGTAGTGCAGGATGCCGCACAGCAGCAGGCCGACCGGCTGGTCCCAGTCCAGGTGATCCCGGACGGCCGGGTGGCTCAGGATGCCCGCGGGGTCACGCAGGTCGCCGTCGGCGACGAAGGTCGCCTCGTTGTCGGCGAGCAGCGCCCGGGCGTGGCTCAGCACGACCGGGTCGTTGTCGACGTAGACCACGCGGGTGGCGGGCTCGATCCGCTGGGCGATCTCGTGCACGTTCTCGGCGGTCGGCAAGCCCGAGCCGATGTCGAGCAGCTGCCTGATGCCGGCCTCGCCGACCAGGTAGCGGACGACGCGGCCGAGCACGTCGCGCTGGGCCCGCACCCCGATCTGGATGGCGGGCAGCGACGCGATCATCTGGTCGCCGACGGCCCTGTCCGCGGCGAAGTTGTCCTTGCCGCCCAGCAGGTAGTCGTAGACGCGGGAGACGTGCGGCTTGGTTGCGTCGAATCCGGGATCAGGCACCAGCTGATGTTAGCCGAGGTCCCGGGCGTCGTGACGGCACCGGCCTGCGTTACGGGGGACGGAGCGGGGGATGATGACCAGATGGACGCGGATGCGATCGTGATAGGCGCGGGGCTGGCGGGACTGGTCGCCACCGCGGAACTGGCGCGGGCGGGACGACGGGTGCTCCTCCTCGAGCAGGAGCCAGAATCGAACCTGGGCGGGCAGGCGTTCTGGGCGTTCGGCGGCCTGTTCATGGTCGGCACCCCGGAGCAGCGCCGGATGGGGATCAAGGACTCCCCCGCGCTGGCCTGGCAGGACTGGCAGGGCAGCGCGTTCTTCGACCGCGACCCTGACGACCCGGCAGGCGAGGACTACTGGGCGTCCCGGTGGGCCCGGGCCTATGTCGACTTCGCCGCCGGGGAGAAGCGCGCCTGGCTGCACGGCCTGGGGGTGCGCTGGTTCCCCCTGGTGGGGTGGGCCGAGCGGGGCGGCTACCTGGCCGACGGGCACGGGAACTCGGTGCCCCGATTCCACGTCACCTGGGGTTCGGGTCCGGCCCTGGTGGCTCCGTTCGAGCAGCAGGTCAGGGAGGCGGCGGCGGGCGGCCGGGTCGGGCTGCGGTTCCGGCACCGGGTGGACGCGCTCACCGTCACCGCCGGGAGCGTCGACGGGGTGCGGGGAGCGATCCTCGAGCCGAGCCCGGCCGCCCGCGGGACCCGCAGCTCGCGCGCCGTGATCGGCGAGTTCGAGCTGCACGCCCCGGTGGTGATCGTGACCTCAGGCGGGATCGGCGGCAATCTCGACCTGGTCCGCGAGCACTGGCCCGAGCGGCTCGGCCGCGCGCCGGAGCGGATGATCATCGGGGTACCCGAGCACGTCGACGGCCGGATGCTGGCCATCGCCGAGCGGGCCGGCGGCCGGCTAGTCAACCGCGACCGGATGTGGCACTACACCGAGGGCGTCCAGAACTGGGACCCGATCTGGGCCGGGCACGGCATCAGGATCCTGCCCGGGCCCTCCTCGCTGTGGTTCGACGCGCGCGGCCAGCGGTTTCCCGCGCCGCACTTCCCCGGGTTCGACAGCCTCGGCACGCTGGGCGCGATCCGCGCCACCGGCTTCGACTACTCGTGGTTCGTCACCACCCAGAAGATCGTCGAGAAGGAGTTCGCGCTGTCGGGATCGGAGCAGAACCCCGACCTGACCGGCAAGGACATCAAGCTCACCCTGTCCCGGGTGCGTCCCGGCGCCCCGGCCCCGGTGGAGGCGTTCAAGCAGCACGGAGCCGATTTCGTGGTGGCCAGGACCCTGGCCGAGCTCGTCGCGGGCATGAACAAGCTGACCCCCGAGCCGCTCATCGAGCTGGCCGACCTGGAGCGGCAGATCACCGCGCGCGACCGTGAGATCGACAACCCGTTCACCAAGGACCTGCAGGTCATGGCGATCCGCAACGCCCGCCGCTCGCGCGGCGAGCGGCTGGCCAGGACCGCGGCGCCGCACAAGATCCTCGACCGGAAGGCGGGCCCGCTGATCGCCGTGCGGCTCAACATCTTGACCCGCAAGACGCTGGGTGGCCTGCAGACCGACCTGGCCGGGCAGGTCCTCGGCCGGGGGCCTGAGCACCGGCCAGTACCCGGCCTGTTCGCGGCGGGCGAGGTGGCCGGGTTCGGCGGCGGGGGGATGCACGGCTACCGGTCGCTGGAGGGATCCTTCCTCGGCGGCTGCCTGTTCAGCGGCCGCGAGGCGGGCCGGGCCGCGGCGCGCGCGACCGCCGGCTGAGCCGCCTGGCACCAGTCGCCTGGCACCAGTCGCCTGGCACCCAGCCGCCAGTCACCCAGCCGTCAGGCGAACAGGCGCTGGAGCAGCTCGTCGATGGCGTCGGCGCCTTCCTTCATCGCCGTCTCCTTGTCCTGCGCCCTGGCCACCAGCAGCGCCACCTCGTTGACCGACGCCAGCAGGACGTGGGCGAGCGTGTCAGCAAGCTCGGGCCGCAGCTTGCCCTGCCCGGCGACGAGGTGCAGGATCGCCTTGATCCCGCCGAGGGCGTGCTGCTCTTCCATCGCGCGCCAGCGCTCCCAGCCGAGCACCGACGGCGCGTCGATCAGCAGGATCCGCTGGACCACCGGGTCACCCGCCAGCCGGATCCAGGCCAGCGACCCGGCGCGCAGCGCGGCCACCGGGCCGTCGGCCCCGGCCGCGGCGGCGAGGGTCCGCGCGCCGACGTCGGTCTCGACTTCCTCGGCCACGGCCTCGAACAGGGCCTCCTTGCTCGCGAAGTGGTGATAGAGCGAACCCCGGCTGACCCCGGCCTCGCGCAGCACCGCCTCGATGGAGGTGTCCTCGTAGCCGCGCTCGGCGAACATCCGGGTGGCGATCGCGAGCAGCTGGCTCCGCGTCGCCTCCCCGCGGGCGACGTTCTTGTTCGGTCGGTCCATCACGGCTCCTCGCCCTACCC
>Ga0207693_10005703_pt1 | contig 10351 bp, 11 predicted proteins | sample LARL81metaG_FD_184347 | JGI IMG/M metagenome (GOLD analysis project Ga0207693, IMG submission 184347) | Corn, switchgrass and miscanthus rhizosphere microbial communities from Kellogg Biological Station, Michigan, USA - LAR L8-1 metaG... | ecosystem: Host-associated > Plants > Roots >... | reverse complement strand
CGGAGATCAAGGCACCGGAGCCTGGCGGTCCGCGCAACGACGACTGGCACCGCGCGATCTGCAACGTCATCTACATGCAGTTCCTCGGGCTGGAGAGCGCACGCAAGGCGGTCGGTGACCTGGTCGAATTCGAGCCGGCGCGCGCCGAGGACATGATCACCATTCTGCTGAATGAACTCCTCGCCTATGGCTTCCTGCGCGAGCAGTTCAAGGGCGACCTGCGCGACCGCCGGCTGCAGGCACGCGATGTATCGTACCGGCGGGACGTGCCGGCGCTGCATCGCCGGGTCGTGCAAGCGAATGGCTCGGAATGGGACGTCGCGAAGGATCTCTCTGAGGAGATGATCAATCGTTTCAACCGCGTGCTGGTGGACACGCCGACGCGGCGCGCGCTCAAGCGGGGTATCGCCATAGCGGCCTGATTTCCGCGATACGACGTTCGGGTATAGCCTCGTGCCGGTCCAACCGAAGGAGACCGGCATGAGCTCGGCAACCGGGGAGAGACACGCCTATCAACATCCGCACGTCAACGAATCCTGGCTCGCCAGGCTGCGCGAGGACATCATCGATCCCGCGCTGCCGATCGTCGACGCGCACCACCACCTCTGGGAGCGTCCGTCCGGCCGCTATCTGCTCGACGATCTGCGTTCCGATCTTGCGTCCGGACACAATGTGCGGGCCACTGTGTTCATCCAATGCGGCTTCGCCTATCGCAGCGACGGGCCGCCGGAACTGCGACCGGTAGGCGAGACCGAGTATGTCGCTGCGACGGCCGCACGCGCGGAGGCTGCTGGCCTGCATGCCTGCGCGGGCATCGTCGGCTACTGCGATTTCCGCCTGGGCGAGCCGATCGACGCGGTGCTCGAGGCACACATCCAGGCGGGCGGCGGCCGCTTCAAGGGCATTCGCCAAAGCGCTGGCTGGGATGCGGCGGTGATCATGACCACGTCCTCGCCGGCGCCGCAGCATCTGCTGCTGGATCCGGACTTCCGTAAGGGGCTTGGACGTTTGGGCCGGTTCGGGCTGTCGTACGAATGCTCGCTGTACCATCCGCAACTGCCCGAACTCATCGACCTTGCGCGCGCATTTCCCGATCTGCCGATACTTGCCAATCATTGCGGCGGGCCGATCCGCATTGGACCCTATCGCGAGCGGTCAGACGAGGTATTCGCTGCGTGGCGACGGGACCTCAGCGAACTGGCGACGTGCGCCAATGTTTATCTGAAGCTTGGTGGCCAGGCGATGACCATCCGCGGCTTCACGTTCCACGAAGAGGTGTTGCCGCCGTCGTCCGGCGAACTGACGGCGGCATGGCGTCCGTTCATGGAGACCTGCATCGAGGCGTTCGGTGCCGAGCGCTGCATGTTCGAAAGCAACTTCCCGGTCGACAAAGGAATGTGCAGCTACCCCGTGGTGTGGAACGCGTTCAAGCGTCTTGCGGCCGGATGCTCGGAGACAGAGAAGGCAGCGCTGTTTCACGGCACGGCGGCCCGGTTCTACCGTCTCGGCGACATTGCCTGACAGAGGCGGGTTGCGGCGCGCGGCTATCATCATAACGGCGAGCTCGACAGAAACAGGAGTACCCCATGTCACGGATCGATCTGCGCTCGGACACGGTGACGCTGCCGTCGTATCCGATGCGAGCGGCGATGGCGAACGCGCCAGTCGGCGACGACCAATACGGTGAGGATCCGACGGTCCACGCGCTGCAGGAACGGATCGCCATGCTGCTCGGCAAGGAGGCGGCGATCTTCGTGCCGAGTGGCACAATGGCCAACCAAATCGGCCTCAAGCTGTTGACGCGGCCCGGGGACGATGTGGTGGTGGGCGACGAGGCGCACGTCGTCTGGCATGAATCGGGTGCCGCGGCAGCGAATTCAGGCGTGCAGTTCACCGTGGTCGGACGCGGCGGCCTGTTCACCGCGATGGATCTGCGCACCGCATTCAAGCCGCCGGGCCACATCATCTTTCCGCCGACCACGCTAGTGATGGTCGAGAATACCCACAATCGCGGTGGCGGTGTCGTGTTCCCGCAGGAGGATGCCGTGGCGATCTGTGCTGCGGCGCGCGACCTCGGCGTCGCCAGCTACCTGGACGGCGCGCGGTTGTTCAATACCGCGGTGGCGACCGGGCGATCGCTCACCGAACTCGCGGCGCCGTTCGATGTCGTGTCGGTTGCATTGTCGAAGGGGCTCGGCTGCCCGGTCGGCAGCGTGATCGCCGGCCGCGCCGCAGACATGCAGCGCGCGGTGCGGGCGCGACGCATGTTCGGCGGCGCCATGCGCCAGTCCGGGATTCTCGCCGCGGCCGGCTTGTATGCGCTCGACAACAACATCGCGCGGCTGGCCGATGACCACGCGAACGCGCGGATCCTGGCCGAGCGCCTGGCGGATACGAAGGTGGAGATCGATCTGGCAACCGTGCAGAGCAATATCGTGATCTTCCGGGTGCCCGAGCCGTTGCCGGACGCCGCGACAGTGGTTCGGCGGGCGCAGGAGCAGGGCGTGCTGGTCTCAGCGTTCGCGACGCGGACGGTCCGTGCGGTGACGCATCTGAATGTCGATGCGGCACAGTGCCGGGACGCCGCCGAGGTGCTGGCGCAGGCAGTGGCGCCAGCGTAGCACGCTACGCGTCACGGGTTGCCTGCAGAGTGGTTGGCATGCTGTGGAGCCGATCGTTACAGGCACGCCACACCACTTTCGCCCAATGATGGCGATACGCGGTATCATTCTTCCGAAGATAACTCAGCGCCGCCGGTGAGCACCGCCGCGCCGCCACGTGAGATGCCAGACGAATGGCCGCCGGTATGGCGCGCGCAGTCTGTATCAGTAGGCCGTTCCGTGTGCCCTTGATCAGGTAGAACCCGACGCGCGGCAGCAGGTCGAACCACCTGGCGCCCCATTTGCGCTCGATGTAGAGCCGGTTGCGCACGAAGTGGTACCAGCGCGTGCCTGTCCAGGTGACACGGCGCTCGGGGCAGACCTTGTGACGCACCGCGACGTCGCCCCGATAGCGGATGCGCCAACCGCGGTCGATGGCGCGCAGGCAGAAGTCGAATTCCTCCCAGCAGAAGAACAGCGCCTCGTCGTAGCCGTCCCATGCGGCGCGGCGGATCGCATGCCCGGCGCCCACAAAGGTGACCGTGTCGAACGATCCGGCCGCACGCGGAAGAAGACTGGTCGGATAGCCCCAGGACGACATGTCGTCCGCATCGCGCGAGGCCAGCAGGATGCGGCAGCCCACCGCGGCGAGCGCCGGATCGTCGTCGAGCGCGGCGACTGCGCGTGACAGCATGGTGGCGTCGGCAAACTCGGCATCGTTGTCGAGACCGAAGATGACGCGGCCGTGGCCAAGCGCCGAACCGCGGTTGCGCCCGCCGGCCACACCATGATTGCGAGCGAGCGCCACCAACGTCGCATCCTGTCGTCCGGCGACCACCTGGGCGAGCCGCGCGAGATTCTCGGGCCGCGAACCCTGATCGACGATGAACACGTGCCGCAACACACCGGTCTGTGCCAGCGCCGAGCAAATCGCCGCCACAGTCTCCTCGGCGCGGTCAAGCGACAGGATCACCACATCCGCATCGTATTCGCCATCCGGGGGACCGACGGCCCCGGCTACATGACACGCAGCCATTCCCGGTGCCGATCTCACCAGGCGTTGCGCGCGGTGAAGACCGGTACGATCGTGCGCGCCAGGATCCTGACATCCAGCCACAGCGACCAGGTCTCGATGTATTCCAGGTCGGATTCGACGCGACGGAGCAGCATCTCCTCCGTCTGGGTCTCCCCGCGCCAACCGCGGATCTGGGCGAGCCCAGTGATACCTGGCCGCACGCGATGGCGCGCCGGGTAGTGCGGCGTAACCATCTCGAATGGCGTTCCGCCTGCACGCGTGCCCGGCGCATGCGGCCGCGGCCCGACCAGAGACATATCGCCGCGCAACACGTTGAACAGTTGCGGCAGCTCATCCAGCGAGTACCGCCGCAGGAAGACGCCGAACCGTGTCACCCGCTGGTCGTGTTGGGTTGCCTGAGTAAGCTCGCCCGGCTCCGATGCGTGCGCATGCATCGTGCGGAGCTTCCAGATGTCGAACCCGACATTACCCAGGCCGATGCGACACTGGCAGAAGAACGGCCAGCCAGGGGTTTCCAGCCGGATGACGATGGCAAGCAGGACTATCGGTATTGCCAGCAAGGCGAGAGCGACCAGCGATACGATGATGTCGAACGCGCGCTTCGCCCCGGCCTGCCAGTCGCCGCTCGGTCGACGTCCGGATTGGGCGTAAGACACGGGCAGGGTTCGGAGATCGGCGCAAGCCAGCATGTCCTGGCCGATCGGACTGGCGGACTGATACATGTTTGCCGTGACCCGGAGGGCGCTACAACCAGATTGGTTGCAGCTGATCTCTAATTGCTACTCGTAGTTGCATTATCATGCTGCAATCGTCTGACCGACCGATTAATGCCGAGCTTGTTCAATGCATGTCTCGTGGCCGCGCAGCGCAGGGCAGTGGTTACAGAGGTAACCAGCCAATCTCGATCAGCGGAACACCATCGTACGAGATAGGCCGAAGTTCAAGAACATGCCGGCGATCGCTCCGGCGGCCACCGCATAGACCGGCTGGTCCGCACAGAGCGCAACGAAGGTGACCAGCAGCGCGTAGGTGCCGCGGTTCAGCGTGAAGCCGCCCAGGTTCACTACCAGAAAGCGCGCCCATTGCTGATGCACCTTGCCGCTGCTCAGGCCACGGAAGGTCCATAGTCGGTTCAGCAGCCAGGTGACGGTAGCGGCCACGACGTATGCGGCCATGCCGGCGCCGTACAGTCCAAACGAGCGCCGCAACGAGTACACCGTCGCAGTGTCGAATGCGAAGCCAACGAGGCCGACCGTGCCGAACATCAGGAACTGCACCAGCATGGCGATCCGCGCCGGCGTGGCAAAGTGTCGCGCCGGCGGTGGGAGCTGCGCGGCGAGGCGAAGCAGCAGGCCTTGCATCGGCAGGTCAGTAGCCAATGCCCAAGATCTTGACCACTGTCGATGCGCGCTGGCCTTTCGCCCCGGGCTGAGGCAGGCTAGGAGCCGTCGGGCCTGGGACCGGCGCGCAAGCGAGAAAAACAGTAAGGCGGAGGCTCGAGCAGGCAGTGCATCGGCACGGAATCAATGGGGTTGGCCACGCACCGAGCGCGCGTGGTCTGTCCGCGTTCTGAACGGATCGCAATCGTATGCTCGCATACGCCTCACGACGCATAATGGCCACCATTCCGGTGATGCTCGTCGTCGCGTTCTTCGTGTTCAGCCTGCTCTACCTGGCGCCCGGCGATCCGGCCGCCATCATCGCCGGCGATCAGGCGACCCCTGCCGATGTCGAACGCATCCGTGCCTCGCTGGGCCTCGACCGGCCGTTCCTGATCCGGTTCGGCGAATGGCTGTGGCAGATCATTCACGGTGATCTCGGCACCTCCATCTTCACCAACCTGCCGGTCAGCCACATGATTGCGCAGCGCATCGAACCGACGCTGTCGCTGATGGTGTTGACCATCGTGTTTTCCATCGTGATCGCGATCCCGCTCGGCGTCCTGGCCGCATGGAAGCAGGGTTCCTGGATCGACAGCGGGGTGATGGCGTTAGGGGTATTCGGCTTTTCCGTGCCCGTCTTCGTGGTCGGCTACGTACTGGCGTACCTGTTCGCCCTGCAACTCGACTGGCTGCCGGTGCAGGGGTTTCACTCGCTGAGCGACGGGTTGGTGCCGTTCCTGCGCAACCTGACATTGCCCACCATCGCGCTTGGCCTGGCCTTGATCGCCCTGCTGGCACGCATCACGCGAGCTACGATGCTGGACGTGCTGAGCCAGGACTATGTGCGTACCGCAAAGGCGAAGGGTGTCGACCAGCGCTCGGTGCTGTTCGTGCATGCGTTGAAGAATGCCGCGGTGCCTATCGTCACCGTTATCGGCAACAGTGTCGCCGTGCTGATTGCCGGCGCGGTCTTGACCGAGAGCGTGTTCGCCATTCCTGGTCTCGGACGGTTGACAGTCGATGCGATCCTGCGCCGCGACTATCCGGTGATCCAAGGCGTCGTACTGCTGTTCAGCTTCACCTATGTGCTGGTGAACCTGCTCGTCGATCTGCTCTACACCCTGTTTGACCCGAGGATCCGCTATTGAGCTCCGCAACCACAACGCAATCGGGTTACGTGGCCGCGCCGACGCTGGCCGACGTCCTGCCACCGGTCAAGCAACGCGGCAGGGCCGCGACATTCGTTCGGCGAAATCCCACCATCGTTGTCGGCGGGACGCTCCTGCTCATCATGGTCCTCATCGCGATCTTCGCGCCTTATCTCGGCACGGTCGACCCGACAGCCCTGGCACCGGCGAAGCGCACCCGAGCACCTTCGGCGCAATTCTGGTTCGGCAGCGACATGCTGGGGCGGGACGTCTATTCGCGTGTGATCTATGGCGCGCGTATCTCACTCATCGTCGGGTTTGCGGTGGCGGCGATCGCCTCGATCATGGGCGCCTTCGTCGGCCTGGTGTCCGGATTCAGCCGTGTGCTTGATTCCATCATTATGCGGGTGATGGACGGGCTGATGTCGATTCCCCCGATCCTGCTGGCGATCGCCCTGATGGCGCTGACCCGTGCCTCGGTGCAGAATGTCATCATCGCCATCAGCATAGCCGACTTCCCTCGCGTATCCCGTTTGATCCGCGGCGTGGTGCTGACCCTGCGCGAGCAGCCCTATGTCGAGGCCGCGATTGCGTCGGGCACTCGCATACCGATGATAATCATCAAGCACATCCTGCCGAACACGTTGGCGCCGCTGATGGTGAATGCGACCTTCATCTGCGCCTCCGCCATGATCACCGAGGCGGCGCTGTCGTTCATCGGCGCCGGCACGCCGCCGATCATCCCCAGTTGGGGAAACATCATGGCCGAAGGCCGGGCGCTATGGCAGGTGAAGCCATACATCGTGTTCTTCCCGGCGATCTTCCTGTCCATCACCGTGCTGTCGGTGAACCTCCTGGGCGATGGACTGCGCGACGCCCTCGACCCGCGGCTCGCCAAACGGCTTTAACATGGCGCTGCTCGAAGTCGAGAACCTGCAGACGCATTTTGGCACGCCCGATGGCGTCGTGCGTGCCGTGGAGGGTGTTTCCTTCCACGTCGCCGCGGGCGAGACCCTCGGCATCGTGGGCGAGTCAGGCTGCGGCAAGTCCGTCACGGCGATGTCGATCCTGCGCCTGATCCAGGAGCCGCCTGGCAAGATCGCCGGCGTGATCCGCCTCGAGGGCCGCAACCTGCTCGAGATCTCCGAGCCGGAGATGCGCGACATCCGCGGCAATGCGATCTCGATGATCTTTCAAGAGCCGATGACCAGCCTCAACCCGGTACTGACTGTCGGCAGGCAGATCGGTGAGACGCTGCAGCTTCATCAGGGTCTGTCGCAGCGCGACGCGGAAAAGCGCGCTGTCGAGATGCTGGTGCTGGTAGGCATTCCCGAGCCGCAGCGTCGCATCCGCGAATATCCGCATCAGTTGTCGGGCGGCATGCGCCAACGCGTGATGATCGCGATGGCGCTGGCCTGCAACCCCAGGCTGCTGATCGCGGATGAGCCGACGACGGCGCTGGATGTGACGATCCAGGCGCAGATCCTCGACCTGATGCGCGATCTGAAGCGCCGGCTGGGGTCGGCAATCATGCTGATCACACACGATCTCGGCGTCGTGGCAGAGATGTGCCAGCGCGTCGTCGTGATGTACGCCGGACGCAAGGTCGAGGAGGGACCGGTCGAGGAGATCTTCGCCCACCCACTGCATCCCTATACGCGTGGTCTGTTGGGTTCCGTGCCGAAGCTCGGTTCGTCACTGGTAGAGGGCGGGCGCGGCAAGCTGACCGAAATTCCCGGTTTGGTGCCCAGTTTGCGCCAGAAGATTGTCGGCTGCCCATTCGCCGGACGCTGCCCGATGGCGACAGAGCTGTGCAGTCGGGTGATGCCGGCAATCGAGCCCAAGGCACCCGGTCACCTGGTCGCGTGTCACTATGCCGAACGGCGGATGGCGGCAGCGTGAGCGCTGAGCGTCCACTGCTCGAGGTCAACGGTCTGAAGAAGCACTTTCCGATCTTCGGCGGCGTGCTGGGCCAGGAGACAGCAAAGGTCCATGCGGTCGACGATGTGTCGTTCACCATCAACCGCGGCGAGACGCTGGCGCTCGTGGGCGAGTCGGGTTGCGGCAAGTCCACTGTCGGCAAGTCGATCCTGCGGCTCTATCCGATCACGGCTGGCGAAGTGTATCTCGCCGGCGACCGCATCGATAACCTGCCGGCGGGAAGGCTGCGTCCGCTGCGCCGACGCGTGCAGGTGGTGTTCCAGGATCCGTTCTCCTCGCTCAATCCGCGCATGAGGGTGCGCGACATTTTGGCCGAGCCGCTGATCAATTTCGGCATTGTGCGCGGCGGCCGCGCGCTGACCGAACGTGTCGAGCTGCTGATGGACAAGGTGCAGCTTCCGCGTGACGCGATCGGTCGCTATCCGCACGAGTTCTCCGGCGGGCAGCGGCAGCGCATCGGCATCGCCCGTGCGCTGGCGCCAGGCGCCGATCTGATCATCTGCGACGAGGCGGTATCGGCGCTCGACGTGTCGGTGAAGGCACAGATCATCAACCTGCTGGTCGATCTGCAGGACGAGTTTGGCATGGCGCTGCTGTTCATCAGCCATGACCTCGCCATCGTCGAGCACCTGACACACCGGGTGGCAGTCATGTACCTGGGCAAGATCGTCGAACTGGCGGACCGACGCACGCTGTTCGCGAAGTCGCACCATCCCTACACGCGAGCGCTGCTGTCGGCGGTGCCGGTGCCTGACCCGACGGCGAAGCGGCAGCGCATCATCCTGACCGGCGACGTGCCGAGCCCGATCAACCCACCGTCGGGCTGCCGGTTCCATACGCGGTGCCCGTTCGTGTTCGATCGCTGTCGGGTGGAGGAGCCGATGCTGCGGCCGGTGGGAGATGGGCACGTATCGGCGTGTCACCTGGATCACGTTCCGGGCGGGCAGGTCGTGCCGATGGCGGCTTGAACCCGCCACTCCATGCATGATATGAAGTGATCATGCTGATCACACCTGCGCAAATCCGTGCCGCTCGTGCCTTGCTTCGGATGGAGCAGGAGGAGCTGGCGCGCCGCGCCAACGTTTCCGTCGTGACAGTTCGCCGGCTGGAGGCGCCGGACGGATGCTCGAAGGTTGCGCCGAGCACGGTGCACGGGATTCAGCAGGCGCTGGAAGCCGCCGGGGCGGAATTTGTCGATCGCGGCGTACGGCAACGTGCGTGGACGCCAGAAGAAATCGAGGCGCGTTATCAACGGATCAAGGTCATCACTGAACGCAGTGCGGCCCTCTTCAAGGACGCGCCTCCGTTCAGCGAAGACGATCTGTATGATGAGAACGGCCTACCGGCGTGATCGCCGTCGATACGTCCGCAATCATTGCCATGATCTTCGGCGAACCTGATGCTGATGTCTTTCGGCGTCGCATGGCGGTGGAGCCGGCTTGTCTCTCTGCGGTTAGCATGCAAGAGGCCTCCATGGTGACGGCCGGACGGCTCCGCGATGCGATCGCATGGGTGCAGCTGGACGAACTTATCCGTGACACCCCGTTGGAGGTCGTGGCGCACGACCGCAAGCTTGCTGAGATCGCCCGCGAAGCCTTCCTCCACTTCGGCAAGGGGCGCCACCCGGCTCGCCTGAATTGCGGCGACTGTGCCTCTTACGCCCTAGCCAAATCACTCGATATCCCGCTCCTCTTCAAAGGAACCGACTTCGCGAAGACCGATATCGTTCCGGCGCTCGCCGCACCCGCTTGACCACCGCGCGCCGCAATGACCACACTCCGCCCACGCGACAAGGGAGGGATTTCACGATGCCTCAGGTGACCCTGACGGTGAACGGCAGGCAGCATACGGTCGAGGTCGAGAATCGCACCCTGCTGGTGGAATTGCTGCGCGAGAAGCTCGGCCTGACCGGCACGCATGTCGGCTGCGACACCAGCCAGTGCGGCGCCTGCGTCGTGCATGTGGACGGCGTCTCGGCGAAGTCCTGCACCATGCTGGCGCTGCAGGCGGACGGCACCGCGGTGCTGACCATCGAGGGCCTCGCCGCGGCCGACGGCACGCTGCACCCGATGCAGGAGATGTTCCGCGAGCACCACGCGCTGCAATGCGGCTTCTGCACGCCCGGCATGGTGATGTCCGCGATCGACCTGGTGAACTCCCACCCGCAGGGCATGACCGAGAAGCAGATCCGCGACGGCCTGGAAGGCAATCTCTGCCGCTGCACCGGCTACCATAACATCGTCA
>Ga0207693_10005702_pt1 | contig 10351 bp, 9 predicted proteins | sample LARL81metaG_FD_184347 | JGI IMG/M metagenome (GOLD analysis project Ga0207693, IMG submission 184347) | Corn, switchgrass and miscanthus rhizosphere microbial communities from Kellogg Biological Station, Michigan, USA - LAR L8-1 metaG... | ecosystem: Host-associated > Plants > Roots >... | reverse complement strand
GGTGAGCTCGACCAGTCCGTCCTGTTCCTGCTCGGGCCGGGCAGCAGCTTCGTCACTGGTCACGTGCTCACCGTGGACGGGGGAATGGCCGTCCGCTAATTCGCGTCATCGCACGCGAATCAGGCGCGGCCGGGTTGCTTGTGCGTGCGATGATGCTAGCGCCTGGCGTGCCTAGCCGGCGCCCGCCAGCACGTGCTGGCCGGCCCGGACCAGCGGCTCCACGATGGCCTGGGCTTGCTCGAAGCCGGAGCCGAGCATCGCGCCGCCCGCGGCCCGAGCCGCGACTCCCTGGCATACCACGGCGAGCTTGAAGTAGGCGAAGGCCCGGTACCAGGCGAGGTCCGCCAGGTCGAACCCGGTGATCTCGGCGTAACGCCGGACGATCTCGCCGCGGCCGGGAAAGCCGGCCGCCGCGGTCACCGGCGGGATGATCCGCGCGGCCGCCAGCACGTGGTCGTCGCCGGCCTCGCTCCAGTAGGCGAGCAGGGCGCCGAGGTCGGCGAGCGGGTCACCGACGGTGCTCATCTCCCAGTCGAGCACGGCCACGATCTCGCCCGGCCTGGTCGGATGCAGGACGGTGTTGTCGAGGCGGTAGTCCCCGTGCACGATCGTCACCGCGGTCTGCCTGGGCACAGTACGGGCTAGCTCGTCGCTCAGCGAATCGAGCGCCGGGAGGTCCGCGGATTTGGAGCTGTCCCACTGCTTGGACCAGCGGCGGAGCTGCCGTTCCATGAACCCGGCCCCGCGGCCGAAGTCCGTAAGGCCGGCCGCCGCGGGGTCGATCGCGTGCAGGTGCGCGAGCGTGTCGATCAGCGCGCCGCCGATCGCCTCCCGCTCGGCGGCCGTCTCGCCGTAGCCCGGCGGCAGCTGGTTACGGCAGACGTGGCCCACGACCCGCTCCATCAGGTAGAACGGAACGCCGAGCACGCTGCCCGCATCCGCTAGGTACAGGGTGCGCGGTACCGGCACGCGAGTGCCATGCAGCGCGGACTGCACGCGAAACTCGCGGGCCATGTCGTGGGCGGTCGGGAGCACGTGCCCAAGTGGCGGGCGGCGCAGCACTATCTCGCCGGCATCGCAGGCCACGCGGTAGGTGAGGTTGGATTTGCCCCCCGAGATGAGCGCCACGCTGCACTCCCGCCAGCGCGCGTCGTGCAGCACCTCGGCCAGGTGCGGCCCGACGATCTCCGGCTCCGCGCCGGTGGCGATGGGCTGCAGCCGCTGTGCCGTCGGGTCGGCGAACGCCGATTCCCGGGCGGTCATGCCGGGAAGGCTTCCGCTAGGACCGGGGAGGATAGGGCCGCACGGGCTTGGCTAACGCGCTCGGCTAGTTCACGCCCGAGCCGCCGTTCGTGATGGGCGGCGTCGCCGAACTGCTGAGCCCGGACGCCGATCCGGCGCAGGAAGCGGTGCGCCGGGTGCTCGGCGGTGAACGCGATGCCGCCGAACACCTGCATGGCGCTGTGCGCGACCTCCCGCGCGCCGCGGGAGACGTACGCCTTGGCGATCGACGCGGCCCGCGCAGCCTCCGGATCGCCGTCGTCGAGCGCCGCCGCCGCGTAGCGCACTGCAGACCATCCGCTCTCCTGCCGGACGTAGGCGTCGGCGAGGATGTGGCGCAACGCCTGGAAGCTCCCGATGGTGCGGCCGAACTGCCTGCGTTCGCCCGCGTAGCGGCAGGCCAGGTCAAGGATGTGGCCTGCCGCGCCGACGGCCTCGGCGGCGGCGAGCAGCGAGCCGGCGGTCATCAGGCGCCGCAGGACTGTCCTCGCCTCCGGTCCGCCAAGCACGCCGGAGCCGGGCACCGGGACCGCGTCGAAGCGGGCCGTTTCCATCGGAACCGTCTCGTCGAAGCACCGCTGCGCCTGCCGGGTGAGCCCGGCCGCGCCTGCGGGCGTGATCGCGAGCGCAGGCGCGCCGTCGAGCGTGGCGACGACCACCAGCTGGCCGGCGGCCTGAAGCTGCTCGATCGCGACCTTCTCCCCGCGTATCTCCAGGCCGTCCCTTCCGCGTACCAGCCTCGTCCCGGCCCGCTCGACCGTCCACCCGGACCCCGCCTCGAGCAGTGCGATGCCGATCGGGTCGTGGCTGGAAAGCAGGGCCGCAATTTCCGCGGGCAGGGACCGGGCCTGCGGCGCCAGGGCCAGGCGCACGGCGGCGCTGCCGAGGAACGGCACCGATGCCAGGTGGCTGCCGAGCGAGCGGGCGATCAGGCACAGCTCGACGGCTCCCAGACCGTCCTCGCCGTCTTTTTTTATACCGAACGAGCCGAACTCGACCAGTGCCGTCCAGGTCTGGCGTCGTCGCTCAGGGGAGGCGTCGGCGACGTCCTGTGGGGTGACCCACTCGCGGCTGAGCAGCGTGTCGATCGACTCGCTGATCCAGGATTGTTCCTCGGTAAGTTCGAGTTCCATGGCTACTCCTGCGGAAGCGTGAGGACGCGGTCGGCGATGATGTTGCGCTGAATCTGCCGGGTCCCGCCATACACCGAGGCGGCGCGGGAGTAGAGGTAGGTCTCCTCCCAGAACGCGTCCTCGTCCTGCTTGGCTGGGTCGGCTTGCTCCATGGCGGGCCCCAGGAGCTCGACCGCGGTCGCGGCGAGTCGCTGTTCGGCCTCGGCCATCAGCAGCTTCACGCTGGAGCTGTCCGGGCCGACCGCGCCGCCGGCCAGGAACTCGCCCACGGTCCGCTGAGCGTGATACCGCAGCACCTCGATGCCGATCATGGCCTGCGCCAGCGAGACCTGGGCACCCGGATCGTCAAGCAAGGCCCTGCCGTCCAAGGCCCGATCACCCAGCGTGAACGCCAGCCGGTCGAGCCACGTGCGCAGCTTGACCTGGCGGGGGAGGGCCGCGGTCCCGCGCTCGTGCCCGAGCGTGTACATGGCGATCTTCCAGCCATCGCCCCGGTTGCTGAGCAGGTTCTGCTCCGGCACCAGCACGTCGTCGAAGAACAGCTCGCAGAACTCCGCGTGCCCGGTGATCTGCGTCATCGGCCGGACGTCCACACCCGGGGAGTTCATGTCGACGATCAGCATCGAGATGCCCCGGTGGCGGGGCTGTCCGTGGCCCGGATCCTCGGTCCGGGCCAGCACGCCGCACCAGCGGGCGAACTGGCCCCACGACACCCAGGTCTTCTGCCCGGTGAGCACGAAACGGCCGTCCCGCTCCACCGCCCTGGTGCGCAGCGAGGCCAGGTCCGAACCCGCCTCGGGCTCGGAGAACCCCTGGCACCAGATCTCCCGGGCGTCCAGGATCGGCGGGATGTGCCGCTGGCGCTGCTGTTCGGTACCGAAGCGCAGCAGCGACGGGCCGAGCACGTCAAGCCCGACGACGTTGACGAACTCCGGTGCCCCGGCGGCCGCCAGTTCCTGGTCGACGACGATCTGCTCGACCGGCGCCCGGCCGCCGCCGCCGAACTCGCGGGGCCACGCCCGGCCGACGTACCCGGCCCGGTAGCAGCTGGCCTGCCAGCCGCGGAGGGCCTCGATCCTCGCATCGAGCGAGCGGGGCAGATCCGGCGGGGACGGTGCGTTCTCGGCTAGGAAGGCCCGGACCTCTTCCCGCAGCCGGCGTTCCTCTGGGGCCATCCCACACTCCTCACGACGCGGTTCGTTTCTTGAATTGAAATCACATAAGTTAACGGGCGACGGGTACCCTGCCGAGATGGTCGGCACATGACGGCGGGCATCCCCTGCCGCCATGTGCCGCGCCCATCCGCACCAGCACCTCGTGCTCACGCGGTCCGTAGAGTTCCACGTCGCAGGCTTCCCACTCACCTGGAACCTGCCCAAGCAGCGCTGCTCTTGTTGTGCATGTGCCACGCCTCCCGCCAGCCGCTCGCCTGTGGACATCAATATAATTGAATTCAGGTCAGTTTGTCGAGAGCGGCCCGCCGCCTGATCACTGGCTGGCGCGCGTTTACACGGCGGTGACGAGCCCGCCGTTGGGAGAAAGCGTCGCCCCGACGAAGTAGGCGGCGTCGTCCGAGGCCAGGAACGCAACCGTCGCTGCGATCTCGGCCGGTGTCCCCAGTCGTCCGGCGGGCGTCCGGACGGCGGCCGCCTGCCGGCCCGGGTCCAGCGCGCCCTTGAGGCGCCTGGTGTCGACGAATCCCGGCGCCACCGCATTGACGCGGACGCCCTGGACGATCAGCTCCTTCGCGGCTGACCTGGTGAAGCCCAGGATGCCCGCCTTGGCCGCGGAGTAGTGCGGGTGCCCGGTGCAGCCTTCGATCCCGCAGATCGACGCCATGTTGACGATCACGCCGGTGCCGCGGGCGGCCATCGACCGGACTGCCGCCCGGGTGCAGTAGAAGGTTCCGTCGAGGTGCACCGCCATGAGGTACCGCCACTCCTCGTCGCTGAGGCGGACCAGCGCGTCCAGCGGCGTCTCGACCTTCCCGGCCGCCATCTCGGCGCGCTGCCGCTCCAGCCGCGGCGTGACACGCCGGACATGATCCAGCCCGACCGCGCCCGCGTTGTTGACCAGGACGTCGACTGGGCCCAAGTCGCGCTCGACGCCGGCAAACGCCGCATCGACCGCGGCGCTGTCGCTGACGTCGACCTCGGCGGCCAGCCCGTCGCCTATAGCCTTGATCGTCTGCTGCGCGGCCGACAGGGAAATATCGAGCACGGCGACCCGCGCACCCTCGTCGGCGAGCCGGTGACAGATCGCCTCGCCGATGCCGGCGCCGCCTCCGGTAACGACGGCCACCCGGCCATCGAGCCTCATCGTCATCTGCTGCCTCCTTAGGTCGGGCCTGGCCGGCTGCTGCCCCAGGCGAGGAATCCGCCGTCGATCGGGACCACCGCGCCGGTCAGGAACGCCGCGTCGTCGGAGGCCAGGAAGCAGACCAGTTTCCCGACTTCCTCGGGCGTGCCGAGGCGGCCGATGACCTGGGGTGCGGTGAGCGCCCATTCGGCTGCCGCCGGGTCCTCTGCGTGCTCGACGTGCGCGCGGGCCATCGGCGTCGCGATCGCACCCGGCGCGTAGGCGTTGCACCGGACGGCCGGGCCGAGGTCGACCGCCGTGGCCCTGGTCAGCTGCGCGATGCCGCCCTTGGTGACGCAGTAAGCAGGGGCGTGGGGGAAGGCCACCAGGCCGCCCACGGAGCATGCGTTGACGATGCTCGGGCCTCGTCCAGAACGTCGCAGGTGGGGAGCTGCGAACTTGGTCGCGAGCCACGGCGCGCGCAGGTTCACCTGGTAGACGGCGTCCCACACGTCCTCAGGGAGGGTATCCACGGCGCAGTCGGCCGTCATCGTCGTCTCGATGAGGCCGGCGTTGTTGACGAGCACGTCCAGACCGCCGAAATGGGCGGCAGCGGAGTTCACCATGGCTTCGATCTGGTCCCGGTCGCGAAGGTCGCACTCGATCACCAGGACCTCGCTGCCCAGCTCCTTCGCCCGGGCCGCGGTCTCCTCCGCGGTCTGCTGGTTACGGTCCACCACGGCGATCCCGGCCGCGTACTGCCTGGCCATCTCCCAGACGATGCCCCGGCCGAGGCCCTGTCCGGCGCCGGTGACGATCGCGATCTTGTCGTTGAGCATGCGTGTCTCCTTAGGCTGGTGCCGGTGTGGCGGGCAGGTGCGCTCGCGACGCCCGGATCGCGTCCGCGGCGGCACGGCCCTCTGAGATCGCGTGGGCCACGCGCCGCGGCACGAGCGCGTCACCAATCGCCCGTACCGTGGGCCCGGACGGCACCAGGGACCGCCAGTCACGTGCCCGGCGCTCGCCGACGACGATCACGGCGTCGGCGGCGATCCGCCCGATCGCTCCCGACATCGTGTTCCTGAGCTCGGCGTAGCCGTCGCCCACGAAAGAAAGGGCCGTGAACGGCAGGACGTCGAGCGGTGCGCCGCGAAGCCGCGCGATGAGTTGCACCCGCCCCTCGGCCGGCAGCGACGCGCCGAACGCCGCGCCCGGCGTCGCGACGGTGATCCTGGGCACCGCCGCGCGCACACCCAGTTCCACGGCGCTCGCGCAGGACCAGCTGCCGAAGCCGTCATCGACGATCAGCAGGTGCTCACGGTCGGCCAGCGCCGAGGCGCCCGAAGCGATCGCCCGGGATGACGCGAGCGCTCGCTCGATGCCGGGGACTTCAGGCGGAACCTCCTCGCAACCGACCGCGAGTATCACTTCGCCGAAGCCGGCCAGGTCGGCCGGCCCGGCAGTGACGCCGAGCCGCACGGTGACGCCGTCGGCGGCATCGAGCGATGCTTGGTAGAAGTCCAGCAGGGCCTGCCAGCCCGTCCGGTTCGGGGCCGCCGCCGCAACCGCGAGTTGGCCGCCGATCACGTCGTGCTGATCGAATACCACGACCCCTGCCGCGCCTCCTGTGGCCAGGGCAACAGCGCACTCCAGCCCGGCCGGGCCGGCGCCGACGATCGCGACGCCGTCCCCCCGGTCACCGGCTGCCTGCTGAGCCAGCAGCGGTGCGGCTGGGCGCCTGGCCGCCCCGGCCGGGGCCAGCTCCGGGTTGACGGAACAGAGCAGGACCGGGTCGAAGGCGCGGCAGTCTTCGTTGCAGGACACGCACGGGCGGACCTGCGCGGCCCGGCCGGATAGCAGTTTGGCGGGAAGGTCCGGATCGGCGATCAGCGGCCTGGCCATCCCGACGAGGTCCGCGCCGGCGCCGAGCGCCGCTTCGATCTGGTCCGCCCGGCGGAACGCCTGCGAGACCAGCAGCGGCCGGCTGGTCAGCGGCCGGATGCGGGCGAGGTGGGGCAGCAGCGGCGGCTCCGCGGTGGCCATGTCGCGGACGTAGGTCGTCCGGACGCCGACCGTGAGGTTGATGTAGTCGGCGTGCGGGTTGACGTGCGGCAGCAGCTCGCACAGCCCGTCCGGGGTCAGCCCGGCCTCCTCGCCCCCGTCGATGGAGAGCCGGATGCCGATCACCGCGCCGGGCGCGCTGCCGCGGATCGCGTCCGTGATGCGGCCGAGGAAGCCGGCCCTGGCGGCTACGGAACCGGCGCCCGGCCGCCGGTTGGTCACCGCGGACAGGAACTGGCCGAGCAGGTAGCCGTGGGCCGCGTGCAGCTCGATGACCTGGAATCCGGCGGCCAGCGCGTGGACCGCCGAGACCCGGAAGCCCTCGATGATCGCATCCACCTCGCCGTCGGTCAGCGGGCGGGGCCGGGTCGGCTCGCGTGGCGAGCGCACCGCCGACGGGGCGACCGGCGGAAACCACATGTCCGCGCCGGTCGTCTCGCGGCCCAGGTGCACGAGTTGGCAGGCCGCCACCGCGCCCTCACCGCGGATCGCCTCCGCGCGGGCGGCCATGCCCGGCACGGCCTCCTCCCGCCACGCCTCGGTCACGATCCGGCGTCGCCAGGTGGACTCCGGTGCCGTCACCGTGCCGCCGACTACCAGCATCGCGGCGCCGCCGGCCGCGCGGCGCCGCCAGTACTCGGCGTCCCCAGGCAGGGCGAGACCGTCGGCGACCAGTCCCGAGGCGTGGGCCGTGCCGACCAGCCGGTTACGCAGCACCACGCCGCGCCCGAGCGGGAACGGCCGGCCCGCCAGTGGCTCGCCCATGCTCATCATGACCCCTGGTAATTAACCTTAGTTCAGTTCAATGCATGGCTCGTCGGGTTGCCCGTTAAGCTCCAGTTAGAGACAAGCTGAGGCGACCTATCGGGCCAGTGATCCAACATCAGGTCTGTAACCTGCACCAGGCGTGACCACGGCCCGGCCGTGCACTTCGCCGCGGCGCAGCCGCCGGTAGGCGTCCACCGCCTGGCCCAGCGTCAAGCACTCGGTCTCGGCTCGGACGGCCCCCGCCCGGGCGAGCGCCACCACCTCGGCCAGCTCGGGAAGCGTCCCCCAGGTGGGGAGGTGCACCGAGCACTCGAAGGGCAGCGACGCGGGAGAGACCGGGAGCGATCCGCCTCCCCGGCCCACGTACGAGATGGCGCCGCCCGGGGCGACGACGCCCCCGGCGAGCGCCAGCGTGCCGTCCGAGGCCACGCAGTCGAGTACGAGCGCGGCCCCGGGCCCCGCCTCCTCGCGCAGTTCGCCGGCGTCGGCTACGGCCGCGTGCGCGCCCGCTTCCAGCGCCAGGCGCCGGGCGCTTTCCCGGACATCCAAGGCGATGACGCGGGCGTTGCTGAGGGCGCGCAGGAGCTGGACGGCCATGTGGCCGAGGCCGCCGATCCCGATGATCACGGCCGTTGTCCCCGGCCGCAACGCGGGCAGCCAGCGCTTGATCGCGTGATAGGCGGTGAGCGCGGCATCGGCGAGCGGAGCGGCGGCCACGGGATCGAGATCCGGGATCGGCACCAGGTACCGGGCCGACGGCACCACCATGTACTCGGCCAGGCCGCCGTCGCGGCCAACCCCGCCGCCGTGGCCGCCAAGGTCGCCCGCCGGGGTCTCGCAGAGGTTCTCCATCCCCTGCAGGCAGGGCCAGCAGGCGCCGCAGCCCCAGCGCGCGTAGACGAGGACCCGGTCGCCCTCGGCCACCCCGCGTGCGCCCGGGCCGATTGCGGCGACCGTGCCGGCGGTCTCGTGTCCCAGCGTGAAGGGCAGCGTGTAGGGCACCGTTCCCGCGGGCCAGTCCATCAGGTGCAGGTCGCTGTGGCATAGCCCGGCGGCTTCCACCTTGACCAGCACCTCGCCCGGGCCGGGCAAGGGGGCCGGGACGGCCACCAGCTCGGGCTCGCTCTGCCAGCCCAGCAGCCGTACCGCCGGCATCGTCTCTTGACTCAACGTCACCTCAATACATCTGTGACCATCCGTTAATGTCCCTTGACTAAGACCTAGTTAAGCGAGTAACTTAATTGAAGTCAAGTCAGATTTATGGACTTTGGCGTGATCGGAGTGCATCATGTGTCAGCATCAACCTCTCTGTCCGCCCGCGGACGCATCGGATCGCGAGGCGGCACACGTCATGGCGTCTCATCCCGAACAGGGATGGAGCCTGCTCTGCAACGGCGTCGTGGTGTTCGAGGACACCGGCGCGCTGCTTCCCGATGGCCGGAGCATCCCGCCGCACCAGCCGGCCCACCTGACGGTGACCGCTGATCTGCCCCGTCTGCGCCGACCGCCACGGCCGGTGGTGGCCTGCGCGGTAGCCGCGTGAGCTGGCATGCGCCAGATCCGTATTAGCAAGCGCCAGCGCCCAGCTCGCTGCTGGCGGGAGCCGTTGCCACCGGACGCGCGTGACCCCGACATCGCTCGCGCCAAGCAGCTGGCCCGCCGACCCCAGCGTCAACCGCTGCAAACGCAAGCAACGGCCTGACCAAGCCGACCCTTCGCAGTGTCATCTCAGTCATGCATGGCTGGTGAGGAGGAGGTCACCAATGTCATTCGTTCTCATCCACGGCGCCGGCTTCGGCGCGAACTGCTGGGACGAGCTCATCCCTCACCTGAATACGCAAGCGCTGGCAGTCGACCTTCCGGGCCGCGGGACAAGGGTCGACGTCGGCCTGCGCGCGATCACTCTTGCGGACTGTGCCGATGCGGTCCGAGAGGACGTCGAGGCGAAGGATCTGCGGGACGTGGTGTTGGTCGGCCACTCCTTCGCGGGAGTCACGGTGCCGCGTGTCCTGGACCTCCTGCCTGACCGGATCCGCCACGTCGTCCTGGTGTCGGCCGTGGTGCCTCCCGACGGATCCCGGGTGCTGGACCAGGTCGATCCCGGCGTGCGTGATCTGGTCGAGCAGTCCATCGCCGGCGGGGTCTACCACCAGACCCGCGCGGGCGCCGCCGCGATGCTGTGCAACGACATGGACGAGGCGACCGCCGCGTCCACCCTGGGCCGGCTGGCCGACGACTCGGCCGCCCTGCTAAGCGAGGCCGTGGACCTAAGCGGCTACAAGCGCGAGATCCCCCGGACGTACGTGCACCTTACCCGGGACCAGTGTTACGTCGAGGAACTCCAGCAGCGATCCATTGCGCTGCTCCGGCCGGACGTCATCGATCTCGACACCGGTCACATGGCAATGATCAGCGCACCCGCAGAGCTCGCCACCATCCTCAACGCCATTCACCGCTGATCGCCGGGCCGCCCCGCGGCGGACGCCAGCCAGCAGCTGCATCTCGGCGAAGCCGACCTGCAGAAGCCTGGCGCTGAACCGATCCTCCACGAGCGCAGCACCGCGGCGACCGGCAGCGCCGTTGGGTACCAGGCCCGGCGGCTTCCACCTTGAGCAGCACCTCGCCCAGGCCAGGCTCGGGGACCGGGACCGTCGCCAGCTCGGGCTCGCTCCGCCGGCGCAGCAGGCGTACCGCCCGAATCGTCGCCTGATTCAACGTCACCTCAATATTTATGCAGCAATCCGTTGACGATGCTTGACCGACACACAGCCAAACAAGTACCTTAACTGAAGTCAAGTCAGTATCCGTGA
>Ga0207693_10005701_pt1 | contig 10351 bp, 19 predicted proteins | sample LARL81metaG_FD_184347 | JGI IMG/M metagenome (GOLD analysis project Ga0207693, IMG submission 184347) | Corn, switchgrass and miscanthus rhizosphere microbial communities from Kellogg Biological Station, Michigan, USA - LAR L8-1 metaG... | ecosystem: Host-associated > Plants > Roots >... | reverse complement strand
CGCTAATTATGGTGCCCCATATTTTGGATGGCCGATGCCCTGTGAGTGTGTCCAGGCTTCGGCAAACTCGTTGATTAAAGTATCGATGGTCGCTTCAATCCTGGCCGTTATCTGCTCGTGTGGTTCATAAATCGCCCGACCGCCCTCTCCGTACATGTTCTCCCAAATCGTCACGTAGGTGTGCTTTTGGAGGGGCTTCTTGTCGTATACAAATCGCGCTCCCTCTATGGGGGCTATCACTCTAGCGGATATCGAAGCGGCGCATCCGGAGCTTGCCGGAAGCGCTGTAACGATTAGCTGGAACAATGGGCGCTCAAAGAAGTCACGTACATCTTCATCACTACTCACAAATCCGAGCTTCGTTCGCATGAATGCGCTCGTCGCCGACCCCCTGATGTGCTGCTCGTCCAGACCACATTGATCAAGCAGTTTGAGCACCCAATGCATTTTTTTGATGCCATCGAGATAACTGGTTGGTCCTCCAGACAGCCCCGTAATGATGCTGAAGTCTTCATCAATATCGGCGTCGGCGGCAGAATTCTGAGCGACTTTATCGCTGGTGATTATCTGGACGACTTTTTGAGCATCCGCTTTTGTTGGCTTCGGTACGGCTGGCTGCGGACCACTCTGTTCCGCGTGAGCAAGCGCCGGTATTGCAAGAGCGGAAACGGCGGCAACCAGCTTTAGTTTCATAAATGGCTCCCCAAATGGCGATTATAAAGCAGGCTCCCTAGCCTTCGACAGACCAAGGCGGCGGAAGCGGCGAGGCGGCATAGACGTGCTCTGTGATGTGTTCAGGGAAGTAGAGCTGGCCGGTAATCACGTTGCGGTTATCGATAAACACCTTGAAGTGAATATGTGGAGTGCGCCCTGGATACCAGCCGGGATAGATCGTATTGAAGTGCACCTCACCCTCAGTCCCGGTGAATTGCGTTCCGCGCAAGAACGTTTGGCCCTTTGCCGAACCAGTCTCCAGGCGCGCATAACCAGAGTACAGGCCTAGTGCGTCCGCGTGCCAAACGTCGACGCGAGTGTCTTGGAGGGGAGCGCAGTCCTTTGCTTCGACTATTTGAAGGGTGAGCAAGAGCAGTGCGCCCTGCTTTCCCTCGGTTAGGTCGCTACGAACGAGCTTAGGATCAAAGTAGAAGGGGCCTTCCGTAGCTTCGGGCGTCAGAACGCACACCTTCGCGCCCAAGTGTGCTGCCTTCTCTTTCGCGCCTGCCCTTCCATTTATTCCCAAGCCGAATGCGACGCCGATCCACGACGCAGCGGTTAAGGCATCGCGCCGCGTGAACATCCCTGGAATGATTTTTCTCGGCTTCCGGATACTGGCCTAGGTTCTTCTCCGGATCGGCTACGAAGCACCATTCTCATTGCCGAGGGGCGGCGGCTTCTATGGCATCAGCCAGCCGATTTCCGTAAAGCGGCTTCGATAGCACAGGTGCATCTGGCACTTGTTGCTTGATGCGCTGCTGCATGCCGGTGTCATCGCTGTAGGCGGTCACAAACACAATCGGCACCCCAAACATCCCGCGCAGCCATCGCGCGGCCTCGATGCCGTCGCGAGCCCCATTGAGATAAAATGTCCATTATCACGACGTCGGGTCTGTCATTAATCGCACATGATATCGCCTGGTTCGTGTTTGCTGCGAGCCCGCGCACATCGAAACCCAGCGTCTCAAGTTCGGCTTGCGGACCAAGAGCGATGAGCGCTTCATCTTCCACAATGAGTGCGCGGGGGCGCTGGGAGCTTGAACGTTCTAACATGTTCACGTCCTCCGGGTACCGCCCAAGCTCACAACGTTCTCACTTCAATGTTTTAGTTCCAATTATCCCCGCTGTTTTCCACAGCGGATACGACCGGCGCTACAGCCGAGTTGGAACAAGCCACGCAGAGTTGAGTTTGGAAGAGGAGACGGGTGGCATGCCGATAGAGGCTGCCATGATCAGAATACTACCCGCGCTGACTAGCATAACGCCCTGCGCGACCATGACTAGCGCTGGTGCTGATCCGGCACCCTTCCAGATCAATCGGGGACAAGAGTTGCACTCTGCTGTCACCGACGTGACGGATGCCGTTGACATGTCGTTTGCGGATCCAAAGACCTGGCAACACGATGGCTATATTCGCGTTCCAATGAGTTGCAATTCCCAGCTCAGCAGCAAACCCTCGTTCTCAGAATGCAGGGCTATTTTGACCCACGTCGATGACGATGTCTCCGATTGAAGTGAGAGAAGAAATTGATGTCGTTTCTCTTGATCCGCTCTTTATTGAGCGTCAAAGAAACCGCTACGCAAGTCGTGCCGTTGCTTACCTCGTGTGGCTGAATGGGCTTGCAGCCATCGCGCTTCTAATTGGCCTCGCGCATGCCAGCCTTCCAGCTGACCAGGCGAAGCGCTTCGCTGATGCGATGCTGGTGTTTGGAGCCGGCTCAGTGTGCGGTCTGGCAAGCGCCTTCTTTGCCTACATTGGGCGGACTTTCAGGCTGGAGCGGCCCCACCTTATTGGCTGGCGCCGGCCCATACGTTGGCTTGCGATCCTTGCCGCCATTGCTGCCGCAGTCTGTTTCATCGGAGCTTTAAACATGGCCCGCGTGGGGGTCCTGCTGCCGAAAGAGATACCTGCCGCCCTGAGCAGCGGCGCCCCTCAACCTCAGTCCCCAACACCCAGTTCTCCAAAGCCCTGACGTCTGCAAATGCCCGCCTAACGCCGAGCTGCCGACAAAAGATCGCCGCTTTAATCGCCTATGCTCGATTAGGACGGGGGGTACTTCCAAAGGAGTATCCTCGATGTGTGATTACAGCTTAGAGCTGATCATGTCTCGGCCTGCGAAGGCCGGTGATAAATTGGTATCAACGAGCTTTCCCCACACCTCTACACGTGGTTTTGCCTCGGTCGAGGATCGTAACGTGGCCGTGTGCTTGCTTCCCGGAACAGAACTTTCCTTTGAGAAAGAGGTGCAACGGGATATTGGCATGGTCGTTGGCTGGAAGCTCGGACATAGCCTCGCTAAGTTTCAACATGTCAACAAAAACCAGCCAAACGTTCATCATGACGCTCTGGAATTTCCCGATGGGAAGATCGTCCTGCTAACGCAGTTGCGCGAGGGTCAATACGCGACCGTGTTGCAATTGCCGGCGCTTCCGTCGGTCGCAGTGCATGACAGGGAACGGAGGGGTGCGCTCATCGAATAGCAGGGCGCTCCGTGATGATGGTTTACCTGACCCAGGTGTGAACGCTCGCGCTTAAATCATCTTGGCAGCGGGATTGCTAAAGGCTTCCTTGGTAATCCCCTGCTAAGCACTTTTGCGGATAAGCGTCACACGAGGTGACCTTGATGATTGGGCATCGCAGAGGAAACATTCGTGATGGAAGTATCGACTAGACCCCATTCGAGCCAACACTTTGACCAAAAGGCACAGCGGGAGGCACGCTATCGTGGGTATGACATCGTCATGCAGCGCCGTGACCTGTGCTGGATGGTTACAATGAAGCCAAGTCGTCCTGAACTCCCCGTTTTTCAGCGGTACTCCTTTCAAACAGCTACACAATCCGAACGAGAAGCACTGGTGCAAGCTAAGCGGCGCGTGGACCATGCTCTAGAGACTGGCCGCTGATTGTTGGCAACTCATTCTGCCAATGTCTTCGAGCCAAAGCAGGCTGATCAAGCAGGCCTCGACGTTTAGTCGAAAGCTATGCTGACGCTGCGAGGCCCCTTTTATCGTGAAGATTTCAATGGCGGTGATGATCTCTATCGCGCTGTGCCGGGTTAGATTGCGTGTGGCCAGCCCCAGCCTTGCATTGCACCACGCCTCGGAGAGCGCGGGTGCAGCCCATAACGGGTCCGTGTCAGACCTTGCCCCCTGCTCTACCGCTCGTTGCTGCTCCTCCCGCGCAACCTGAGCAAACCGAGATAACAAATCATCACTCACCGGCCTCGCCAGCTCGATGAAGTTGCTGACGCGCATGGCGATTTCAGCTTGAGCCTCTGGAGGAAGCTGGCGAACCCTCTCCAGATGGCTGAGCACGGTTCTTTCGTAGAAAAGCGAGCGGAGAAACATCTAACGGCTCGGGTTCAGGTCCGACACCCGAACCACCATCCTAAGGAAAGCACTTAAACAAGCCATTGACGCAGGACCCGCTGCCTAGTTGCGGCCATGGTGTTAAGCTAACCTTTAATTATCAGGCTGAAAGTCGGCTGGTGTATACGAGTAACAAGGCCGCCACGATGCCAGTATTCGCGTATGGCCGCCGAAAGGCCGAGCATCTCAGCTACCGCGATTACGATCTTGAGATCTTGAAAGACCAGCTCGGCTGGCGCCTCGGCGTACACCCGTCGCGGCCTGATCTCCCCGTTCTTGCGCGCTCCAAGTTCCTCGTTACGTACCCGCGGAAGGATGATGCTCTTTGCGCCGCATACACGCGGATAGACCTTCTATTGGCTTAGGTCTAAGGGCCATGCCCTATCGCTTCATCATGGTTATCGGTCTCGCACTGCTTCCGACCACAATGGCCGGATGCGCGAACCAAGAAGCATTTACTGCAGCTATTATGCCAAATTGATCCCGAGAAGCGCGTGCGCTTCGAGCTAATGGGGCTTGAAGGGGTCCGCATCGTGACGCCAGACGGCTTTGCCGAGATGCAAAGTCTCCCTAAGTCTGCCCCTCACGCTGAATGAAAAACCTGGGCCGCCCTCTGCGTCGCACTGAGCCGCAACTAAAGCCCCGATCATTGGTTGAGCTTCTCAGCAGGCTACTCGGTGGGGATTGCCAGGAGGTGCTACACATGGGCAGCATCAACCCTCCAAAAAAGCGAGATTACGGGAAGAACACCCGCATCGATGTGAACCAGTCTTACCAGGTCGCCTACTGGAAGGAACGCTTTGGCATCTCAGAGGAGAAGCTGACTGAAGCGGTACGCGCAGCAGGTGAACGGGCAAGAAATGTGGAAGTAGCTGGGACACCCCGCGGAAACCTCAGTCCCCAATTGGGAGATTATCGTCGACTAATCTTGTTTCGATCTGGAAAAAGTTGTGACTGAGACCGCAGACCGAACACTTTATCTCCGCAGTTTCGTTCTTCAGGCCTTGGTAGCTCAGGGTCGATTTCGAGCCCTGTGACCACTTCGTTGCCTGACGTCGGGCAGACAAAAACCAGCACGCCCATCTTGTCCTCCCTATTATCGGCGAGCGAACAGATGGAGTGCGGTTTGGCTATGACAACCAGACTGATGATGAACACTCATTATAAGTTATGACACCGCTCCATAAGTTTATGACACCGCTCCGCCCTCGGACCGTTGTTCGGTGCGGTTTCGCGGTCATGCTTTGTCGAATGATGTTTGTAATGATCAAGAGTTCCGTGGATCCGCATGATCGGGAGAAGTTAGTGTGCTGGTCCGGCCGATTAACGAGCGCCACGGCCCTCATCGCACATCAGGCGCTACGAAGCTGATCGCCTCGCGGGCCTTTCAGTAGGACCAATCAGCGGCCTTTCGAGCTGGGTTTGGGCTTTTCTCTGGCGGCTTCAGTTCGGCTCATCGCCACCTGATCAAGGTGACGCTTCACCTGTTCGCTGGTGCAGCGTAGCTTCCGCAAGCGTAGCTCGATCTCCTCAATAGTCGGCCAAGTCTCTACTTTAGTCGGCCAACTCTCTACTTTCTCGAAGGTATGTAACTCGTACTCTTCCATGGCGATGCGTGTAGGCGAATTTTGCTGATCACCGATTATGTGGGCAGTCAGAATGCGAATTAAAAGTCCTAAGCATTTGATACAAATGAGTAAGCCGGAGCTTCGACGAGGAGATTGGGCGTGGCGCGTGGAGACGCGCTGCCACTACCGGTCCGAGGGTATGAAGACGCCGCCTTTTTACGGCGGAAACGTGTGCCTTGAGCCGCAAACGAAGGCGTTGTTATTCATCTGCTTTTTCTGATGAGCCGAACAAATATTCACACAAAAACGGTGAGCGGACCGGCAGGGTTCAGGTTGAAACAGCCTTGAAGTTCGCAAGCACTTGCCCGCGATCATTTGAGCAAAGTGTTTCCGACATGTCACACGAAGCGCGCAATCAAACCGGTAGCGCAGCGCCCTTAGGAACTGCATGACAGGGCAATGGGTTGCCGGCCTAATAGTTATCGATGACCCGGGAGAAAAACATGCCGGGCAATCCTCACGAATGCCGCCTCAATGCAGCGCACTGTTCAGAGCTTGCAAAAACGGTAGTCACTTCTGAATGTCAGGCACTCCTCGTTTTGGCTGATACCTGGAAAAGACTAGCGGCCGAGTTAGAGGCCGATCAGAGCCTGCTCCAGGTATTGTCGGAATTGGACCTCAGCTCGCAGCCTTATGAAGCTTTCCAGTTTGCGTTAAACATTCATCCCGGTCTCAAGTGGCCTTCGCAAAAGACTGGTTAAAGACACCTCGCCAAAAGCCTGACGGCAAGTTAGCGAATGCATTTTCGATCTCATCGCAGCGAAACCAAGGCCTCTCGGACTGCGTTTACAGATCCGAGGGGACCCCAATGCTGCACCTATATTCTGCTGTGCTTTTGGCGGTAATCGCCGCAAACGCTTTGGCTATGCTCTTGGTTGTTGCGATTGCGTTGAATGGTCGAAAGCGCAACCACTAGTTCCCAAGTTACATTGCGCCCGATGCGGTAACGAGTGAAGGATTTGTGGAATGCCTTCAAGCGGGACGCCCCCATGGTGACGGATCGGGCCATTTTAGTAATGGTGAGATGCCCAAACACGGGACGCGAACTCTCAACGGGCATCGAAATGGATGCTGCAACATTTAACCAGCTTCCGGACATTCGCTCTCAACTGAAATGTCCCGCATGCGGCATGGATCATCTCTGGTCGACGCGTGAAGCTTGGCTTGGCAATCCAGCTCCTTCCCTTCCGGCCCTTCCATGGTTGCTCATCAATAACCGGAGCGCCGGAAATGACTAGGGACCGTTCTTATCAGGTCGCCCTACTGGAAGCAGCGCTTTTGGCATCTCAGAGGAAGAGCTGATCGAGGCCGTACGAGCGGCAGGTGGACTGGCAAGAAATGTGGAAGCGTATCTGAGACAGAAACACGTCGAGCGCTAGATGCGAGGAACGTGCGGTCAACGATGATTGGTTAGCAACTCAAGTAAGCTAGTTCCATGAACATCGTGCTCGTGATCGTAGCCAAAGGCAAGCTCGCTTGGTTAGGCGCGTAAAATGTGTGTCTGCCAATTACCAGCCCTTCACCACGCGCCCATGACGGCAGCGAACCGCCACGTCTTTGCCGGACTATGGTTGCATTGAGAAAGTGCGTCGCGCCCGCGGTGGGATCAGGCACGTCTCCCTCAAGAACAGCATCGGCAATTCGTGCTGCTTTCTTATAGAGCAAATCGTCAGGTACTAGTTGCTCGATCTCATTACGTCTTGTCATCCAGGGCTCAAACTGCCAGGGCTGAGTGACGATCTCTTTGACGGTTCGGCCCCATCCGCCGCTCTTTTTGCGATTGAGAACAACATGGGCGACGGCAGCTTTGCCTAAAGCTGGCTCGTGCGTGGCCTCAAAGGCAATCGTCCTGATCAGATAATCTCGGTCCTCAAGATTGTAGCTGCTTAGAGCAGTGCTATCGCTCCTTGAGAACACACCTGTGTTTCTCCCTTGCCAATTCACTGATGGAAGACATTGTGGCCCAACCCTGACAACCACATCAGGAACGGGGACTAGGGTGGCCGAGAAAAAAAGGGCGAGCGCTACTGATAGAGGAAAAATCCGCACTGTTTTTTCCGTTCTCCTGCTGTGGATGAGCCTTGCCGATGGGAGCACGAATGTGCGCATTTCACGACATGAATGAAGCCGCTAGTGCGAAGCCTGGCTTTATTGGGAGACCCGTTAAATGGGGCCCATATAGCTGGTCTGGCCTTAGCTGGCCCCTCTGCGCATTGAGGCGAACACCTCCGCTAGCTACGCATCCATACCGTCCGTCACCTGCGCCTTCATTGGCTCAGTCACGCTGGCTGCCACTTTTGTTGATAGCGGTGCGCAGCTCCTCAGCCTGAGCGCTGAAATTGCCAAATTGTTTCCGCCAAAAGGCCGCTTGCAAATTCGTGACTTCGGCAAGGTTCTTCGCGACGGCTAGGCTCATCGCAAGATCGAAGCCTGAACTTACGTTACGTTCAACAATGTCGATGATCTTATGGTTGAGCGCTACGGCCCCCCCACAGGACTTCTCAAAACTCTCTAATAGGACATGAAAAGTGTTCTTGGCGCGGTCATAAAGCTCGCGCGTGTGAGCCACGTTCCTTTCGGCGAGGGCACGCATTGAGTTTGGCACTTGCGGATCGCGAAAGGCGTCGGAATGAGCATTGCTCGCCTTCTCAGTGGTAACTTTCGGAGCTGGCTTCGGAGCTGCATCACGCGCCTCCGCGATGCGAGCTTGGGGAGCGGGTTTAGGAGATGCATCACGCGCCTCCTCGACAGGAACTTTAGGAGAAGCCTTCCCATTTGTGAGACGCGCTTTTCCGGTTGCAGCTTTCGGGGCGGTCTTGCGCTGCGCCTCGCTTTGAAGTTTGGGAGTTGAAGACTTGGTCATCGATACCTTCGGGTTCCGATAGAGGGATGAGGAAGAACCGTACAAACAGAAAAGGCCCAAGCTAATCCAGGGGCCTTCTCGTCGCATTTTCGAGGTCGCGTTAGGCGACCTTTTTGGCTAAGGCAGTCTCAAAGGGCTTGTACGCGCTGCGCGCCAAGCTGACATACATCTCACTGAGCTTCGACACTTCGGCAATGTACTCGTCGTATGCCTTCTTGGCGTATCGAGACTGAATTTCGATTGCTTCCTCGACGGACTTTACCCCGACTAATTGCTCAAAGGCGCGGGTTGCGTTCTCGAACGTCTTTTTGAAATAGGTGGCAAGCTCAGCGGTAATAGCCTGGAAGCCTTTGTTCGCCTCGCCATAAGCGTGGACAGCCGCATCAAAGCTCTGCTTGCTCACCTTCTGAAACTCCTCACCAATCTTAAACTGCTCAATCATGTGACCTCCTTGGCGTTAGGGAAATGTCGTATATATGCTGCACTGCACAATTGATGTCAAGACCTACGCTGCATTGCAGCAATTAGGCTGACCGTGCTTGCACCCGGTGCTAGCTGATTTGAAGACGCTGCCCTTTTAGGGCGGACACGTGCATTTTCCCCCCACAGAAATGCTTGGCGTACATCGGTTTTTCTTCGTTCAGGTCGAGGCGCGCGCTGAGCCGACCAAATATCGCCCAAAAATGCGTCGCTATTTCAGCGACATGACGGTTAGCGCGTCACTAAGACCTACAGGCTTCCCTCGCCTATTGGTCTACCAAAGGATGCAGTTCGGTAGCGTTGCTAATGAGACTTTTGCCAGTGAAGTCAGTTCGCAAAATTTCTCGCGAGGACACTCTGAGTCAAAGCGGCGCCGCTCGATCGGCCTCGAAAGGTGAAGAGGTTATGTCGATCTGGGGAAAATTGGCGGGCGCTGTGGGTGGACTTTCTGAAGACGCACACATGAGTGGCCCAGTTCGTGGGCTGCTGGGAGCCTTGGCTGGAGGCCACATTTCCCGCCACGACAACGACAGCAGCTCGCAACATCAGGTCGCCTTCACCATCGGCGTAATCGCCCTGGGCGCTGTTAAATCCGATCCTTACGAGGTTCTGGGAATAGCGCCCGACATCGACGATGACACTTTGAAGAGCCACTACCGCAAGCTGGTTCTTGATAATCATCCTGACAAGATGATCGCGCGTGGTGTGCCGCCGGAATTTGTGTCCCTCGCGACCAAAAAGGTTGCCACTATTCAATGCTGCTTATCGGGAACTTGCTAAGGAGCGGCGCATCTGACAGGAGCTGGGCCTTTATTCATACGCTTGGTTGCCGTCGCGGCTAGACGTTATTTAAACTGCTCAGCCATGTGACCCGTCCCATAGGAAGAGGCGTCGCAATATATTTGTTCGGTTATTTGTTCACCTGTCCCCGCAATATCGCAGCCTTAAGCACGTTGCTTCATTCCTGCATCATTTGGTTATAAATCAGCTCGAATGCTTGGGGAGAAACTGCGACTTCGCCTCTAAAAGGATGATCGAGCAAAGCGATCAGGCAAATCATCGTGCCGGTGAAGAACGAGATAAGCCCTCCAAGTAGCAGATGGGTTCCAAGCCGCAAGTTGAACAGCCAAATCATGAAAACATTTATGAGTGCTCCTACTGCAACGGTGTACCACATGACAGGTGGGATACCCGCGGTCACGCTGTAGAGGCGAGATCTCCGATATTCAAAGAAGGTGTTGAACTCGCTAAGCGTTGCTCGGTGTAAAGATACCTGTGATTTGGTTTCAGGTTCAAA
>Ga0207693_10005700_pt1 | contig 10351 bp, 13 predicted proteins | sample LARL81metaG_FD_184347 | JGI IMG/M metagenome (GOLD analysis project Ga0207693, IMG submission 184347) | Corn, switchgrass and miscanthus rhizosphere microbial communities from Kellogg Biological Station, Michigan, USA - LAR L8-1 metaG... | ecosystem: Host-associated > Plants > Roots >... | reverse complement strand
GAAGTTGCCTGGATCGCTTGACGGTTTGCGTCCGGCCTCGGCCGTAGGGTGGACGCATGGCGAAGACGGCGGCCGTCCAGTTCAGCTGCACCGAGTGCGGGTATACCGCCGGGCGCTGGTTCGGCAAGTGTCCCGGCTGCTCGGCCTTCGGCACGCTCGTCGAGGAGGTGATCGGGCAGGTCGGGCACTCCCAGGCGCCGCCGAAGCCGCTGCTGCGCCTGATCGACGTCGAGGCGGCCGAGGCCGCGCGAATCTCGACCGGCGTGCCCGAGCTGGATCGCGTGCTCGGCGGCGGGCTCGTCCCGGGCTCGCTCGTGCTGCTGGGCGGCGAGCCGGGAGTGGGGAAGTCGACGCTGCTGCTGACCGCCCTCGCGGCCATCTCGCGAGAACGGCGGGCGCTGCTGGTCACCGGCGAGGAGTCGGCCGCGCAGGTCAAGCTGCGCGCCGAGCGGCTCGGCGGGGCGGAGGCCGTCGAGATCCTCGCGGAGACCGAGTTGGAGACCGTCTGCCAGACGCTCCAGGCCGAGCGGCCCGACGTCTGCGTCATCGACTCCGTCCAGACGCTCTACGCCTCGGAGCTCGGCTCCGCCCCGGGATCGGTCGCACAGGTGCGTGAGGCGGCGGCACGGCTGCTGCGCGTGGCGAAGGAGTCCGGCGTGGCGACGATCCTCGTCGGCCACGTGACCAAGGACGGCTCGGTCGCGGGGCCTCGCGTGCTCGAGCACCTCGTCGACTGCGTGCTGCAGTTCGAAGGCGACAGGTACCACGCGCACCGCGTGCTGCGGGCGGTGAAGAACCGCTTCGGCTCGACGAACGAGCTCGGCGTGTTCGAGATGACAGGTGCCGGCCTCGTCGGAGTCCCCGATCCGTCCGAGGTGTTCGGTCGCACCGTCGGGGGCGAGCCCGGAGCAGCGGTCGCGTGCGCGCTGGAGGGGACGCGTCCGATCCTGCTCGAGATCCAGGCGCTCGTGGCCCAGAGCGAGCTCGCGATGCCGCGCCGCGTGGCCACGGGCATCGACCCCAAGCGGCTGGCGATGATCGTCGCGGTGCTCTCGCGTCACGCTCGGGTGGCGCTCGGCCAGGCGGACGTCTTCGTCAACGTCGCCGGTGGCGTTCGCATCGACGAGCCCGGCGCCGATCTCGCGGTCGCGCTCGCCATCGCCTCCGCCGCTCGCCGCGTTCCGGTCAAGAACGGCGTCGCCGCGTTCGGCGAGATCGGCCTGACCGGAAGGCTGCGCCCGGCGGCACAGGCCGAGCGCCGGCTCGAGGAGTGCGGGAAGCTCGGTCTTTCGGCCGTCGTCGCTCCGGCCGGAACCGTTGCGACTGGCAAAATCGAGGTCGAGGCCGCAGAGACGCTGCGGCAGGCGATCAGGGCAGGGCTGGATGGCGACCGATCCGAAGGAGACGACCGAGCGCAGGAGTGAGCACCGCCTAGGCGATCTCGGCTTCACGCGGATCCCGGCAGAGGAAGACCCGCGCCGGAAGAACCCAGAGCTGCTCTCTGCGATCGCGAAGATTGCGCCCGGTACCGGGCTCCGCGAGGCCGTCGACGACGTCATCCGCTCGCACGAGGGCGCGCTCATCGTGGTGGGCGACCCAACGGGCCTCTCGTTCCTCTACTCCGGCGGCATCCAGCTCGACGCGCCGTTTCGGCCGCAGCTCCTCTACGAGCTCGCGAAGATGGACGGCGCGATCATCGTCGACGAGGCGATCAAGCGACTCGCGTGGGCGAACGTCCAGCTGATGCCGGACCCGACGATCCCGTCGAGCGAGACCGGCACCCGCCACCGTACGGCGGAGCGCGTGGCGAAGCAGACCGGCGCGCTCGTCGTCTCCGTCTCCCAGCAGCGGGAGACGGTCACGATCTTCGTCGGGCCGGCGCGGTACCAGCTCGACCCCGTCGCCGACGTTCTCGCCAAGACGAACCAGGCGCTCGGGACGCTCGACACGTATCGCCAGCGCCTCGAGCAGGTGCTGACGCGCCTGACCGCGCTCGAGTTCCAGAACGCCGTCGTGCTCGACGACGTCCTCGTCGTCCTCCAGAGGGCCGAGATGATCACGCGGATGGCAGCGCGCATCACCCGCGACTGCATCGAGCTCGGCACCGAGGGCCGCTTGATCCGGCTTCAGCTGCAGGAGTTCGTCGGGGACGTGCCCGGGGAGCGCGACGCGATCGTCCGCGACTACCACGTCCTGGGTGCAGGCGATGAGGCGACGAGCGCGCTCACGGATCTGTCCGAGCTCAACTACCAGGAGCTGCTCGAGTTCGGCCGGCTCGCGGAGGTCCTCGGCTACGAGCGCGGCGTCAATCCGCTCGACCTGACGGTCGTGCCGCGGGGGTACCGGATCCTCTCGCACCTTCCGCGCGTGCCCGAGCCGCTCGTCCGCCGGGTCGTGTCGGATCTCGGGAGCCTCGACGCGGTTGTGCGTGCCTCGCAGCGAGAGCTCGAGGCCGTCGAGGGAGTCGGGTCGGTGCGTGCCCGTGAGATCCGCGAGGGCCTTCGCCGGCTGCAGGAGCACAACCTCGTGGATCGTTACCTGCAGCTCTAGCTTTCCGACTCGGCAAAGCCACATTTGGCCCGGGATTTGGCTTATCCAGGCCGTTTCTGCTACACTGGCGACCTGTGGCCGGCGCATAGCAGCGTGCCGGCTTTCTTCGCGAAAGAGTGGCTTTCGAGCCGGGGAGGTCGGGCTTGTACGACGTCGGCGACAAGGTGGTCTATCCCCACCACGGAGCGGGAACGGTCGTCAAGAAGGAAAAGCGCGAGGTTCTCGGAGAGCAGCGCGAGTACCTGACGATCAAGATCCTGCACAACGACATGACGGTGCAGGTCCCGTGCGAGAATGCCGAGAAGGTCGGTCTCCGGCGCGTGATCGGTGAGAAGGAGATCGGAGGCGTCCTCACGGCGCTGACGGGCGTCTCGACGGAGATGCCGAAGAACTGGAACCGGCGCTTCAAGCACAACCGCGACAAGATGAAGACCGGCGACATCCTCGAGCTCGCCGAGGTCGTCCGGAACCTCGCACTTCGCGACCGGGAGAAGGGTCTCTCGACCGGCGAGAAGCAGATGTTCGTGAAGGCGAAGAAGATCCTCGCCTCCGAGCTGATGTACGCGAAGGACATGGACGAGGAGACCTGCGCGGACTGGCTCGAGGAGGTCCTCGCCTCCGACAGCCCGCCGAAGAAGAAGCCGGCGGCCAAGAAGAAGGCCGCTGCGGCCGCGACCGCCTAGCAGGCCAGGCTTCCCGATATGTCCGTCTGGGCCATCCTCGTCGCCGCGGGGCGGGGGGAGCGGCTCGGGCTGGACCGGCCGAAGGCGTTCGCGAGGTTAGGAGACGAGCCGCTCCTCGCCGAGCCGCTGCGCCGGCTCGAGAGTTGCCCCTGGGTGGACGGGATCGTGCTCGTCGCGCCTCCGGAGTGGGAGGAACCTGCGATCCTCGTCGCCGAGGAGGAGGGCTGCGGCAAGGTGCACGCGTGCGTTACGGGCGGCGGGACGAGAAGCGACTCGGTGCGGGCGGGCCTCGCTGAGGTGCCTGCCGACGCGCTGGTCGTCCTCGTCCACGACGCGGCGCGCCCGCTCGTGACCGACGAGGTGGTCGAGCGCGTGCTCGCGCCGCTCTCGGAGGGCTGGGACGGCGCCGTCCCGGGTCTCCCCGTCGGCGACACGCTGAAGCGTGTCGACTCGGACGGCGGCGTCCAGGAGACCGTTTCGCGTGACGGACTCTGGGCGGTGCAGACGCCGCAGGCCTTCGCAGCCGACCGTTTCCGCGCTGCTCTCGCAAGCAACAGTCTGTTACAAGCGACGGATTGCGCGGGTCTGGTCGAGGCTGCGGGTGGGCGCGTCAAGGTCGTCGACGGCGACCCGCGCTTGCTCAAGGTGACTTCGGAAGCCGATCTCGAGACGGTGGCCGGATGGCGCTGAGCGTTGTCGTGTTCGACGTCGGCGAGACGCTCGTCGACGAGACGACCACGTACGAGCGCTGGAACGCAGAACGTGCGACCACGTTCGTGTTCGCAGACCGCGACCTCCATGCCGACGCGCTGCCCTGCCTGGCGGAGCTGCGCAGGCGCGGCCTGCGCCTCGGCGCGGCCGGGAACATGCACGCCCACCACGAGGAGTTCCTGCGCCCGCACTTCGACTTCGTCGGCTCCTCGGAGCGCTGGGGTGTCGAGAAGCCCGACGCCGGATTCTTCGCCCACGTGCTCGAGGAAGCGGGCACACCTGCAGGGGAGATCCTCTATGTGGGCGACCGGGTGGACAACGACATCGTCCCGGCCCGTGCCGCTGGCCTGCAGGCGATTCGCATCCGCCGCGGCGCGCATGCACGAACGGCGTCCCCGGACGGCATCGTCACGATCGGCTCGCTCAGCGAGCTGCCGGAGGCGATCGACCGTGTCTGAGTACCGCGTCGGCACCGGCTTCGACGCGCATGCGTTCGAGGAGGGGGTGCCGCTGGTGCTCGGCGGCGTACGAATCGACCATCCGCGCGGGCTGGCAGGCCACTCGGACGGCGACGTGCTCGCCCATGCGCTCACCGACGCCCTCCTCGGAGCCGCGGGGCTCGAGGACATCGGAGCGCTCTTCCCCTCGACAGACCCCGCGCTGGCAGGTGCCGATTCGCTGGAGCTCCTCGCGCGGGCCTGGGGCCACGTACGCGAGCAGGGCTGGAGGCTCGCGAACGCCGACGTCGTGCTCATCGGGGAGGAGCCGCGCCTGGCACCGCATCGGGATGAGATGCGACGGCGCCTGGCCGAGGCGCTCGACGTCGAGCCGCAGCTCGTCGCCGTCCGCGCCACGACCACCGACGGCCTTGGCTTCGCCGGCCGCGGCGAGGGCCTCGCGGCGCAGGCCGTGGCCCTCCTCGTGCGATGAGGCTTGCCTTCGTCACCCACGCGGAGCAGCCGAAGCTGCGGGGGACGGTGCAGGAGGTCTGGCCCGAGTTCATGGGCCACGACCCGGTCGTCCAGTCCTTCTGGCCGCAGCTCTACGACCAGTACCCGGACTTCCAGCTCTGGGTCGTCGATCGCGAGGCCGGACGGCGGGCGACCGTTGGCTACGCGTGCAGCGTGCCCGTCGGCTGGAACGGGGATCCGTCGCCGCGCGGGATCGACTGGGCTTTGACGGACGGGGTCGAGGCGACGCCCACGAGCTTGTGCGCGATCGTGGCGGGCGTCGTCCCCGAATACCGAGGCCTGGGAATCGCCGAGACGATCCTGCGGCGGCTCGGCGCGATCGGCGCAGGTCACGGCCTCGACGCCCTGGTCGCTCCGGTGCGCCCCACGTGGAAGGACCGCTACCCGCTCGTCGCGCTCGACCGCTACGCCGGCTGGCGGCGCGCCGACGGCCTCCCCTACGACCCGTGGCTACGCACGCACGAGCGGCTCGGCGGCGAGCTCGTCGCGATGGCGCCGCGCTCGATGACGATCTCGGGCACTCGCCCGGAATGGGAGGAGTGGACGGGGATGGTGTTCCCGGAGGACGGCAACTACGTCGTGCCGGGCGCCCTCGTTCCGGTCCACTTCAAGAACGGCCGTGGCGTGTACGTCGAGCCCAACGTCTGGGTTCGACACTCCTTCGGCTAACGCCGCTTCTGCTGCTTCTCGAGCCGACGGCGCATCTGGCGGTTCATCGAAGCGAGCTCCGGGCCGCCCTGCTGCTCCTGCATCTCGAGCAGCGCCGCGCGCTCCTCGCGTGTGAGCCGCGACATCGCCTTCTGCGCCTGCTGGGGATCGTGGAGCTGCTTCGCATGGGGCTCGAGCTTCCGCATCGCGCTGGCGAGCTCGGGATTCGAACGCTCGATTGCCGCCTTCGACGCCTTCTCCATCTGGCGCTTGAGGAACGGCACCTTCGCCGCCAGCTCGAACAGCGGCTTCAGATAGCGGCCGCCCTTGTAGCGCCCGAGCAGTCCGAAGATGCCGAGCACCAAGACCAGCCCGAGCAAGATCCAGAGCGGGATCAGCAGAACGGTGATGTCGGAGGCGAGCATCGGGAGGATGGTACCCCGCTAGTCGGGGAGCAACACGGTGTCTCCGTCCACTCGCACGAGCCCGTCTCGCTCGAGTGCAGCGACGGCCTCGGCGTCCCGCGGCTGCGAGCCGGCGACGACCGCGCGCAGAGCCGCCGCACGCCGCTGGCGGAACGAGCCCTCGAACGGCCCCTGGCGGCGGCTCGGCTCGAAGCGGCGGCCGCGTGACGGACAGCCGGCTGCGAGCGGGCAGACGCCGCAACGGGGGACGCGGGCGAGGCAGACGGTCTTCCCGAGATCCATCAGGGCCTGTCCCGCGGCGGGGGTGAAGTCGTGGCCGGTGCGCTCCGAGACGCGCCGCACGTTGACGTCGACCGGCAGAACCGGACGACCGAAGGCGAAGGAGGCAACCGCGTCAGCCGTGTAGCGGCCGACACCGGGTAGCTCGGTCAAGTCCTCGGGCCAGCCGTGACTTGCGACGTGCTGTGCGGCGCGGTGGAGCGAGAGCGCGCGCCTGTTGTAGCCGAGCCCCTGCCACCCCCGGATCACGTCACCGGTCGGGGCCGCGGCGAGCGCCTCGATCGTCGGCCAGCGTTCGAGCCAGGACTGCCAGCGAGGCACGACGCGCTCGACCTGCGTCTGTTGGGACATGACCTCGCTGACGAGGATCGCGTACGGATCGTGCGTCCTCCGCCAGGGCAGGTCGCGCCCGTGCTCGGCGAACCAGGCCAGGAGCAGATCGTCCACGGCGCGAACGTACCTCGTAGGCATCATCCGGCGGATGCGCCGCCTCATCCTGTTTGCCGGCGTCGTGATCCTGCTCGCCGGCATCGCGACGGCGTACTACGAGTCGAAGCACCGCTTCGAGGGCAGCGTGAAAGGGACGTCGACCGAGTTCGACCCGACGCAGACCGTCGCCGCACCGCGGGCAGGCTCGATCGTCTCGCCGATGTTCGGCGGCGAGCCGCAGCATCTCCACGTCGGCGTCGGGAAGGTCCGGCCGCCGTTCCGGCTCGACTGGGTCAGCGGCGGAACCTCGTTGATCGAGTTCCCCCCGGCGATCGCCTTCAACTACCTGTACTACGCGAGCCTCAACGGGAACCTGATCGCCGTCTCGGCGAGGAACGGACGCCGGCTCTGGACGATCCCCGTGGGCCGCTGCGAGGCGGCAGGCCCGGCCGTCAACCGGCTCGGTCGCGGATCCGTCTTCGAGGCCTTCCTCAACAAGGAGCCGTGCGGGAGGGGCTCCGCGACGAAGGGCGACGGCGAGGTCCTCGCGGTTGCCGCCGGGCGCGCGCACACCGTCCGGTGGAGCAAGCACCTTGGCGCTACCGAGACGTCGCCGATCATCGTCGGCCACCGGATCTGGGTCGGCGACTACAGCGGGGTCGTCTACTGCCTACGAGGCGTCGACGGTCAGACGGTATGGACGTTTCGCGCCGGCGGGGCCGTCAAGGGGGCGATTGCCTACGACCGTGGCCGGGTCTTCTTCGGCGCCTACGACGGCCGGCTCTATGCGCTGAGGGCGAGCGACGGCAAGCTGCTCTGGCGCGCGCAGTCGGACCGGGACCTGTTCGGCGGGCATGGCCAGTTCTACTCGACTCCTTCCGTCGCCTACTCCCGCATCTATCTCGGCTCGACGGATGGTCACGTTTACTCGTACGGCGAGCAGAGCGGGAAGCTGCGCTGGTCGTACAAGACCGGCGGCTTCGTGTACGGGTCGCCGGCCGTCTGGCACAAGCGCATATTCGTGGGCTCGTACGACCACACGTTCTACGCCTTCAATGCGGCGACCGGAGCCCTGCTGTGGAAGTTCAAGGCAAACGGCCCGATCTCGGGCTCCGCGACCGTCGTCGGCGGCATCGTCTACTTCTCCACGCTCGAGAGACGCACGTACGGGCTCGACGCCGTCACCGGCAAGCAGGTGTGGACGTATCCCGACGGCGCTTTCACTCCCGTCGTGACCGACGGGCATCGGCTCTACGTCGTCGGTTGGGGCAAGGTCTACGCGTTCAGCCCTCGAACGTAGGTTGCACGCAGCGAGTTTGCGGCGATAAGTAGGACATGGAGGAGATGATCGAGATAGACCTCGACGGCAAGACCGTCGCCGTTCCCCGGGACGTCGTGAGCGATCTCGCGGCGGCGGCGGCTGCCCGTGCCGGCGTTTCGCAACGCCACCGCGAGCTCTCGCTTCACCTGAACCGTGCGCTCGAGACGGGTCGCGTCAGCCTCGGGCGGGGAGCGATGCTCGCACTCGTCGCCGTGCTCGAGCAGGAGCAAGACGGCCGGTTCGGTCCTGCTGCCACCGAGCTCTTGAGCGCGGTCGCTTAACGCCTTCGGAGCAGCGCGGCGCCGGTCAGGGCCGCTCCGACCCCGGCCGCGAGCGATCCGGCGAGCCGCCGGTGCTTCGTGAGGCTCGTCTGGAAGCTGTGCGAATGGGCTTCGTCGCCGAACGGGCCGTGCGCCCCGCGATCCTCCTCGTCGTCGACCGGGTGGAAGAGGTTGTCATGGTCCGGGCCGCCCTCGAGCGGCTGCGTCGTCATTTGCGAGCCGTAACCCGTCTTGCCGAGGTACCAGTCGAGGAACCACGGGGCGACGCGCTCCCCGAGGATGTTGAGCACCGTCGGCAGCCCGACGTAGACCTGGCGCCGCCTGTTGTACGCGGCCCAGTGGATCGCGTCCGCGGCGATCTCGGGCTGGTAGATCGGCGGCACCGGCTGCGTCTGCCTGGGCAGCTTCGTGCGGCCCCAGGTGAACTGGGTCGTGTTGAAGCCGGCGAGGTGGACCATCGTGAGGTGGATGTCCCAGCCGTGGTGCTTGATCTCGGTCAGCACCGACTCGGTGAATCCCTTGCACGCGTGCTTGGCGCCGCAATACGGAGCCTGGAGCGGGATGCCGCGGAAGGCAAGGGCGGAACCGACCTGGACGATCGTGCCGCGGTTGCGGGCGGCCATCCGCTTCAGCGCGGCCCGCGTGCCCCAGACCATGCCGTGGTAGGTGACGTCCGTCGCGCGCCGGTATTCGTCCGGCTCGACGTCGAGGAACTCCGCGTAGATCGTCGCCATTGCGTCGTTGATCCAGACGTCGATCGGCCCGAGCTCGCTCTCCGTCGCCCGCGCCGCGGCCTCGACCTGGTCGGGGTCGGCGACGTCGGTGGGGAGGACGAGAGCCTTGCCGCCGCGCTCCGCAACTTCCGTGGCGACGCCCTCGAGCCCGGCCTCACCGCGGGCGAGGAGGGCGATCTTGGCTCCGTCCTCCGCGAACCGGCGCGCAGTCGCGCGACCGATCCCGCCGGACGCGCCGGTGATGACGACGACATCGCTCATGGTTACTCGATTCCGGCGCGCCGGAGAAGCCAAACCTGCCTACCGGTCGAGCACCTCCACGGTGTCGCCGTCGCTCAGCTCGTACTCCCTCCCGACCTGCTGGCCGGGGAACCGCGCCGACGGCCCCCAGACCCGTGCACCGGTGCAGCGCTCGCGGAGCTCGTGATGGATCGTGTCGGCGACGTCGAGCACGGTCGCCGGCGGGTGCAGCGCGACCGGGTCGCCGCCGTCGCGCAGATGGACGCGCACGAGGCCCGTCATGGCCCAGAGCTCCTCGCGCAGCCGGTCGAGGCTCGTATCGTCGAGCACGGAGACCGGTATGACCGCCAGCTCGGGATGCTTCGGCGGCGGCGCCTCGTCGCACTTCGTCGCGGCCAGGATCGCGGGTAGCTCGATCCCCGCGGCGGCGACCTCCTCCCGAATCGTCTCGAGCTCGGCGGGCGGACGGTCGCAGGCATGACAGAAGAGGATCGCGTCGGCGTTGCGCAGCACGCCGAGCAGCGCGCGGCCGCCCCCGCGGTCGTCGGCGGCCCCCTCGATCAGGCCGGGAATCTCCACGAGCTGGACGAGCACGCCGCCGAGCCGCGTCGTCGCCGCCACGGGCCGCGTCGTCGTGAAGGCGTAGTCGCCCGTGCGGATCTGGATGGCCGAGAGAGCCTGCAGCAGCGAGGACTTGCCCGCGTTCGGCGGCCCGACGAGCGCGATCTGCGCCGCGCCCTCGCGGCGCACCGCGATCGAGTCGCGATTCACGACCTTCTTCCGCGTGCGCGCGGCGTCGAGTTCGCCCTCGACCCATTTCCGCAGGTCGGCGTACGGGCCGTTCCGGTAACCCGGCAGGTCGGCGAGGATGGCGCGAAGCTCGCGGATCCGTTCGGCACCGTCCTTGCCCACGAGGCGGCGCTTGATCAGTTGCTGCTGGGTGCGATGTGGCATCGGCATCGCGACGTACACCTCCATCTTCGGGGCGGAACGCGTCGCGTCCCGCCGCTTCCCTAGGACGCTGTGGTGGGAAGCGGCGGACTAGCCGTTTTGGCGGAGAACTGTTGCGCGCCAGGATT
>Ga0207693_10005698_pt1 | contig 10353 bp, 10 predicted proteins | sample LARL81metaG_FD_184347 | JGI IMG/M metagenome (GOLD analysis project Ga0207693, IMG submission 184347) | Corn, switchgrass and miscanthus rhizosphere microbial communities from Kellogg Biological Station, Michigan, USA - LAR L8-1 metaG... | ecosystem: Host-associated > Plants > Roots >... | reverse complement strand
GCTGATCTTGTTCCCGGCGATGGTGAAGTCCCATGTCAGGTCGGCGGTGCCGCCTGGAAAGTTGCCGGTGAGGCGGCCCGTGACCAGGTAGCGGTCCGGGCCCAGTTGCTCGGTGTCGCGGAGTTCGGTGCGGTAGGTGTACGCGGAGGCGGGTCCGAGCTGCCAGGCTCGGATCTCCGCGACGCCTTGCCGGGTTTCGCCCTCGTCAGTGACGGTGGCGTCGTCGGCGAAGACCGCGACGATTGCCTCGACGTCTCCGAGCGCGTCTTGTTCGAAGTAATGGGTCAGGGGCTCTGGCATCTGGAGCGGCATGGAGGTCTCCTTTCAGTGGCGTGCGATGTTGGTGCCGCCGAGTTCGCGGCTTGCGAGACCCGACAAGAGCAAGTAGCCGCTGAAGCCGGGATAGCCGATCGTGCCTCGTCGCAACGGCCCGGCGTCGGGTGCCTCTGCGACGTCATCGAGCTCGACGGTCGTGAGGAACCGCGTCGCGCGCCGGGCGTTGCGACGGCGGCTACGGCTTCCTTGGCTCTATCTTCCCGCCGTGCCTCGTCGACGCGGCCGGTGTCTTCGGAGCCATGCGCCCCGTCGGCGTCATATGCATCATCCGCATCCGCACCCCGCTTGTCGGCTGCGAATTCGGAAGCGTGAGCCCAGGCACTGTGCCGGGCGCCGCGGCGACCCAGGCCCCGGCGACGACGAACAGGAGCGCGAAGATCCACGTCAGCCGCTCGCCCTTCGGCAGCACCTTCTGGGCGAAGATGAGCGCGGCGACCAGCGCCATCCAGGTCAGGCTCATCACGCCGAGCGCGAAGAGCACGATCATCAGCCCCCAGCAGCAGCCGACGCAGAAGGCGCCGTGCTCGCCACCCATCCGGAGCGCGCCGAGCCAGCCGGGGCGCCAGTGGCCGAGCACGAAGTGCATCGGCCCGCGGCAGTGGCGAAGGCATGCCGACTTGAGCGGCGTGAGCTCGTAAACGCCTGCGAAGATGATTGCGCCGCCGGCGACGTACCGCCCGCCACGGTCCCAGGCGAGGAAGCCGACATCGACGTGCACGAGCAATCGGTAGGCCGCGTAGGCGGCGAGCCCGTAGAGCGTCCAGACGGCGAAGTAGCCGAGCAGGAAGACCCAGGTGGGAACGAATGGCTGCCTCCGCTTCTCCCGCTCGCGTGCGACGCGATGGAACAGCAGCACCATCGGTGCCGCCGACGGCAGCATCATCGCCGCCATCATCGTCACCCAGACGCCGAGGTACCAGCCGAGGCCGCCGAGGTCGCTGCCGGGGCCGGCGTCCATACCGCGCATACGCTGCACGGTGACAATCCACGTCGCCAGCGCCGCGCCCAGCAGCACCACGGCGACGCTGACGGCGTCGACCCGAGAAGACCGAGCGACCGGATAGGTGCTCATGCGGCTCTGGCTACGCGCCTGGCGCCGTTACCGTCGGCCGGAACTCCGCCGTCTGCACTCCGGGTCCCCGGCGTACGTACGCCATCGACGAGTGCGCGTTGCTGAGGTCGAACTGAATCGCCCCATTTCCCTTGATTGCTTTCGCCTGCGCGATCTCCGCCTCGCCGTCGCGGTTCGTGTACTCCATGCCGCCAGGGATCTTCGTGATCACTCGATACGGATCCGGCGGGTCGATACCGCGCAGCGTCTCCGTCACCGTCTCGAGGACGTCCCCGAAGCGAACGCGCGCGCTTCGCTCCTCCAGGTTCCACTCCCAGTCGGCCGGCGCGAAGATCGGCTCCTTCACGTTCGGCGCCACGACGGCGAGCACCTCGAAGAACGTGTCGCCGTGCTGCCCGCTGAGGGCCTGGAGGATCGCATCTCGCTGCCCCTCGTCCGCCTTCTCATCGATGATCGGCTGGATCTCCCCGTTGCCCTCGTGTAGCGCGCCCGGCCAGCGGTAGAGCGCTGCCCAGGACAGGCCGCTCAGGTCGACGTCGCCGAACTTGCCGTGGTCGATCCGCATCCCCGCCATACCCTCGCAGTGGCCGTGCGTCGGGTGCTGGTTGAAGTCGCACGGACAGCCGGGATCGCAGTTGCAGTTCTTGAGATACGGGCCCTCCATGTACCAGTCGGTCGCCACCTCGCACCTCCTTCAGGTTCGTCGACGATCCGGGCGTAGATCATCGTGCGGACGTGACGCGCGGTCAAGCGCAAAGCACGCTCGCGCAGTTGCAAAGAGCGGTAGCGACGTGACTCGAACCCTCGACCTCCGGCGTGACAGGCCGGTCTTGGTGCTTCCGGATTGAGCGGGATAGCCGGGGATTACCGGCGAGAGCCGGGGCCTTTTGACTCCAGCCCTGCGGGGATCGGCGGGCGCCTGCGGGAGCCTCCGGGGGCCTCCTGCGGGATGAGCGCGGGATGCTCCGTTGTCTCAATAGGAAACCAACGCGATCTGGGCGGGATGCGGTCGTGGTTCTCGGCGATTTCGTCGGCGGCTAACTGCTTCGAGCGTAGGCACGCTCGCCCGCATGCCGTGAGTGCCTCCGGATTGAAGAGCGCGGCGTAGACGTGCTCGGGCGGCGCGGCGATCACCCGCGATGCCGTCCGTGCGGGGCATGTCCGTTCGCTGCCCGAGGACATCCCTGAGCTACCAAGGCGAACCCCTAACCGAGCCGAGCTGGCCGTCGGCTACGAGGCAGCGGTAACCGGCTCCGCCTCGGCCGCCGGCCGCTCCACGTCGAAATCGAGGAGGTCCGCCCGGCCATGAGGCATCCGAGCTTCCACTATCACCCTGACCTCGACCGCCAGTCGTTCTTGCCCCAACGCGTCCAGCCCGGCCTCAGCGGCCAGCGGTTGCAACCACGGGGCTCCATAAAGGCTCCATCGTCTGTTGCCATTTTTGGCTACGTAGGCGTTTTGTCAGCCGAGGTCTGCGCGGGGAATGCCGGACCTCGACCGGATCCGAGGACGCTGGCGCTGCAACCGTGCCACAAAGCGATCACATTGCGACAGGATCGCGGATGGCACAGCCGGGTCGCGGCTGCCACGCCGATCCCCTCGCTTGCCTCGCGCATGAGGGACGTCGAAGGCCGCGAAGGCGGCGGCGCTAGACACGTGGATCAAGCCCCAGCTCTTCCGCGACGGTGACCACTGAGCGCTCGTTGATCGGGTCGAGCACGAGGATCACTTCGTCGGCGCCGGCCGCATTGAGTTCGTCGAGGTGCTCGCGCAGGGATGCCGCGTCGACTGGCGGTGATCCCGGGTCGAGCGGCCGTTCGCCACCGGCGCCGACGGTTACGAGCACGCAGGCACTGCGTCGGAAGTTGCCTTCAAAGTTTGAGCTGAGCTTCGCGAACCCAGAGGGCGTGTTGCCATACCAGGAGTACCACGAATTCCAGTATGCGATGTGGGCCGAGCTCAGAGCGATTACGCGCGGGCCGGATGTACCTACAAGCACCGGCACCCGCCGTATCGGCGGTGGCAAGAGCACCGCATCATCCGTCTGATAGAAGCGTCCCGCGAAACTCACCCGCTCACGAGCTAGCAGCCGCCGAATGATCGTGAATGCCTCCTCGAAGCGAGCGACCTTGTGGTCGAAGGGGATCCCGAAGGCCCGAAACTCCGCCTCGTTCCAACCTGTGCCGAGGCCAAGGATGAATCGCCCCTTCGAGACTTCGTCAATCGTCGCGGCCATTCGCGCCACCAGACCGGGCGGATGAAAGGCGGTCGAGGCGACGAGCGGCCCGAGCTGGACACGCTCCGTCGACGCCGCGAGTGCAGCCAGCATCGTCCACACGTCCCAGGGGGCGCACTCTGGGCGTCCGCCTTCTCGGTAAAGCATGTGGTCGCCGATCCAAATCGAATCGTAGCCCGACGCCTCCGCGCTCCTAGCGATCGCATGCATCTCAGGCCAGCGAACCTCGCGCTCGACCTCCGGCAGCTGCACTCCGACGCGTAGACGCTCTTCGGTCAACCGACTGAACCGCCCGTCACACGCACCGCTTGAGCGCGACCATCCGGCTACGGTAAACGTTTGCGGGAAGCCGAGATCTCACACCGGAGATGATCCGCCTGCTGTGATCGCCGGCGTTTGAGAGTCTCTGGGCATGGAGCAGCCGAGGACCCGTTATGCGAGCAGCGGCGAGACCAGCATCGCCTACCAGGTCGTCGGCGACAAGCCCTTCGACTTGATCTGGGTCCCGGGCTGGATTTCGAACGTCGAGGAGAGCTGGGAAGTCCCGGAGTATGCGCACTTCCTGTACAGGCTGGCCTCGTTCTCGCGCCTGATCTTGTTCGACAAGCGTGGAACGGGCCTCTCCGACCGCGTGTCCAACGATCGGCTCCCGACGCTCGAGCAACGAATGGACGACGTGCGCGCCGTCCTCGACGCGATTGGCTCTAAACGCGCAGCCGTCTTCGGCGCGTCCGAAGGCGGCAATCTGAGCATCCTCTTCGCGGCGACCCATCCAGAGCGAGTGCATGCGCTCGTGCTCCAGGCCGTGTATGCGAAGCGGCTGTGGAGCCACGATTATCCGTGGGCCCCGACCCGGGAGCAGCGCGAGCGGGACACAGAACTGATCGCCCGCGAGTGGGCCGGGGAGATGGACGTAGCGCAGCTAGCGCCGAGTGCGGTTGCCGACCCAGCGCTAATGCGGCGCATCACGACGTTCTTCCGTCGCAGCGCCAGTCCCGGCGCCGCCGTGGCCCTCAATCGGATGAACGCTCAGATTGACACCCGGTCGGTCCTGCCCACCATCCGGGTCCCGACGCTCGTGATCCAGCGCGTAGGCGATCGCGAGGTAAACGTCGAAGAAGAGCGCTGGATCGCGAGTCAGATCCCGGACGCGAAGTACGTCGAACTGGCGGGCGACGACCATCTTCCCTGGATCGGCGACAGCGACCTCATGCTCGACGACGTGGAGGAGTTCCTGACCGGCGTCCGCCGCGGTCCGGACCCGGACCGAGTTCTCACCACCGTCCTCTTCACCGACATCGTTCGCTCCACCGAACGAGCTGCAGCGTTAGGAGACCGGCGGTGGCGCGAACTGCTCGCTGCGCATCACTTGGCCGTCCGCCACCAACTCGACCGCTGGCAAGGGCAAGAGATCGACACCGCCGGCGATGGCTTCATGGCTTCCTTCGACGGGCCCGCCCGCGCGATCGGCTGTGCGTGCGCGATCCGCGACGAGGCGCGCACGCTTGGTCTGGAGATCCGCGCCGGCCTGCACACAGGCGAGTGCGAACGAGTCGGCGATAAGCTCGCAGGACTCGCCGTCCACACGGGCGCACGGGTGGCAGCACTAGCCAGGCCGAGTGAGGTGCTCGCCTCGCGAACGGTCAAGGATCTCGTTGCCGGCTCGGGAATCGAGTTCGAGGGTCGCGGGGTCCACGCGCTCAAGGGCGTGCCCGGCGACTGGGAGGTGTTCTCTGTCGCATAACGCCCAGCGTCTGGCTCGATTGCGGCCGCGCAGATCGCCGCCGGCGTCGAACCCATTCGCGGCCTCTTACGACATGCGCCACACCTACGCCACCTTCGCGCTCCGCGCGGGTGTTTCGGTGTTCGCCGTCTCGCGCCTTGCCGTCGTCGCTCCCGCCGACAACAAAAGGAGCTATCAGCAGGAACTTCCTGAAGCCCTCTTCCGGACTCGAACCGGAGACCCCCTCCTTACCATGGAGGTGCTCTACCAACTGAGCTAAGAGGGCAGAAGCCGCATGGTACCGCGCTCCTTGAGAGATCGAGGCCCCGTTTCCGGGGCCTCGTTTCGTGCGTGCGTCAGTGAAGGCGTCAGCTTTAAGCAGTGACCGCGCTCCGGCTCGTTGCCTCGATAGCCGTCAGGATCAGCCGCGTCGTGGCCTCCGGCTGCGAGACGAACGATGCGTGGGAGGCCGGCACCTCCTCGATCGTCGCCTTTGCACGCTCGGCCATGAAGCGCTGAGCCGCGGGCGGGATCGCGTGGTCGTCAGTTCCGAGCAGGTACCACGATGGGATCGACTTCCACCCCGGCGGGCCGGCAGGTCTCTCTGCAGCACCGCCGCTCCAGGGCCGTTGGGCAGCGGCCATCACGCCTGCGGTCTCGGGGTCGACGTCGCCTGCAAACGCCTCGGCGAACAGGCCTTGATCGAGATAGAGGTCTGCGCCGTCGCTCCCATCAGGGTTCTTGAACGCAACCGGCCTGATCGCTGCCGGAATGAGACTGCCCTCGAAAATCTCGGACTCGATGAGCTTCTGAATGCTCTCTCCCTCGTCGGGGATCCATCCGTTGAGGTACACGAGCGCGATGACCTGGTCGTTGCCGGTTGACGCTTCGCCGATCACGGCCCCGCCGTAGGAGTGGCCGACGAGGACTATCGGCCCCTCGATTGTCCGAAGCAACGCGGCGAGGTAGGCCCCGTCGCTCCGTAGGTCTCGCAGCGGATTCGCGAAACCGATCACGCTGTAGCCCTCGCTGCGGAGCGCGCGGATCTGGCTGTCGAAGCCGGTGGCGTCTCCCCAGCCGCCGTGGACGAGGACGATGGTGGGTCTCATGACCGCCCCTTTCGTCGGGTTCGCGCCGACCCTACGCTCTTCCAACGCAAAAGCAACCTGGCCAGAGTTCAGCCCCGTGACTGTCTAGTCTTTGGACCAATGGAACTCGAGCCGCCGAATCTCATCGATCAGGCAGACGAGGCAGAGGGCTGGGGCGAGGACGACTGGAATCGGTGGCAGTTGCTTGGTGCACGCCTCGAGCAGTTGGGCGTCAAGAGGCTCGAAAGACGTGATGCCGAAGGCGGTAGCGGGGGGACCCTGCTCGCCGAGACAGAGTCGGTTCAGTCAGCATCCTTCGAACAGGAAGAGATCGCAGAAGACGAACCACTCCTCGACGCCTTGGAGAGGCTCATCTTCAGGTTTGCGCCTCCAGGAGTCGGGCCCTAGAGCCAGGGCCCTCGGGCTCAAGACGAGCTCCTACCTTCCGAAGGTCTCCCACAGCCTCACCTGAGAACCGCAGACCGTGTTTTCTCGCAGGAAACCACGGCGATACGTGCAATTTGTGACTCCCCGGCGTACAGTCCGTAAAGGGCCCAGCCCAGGGGGTGACTTTGAAGGTTGCGGTGGAGATTCTGCGGTACGTCAGCCTGGGGGCTTACGTGGCGCTTGCGCTGGTCACGATCAACCAGTGGCGGCGCCAGCGCGACCGGGCAGCGGCCTGGGCGGCGCTCTGTTTCGGGACGCTTGGCCTGGTCGTCGTGCTGGGGCAGAGGCAGATCGTCCCCGAGCATCCAAGCGGCTTCCTGGAGAACTTCCTGCAGCGGCTCGACATCGCGTTCCTGCTGCTCTTCCCCTACCTCCTGCACCGGTTCACGACCGTCTTCAGGAGCGCGACCTCGAGGCTGGAGAGCGCGCTCGGGCTGATGACCGTGGCGATGATCGTCTGGACCTTCGCTCTGCCGCATTTCCCCGAGCCGGGGGAGCCTCGGTCCGGCCTGTTCATCGCGTATCTCGTTGGCTTCCTGATCCACTGGACGGTGCTCTCCTCGGTCGCGGCGACGCGGCTCTGGCGAGCCGGGCGTGGCCAGCCTGCCGTGGCGCGTCGGCGGATGCGGATCCTCGCGTTCGCTGCGGCGCTCCTGACGATCGCGCTCTTTTTCGCGGCGGCGACCAGCCAGACGTACTCCGGCCTTGCCCTGATCAGCTCGGTTCTCGCCATCGTCAGCGCGTTTTCATTTCTCGTCGCATTGGCGCCGCCCGGGGTCGTCCGCATGGTCTGGCGTCGGCCCGCCCAGGAACGCGTCCAGGACGCCATCCGGGACCTGATCACCCTGAGCCGCAGCCAGGCGGAAGTCGCACAGCGAGTGCTTGGGCCGATGGCCGACATCGTCGGCGCTCGCGCGCTCTGTCTCAGGAACGACGAAGGAGAGCTGGTTGGCTCGTACGGCCTTCAGCAAGGTGAGCTCGAGCCGGCCCCCGCTGTCGACGCACAACAGTTCCTGATCGAGATTCCCTCCGGGTCGTTAACGGTTTGGGCTTCGCCGTACGCTCCGTTCTTCGGCCGCGAAGAGCTGCGGCTGCTCGAGACGGTCGGCGCTTTCACCGGCCTCGCGCTCGATCGTGTGCGCCTCTTTCAGCAAGAGCACGAGGCGCGGCTCGCCCTCGAGCGTGCGGCCGAAATCAAGACGAACTTCATCGCTCTCGCCTCGCACGAGCTGCGGACGCCGGTCACGACGATCCTCGGACTCGCCACGACACTCAATCGGCGCGGCGACGATCTCGATGACCGCCAGCGCCACGAGCTACGCGACACGCTCGAGCGCCAAGCAGATCGGATGGCGAAGCTCGTCGAGCAGTTGCTCGACCTCTCACGCCTCGACGCGGACGCGATCACGATCGCGCCTGAGAGGATCAACCTGCGCGAGCGGATCGAGGAGATCGTCGCGTCGGTAGCGGCCGAAAGACGCGAGGAGGTTCAGATCAGGATCGACCCCGAACTCGAGGCGCCCGCGGATCCGGGAGCGCTCGACCGGATCGTCGGCAACCTCGTCGCGAACGCGCTGCGTTACGGGTCACCCCCGGTCAACGTCGACGCGGTGCAGTACGACCGCCACCTGCGCGTTTTCGTCGAGGATCACGGCGACGGCGTGCCGCCCCAGTTCGTTCCGCAGCTCTTCGAACGTTTCACCCGGGGCGGCGGCCGCGAGCGAGTCGGCGGCACCGGGCTAGGGCTCGCGATCGCGCGCTCGTACGCGCGCGCACACGACGGCGATCTCGTCTACGAGGACGTTGAACCTCACGGTGCGCGCTTTCAGCTCGTGCTGCCGGTGAAGAAGAACAGGAACTCCGACCTCGACGAGCCCGCGCCCGAGATCGAAGCCTCGCCCGAGGTGGAAGCCCACGGCAGGCGAATCTTCGGACTCCGGCGCCAACCGCTGGCCTAGCTTCGCTGGGCGCTGCGCGCGACGGACAATCGCTTCGCGATGGGGGCGGGAGGATTCGAACCTCCGTAGGCTAAGCCGACGGGTTTACAGCCCGTTCCCTTTGGCCACTCGGGCACACCCCCGGGAGCGCGTCATTCTAGCCTCGTCCTAGGGACTGTCCCCGAACGCGGACGGTCCCTATGGCGGCCACGAATCTCGGAACGGTTGTGGGGACAGGCCCTTCGGGGTCAGTCCCTGGGGTCTAGGATCTTCTCGATGCCGCGCTACGACGTGATCGTCGTCGGCGCCGGGCCGGCAGGCTCGACGACGGCTTACCGCCTCGCGCGCGCGGGCGCGCGTGTGTGCCTACTGGACCGCGCGCGGTTCCCCCGTGACAAGCCCTGCGGCGGTGGGCTCACCCTCCGCGCCGTGCGTGAGCTGCCGTTCGCGGTCGATCCGGTCGTCGAAGACCGCGTCAGCACGCTCGAGCTTGGTCTTCGCTACACGCGGCGGTGGAGTCGCCGTGCACAGGAGCCACTCATCCTGATGACCCAGCGCCGTCGGCTCGACGCTTTTCTCGCCGAGCAGGCGGCGCGCGCCGGCGCCGAGTTCCGCGACGGCGTGAAGGTGACTGGAGTTGATCCAGGTGGTGCGGTGACGATCGGCGGGGAGCGCCTCGAGGCGGAGGTCGTGGTCGGGGCCGACGGCGCCAACGGGATCACGGCGCGCTCGCTCGGCTTGCCGCCGCACGAGCACGGCGTCGCACTTGAAGGCAACGTCGAGTACGCGCACGTGTCCCGGGAGCGGTTCTCCGGGCGGGCCGTCGTCGAGCTCGGCGCTGTTCCGGGCGGTTACGCCTGGGTCTTTCCGAAGGGCGACCACGTCAACGTCGGCGTCGGCGGTTGGGAGAGCGAAGGGCCGCGATTGCGCGAGCGCCTGCGGGAGCTTTGCGTGGCGTTCGAAATCGACGAGGCGACCGTTCGTGAGCTCCGGGGACATCGGCTGCCGATGCGGGGCGCCTCCCGGAGGTCCGTCGACGGACGCGTGCTGCTCGTCGGCGACGCCGCCGGGCTCGTCGACCCACTTTCGGGAGACGGCATGTACGAGGCGTTCATCAGCGGCCGGTTGGCTGCCGAAGCGACGCTCGACCTGCTCCAGGGGCGGGCGGCCGACCTCGAGCCGTACGCGCTGCGCTTCGCGACCACCTTTGCACCGCTCGAATGCGTCTCCTGGCGGGCCAAGCTCGCGTTCGAGCGCTTCCCTGGGCTCGCCTATCGAGTCGCGACGACCAAGCTGTCGTGGCGGCTCTTCCAGGCGATCGTCCGCGGGGAGAAGACCGCTTCGGATACGCAGGGCCTCAGGGGCGCGCCGCTCCGCCTGCTCCAGGCACTAGGCGTCTAAAGCAGTCCGCACCCGCTGCCGATGTGCAGCGGGATGGAGCTGAATACGGTCCTTCGGCGTGCCGTGGAACAGGGCGCGAGCGACGTTCACCTGAAGGTGGGCCAGTTCCCGGT
>Ga0207693_10005695_pt1 | contig 10355 bp, 7 predicted proteins | sample LARL81metaG_FD_184347 | JGI IMG/M metagenome (GOLD analysis project Ga0207693, IMG submission 184347) | Corn, switchgrass and miscanthus rhizosphere microbial communities from Kellogg Biological Station, Michigan, USA - LAR L8-1 metaG... | ecosystem: Host-associated > Plants > Roots >... | reverse complement strand
CGAGTTGTTTCTGGTTGGTGTACTTCGGTCCACTGTGGCAATAGCTGCACTGATTCCCTTCCGCGATCGGAATTCCCTTCTTTGTCCTGGTACGCTCGAAGATTGCCTTGCCGCGTTCCTGCGCGGGAGTTAGACCGCCGTCTGCGGTGCGATAACGATTTGGCCTGTATGGCAGCGAATATACGAAGGTGACCAGGTCCGTCAGTTGCTGCTCGGTGAAGCTTTGCGAGCGGAAGAAGAATTTTTCCGTGCGAGGTCCGCATTCGGTCGGCATGTCGGGATTGCCGCCGTTCCACTTGAAGGGCTCGGTTCCGGCCAGATTTTCGAGCGAACGATTGTCGACGATGTCTTTTCCGAAGCCGTCGGGCTCGAGGTCCCATTGAAGACCGTCGATTGTGGCGTCGATGTGACAGTTGGAGCAGCCGAATTGGCCTTGAAACGCAAAGTCCGCCGTATAGAAGAGACGTTCACCGCGGCGGAGAGCGTCGATGTTTTTGGGCCCGCCTAGATTAATAATTGAAGTGACTTTTTCGCTCGCAACGTCAATTACTGAGATAGCGTCATCGAGCCGGTTGGCGACGTACAACCGTTTGCCGTCAGGCGATAGTACAAGCCCGCGGGGATTGTGCCCCACTGAGATTCTGGCCGTGACGTATTCCGCTGACGCTGACAAGTCATTCGCAAGCGTCTGGCGGCTCGAGTGCACGGTCTTTAACAGATGAGGGACGTTGATTGCGGTGACGCTTTCCGATCCTGCGGTCGTCAGGAAAATCCTGGACTTGTCCGGCGTTATGGCCACGCCCCAAGGTAAGGCGTAGTAACGATCGAGTTCGTCGATCGGAACTTGGACTGGCTCACCTACATCAGGGCCAAATAACGTCAGGGAATCCCCAAACGCCCAGCCGTGCTCAACGTGGGCCAATGGAATCAAATTCTTCGGCCGCAGTTGCGCCACTACAGAGAGCTTGCCGTCTCTAGAGGTTGCGAGGTGAAACTCGCCAGCGACGTTACGGAGCGGCTTGCGTTCTACCACCCGCTGGTTTTGGGTGTCGATCACGGTGATTTCCGACAACGGCTGCGTGCGATGGGTCCCGGGATTCGGATAGATGTGAGTGCAATAGATCAATTTGCCGTCTGGAGAAATTGTGAGGTAGCTGGCGCCGCGTCCAGCGAGCAGGCGCTTGGTTTCCTGGCCTTTTGCGAGATCGATGACGGAAACGTCTCCACTAAGACGATTCGCGACATACAGGAATGCATTGGCACGATCAACAACGACTCCGCTCGGCTCAAAACCGGCGGGTAGGGTGTGAATGACTTGGCGGCTTGCCGTGTCGACTACGGAGACCGTGTCAGACCATGCATTCGTGACGTAGAGGAGGCGGCCATCGGAGGACGGAGCGATTCCGCGTGGGATGTGTCCGACCTTGATGACGGTGGTGACCGTACCGGAGGCGGCATCGACTACGCGCACCTCATCGCTGTCCTGACAGACTACGTAGAGGAAACGGCCGTCGGCAGAAACCGCCATCTCGATCGGAGAGAGATAACGCTCGCGCGGAATCTGTCCGGATTGTTTGGGCGCGGGCCGGGCTGCGACTGCCAGCAGACAAATGGCGAGAATGCCGCAAATTCTTAGAAAATTCTTGAAGCTCGCGTTGGGAGGACGGATGGACACTTACGGCTCCTCCACTTCGAGCACACGGTCGACTGCAAAATTCTCGAGGATTTGATCGCGTCCGCTGGGCCAATGAATCGTGAGCTTGTCCACTTTGCTCGCGCTGCCCAGACCGAAGTGAATGCGGCCATCGTCTTGCGAGAGATAGCTTGATCCGGCGACGCGCTGGGCTACTTGTGTGTGGCCGCCAGCCAATAATTCCAGGTGCGCTCCAATCCCATCTCGATTGCTCTTCTTTTCTTTGCCTTGTCCCTTCAACTTCACTGTTAGCCAGTGATTCGAATTCTGGGCAACGTTGCGGAGCAGCGTGGCGGGCGCACCGAGGTTCACCACGAAGGCGTCGATTTTGCCGTCGTTGTCGTAGTCGGCGAAGCAGGCGGCACGCGAAACCGTTTTCACGTCGAGAATTGGACCTGCGTCGCGGGACACATCGGCAAACTTGCCGTTTCCTAGCCCACGAAACAAGGATTGTTCCTGGGGGACGAGATGGATCAGTCCACCGTGGAAGATCAGGATGTCGAGCCAACCGTCATTGTCGAAGTCGTAGACGCCGCTGCCCCAACTTACGTACTGCGCCGTTGCCTGGGAAATTCCGGAGCTTGGTCCGATGTCTTCGAAACCGTTCGCGCCCATGTTGCGCATGAGGCGGTTGTACTTCGAATCAGTAACCCAGAGATCCGGACTGCCGTCGCCATCAATGTCGGCGAAAACAGGTCCCATGGCTGAGGTGCTCTCGCCGTTCTGGCCATACGCTACACCGAGCTCAGCCGCTACTTCTTCAAACGTCCCATCGCGCTTGTTGTGGAAGAGGAAGTTTTCAGTTTTATCATTGGCAACGTAGATGTCGGGATAGCCGTCTCCGTCATGATCGGCAGCGGTCACGCCCATGGTGCGGCCTTTGTAGGCGCCGATTCCTGACTTGTCAGTCACATCGGTGAAGGTTCCGTTGCAGTTGTTGTGATACAGACGGTTCGTATCGCCAACGTAGTCAAGCGGCCCGGGATAATTGTCGGCGGAATAGTAGTTGCGATACTTGGGATCGAACTTGACGTAGCGTCCGACGAAGAGATCGACGCAGCCGTCGCGATCGTAGTCAAGCCATGCGGAGCTGATGGACCATCCTCTCACGTTGATTCCAGATTTCTCGGTCACATCAGTGAATGTCCCGTTCCCGTTGTTGTGGTAGAGGATCGCCTTGCCATAAGAGGTGACGAGCAGATCGACAAAACCGTCGTTGTCGTAGTCTGCAGCGACCGCTGCCGTACCGTAGACGTTTGCCGCGACTCCGGCCTGGTCTGTTACATCGGTGAATGTGCCGGCGCCGTTGTTGCGATAGAGATGGTTGTGCGGTGGTATCGCTGGTGGCTGCTTCAGCGGATACGGATGGATTCCTTCTTCGAGCGGTCTTCCTGTCAGGACATAAAGATCAGGGAATCCGTCGTTGTTGTAATCGAACCAGACGCATCCCGATCCGGTGCTTTCGAGCAAGGACCCGAGGCGTTCTGCGCCGAAGCTGTGCGTGAACTGGATGCGTGCTTTGGCTGTTGCGTCTTCGAGGCGAATTGGGCCGGTGCCACTCGCAGCAGCAGCCTGGGCGAACGCGTGTTGCGTGATCAGGCACGAAAGCGACAGCAAAAGAATTCGCAGTCTCAAGCTAATGGCCTCCTGCGCTCTGCGCGGCTGATCCAGTCACATCTACCGGAGTGGTTGATTTCAGCAGCGCCATTGGAACGGCATTCTCGGGAGCGGTTTCCGGACCGGCGTGGCATCCCACACATCCGCGCTGCTCACCGCGACGCACCCAGAAGAATCCTGATTCCCGCTTTAACGTTTTGCCTGAAGCATCGAGCAACTCGATTTGCAGCGGCTGATCATTTGGGACCTGGACGAAGAAAGATCCGTCGCGCCCGACCGGAGCAGTGCCAAGCACTTTGGGCGCGCCGTCGCGCTCGCGCGTATAAAGGCGCACGGATTGAATTGAACCGGGAGTAAATTGGGACTTCGAGGTATAGGCGTTCAGACAGAGCAGGTTCGCGCTTGGCCAGTCATGAAGGCCGGAGGGATGACGGTTCGGGACTGTCCGCTTCGTGATTACCGTTGGCTGAACCAGATTCGAGTCCGAGCGCGCCAGAAAACGTATCAGCTCGCGTGAGCCAGGCTTCCACCGAGCTAACTGGAATGAGGATGAGGAGTTGGGCCGCCACGAAATGATCCAGTCGCCGCCTGATATTTCGGTCACTTCTCCTGCGTATTCGCCTTGAGGGGATGGGATGGCGAGCTGCTGGGCACGAGCAGAGGTGAATCGCGCGAATCCGTGAGCAGTGGCGAAAACAATGTCTCCCGAACTTGCTTGTCTGCTGCCATGGCGGGCTAATGCGTGGTCGCATCGGTAGGACTCGATGCCGCTCCCGTCTGAGTAGACCGTGTAAATCTCGGGCGTGCCATCAGTTCCAAGCGGGAATCCAGATTCGAAGAGGATTCGGCCATCGCGCAAGATATCGCTCGGAATTGCGTTAGCGCCTAGATAGGTCAGCGCGAGTGTCGTTCCACCGGAGAGATCGGTGGTCTCGACGATAAAATGTCCATCTCGCTTACGCGCGTAAACAATGAGATCTCCAGGCAGATAGAACGGACGAATGCAATCGTCATTGCCCGCCGTAATGCGACGAACGTTCTTGTCTTCGAGGTTCACTTCCCAAATCTGCCATGGATCGTTCGTCTGACGCTTGCCCGTGAACAACACTCTCTGGGCATCGAACGAGACGGCGGGATCGGCCGTTGCGGCAAAGTGTGAAGCCAGAGGACGCTCGGAGTTCCCTTCTCTGACGAGAGTCTGCGCGCCCAAAGGGAAGCGTTCACCCCCGCGCTGCCATGCCAACGGATCGTAGTTCTTGGCTGCAGTGTAAAGAAATTCGGGGACTGTACTCTCAGACAAACTGCCAGTTGGTATTGCGGGGACGACAGAGATCAGCAGCAGCACTAAGGACAAGATGGGGCGCGGCGGCACTAATCCGCTCCTCCTACGGCGAGGAGTTGCGGACGGAACTCACGAGATTCTCGCTGTAGTTCCAAGTAGGGCTGCAAGTCCGCCATCATGTTGCGGAACTCCCGGAAGTTGAGAGACTGATTGCCGTCACTGAGCGCCTGTTCCGGAGAAGGATGCACTTCCACGAGCAGGCCATCGGCGCCAACCACAGCGGCCGCACGAGCAAGCACCGGGACCAGGCTGCGCACTCCAGCAGCGTGACTTGGATCAACAATGACGGGGAGATGTGACACCGCATTGAGTACCGGTACTGCGGCAATATCGAGCGTGTTGCGAGTAGCGGTCTCGAAGGTGCGGATGCCGCGCTCGCACAAAATGATTTGAGGATTTCCTGCCGCAGCAATTACTTGCGCGGATCGGAGGAACTCTTCCAGGGTTGCTGTCATTCCGCGCTTCAGCAGCACCGGGCGGCCGCATGTACCGAGCGCATCGAGCAGCGCATAGTTTTCCATACTGCGGGTGCCGACTTGCATAATGTCGGCGTATTCAGCGATGAGATCGACATCTTCCTCGCTCATCACTTCGGTGATTATGGCGAGTCCAGTAGACTCACTGGCCTTGCGCAGCAACTTGAGCCCTTCGAGGCCGAGGCCCTGGAAGGCGTAGGGGGATGACCGAGGCTTATACGCGCCGCCACGGAGAACGCGGGCTCCCGCACTTGCGACAGCCTCGGCGGTTTGCATCAACTGATCTTCCGATTCGACCGCGCATGGGCCAGCCATCACCACGAAATCGTTGGCACCGATTTCGAGATCTCCGACGCGGACAATCGTTCGCGGATGTTGCGCTGTCTTCGCAACGAGATCGAAGCACGAGAACTGTCCGTTCCATTTAGGATTCATGCGCGTTGCCATTCTAGTAACGCGCAAATCTGCGATCACTAATTGGAATCTGCTAGCGAGCGCGAAAAAGCCGCTAAAAATGCGGCTCCGGACAACCTAAGTCATTAGCGGTGAGAGGGAAAGAAGGAATGCGTGATCGTAGTCACACATCAACGCGATAGCGCTCACAACTCGAGCTCCCAAATTACTTTTGCCAGTTTCAGTGACCGAATTCATGCGGGATCTCCTCTCGGCGCTGTAGGCTGCATCAGTAATCGGGAGGAGAGGGGATCGGAACGGTCCGTATATTGCCCTCTATTAATCCGCATATACGCACACCTCCTGAATGCGAGCCATCCAAATCTGTAAGTCCGGACGGCATGACCGGAAATTGCAAGGGGGAACATGTCATGAACAACCTCGACTTCACACATCATCACAATCAGCACAATATTGCGACAGCCTGCCCGAATTGCTTGAGCATTCATGGGCACGAGCCGTGGTGCGCGAGTTGCGTGCCGAGCGTGCAGTACGCATTCGAGATTCTGGCCGAACCGCGCAAGCTGACGCTTGGCGATGCATTGATCTTGCACTCCCTGGGGGTGACATGGAGCGAGAGTCCCCGTTTGCCGTAACTCAGCGAGCAGGCTCGCTCTCGATAACAACCAAGCCCTGTGGAGGAATCGTCAGGGGCAGCGATCCTCCCGAAAGATGCTGGATCTCGGCTGCGGGTAACTTAGCAGCAGAACGCAGGATTTTGATCTGTGCCACCGTTGGATAGCGAGGTGAACCCATCTCCTGGTAAGTTTTATGAATGTCACCATGATCTGCGTCGACCCGGTCTACATAGACGGTGTTGGAGCCTGAATTGTTAAACTGCAACTCGATCTGTTTAGAAGTTCCCTTCTCCCCGACTCCGGTGAGATTCCATGCGGCGATCACCAGAGAACCATCTGCGCGTTTCGTGACCAGCACGTCATCGGACGACACAGCGAGTCGTTGCTCGCCCAAGCGATGTAGTAAAAGGAACGCATTAAAAGCGGGCTTTGGAATATCGTCTGCTGCTATGAGGCCATATCCGCCGTAGAAAGGCTGCTTTACTACTCCCTGCTCCTCGAACACATCCGAGAAGCTCCAGTACGACATTTCGTTCACCAATCCATCGCACTGACGGATCGTGTCGGCGAGCCATGGTCCCATATAGGGAGCGTCGGTAACGTCCGGCTCATTGGCGTAGCTGGCGTTGAACTCAGACCAGATCAACGGCAGGTTCGGCATTGCGGATGCGCGGATCTGATCGTGGACCTTTGCGACAGCACGGCAAACCATGCGGGTGCGCGGAATCTGCTCGTGCGTGCCAAAGACGTCCTCGGCCTTGTCGTTGCCGTAGACGTGGGAGGAAACAAAATCCACCGGAACTTTGTTGTCGGCGCAGTGCCGGATGAAGACGTCGGCCCAAGCCGCTTGCGCGGTTGCCGGGCCGCCGACACGAAGTCTCGTGCTCACAGACTTAATGGCGCGAGCCGTGTGGTCATAGAGTTCGAAATACGTCGCTTGTTTCAGATCGCCCACCCAGAAGTCGATGTTGGGCTCGTTCCAGACTTCGAAGTACCATTGCGAGACTTCGTCGATGCCATAGCGCTCCACCAAATGTTTTGTGAACTGCGCGATCAAGTCGTCCCACCTCGCGTAATCTTTCGGGGGCGAGACGTTTTGCTTGTACCAAAAGGCATGCAGCGCGTCTTTGTTGGAAGCAAGCTTCTTCGGCATGAAGCTCAATTCGACAAATGGACGCACGCCGTCTTGCAGTAGGCCGTCATAGATCTGATCGACGTAAGAGAAGTTGTAGACGGGTTTTCCCTGGGCGTCTTCATCGTAAACGCCGACCTCGTCGTGGAAGATTGCGTGGAAGCGTACGTACTGCATCCCGGTGACGGCCTTCACCTCGCGGAGATCGTGCCGGTAGGAATCGCGGAGACTGAGAATCGCACGGCCGGAGCCGAACATGTGTTCCCAAAAATGAGGTAGAGGATGGCTCGCCGCCTGCGCGTCGATGACGACAGTTTCTTTCTGCGCATACGCCGAATTGAGAAGAGTCGAGCATAGGATCGCTACAAAGAGAAGAGAGCGAAATAGTTTCGTCATAACGGGCAACTATAGCAAGCTGAGATGATGCTGTGTGATGTCGCTCTGTTGCTTTGGAGGTACGTCAGTTCTTTGTTTTTTCTGGAAGCGCGAATGCAACGTAAATGCCGCCCGAACCCCACTTGGCGTCTTTGCCGCCTCCGGCTGCGATTGCGACGTACTGGCGTCCATCCACAGAGTACGTCACAGGAGTGGCGTTACCAGCAAATGGCAAGGTCGTCTCCCAAAGAAGCTCGCCGGTAGTCTTGTCGAAGGCGCGAAATTTATGGTCATAATTTGTCGCGCCGATGAAAAGAAGACCTCCTGCGGTCACGATTGGGCCCCCGTAATTCTCCGAGCCTGTATTCTTCATACCTTTTTCGGCGAGTTCAGGATACTCACCGAGGTTGATCTTCCATTTGTATTGGCCGGTGTTCAGGTCGATGGCGTTCAGTGTTCCCCATGGCGGCGCAATCGCGGGGTAGCCATCGGGATCGAGGAATCGTCGGTAGCCAGTGAGCCGATATTTCATCACGAGCAACGGGGCGTCGGAGCTGGATAGTTCCTTGTTCTCGCCCGTGAGCAGAAACTCCACGAGTCCGTTGAGTTGATCTTCATACAGATTCGGGAAGCCGGGCATGCGGCCTTTTCCGCCACGGATTGTAGTGGCAATGTCGGCCGGACTTCTTCGGTCACCAATGCCGGCGAGGGCGGGGATATCTGGTGGTGCGCCGTGCATGTCCTGTCCATGGCAAACAGCGCACTGATTCAGGTAGATGGCCTTCGCCCCGCGCTCGCCTTTGTCTTCGAATAACGACGCTGTCCACGCCATTTCGTTGGAATTCACATAAATGATGTTGGTGTCGGGGTCGACCGCTGGTCCTCCCCATTCGGCGGCGCCATCGAAACCGGGGAAAACCATTGTCTCCGTGCCGACACGAAATGGCACGTACTGGCCGTCGTGAATCGATGCTTTGAATCGTTCAAGCACCCACTGATGCGCCTCTGGAGTGCGCGTGGTGAGCATGTCTTCGGTCAACGTTTGTCGGGCGTACGGAGCTGGTGACGTTGGCAGTCCTTGTTCTGGAGCGGCAGATTCCCCTGGCAGCGTGCTTGCGGGATATTTGTGATATTCGATCGGCGCCAAAGGCTTGCCAGTCAAACGATCGAAGATGTACAGAAACCCCTGCTTGCTGGTCTGGACGACTGCTTCTACCGGTTTCCCACGGTAGTTCAAGGTCACTAGAACAGGAGCCGAAGGGAAATCGCGATCCCACAGATCGTGCCGGACAGCTTGAAAGTGCCAGATTCTTTCCCCAGTTTCGGCGTTCAGGGCGAGTTCACAGTTTGCAAAGAGATCGTCGCCAATGCGATCGCCTCCGTAGAAATCGAACGCGGCAGACCCCGTTGGAATGTAGACAATGCCACGCTGAGCATCGAGCGCCATGCCAGCCCAATTGTTTGCTGCACCGCTAGTTTTCCATGCATCTTTCGGCCATGTGTCATAACCGAACTCGCCCGGATGCGGGATTGTGTGGAACGACCAACGGAGCTTGCCCGTCTTCACTTCATACGCACGAATATCTCCGGGAGGAGCGGGGAGAGTCTCGGGATTTCGTCCACCTACGATGATCAGATCTTTGTAGACAATGCCGGGGCTGGTGAGCGCAATGGATTGATAGCGGGGCTCGCGGCCCAGATTCTCCTGCAGATCAACTCGTCCGTTTGTACCGAAGGCGGAAACCGGCTTGCCGGTCGTGGCATCGAGCGCGGATAGAAAATTCATGATGCCAACGAGAATTCTCTTATCGTCGCCGCTCGACCAATACGCAAGGCCTCGATCCGGCTGCATTCCTTTAATGCCTGAATCGAAGATCCAGATCAATTTGCCGGTAGCTGCATCAACTGCAAAGACCTTTTGTGTTGGGCTAAGACCGTATAAGACACCGCCGACGACAAGCGGACTTGTCTGCATTCCTCCCTTTTCGCCGGTGTCGTAGGACCATGCAAGCTGTAGCTGCTTCACGTTCGAGCGATTGATCTGTCCCAGCGACGAGTAGTGAAGATTGCCGGGAGATCCATTCCAAACCGGCCAGTCCTGTGAGACAGGAGTCGCTTGGGGGCGCGCAATCGCCATACGAACGCCGGAGAAAACTGCGATGGAACTTGCCAGTAGAAGTAGGAAGACCCAGGGCCGAAGGCGCATCCGCACACTCTATAGCTTTTCGGCCCTTGATTCCAGGCTGGCCGCTCTTAGGACCACCATGCCGCAGCGGGTTGCTCGCGGATCATGATGCTATTCAGGAAACTGGCGGCTTTGGTTAGCCCTTCGCCCGGGGACATTAAGCTGTCTTCGTGCTCAATCGAGAGCACGGAATCGTAGCCGACCAAGCGCAACGTCGAGATGAATTCGCTCCACCATTCGGCACCATGGCCATAGCCGCATGTACGGAAGATCCAACTGCGGTCCTTTTCCTGAGTGTATGGCTTCGTGTCGAGTACACCTGTTCTCACCATGTTCATGGGATAGAGCTGCGTGTCTTTGGCGTGTACGTGGAAGATTGTGCTGCCGAGGACGCGGATCGCATCGATGGGATTGATGCTCTGCCAGAACAGATGGCTGGGGTCGTAGTTACAGCCCACATTGTCGCCCGCGATTGAGCGTAACCGTAACATCGTTTCCGGATTG
>Ga0207693_10005694_pt1 | contig 10356 bp, 7 predicted proteins | sample LARL81metaG_FD_184347 | JGI IMG/M metagenome (GOLD analysis project Ga0207693, IMG submission 184347) | Corn, switchgrass and miscanthus rhizosphere microbial communities from Kellogg Biological Station, Michigan, USA - LAR L8-1 metaG... | ecosystem: Host-associated > Plants > Roots >... | reverse complement strand
ATGACGATGGAAGGGACGCCATTGAGAAGGTCGGCAGCATAGCGAACGACGGAGGCAACAAAACTGCCGCTGAATTCAGCGAGGTAGACGCCGCCGAGGAAGCCGATAGGCACGCCGAAGAGTGAAGCTGCGAACAAAAGTTTGCCGCTTCCCACGATGGCGTTGGCCATACCGCCGCCGATTTCGCCAACGGGTTTGGGAAGTTGCGTAAAGAAAGCCCAGTTGATGGAAGTGCCGCCGTTGTAAACGAGATAGCCAAGAATGAAAAAAAGCACGCTAACGGAGATGAGCGCACAGAGACCAGTCATAGTCATCATGAAGTTGCTGACAAATTTTCTCCGGCGAACGCGGGCGCCACTCATCGGGTCACCCCGCTTCCCTTTTGAGTCGTGACAACAATGAGTAGACGAGCTAGTCCGTTGATGACGAAGGTGAGAATGAAGAGCACGAGACCAAGGGCGATGAGAGATTGCAGGTAAAGGTCTCCCGTAGCTTCGGTGAATTCGTTGGCGATGACAGCGGCAATGGAGTAGCCGGGGGCGAAGAGCGATGCGGCGATTTTGGGGGTATTGCCGATGACCATTGTAACCGCCATGGTTTCACCCAGAGCGCGGGCGAGAGCGAGGAAGATGGAACCCATGATGCCGGTTTTGGCAAAGGGAACGACCACCTTCCAAGTGGATTCCCAGCGGGTGGCGCCGAGAGCCAGAGCGGCTTCGCGTTGATCGCGCGGAACAGAAAGCAACACCTCGCGGGAAACCGAAATGATGTAAGGAATTACCATGATGGCGAGGACGATGCCCGCGGTGAAGAATCCCACTCCGTAGGATGGACCTTTGAAAATTGGCATGAATCCGAGGGGTTTGTTGAGAGCGGGATAGATAACCGTACGCATGAGAGGCACGACAATAAAAGCGCCAAGCAAGCCGTAAATGACGCTGGGAACAGCAGCGAGAAGGTCGATGAAGAATTGCAAGGCATCGGAGATGCGCGGGGGAGCAAGTTCGGCAAGAAAGATCGCGGCGCCGATGCCCAAGGGAACGGCGAGGAGGAGCGCCACGGCGGAAGTCACGAGGGTTCCGTAGATGAAGGGGAGGGCGCCGTACTCATCGGCGATGGGATCCCAAACTTCGGTGGCGAAGAAGTGCAGGCCGAACTTGTGGCGAGGGAGGGCGGAATTGACCCAAAGCTGGTAGACGAGAAGGACGGTGATGAGGACAACACTCATAGCAAAAAGGAAGGTGACGAGCCGAGCGATCTCGTCACCATCGCGGAGTTTAGAGAGAAATGAGCGCGAACGCGCAGCGGGCCCGGTGCTCCCGTAGGTTGTACTTGTTGTAACCACAGTTCCCCTGGCGTGTTACTGAACGCCGTTGATGGCCTTCTTTTCTTTTTCTACAACTTCCTTGGGCAACTTCGCGTAAGAAAGTTGTTCGGTATAACTCTGGCCGTCGGCGAGCATCCATTTGAGGAAACCCTTGATAGAGTCGCGCTTTCCGGCGTCGGAAATTTTTTCCGGGATCAACAGCCACGTGAACGTCGAGATGGGATAGGCACCCTTACCCGGCGCATTGGTGATGGAAACGCGGAAGTCGTCTGGCATGCTCTTGGCGGCGCCGGCAGCAGCCTCGCTTACACTTTTCAGGTCGGCCTTGACAAAAGCCCCCGAAGCGTTCTTTACCGCGCCGTAGGGAATGTTATTTTGCGCGGCGTAGATGAGTTCGACGTAGCCGATGGAGTTGGGCGTCTGCTTGACCAATCCAGTGACACCTTCGTTGCCCTTGCCGCCGAGGCCGACGGGCCAATTGACGGACGTGCCCTTTTTTACTTTGCCGTTCCACTCCTCGCTGATCTTGGAAAGATAGTCCGTCCAGCAGTAGGTGGTGCCGCTGCCGTCGGAACGGTGGACCACAATGATATCAGTGCCAGGCAGATTGACGCCCTTGTTGGCACCGGCGATGGCCGGATCATTCCACTTGGTAATTTTTCCAAGATAGATTCCTGCCAGGGCCTCGGGAGTGAAGTTCAGCGCGTTACTGACACCAGGAACGTTGTAAGTGGGAACGACAGCACCGAGAACCGTGGGGAAGTGAAGAATCGGGAAACCATGTTTATCCTGGTAGGCCTTCAACTGGTCGTCGTTCATGGGACCATCGGTGGCGCCGAAATCGACGGTGCCGTCCGTCACTTGCTTGATGCCGGCACCGGAACCAACGGACTGATAGTTGAATTGGATTTTGGCGTCCTTCTTGTGGTACTCGTCAAACCATTTGGAATAGATCGGATAAGGGAAAGTAGCGCCTGCACCGTTGATCAAAAGGGCGTTATCAGCCCAAACGATTGCGGCAAGTGCGAGTGCCGCGACAAGCAAACCTGTAAGACGTTTCATGAGATTCATCTCCTGAACCGAGTGGGGCGTTCAATTACCCTTCAGTGTGGGGTGTAGCCATTACGGGAGTGTTACAAGCAGAGGAGAGTTTGTTAAAAATCCGAAACAATGGCAAAAGGACGCTAAAGCTTTCGCAAAGAAGGGGTTGCTTGAAATATGCACAGGGATAGACAAAAAAGGGCAGCCGCTTGACGGCTGCCCTTTGCCGGGCTGCAGAAGCCCTGGGGTTAGGGCAGGTAGTAACGGAAAGAGGTCCAGATCATGTTGTCGACGGCATGAGGGGTGAAGCTGGTGGCAGAACTGACGCCGTTGCTGCCGGACCAAGCGAAGCGGGAGAAGTAAGAGTATTGCAGACCCCATTGGAGCCTACCCTTTTCGCCTTGGTAGATTTTGTTCCAGAAGCCGAAGGTGGCTTCGGTGATGTATCGAGTGTCGCCCGCGCAGGTGCCGCCGCCGCTCGGTGTTCCTGTTGCACTTGGGGCAACTTCCAGAGCGCAGCCGGTGTTGTTGGCGTAGGGAGAACCGTATCCGCCAACCCCGTTGGTAGCAATGGTCGTAGTGGTTAGCGCTGGGTAGCCAGGCTGTATGGTTCCAGCCACGGCGCAGGGCTGTTGACCTGGGCCGCCGCAACCTGGAATTGCAGGAGTGTTGACGATCTTGACGCTTTGGTATCCGGTGTAGGCGGCGCGAGCGGCATACTCTCCGCCATAGTAGAAGTAGAAGTCCCACTTGGGAGTGGCATGGTATTCGATCCTGCCGAGATAGGAGAGACCCTTGATGGAAGCGAGAGTGCCATCAGGACGGGCAGTCGCGTCAGGAAGTTGCGCTGAGCCGTAGCGCCCAATGCCGTCGCCGGCGAGGACTTTAGCGCCGATATCAAGTTTCTTGGCAAAGAGGGACTCCTTGGCACTTACGCCGAGACCGCCAGCAAAGCGCGAATCATTGTAGGCGCCGAGGGCACTGGGTGTTGTGGAGCCATCGATCGGGCAGCCAAGCACGGTTGGCGTAGCCGGTGTGGGGAAATTCTTGGCCGTGGTTCCGACCACTGAGCAAGGATAGATGCGGTTCCGGTAGTCGGAAGCGATTCCGAAAACCTCATAGTGACCAAAGCCCGGATCGACAGCCAACTTGACGATGAAGTCAGGCAGCTTGTTGGGAGAGTAACCGGTGGTATCAACGAAATTGTACAGGCCACCGCCGCTGCCCGGCGCAAAGGCAAAGAAGTTTTGAAACGTGGTGACAGCTCCAATGGCAGAGGTGTTGGTGTAGGTGCTAAACCCACGGCCACCGAAGGTGAGTTGCGGCGCTTCGACGGAAACAGCAACCGCAACCTGATCGCTGAAGGCCTTGGTAACACGGAAGCCATACTGCCGCTCCCAGTTGAAGCCTACAACGTACTGTGAATCGATGACGAGAGGTATCCACTCCTGGCGAAGTGCGATTCCCTTGATGTTTTCAGTCGCAAGACTCCAGGTTTGGCCGCCGCTGAAGGTCAGACCGTTATCCAAGCCGGCCTGTCCCCAGATCTGCCGCTGGCGAAACACATAGCTGTTGCTCTCCCGGTTGTTGGAAGTAACGCCTGTGCCGAGCCAATCAGCTTCATAGTATCCGGTCAGTTTGGTGCTGCCGATCTTGCCCTCGGCAAGGAGGCTAAGACGGGACTGGCGAGCGGTAAAATTCATTTCAGAGAGGTGGCCCAGTGAGTTTCCGCCGTACGGAATGCTGTTGAAGGGGGTGTTAATGTCGGCGCTGAGAGCGTGCTGACGGTTCACCGTTTCCGCCGCGATGAAACCGCCGGGCGTAATGTTGATGCCCTTGAAGCGAATTGTGGTTGGACCTTTCTCCTCGTTGGCAGGCTGAGCCTGAGGATTCGAGGCAGCGGAGGTATTCACGACCGCGGCCGCCGCAGCGTTGCTTGCGGCAAGAGTGGACACGGTGGAGTTGAGCGTAGTCGTAGTGGATTTCACTTCCGCGGAAGTAGTGGCGGCTTCGGTCGCTTTAACCGTAGCTTCCGAAGCGCGGGCATTCGCGGAAGCGGCGGTTTCGCGAGCCTCTTCGATTTGCTTATCACGTTTGGCCAATTCTTCCTTCAGAAGCTGAAGCTCTTCCTGCTGCACCTGAAGTGTCTGGCGCAATTCTTCCACTTCGGCTGCAATTTCGGCGCTGGTCTTTGCCGCGGCGGGTTTAGCGGTGGGCGCGGTCTTGGCAGGAGCACCCGCGTCCTTGGTTGCATCTTTCGGTGAGTCTTTCGGTGAATCAGCAAACGCAGTTCCGGTGGTAAGGAACAGCGATAGTGCGAGCGATGCGAGTTTTTTCATTGCCTCTCTCTTTTTGAAGCGAAATTCAAGCTGGGAACGGAGAAAAATAGAACCACCCCGAGGCAGAAGGTAAAGGGAGCGTCTTACGGTTGCGTCAATCAAATGTTAATATCGCGTTAAACAGTGCCGGAGAAAGCCCCAAGCGATTGGAATATCGGAAGTTATTGGTTTGTGAATAGTCGATAACAAAAGGCGAGGGCCAGAATTGTGGAAAACCCGCACGTTGCGATTCTTTCAGACGGAAGAAAGCAGGTCGCAGAACACGGCTATGGATTTGAGAAATGCAGGAGGAGACGCCGGGTGATTTAGTTACCACCCTCGGTGGTTTGGCATTTTGGGGAACAGGGCCTGGGTAAAAATCAGGGAAATCGGCTCCAGCGGTTGGACCTCCTTGCTGGCGACGCGACATAACCATGCCGCGGGATGGCCTCCGCCGCAAGCCTCCGGGTGCTGAGCTGCGCGCACGCATTCACCGCATAAGGCGGCAAAAGAAGTCAACTATTTCACCAATGCGCACGGTTCCACTTACAACGGCCTACAGACCACGTTCACCGGTGGCAACAGCGAAGGCCATGGCGGACAACGATGCGGACGCCTACTCGCCGATCTTATTTCAACACGCGCATGTGGGTAAAACGCGACGCGCGCTGGCAGATGCGGTTCAGTTTTAATACCCGTATGGAGTGACTACGCGCTCTGGTACAGCTTGGTCATGACAAACTCGCGGTGTCCCAGGGCTTCCGCACAGGTCAAGCGCCCATTGCAAGTGCGCAGCATGATGTCGATCAATTGATCGCCGGCCTGATCCAGCGTCAGTTGTCGCCGCAGAATTCCGGAGACGTCGAGATCGATGTGCTCACTCATGGTCCTGGCTGTCTTTGGATTTGCCGTGAGCTTGATGACCGGCTCAATGGGATTACCGATCACGTTGCCCTGGCCGGTGGGAAAAAGATGGACCACGAAACCAGCCGCCGCTTGCAGTGTGACGCACTCGGCGGCCGCCGAAGAAGTGTCCATATAGTAGAGCCCCGGACCTTTGGCAGGGGCTTCCGCTGGTTTCAGGACGTCGATGAACTTTGCCTTCTTGCCGATCTTCTGCAAATTGCCGAAAGCCTTTTCCTCGATGGTGGTCAGTCCACCGATGATATTGCCCTTGGTAGGCTGCGACTCGGAAAGATCGCTGGTCTTGTGCCGTTCGATGACTTCCTGATAGGCATTGAACACTTGCATGAAACGTTCGCCCACCTCTTTGGTGGCAGCGCGGCTTGCGCAGACGAGTTCGGCGCCAGTCAGCTCCGAAGTTTCACCGAAGCAGGTGGTGGCCCGCAGAGGATCCAGTTTATCGATCAGGTTGCCGACGGTTGGGCACGATCCCAGGCCAGATGTGGTGTCGCTTTCGCCGCACTTCGTGGAGACAAACAGATCCTGTATTGAGCAGACCTCGCGCAGCTTTTCGCTGGCCCATTGCACAAATTCGCGAGCCTTGCGAGACGCATTGGCGATGGTGGTGATGTCGCCATTGCCCTCGATGGAAAATCCGGCCACGGGCTTCCCCGTTTTGGCGATGCCCTCCACGACGCGCCCAGTCCAGCCGGGCTCAATGCCGATGACCACGCAGGCGGCAACGTTGGGATTCGCGCCCGTCCCGATGAGCGTGCGGAAGAAGAGTTCGAGATCTTCTCCAAACTGCAGGCGGCCATAGGCGTGAGGCAGCGCCAGCGTTCCCTTGATATTGTTGGCCACCGCTTCGCAAGCGGCGTTGGACAAATCATCGAGAGGAAGAATCACTACGTGATTGCGGATGCCGACGCGTCCGTTTTCCCGCCGATAGCCAAAAAAATGATTGCGCTCCATCATCACCACCTCTTCGTCTTCATGTTATGAACGTGCACGTGATGGCCTTTGCCGATCGCCGCAACCGCGCGGCCGACATCGTGTCCGTACTTCAGCACCGTATCGCCGGGATTGATCGGGTTCAGAGCGATCTTGTGGCCGAGGGGAACGGCATCGAGCGCCTTCAGCGTTACGGTTTCGTCGGTTTCCATGATCCAGCCCGTCAGTTCCTGGCCGGCTTGAGAATTTTCGACCACCAGCACGCCGACGGTGTCGGCTTTGTCGTGAACAATAAAGTGCGTTGGCATTTTCCTTGACCTCAACGATTACAGAAATCAAAAATCAACTGGCTCGCAAGCCTTTTCCGGGTAACGGCGCCGCCTCATCCTTAAGGAGACGAGTCATTTCCGCGGCAGCCTTACTCACTTCCTCGCGAAGCGTTTTTTCCGCCAGATCGGCATCGCGCGCCCGGCTTGCCTTGAGCACGGCACGAAGATTTTTCATGCTCTCGCGATCGCGTTCCAACGAGCGCTTCGGATGCGTCCGTCCCAGGGCCCGCCAGCGCCAGATCCTTCCATGCAACGTGCCGAGCATGGAGGAGAGCGTGGAACTTTTAGCCCCTTCGAAAAGCGCTTGGTAGAAACTGTTTTTGGTCTCGAGCATTTTCGTGGCGTTTCCGGAATCGTAGGCCTTTTCCACGACCTGGAGCGCCCGTTCCAACCGCGCGATCTGCGCGTCGCTGGCTTGTTCCACAAAGAGGCGCGCCGCGAGGCCCTCCAGGACGGCGCGAATCGTGTAAAGATCGCGCGCTTCTTCCACCGTCAGGGCGCGCACCACTGGTCCTTTATTGGGAATGACAGCGACGAGGCCTTCGGACTCCAACTGACGCAAGGCTTCGCGAATGACCGTGCGCGAAACTCCCATCAGGGCGATCAACTCGCGTTCCAGAAGCCGGTCACCGGGATTCAGTCGGCCGGAAATGATGCACTGGCGCAATTCGTCGAGGACTTGGCGGCGAAGAGGCGCGGCCGATTTGGAGATGGCCGAGAGAAGCGAGAAAGAAGGAGGCAAAGAGTTGGACTCTGTCATATTCCGGTAATACCGTACTACGATATGATCTTCTCCGCAACCACCCACGGTGAGTTTCCTTGCAGCCATCTCTGGCCATCCTGAGTGATATGCCGGTATGGGCAACTTGTTCCGCTCGCTCGATCCGCTGATGCGGTGAAGGTGAATCAGCGCATCCAAACCCTGGTTGATTACGTCAAGACACTCCAGGCGAACTAGCGGCGACAGGGCATTGGACGCAAGGCAGGCTCGTCGATCGCTGGAGGGATGCGGTGCGCCTCGACGGGCCTTCTCTTCAAAGACGCCTTTGTGCGTTATAGTGTCACAATCTTTTTCTCGCCGGAGACTTTCATGACACGCTCCATGCTCGTCTTGCTGCTGATGGCGAGGTCCCTTGGGGCCCAGCAGCCTGCCATACCTGAGATACCGTACCGCTCGGTCCCTGATTTCCTGAAACTGCCGCCCGACTTGTATTTCGGCGAAGTCGCCGGAGTCGCGGTCAATTCCAAAGGACACATCTTTGTTTTCTCGCGTGGGAACACCACCGGGCCGGCGTACGGGGCCGCCTCTGCACAGCTTTTGGAATTCGCTCCCGACGGCAAATTCATCCGCGAGATCGGGCACAACCTGTATGCCTGGTCTTACGCGCACACGGTGAAGGTCGATCCGCAGGACAACATCTGGGTAACCGACAAGGGTTCGGACATGGTGATCAAGTTTAATCCGGAAGGGCGCGTCTCCATGGTTTTCGGCCGCAGGCAGGAGGCTTCGGATGAAGGTACCGGACCGCTGAAAAAAGTCCAGCCGCCGCTGCCACCAGAAGATGGAATGTTCCGGCAGGTGACCGACGTGGCCTGGGATGCTGCCGGCAATACGTACATCAGCGACGGCTACATTAATTCGCGCGTTGCCAAGGTCGATAAGGACGGCAACTGGCAGAAGTCCTGGGGCGAGCCGGGCGACAAGCCGGGGCAGTTCAGCACGCCGCACAGTATCGCGATCGATGCGGAAGGAAACATCTATGTGGCGGATCGCGGCAATGCGCGCATACAGGTGTTCGATGGTAACGGCAAATTCCTTCGACAGATCGTGATCGACGCGCCGGCCGATGCAGATGCACGACCGGCGATTGGCAACAAACCCGCCCAGCCCGCCGGCGCTCGCAAGCCCGGCGCGCCTTGGGCCATCTGCATCACTCCTCCACCGCACCAGGTGCTATACAGTTCCGATGCTTTTCCCGGTCGCATCTATAAGTTGAACTTGGACGGAACGTTATTGGGCATGTTCGGCAAGTCAGGAAAGCAACTCGGGCAGTTCGGCTGGATTCACGAAATGGCCTGTCCCTCTGAAAATGAGCTGTACGTTGCCGAAATCTTGAATTGGCGTGTGCAAAAGCTCCTTCTACAGACCACCCACTGAGGCAACGGTTAATCAGGCCATTTGCACCGAGGCAAATGTATAACCATTAAGTAGTATAACTGATTGTGTATAGTACACACATCGCGCTAGGCTTTTGCCCCCCACTGGAATTGGCAACCCCTTTCCGTAGTTTTCTTGGCCCGTTGAATGTTATCAACCGGCCCAACAGACCGCTTCAATTTCTGATCGACAGGCAGCAGTAGCTCACGCGCGCAAAAACTAGCGGGGACATGCGATCTCACAAAATGGAATGGAGGGTTATCCAATATCTAATGTTGCTACCGGCCCGGCGCAAACTCGTGTTATATCCAACGACACACCGATGGGTCGCGAATGGCGTCATTTTTCGCGTTTGGGCCCCCGGGGCAGAAAAAGTCTAGGTTATCGGCGACTTCAACGCATGGGCCCCGAATGACCCGGGGTTGCTAGAGACGCGACCCGGCGGTCACTGGGCTGGGTTCCTTCCGGAAGTAAAGGATGGAGCATTCTACAAATTTTGGGTTCAGGGCACGGGTACATCAGGCCCGAAACGCGACCCTTATGCCCACGACTTGGAAGACGCGTGGCCCAACCCTAAATGCATTGTTCGATCCATCGTAATTCGAGATGCCAGAGTGCGAGCGGCGAACGGGCACCCGCAGGACGCCGCCAGGAATCGCAACATTGTGCGCGCCGCGGCTGGGCGCTTAGGTTTGGTTTCGCTAGAGGCACGGCTCGCGGAGGCTGAAATCGCAAAGATGTCCAACAACCCGCGAGGCGCACTTGTCGGAGCTCGAAAAAGAAGCAACCGCCAAAGGATTCCTTCTAATCGCCCGCAAAGCTAACGCAGCTACCGAGTGAGTCACTTTTTCCTTCTTGATTCACCCTTCGTTCGTATTTTGCCGCCATTCACCACCGTTGGTGTTACGTTTTTATGGCGGAACAATGGATGGCCGGTTTCCCAACTCGCTGTTTCCAGATCACGTAGCCGCATCCTGACGATGCGTTCCGGAAAACTTCAGTAGGTGGTTTCAAGCTGTGCTCGTAAAATCTATAAGAGAACCGCTCCGCCACGCTTTGACCTGGTTCGGACGAACACTTTAGCAGCTGGCTTAGACTTCTGGCGACGCAGCCACATGCAAAATCGATCCATGAATGTTCTCTAGGACAAACACACGGTAGGACGAAGTCTCTTTGACCTGGATCTATGAGATTTGATAACAGTGGAAGAAGGCTGCACGAGCTCGGCCTGCGGGAGGTAGTTGTGAACTACGCTGCGCTGTTTCGCTCCGCGCTGGTAGCGCTGCTCAGGAATAAGATGCGAAGCATTCTGACGGTCCTGGGGATCAC
>Ga0207693_10005692_pt1 | contig 10357 bp, 9 predicted proteins | sample LARL81metaG_FD_184347 | JGI IMG/M metagenome (GOLD analysis project Ga0207693, IMG submission 184347) | Corn, switchgrass and miscanthus rhizosphere microbial communities from Kellogg Biological Station, Michigan, USA - LAR L8-1 metaG... | ecosystem: Host-associated > Plants > Roots >... | reverse complement strand
GCGCGCCGCGATCGAACCGACGCTCCCGCCGAGCCGCTCGGTTGCGCGTGGTGCCATGAGGTCAGAGATCCGGCGATACGTGCGAACCCATCTGCACGAGCCGGCGCTGAGCCCGGCCTCGATCGCGCAGGCGTACGCGATGTCGGTGCGCGCGCTGCACGCGCTGTTCGAGGACGCCGACGAGTCGGTCGCCGGGCTGGTTCGCAGCGAGCGGCTGCTGCGCTGCCTCGAGGACCTGCAGCGGCCCAACGCCGGCTCGGTCACCGAGATCGCGTTCCGGTGGGGCTTCTGCGACGCGGCGCACTTTTCGCGCGTGTTCAAGCGCGAGTTCGGAGCCACCCCGAGCGAGATTCGCCGCGCGGCGGTCGCCGAGTGCGCTGTCCGGTAGTTAGGGTGCATGGAGCGCGAGGCCCGGTGGCCGGCGGGCAAGGACGCAGGATCCAGCCGGACGACTCGGGCTCGGCCCGAAAAGGCGAGGCCGGATGCCGAGTGGGCCGCAAGCCCGAGGCAGCAGCGCTGCGCAAGGATTCGAGGACGCAGCACGACGGTCATCCGGGGCCGCGATACATGTGCCCTAATTGCCGGACGGTGCACTGGTCACAGTAGGGGCAGCAGGTCCGCGACGCCATCGATCACGGCGTCGGGACGGTGGCGCTCGGGGATGCCATCGACGTCGATCTGTCCGGTGATCCCGCTGCGCACGAGCACCGTGCGCGAGCCGCCCATCCTTCCCAGGGCGATGTCCATGCTGAGGTCGTCGCCGATCACGGCGAGCTGGTCGGTGGGCAGCCCGAAGTGGGTCGCCACCTCGTCGACGGCCGCGCGCGACGGCTTGCCGACGACCTTCGGGCGCGCGCCGGTGACCTTGGCGATCGCGGCGGTGACCATCGCGCCACGGCTGAAGATGATCCCGTTGGCGCCCGCGTAGCCGGGCACGTAGCTCCCGGTCAGCAAGGGCGCGCCGCGCTTGACCGCGCGTGCCGCGCGCTCGAGTGACGGGAAGTCGATGTCGTCGACGTGGGCGACGAACACGACCTCCGCTTCCTCATCGGTGGCGAGCGGAATGCCGGCCCGCGCGATCAGGTCCGTCGCCGCGGCCGACGCGAACAGCAGCGCCGGGCTTCCCGGGTGGCGGGCGCGCAGGTAGGTGATGGCGCTCTGGATCGGCGTGAGCACCTCGTCATCGCCGATCTGCAACCCGTCCTCGCGCAGGCCCTTGGCGATCGCCGCCGGGCCGACATGGCTGCCGTTGGTGAACAGGACCAACGGCCGGCCGGACGCGCGGATACGCTCCAGGGCCTCGACGGCTCCCGGCTGCGGGTGCCCGCGGCCATCGGGTCCGCGGTGCACGAGCGTGCCGTCGACGTCAAACACGAAGCCGCGGACGCCGCCGAGCTCAAGCACGTCGCCACACCACGGTGTCGCCTTCTTTTTGTAGCGACAGGCTCGAGATCGCCGGCCGCCGCGCCAGCTCCTGCAGCAGCGTCACCAGCGGTGCCCGCCCGGGTCGCGCCGCCGGCGCCGGCGAATGACCTCGCGCGGCGACCATCGCATCGACCTGCTCCGCGGGCATCGTCAGACGCAGCAAGAGCTCCTCCTCGGAGATGCGATTGCTGAACCGCTGGCGCGCGCCTTCGAGGCTGAGCGGCTCGAGCGCTCGCAGCTTGTCGACCCCGGGTCGCGACAGCACGCGCTCGGCAACGTCGGGATCGAGCGGCGCAACCGGGTCGCCGTAGTGGCCGAGGAAGTAGCGCACGGTCTCGTCGGAGACGTTGGCCCAACGCTCGGGGTCGATCACGTTGCGCGCCGCCTGGCTTGCCACGAACTGCGATACCGGCGTGACCAGGATCGGGTAGCCCATCTCGGCGCGTACGCGCGTCACCTCTTCGAGCACTTGATCGAACAGCTCGGGGCGGCGCAGCTCCTCGAGCATGCGGCGCGTGGTGGTGACCATCCCGCCTGGGAGCTGGTGGTTGTAGTACGCGCCGTCGAACTCGCGCGGCGCGCCGCTCGGCAGTCCCTTGGCGCGTGCAACCTCGCGGAAGTGCTCGGCGACGATCGCCTCGGCTTCGAGGTCCAGCGTGTGCTCGTGCCCGGCGGCCTCGAGGTTGCGGGTGGTGTTGACGACCTCGGGCTGTGAGGTGCCGCGCGACAGCGGTCCCGAGGCCGTGTGCACGACCTGGAACCCGGCGCGGACGCCCTCCACGTAGACGAGCGGCGCGAGGCCGATCGTGCAATGGCTGTGCAGCTCGACGGTCCGGCCACCGGCGGCCGCGACGAAGTGCGGCGCCAGCTCGCGGACGGCGTCGGGTGTCAGCAGGCCGCCGGGGTCCTTCAGATACAGCCGATCCATCTCGGCGCAGTCTGCGAGCGCGGCCGCGCGCTGCGCGTAGTAGTCGTGCGTGTGGACCGGACTGATCGAATACGTCAGGCCGATCACGACCTCCTCGATCCCTTCGGCCTTCGCCATCGCCGCCATCCGCTTGAGGCGCTCGGGGTCGTTCGAGGGGTCGGCGATCTGCAGTCGGCGCAGGCCGTTGCGGACAACCAGCCGGATCGACAACGCGATCACGTCGGGGTTGGCCGGCGTCCACGAGATGAAGCGCATGCCGGTGGTGATCATCCCCAGCGGCGTGTTCGGCATCGCTGCGCTGACCAGGCGGATGCGTTCCCAGGGGTCCTCGTGATGGAAGCGCACCGACACCGCCATGTGCGTGCTCGAGGTGAAGTCGAGCGCGTGGTATCCGACGCGGTCCATCGTCGGCGCGATCGCGAGCACGTCGGGCGTCGTCAGCCCCGTCGCGCTCCACAGGCTCTGGTTGCCGTCGCGGGTCGTCGTGTCGACGAACGCGATCGCGGTCACTTCGGATCCACCCGGAACAGCGGCTGGCCGTACTCCACGAGCGACGCGTTGTCGCAGCACACCTCGGCGATCGTGCCGGTGATGCCTGCGGGGACCGAGTTCATCATCTTCATCACCTCGATGATGGCGACGATCGTGTCCGGCTCTACCTCGGTTCCTACGTCGACGAAGGGGTCTGCGCCGGGGCGTTCCGCGCGGTAGAAGGTTCCGAGCATTGGGGAGTCGATCGTGTGCGCCCCATCGCTGCTCGGTTCGCTTCTGGGTTCCTCTGGACGCTCGGGTGTGCGCGTGGGAGGAGCGGCGCCTCCCGCACCCTTGGATACGTGGAGTACGAAGTTCTCGGTTTCGATGTGAAGCTCGTCCAAGTCGGACTCATCAATCAGGCGGAGGATTTCGCGGACGTCTTCGTCGGTCAGGCTCATGTGCGCTTGACGTTTGCTCCGAAGGTGGTCATGACCGCGGCTATCGCGGAGCTCGGCGCGGGCTTTGGTTTAGGCCCCTCAACCCCTGTCACCGGGCGCGACTGCAAGAGATACAGGCCCTCCGGGATCGATTGGCCGCGAGCGATGGCCCATTCGATGTCTTGGCGGTTGCCGAAGTGGCGCTCTACTCGTTTGGCTACTTCGGCTAGGGCGGCTAGGGCGGGTTCGTTTAGGCAGCGGGCGGTGCGGCGCTCGTCTTCGACATCGCGCCGGATCGTTCCGCGCCCGTTCGGATCGGGGACGTACTCATGGTGCTTGTCGTTGACCTGGGCGCGGACGACTTCGCGCGTTACCTTGCTTACCAGGTAGTCGTCGGGGGTCACCTCGCCGCCGACTACCGCCAGGCCGAGGCCCCAGGAGGCGTTGACCGCGACCATGCTCGGGTCGCCGCTGACGGGGTTGCACGTGAACATCACGCCGGAGATCTCCGCGTCGACCATCTGCTGGATGGTGACTCCCATCGCCGCTTCGCGATCGCGGCCCAGGCGGGCTCGGTAGGAGACGGCGGTCGGGCTGTAGAGGCTGATCCAGCAGTCGCGCACCGCATCGCACACCTGCTCGACGCCGCGCACCCACAGGAACGTCTCCTGCTGGCCGGCAAACGTCGCCTCTGCGCTGTCCTCGCCGATCGCGCTCGAGCGCACCGCGACCGGCGGCTCTCCGAGGGCCGCGTACGCGCCGGCGATCTCGTCGCGCACATCGCTCGGCATGGCCACCCCACGCATCGCGTCGCCAATCCCGTCGGCGTCGCCGCCGGCGATCGCCGCCGCGACCGCGTGATCGGAGGCAAACGATGCGTACGCCGCGGTCGACAGCGCGAATCCGGGCGGCACCGGGATCTCCGCGGCCAGCAGCTCGCCGAGGCTGGCGCTCTTGCCGCCGAAGCTCGGCTCGTCCTCGCGGCGCAGCTGATCCAGCGACCGCGTGTACGCCACTATTCCTCCGCCAGCAACGTGACGGTGCCCGCGCCGCCGTCGACGCGGATCCTCTGACCGGTGCGGATCTGGGACGTGGCGCGACCCGTGCCGACCACGGCCGGCAGTCCGTATTCGCGGCAGACGATCGCCGCGTGCGACATCACGCCACCGACATCGGTGACCGTCGCGGTGATCTTCGAGAAGATCGGCGCCCACGCCGGCGATGTGCTGCCGCAGACGAGGATCTCGCCGTCGCGGATGTCGGCGACCTGATCGACGGACCTGACGACACGCGCGGCACCCTCGACCACGCCCGGTGAGGCGGCCGCGCCGTTGAGCACATGGCCGCCGTCCTGCTGGCGCGCCCACTCCTGCACGCGTTCGGTCGTCACGCCCCACAGCATGATCGTCATCGGGTCGGTGACCGCCTCAGGCGTGACGCCAAGCGCGGGCGGCGGCGTCCACTCCGAGAGTCGTTCGAGGATCTGCTTGCGGCGCGCGACGATCGGCGGCCAGTGCGCCGGCCCGAGCGCGCGCCCACCGGTGGCCCAGGTCAGCACGAGCTCGTCGAACGCGCTGGCGACCTCGTGGCGCGTCAGCTGGAAGATGTCTTCGCCGTCCTCGAGGAACCCGTGCTCGGCGAGCAGCGCGCCGAACTCGCGGATCTTGTTCCACCAGCGAGTGAGGAACCAGTAGTCGCAGAAGAACTTGTGCTCTTCGACGTACGGGAACACCGTCCGCGACAGCGACAGCAGCTCGTTGAACGCGCCGCGCACCTCCTGCTCGAGCAGCGCCTCGTACTCGCTTGCCAGGCGCTCGCGCTCGCGCTCGAGCTCCTCGGTCGGGCGCGTGATCTGCTCGCCGGCGCGCAGCGCGTTGACGTGGCCGATCAGCGCCGCGTACGGGATGCTCGGGTCATCCAGCCAGCTGCGGTAGTAGTGGTAGAGGCCGTCGCCGGTGGCCATGTTGAACCACGGGTCCTTGACCTTCTCGAGCTCGCTCAGCCAGGCGCGGCCCGACTCGCTCGAGACCAGCTCGGAGTCGATCTGCTCCGGCGTCCGGCCCTCGACGAACGCACCGTCAACACCGGTGTCGATCGCCAGGTGCGCCAGCCGCCGCAGCTCGGCGTCGGGCCTGAACAACAGGACGTCGATCCCCGCGACCATCTGCGCGATGTGCTGGTCGGGGATGTCGGGGAGGTTCCCCTTGCAGAACTCGGCGAACGTCGCGTAGGCGCCGTAGCCCAACAGTAGAAACTCGAAGTGGTGCTGCCACATCAGATCCCCGAGCCGCAGCACCCGGCCGTATGCGTCGAGCAGCTCATAGAAGGCGGTGTTGCGGTCCTCGCCCAACGCGACTTCGTCGGACTCGTACTTCGGAAGCTTGGGAACCTGCAGCTCCTCGAGCTCGCCGATCAGCGCCCGCATCTTGTCCTTCCACTTGCCGTACAGCTCACTCCAGTTGGCGAAGTAGTGGCCGGCGCGCTTCTGGAAGAAGTCGGCACGCTCGGCGATCTGGTCGGGGTCGGTGACCGGGTTGCCCGAGATGTACACGTACCCGTTGACGATCCGGTAGTCGATCCCCATCGCCGGCGGCACTGCGAACACACGGTTCTGCCAGGTGCCGACGGCCTGGTAGGGCGAGTCGATGCAGATCGCGTCAAACGCGGGCATCGGCACCGGGAAGTGCATCGAGTTCCAGAACCAGAAGCGGGGCTCGTCGGTGTCGCGCCGGCGCTCGTCGAACATCGCGTAGTAGGGGTACATCTCCTCCCAGCCCTCACATCCGGGGGGCGTCTCGATCGAGAACGGACTGGGAAATGCGCCGAGCGCGGGAGTGCTTGAGGCCATGCGAACTCTCCTCAGGGGGCCACGGGTACGAGACCGCCTCGCGGCGGCGCCACGTCGATCGTGTCCTATCGGCGCGCGCCGTGCAAGTCAAGGAGCTTGCCGCTGAGCGCATGCCCGCTTGAGATCGGACGCGCGATCGCAGATCGGGACGGCAGGCGCAGGTGGCCGGCACTACGATCGCGTGCGCCGTGGCTGCCGCAAACACAATGCGCGTCTGCGAGGTCATCGAGTTCGGCGGTCCCGACGTGCTGCGCGAGGGACGCCGCCCGTGGCCCACTGCCGCACCCGGGGAGATCGTCGTCGAGATCGCCGCGACGAACGTCAACCCGACCGACATCGCCGCCCGCGCGGGCGCGCACCGCCGGCGAATGCCCGATCTGGAGCCACCGTTCGTGGCCGGTTGGGACCTCTCGGGCGTGGTCAGCGAAGTCAATGCCGTGAACACCGGTTTCAAGCCCGGCGACCGCGTCGTCGGGATGATCCCGTGGGCCCGGATCGGTGGCACGGTCGGTGCCTACGCCCAGGCCGCCGCGGTCAGGCCCGAGTGGCTCGCGCCGCGACCGGAGAGCCTGGACGACGTCCAGGGCGCGACGGTGCCGCTGAACACGCTCACCGCCCATCAGGCGCTCGAGCTGATCGACGCTCCGGCCGGCGCAACGCTGCTGATCACGGGAGCCAGCGGCGCTGTCGGAGGCTTTGCCACGCAGCTCGCCGTGCAGCGCGGCCTGCGCGTGCTCGCGGTCGCTTCGGACGCCGACGAGGACTGGGTCGCGAGCCTCGGGCCCGATCAGGTCCTCGCCCGCGACACCGACTTCGCGGACATCGGCCCCGTGGATGCGGTGCTCGACGCGGTGCCGATCGGGGCGGCCGCGATCGCACCGGTCCGCGCCGGTGGCGTGGCGCTGTTCACCCGCGGATCGGTCGAGCTTTCAGACGGGCTCGACCTGCGCGTGGAGAAGCCGCTCGTCAACTCCGACCCGGCTGCACTCGAGCAGTTGACCGCAAGGGTCGCCGACGGCAGCCTGAAGACGCGGGTGGCGATGACGCTCGACCTCGCGGAGGCGGGTGAGGGCCATCGGCTCGTGGAACGCGGTGGTTTGCGGGGCAAGATCGTGCTTACAACCGGATAGGAGAACTGTCAGATGGCAAGGATCGTGCTGGTGCACGGAGCGTTCGGCGGAGCCTGGTCGTGGGAGCCGGCGATCCCGGGGCTGGAGGAAGCCGGTCACGCGGTGCAGGCGCTCGACCTGCCGGGGTCGGGCGAGGACCAGACGCCGGTCGCCGAGGTGACGCTCGACGCCTACGCCGAGCGTGTGTGCGAGGCGCTTGCGTCGGGACCGCCCGCAGTCCTCGTCGGACACAGCATGGGCGGCGTCGTCGTCACTCAGGCTGCCGCGCGGACGCCGGAGCAGGTCGAGACGCTCGTGTACGTCGCGGCGTTTGCTCCGGCCGACGGCCAAAGCCTGCTCGACCTCACTTCGCTGCCCGAGGGAGCCGGCGATCAGGTACAGGCCAACATCGTTGTCGACGGTGACCCGCCGGTCGCGACGATGCCAGAGACGGCGGCGCGCGTCGTGATCTACGGCTGCTCGAGTGATGACGCCGCCGGCAAAGCTGTCGCCCGCCGTCGCCCGCAGCCGGTCGCGCCGTTCACACAACCGGTCCACATCCCGGCTGACAAGCGCGACGCGTTCGCCGGCCTTCCGCGTGCATACGTCACCTGTCTTCAGGACCTCGCGATCCCGCCGGCGCTGCAGCAGAGGATGTACGGCGCCGCCGGCTGCGATCCCGTGGTCGAACTCGACACCGACCACACGCCGATGCTGTCTCGCACGAAGGAGCTGGTCGTGATCCTCGACAAGATCGCGAGCGGCGCGACGCGCGCAGTTTCCGCATAGTGCACGTGACCAACGCGGTGTCGCGCCGCGCGGCCCGCGGCCACTCCACCTGAGCCAAGCACGTCTTTCCAGGGCGCTGATCGGCAAGAAGGCCTGCGTCCGATGACTTGCTCGGCCTCAGGGCCGGCGCTAGCTTGGACCGGTAACCCCGAGAGGAGTGGCGATGGGCGAAGTTGAGCTGCTGGCTCTTTACTGGACCGTGTGCGGACCGGCGGATGTCCACGTCGGCAGGGAGTGGAGCCTGTTCGACTGGCGCGACCGCTGCGCAAACGCCGCCAAGTTCGGCTTTAAGGGGCTGGGCCTGTGGCACGCCGACATTGAGCACCAGCTCGAGACCCGCACGCTGAACGAGATGAAGCAGATCTTCGACGAGGCGGGCCTGCAGTACCTGCAGGTCGAGTTCCTGGCCGACTTCTTCGTCGCACCGGGCGACCCGCTGCGCGAGGACTCCGACAAGCGGCGCAAGCTGCTGTTCGACACGGCGGCGACGTTCGATGCGCATCACATCAAGGTCGGCAACATCCCCGGCACGCCATGCGAACTCGACGTGCTGGTCGAGTCGTTCGCGGAGCTGTGCCAGGACGCCGCCGACCACACCAACGCAAAGGTCGCCTACGAGTTCATGCCGTTCGACGTCAACGTCAACACGCTCGACACCGCGCTGAAGCTCGCGACCGAGGCAGACCAGCCAAACGGCGGCCTTGCGATCGACACCTGGCACATGGCCAAGCTGGGGATCCCGCCCGACGATCTCAAGCGCATCCCGTCCCAGTTCCTGACCTGGATCGAGCTGTCAGACGGCCAGTTCGAGAACATGGAGGACCTGATCGACGAGGTCGTCAACCACCGCCATCTGCCGGGCGAGGGCGAGTTCGACATCCCCGGTTATGTCGAGGCCTGCCGCGACGTCGGATATCAGGGGCCGTGGGGAGTCGAGGTTCTCTCCGAGGCACTGCGCGCGCTACCGATCGAGGAAGAGTTTCAGCGAGCCTACGAGACGACGATCGCGCAGTTCGGCGCGGGCGTCGCATAGACGAGGAGCGAGTCGATGACCAACAGCGAGAACGCCGTGCTCGACAACGAGCGGCTGGTGTGGATGTTCACCCAGATGCTGCGCATCCGCGAGTTCGAAGAGCGCGTAAAGCGCACGTTCGAGGACCACCCCGGCGTGATCCGCGGACACACGCACCTGGCGGACGGCGCGGAGGGCTCGATCGTCGGCTCGCTCGCGACGCTCGAACCGGGAGATCAGCTGCTGACGACTTACCGGTGCCACGGCTACCCGATCGTGCTGGGCACCGACTGCAAGGCGATCATGGCCGAGATCTATGGCCGGCGCGACGGGCTGTGCGGCGGCTACGGCGGGTCTATGCACCTGGCCGACCCCGAGCGCGGCTTCCTCGGCACGTCGGGGATCGTCGGACAGGGGATCCCGCAGGCCACGGGCGCCGCGTGGGCGGCGCAAATCCGCAAGCAAGGCCAGGTCGTGTTGTGCTTCTTCGGCGACGGCGCGTCCAAGCAGGGTGCGTTCCACGAGTCGCTGAACCTGGGCTCGCTGTGGAAGCTGCCGATCGTCTACATCATGGAGAACAACAACTACAACGTCGCCACGCGATCCGAGCAGGAGGACGCCAACGCCGCCGCCGGCGAGCCGCTGTCGGTCAAGGCCACGGCCTACAGCATGCCCGGCGTGACCGTCGACGGAGGCGATCCGGTCGCCGTCTACGAGACCGTCGGAGCGGCAGTCAAGCGCGCCCGCGCGGGCGACGGGCCGACGCTGGTGGAGTCCAAGGTCTACCGCCTGTCGGCCCACGGCAACCTGATCGCACCGCCCGGAGTCCCGCTGCACTACCCCGAGCACGAGGCGATCACCGTGTTCGGCAACCGCGACGAGTACGAGGCGGCACTGCGCGGCGACCCGGTGCCGCGGTTCCGCATGCGGTTGGTCGAGCAGGGCGCGCTCGACGCCGCCCGCGCTGACGAGATCGCGAAGCAGGTTCGCGACGAGATGGGAGCGGCGGTGAGGTTCGCGATCGACGACCCGTTCCCGGCGCCGGAAGCCGCCCTCAACCACGTGTACGCCTAGGAGACAGCTATGGCACGAGAGATCCCCTACATCGCGGCGGTCAACGAGGCGATCGCGGTTGAGATGGGGCGCGACGACAGCGTCCTGTTCTACGGCCAGGACGTCGCTCCCAGCGACGACAACGAGCTCGTCAAGGCGTTCGGGCGCGAGCGCGTCCGGGTGTCGCCAATCTCCGAAACGGCCGAGATCGGGATGGCGATCGGCGCGGCGCTCGGCGGCTACCGCCCGGTCGTCGAGCTGCTGATGGCGGAGTTCATGCTG
>Ga0207693_10005691_pt1 | contig 10359 bp, 17 predicted proteins | sample LARL81metaG_FD_184347 | JGI IMG/M metagenome (GOLD analysis project Ga0207693, IMG submission 184347) | Corn, switchgrass and miscanthus rhizosphere microbial communities from Kellogg Biological Station, Michigan, USA - LAR L8-1 metaG... | ecosystem: Host-associated > Plants > Roots >... | reverse complement strand
TTTCAACTTCGGCGCGATGGGCAGCGGTCACTGGGACTGCGGCGAAGACACGTTCCCCATCGACGTCATTCTCGACAAGGCCAGAAACTGGAGCGGCGGAAGTGCAGGCTCCAAAGGAGGAATCACAGTGGCAGGCAGCGCGCGCGACGGCAGCGGCAGGCTCTGGTCAGTCGGCTCCTGGGACGGCAACGGCCAGCTCAATTTCAAGATCGGTAACGGCGTCTTCTCCGCTATCGACTCCGACCAGTCCGGGGCTATCGGCGGTCCGACGATCAGCTTCGACAAGTCCGGCGACCGGATGGACGTCACGTACATCAACAGCAGCAAGAAGATGTGCCTGTACACGACTCAGGTCAGTCCTGTCGACTGGGTCTGGTCCGAGCTGGGCGGCAAGTTCCAGGCATAACAAGAAAGGATAGCGATGGCCGTTACGGTAGAGCTTCTCATTGACAATCCGAATCCCGGACACGGCGACGTGGTCACTGCCACGTACGTCGTCACCGGGAACGATGGTGCGCCGGCAGCCGAGGAAACGGTGGACGGCAGCGCCAACATCGGCGGCACAGATTACGAGGCTGACAGCCTGGTGACCATGCCCGCCAATCCTGCCCAGCCGCAGACCTTCGCCACGCCTACGGCTCTCGGGCTCACGTTCGTGCCTACGGCCGACCCGGCAGTGTTCACGGCAGTGGTGCCCTGACCATGGCCGAGATCACGCTGAAGCTGCGCCCGTTCGAGGATATGAGCAAGGCCGTGGAAGTGGCCGACGATATCCGCAATTCCGGCACGGTGGCTTACACCGATGCCACTGGTGCCACCGTGACCGTCAACGTCGGGGATGTGACAGTCGAGCAATGAAGACTGTCGAAGACCTCTGGCGGCTGGAGCTGGAACAGCTAGGCAGGGAGCGCGAGCTCTCTGACCCTGATCCGGACCTATGGCGCTGGAGCCCGCTGGAGCTGCCGGAATTCGCGCGGATGCTCGATGTGGCGCGTAACCTGGCAGCCCTGGAAAACAAGAGGAGAGGTGAGGCACTTCGGCGTCTGACGATGGCGGAAGCAGGGAGCGGAATCGGCACGAAGCTGTACCTCGCGGAAAAGTATTACGACATCGCGGCTGTCGGATACGAGGTCAGCGAGGAATACATAGCAGCAGCCCGTGAACTGGGAGTGACAACGGTTCACGCCGATCTGCGGCAGCTGCCAGCTTCCGAATGGGTTCCAGGCAAGAACATCGTCTATATCTCAAGGCCGTTCAAGGACGATGCTGTTGAATCGGAATGGGAACATTCCGTGCACGAGGCAATGGATGACAGAGCGGTGCTGATTGCCGCTTACGCCGCGGTGAAGCCGTATGCGTGGCCGTGCTACTATCGCGCTCCTTTCCGAGGCGTGTGGATCAAGCAGGAAAAGGAGTCGTGGTATCAGCATGGCGGCACGTACGGTAACATGATTACCCGCGCGACTACGGGTAGCGACCCGCTGGTGCAGGAACCTAGCACCGCTCAGCGCTAGCGCTGGCCTTCCATACCGGGCCATAATTGGCGAGGGTGATGCAGAAGGAAACCGGATTGCCCCGGACGTCTAGCACAAGAGGAATCTTGGCTGTCTCCGGGGCAAACTGGCTTTCCGTGCTCACCGCTGTCGGATCTGTCCGATTCTGGCCGGCTATCCAGCCCGCCATGATGAGCGCGGGCACGCCGACCAATCCCGTGACAGTGGCCGCGGCAATGTACCGAGCCCTGATCTTCCGGGGCTGCCGCCACGGCGGCATCTCTTCCTCGGGCATCTCCTCCGGATACGGTCCGAGCGGAGACACGAGATCCGGGTCTATGCCGTGCAGCCTGCTCGTGTCATAGAGCTGCGAGCTGTAGAAGGGCGGGTCCGAGCTGAGCAGCCCGCTGACAGGCAAGGTCGGGGCTGCCATCATCTGAGGAATCTTGTCGGGCGGCGGGAATCCGTCTTGCTTGTGCTGGCCGCTGCTCACCAGCCTGACCCGGTGCCTGCCGACGTATTCTTGGCTCTGCCGTTTCCTGAACATGTCATCCCTGGTCCGTTCGGGGTCGGCTTACCTGGCCATGGTAACGCCTCGTGATTACAAAATGCCAGGGCTGCGAAACACCTGCGTAGTCGACGGCCGCCCGTGCTGCCCTGACCGAGGACGCTATGGCCCCAGAGCGCGACAGGCAGGCCGTGCGCGCCCTGGCCGCGGGCTGGTCGTGCGTGTGTGTGGCAGCCAGGGCGCATGCCTTACCGGGCTGCTCATCGTGTTATCGCGAAGAGCGACCAGCCCCAGCGGAACAGGCTGGTCGCTCTCGCGTGCCGGCTAGACGACGGCTGCTATTCCTCCGCGGGTGACCTCATCCGTGCTCGGGCGGACCTGGCAGATGCGCGGCTGCCCGAAGCTGATGCAAGTGCCGAGTTCCGCTTCCACTTCCGTCGCGGTCAGGCGGGCTGGAACCGTCACTGTCACCATGAATACCATTTCCGTTCTTCCCTCCGGCATTATTTCTGGCAATCCTGCGTACATCTTTCCTACTTGACCTCGTGGTCGTGGTTCGGCGGATGGAACGGATCCGGTGTCACGACGCCTGCATGCAGCTTATCGTGGAACGTCCGCCATAGATCTTCGGTGTAATCGTCCTGCTGCTCGGGGCTGAGCTCTCGCAAACCTCCTAGAGAATCCCCATGCCGATGCGTCATGTGCAGGCAGAAAATCTGCCGGTCCATGTTGTCGGCACTCTGCACCAGTCCCGGCATCTCAGTGACTTCCTGCGCGATTGACATATTCACCTCCTCTCCTAATCAGGGTCAATGACCCATAGGGCTTCCGCCTGCATCGGCGTGCCGAATCCCTCGATTCGGTGGCCGACGCAGACGATGACGTCATGGTTCTCGTGGATAGACTGAATTCTTAGCTTCCACTGCGGGTAGATAAACCGATTGAAGCGCACGTAGATTTCCTCGTCGGTGTCGTCGTAACAGCGAATGCTGCAATACTCGCGCAGATTCGGCTTGAACATCTTGGCGATGATCTCGTCTTCTTCGCGGCCAGTGGCCGCACGGGCTGCCTCTACGGCGTCCTTGTAGTTTCGCTGTTTTACGATGCCCGTGTAGACGAGCCTGTCCCCGATGATGTAGCTGTGCCTGCGCTTGCGCACGCCGCGCGTCGGGCGCTTGCCTTGCTGCACGGCCTTAAACGCCGGCCTGTCTTGCTCCATGGCCGCTAGGGTGGCACCCGTGGCCGTCGGCCGCGGTATCTCGCTCTGGGCGGCCAGCCAGCGGCGCACTCGCGCCATTTTCCGCTCTGTCTGATACAGGCCGAACGGATCCTTCGCAGCAGCGAAAGCCTGCATTTTCACTGCTGTCTTAGGGCCGATACCCGGTACGCTCATCAGGTCAGGCCAGTCTTTGAATCCGTCAGGGAATTGCTGTTCAATGCGGGCTGCCATCTTAGCACCGATGCCCGGTATCTGCGACCAGCCAGCCAGCAGCTCTCGATTCCTGAAGCTAGGGTCTTCGGCTAGCGTAGTGTGCGGCCTCCAGCTAGCGCGGCTGATGCCTGGCCGCGGCGGGCTTACGTCTATGCCGTGCGCCAGTGCATCGCGCATGAGCTTGAACTGGTCTTCCTTATCCGCTTTAGCAAGGCTGGCCGAGTAGAACTCGAGCGGATAGTGGTTCTTCAGCCAGGCCGTCCAGAAGCTCAGCATGGTGTAGGAAACGGCATGCGCGATGTTGAATGCGTAGCTGCCCGAGGTGATGAGAAGCTGCCATATCTGCTCGGCGAGCTTCTCATCAATGCCGTGCATCTCCCGCGCGCCGTCGGCGAACAGCTGGAAGTTCTGCTGGAAGGCCGCGATGCCCGCCTTCTTCGCTATGATGCGCCGAATGTGGTGCACGTTGGTCCACTGCATGTTGCCGACTTTCTTCAGGCATTCCAGGATATGCTCCTGATAGATCATCTGCCCGTAAGTCAGCGAAGTGATGTCATCGATAATCGGGTGCAGGCTGGTCGGCTGCGCTCTACCGTGACGGACATCACAGTAAGCCGCGGTCTGCCCTGAGAAGAGAGGACCTGGACGTGAAAGAGCATTGATATCCGCAAGGTGGCGAAAGTGCTCTGGACGTACATCGCGGCACACGAGCCTAGTGGCACGAGCACCGAACTGGAATACGCCAGTGAGATCGCCCCGCTTGAAGAGCGCGAGAGTTTCCGGGTCAGTGTCAGGTATTGCATAGAGATCCTCCAGCGTGATTCCGGCCATATCCAGGCACCGGGCTATCATGCCCATAGCGGAAAGTCCGAGGAAGTCGAGCTTCAATGCGCCTGCCGCCTCGGCATCTACCTTATCAATGGAGACGACGCGCTCGCCTTTGTGCTCGTACACCGCGCAGATATCGGTCAGCGGACTGTTGGCCACCAGCAGCCCGCACGCATGCACCGACATATTGCGGACGTCGCCCTCGAGCCGGCACGCATTCTCCAGGTCCGGCCATTTCTCTATGATCGCCTTTGCCGCCGGAAACATGTCAATAGTGTCGCGGAGCGACATGTTAGCGCGGGCATCGCCGCCCGACCGCTCGATAGCCAGGTTGGAAACCACTTCCACATCGAACTTAGGAATGTTGTAGACGCGCGCCACGTCGGCCAGGCTGTTCTTCGCTTTGTACCGCGTGAAGGTGGCGATGTGCCCTACGCACTCCGGCCCGTATTTCCAGGCGATGTAATCATAGACCTCGTGTCGCCTTTCGTCCGAGCAATCCACGTCAATGTCGGGCGGGTCGTGCCGCGTCTCGTCGAGGAAGCGCTCGAACAGCATGCCCGGATACCTATGCGGATTGATCTCGGTTATCCGCGTGACGTACGCTACGTCGCTCGCCGCGGTGCTGCCGCGGCCAGGCCCGATCGGAATGCCGTTGTCCTTCGCCCAGCGCAGCACGTCCGAAGTGAAGAGGAAGAAGTCGGGCAGCTTCTTGCCCAGGATCATGTCCATCTCGCGCTTGATGCGCGCGCCGTGCCAATCCTGCTCGGCGACAGGCAGGCTGCCAAGCCGGCGATAGCGCCAGCCGTAGCGGCACCACTGCCAGAGCAGCTCCTCGGCCGCTATGGCGCTTACATCGGCCAGCACGTTACGCATTGCCTTCAGCCTCGATCCTCCAGAGCGCGACGGCCTTCTCGGCTGCCTGCACATCGGCGTCAGGAGGGAACTCCCGCATTACCCGAAGCCATTCGTCATCTGTCCATTCGCTGCTGTCTATCCGGCCGGGATCCATCAGTCGCACCCGCGCATGAATTTCTTAGTAGATGGGTCCCACTGGAACCAGCACACGAATTGATTCATTATCGTGTCTCCGTCATCAGAGATGAATCCGGTGGGCTTCTTGCAGTGCGTGCACTGACCCCCGTCAATGACCTGGTCGCACAGCCGGAATGCCGCGAGCAGCGGATTCATGGCTCCGGCGCATTCCCATCTGTTTCCCCAGCGCGCGACAGCCGTGAAGGAAACCGGAGGCTTGTCTTCATCGCTCCACCGAAGCTGGAACTGCTCTGCCCCGGTATGCCCGAGGAGGCGGACGGCAGCCGCGAACTTGTCGTCGGCCTCTATCTGCTCGGGCGTCTTTTCCTTCTTCTTTACCATGGCTCCAGGTCCTTCGCGCTGATCGGGTAGCGCAGTCGCTGCGCCTTCGGAAGCGTGACGTTGCACATGTCGGCTATGTAAGCGGAATTCTCTATGGCCTGCCAGGCTGCGCCCTTGCTGAGCCCTGTCTTTATCAGGCGCTCGGCCAGGTCCTTATCGGATTCCGGCAGTGTCATCGGCACCTCGTAATTCCACTCGCGCAGCGTTTCCTCTATGGTGTGCTTGCCGCGGTGCGTAGCGTGCAGCACCGCTTGCATGATGCTGTCTTCCGGGTACGGGTAATGCACGTCGCAGGTAACGACCAGCGGTACATCCAGCTCTCTGCTGAGGAGCTCGTAGGCAGGGTTGATGCGGCAGGTATCTTGCAGCTCCCAGAATGGCTGGACCTCGAGAAAATAATCGGCCCCGAGTAGAGCGGCAAACTTGCTGATGACGAGTCGGGCGTCATCCCAGGCATAGCCATCGCGGGTATCCGGCTTAGGAATTCCCTTGCCGCCGATGATAGTGCACGCGAGAAGGCTGCCAGTGCATCCAGATAGTACGACGAGACCTTCTGCATGATCTCGCAGATTTTCTCCGCTGACCGTAGGATGCTGGTAATGATCTCGCCAAGATCGGGTGACAAGCTTGTTGAGATTTCGGTAGCCATCGGCGTGCCTCGCTAGAATGGTCAGGTGATACTTGAACCGACTGCGGTGCTCCAGGTCAACCGGGCCGGTATAGGCTTCCAGCCCGAATATCGGCTTGATACCCGCGGCCAGCGCGGCTTTCTCCAGCTGGAAATGCGAACTGACGCCGCCGTGCTCGGTCAGCGCCAGCGCGCGATACCCGAGCTGCGCAGCCCGTGCTACGTGCAGCGCGGGTGTTCGGTGTCCGTCTCCGTGGCTGAAGGTACTGTGTCCGTGCAAATTCACAAACGTTATCTCTTTCGATGCTGCCATGGCTTATCCCTCCTAGCGCGTTCCGCAGCATCTTCTCGGCTGAATGTACCGTCTGCCCAATTGGCGCTATTGCTCGCTGATAGGGCGGCTCGCCTTTCCGCTGTCCATACATTATCATACCGCATATGGCACGGCCGACATAGAGCGCGGTAACTCATCATATCGCCCGGGTCTTCGCCATGAATCCACGACCATTGCGAAGCCTGACGACCGCACTCATTCTCGCACTTCTTCCAGCGGGCTTGCCCGCGGTTGTCTCTTACGTTCCAGTGCTGTCGTTGCCAGAGGGCGCTTCCCCTTCGGGGCTGGACGAACTTGATTTCCGCCATATGCCGTTCTCGTATTTCTCTCCGGTGACACGTTCAATGCCCGCGATCACTTCTGGATCAATCCAGTCCTCGCCGTATGGCTGCGCGCTCATCGGTGCAGGTGCTCGCTTACGGCATTCGCCAGCAGCGAGACGACGAGAATGAGAAGTGCCAGCAGCACCAGGAGCCTGATTGCCTTGTCTATCAGCTTGCTCATCCGGGCTCTCCTATTTCTCCCCAGCGCGTGTGCTTTTTTCCGGCGCGCAGGTAGAAGCCTGCGAAGTTAATCATGTCTAGTGCGCCGTTCGGATAGAACTTGTTCTGCTTCCACGAGAAGTGCTTGAGGCGGAGAGCATTGTCCAGGATATCGTGCACGAGGCCCTTCCAGCCGCGGGCAAGCCAGAACGGCGTTTCGTCCGGGTCCTGTCCGGCATCAGTGTACCCGCGGGTACATATGATCTCCAGGGCAGCGGCGAACGGGCCGGCGAGCTGCCCTACCGCGTCCGGGTTCGGATTGAACCCGAGCGCAGTAAGGAAATCCAGTGCCGCGTCGCGCCGCTTCTCGTCGAATTCGGTAGTGCCGTCGTACTCGTCCATCGTGTCCTCCATGGTAGCACCGGGTGATCTGTCGCGATCGGGTAACACAGATATGGATTGGCCGCGCACCTGCTCAAGCGTCCATATCCCCTCAAGCTCTGTCGTCTCGGGAAGGTGGCAGATCTTGCAGGTGACGAGAGCGAAAGTCGTGGGAAGCGTGCTCACGCGCGGGTGCACGGGCTGATTTCCCTCTGGCCGCCATACATCAACCACGTCCCATTCGTGGTCGTGCGTGCCGAGCATGTTGTCGAGCAGCCTCCGCAGGTATTCCTCCAGCGGCGGCAGGGCTAGCGTCTCTCCGGGCATTACATCCTCCATGCGGAATCCGTGGTGCGGGCTGCCTCCGGGTGCAGGCATTCATGCGGATTGATGTCGAGCCATGTCTCTGACCTGTCGCCGTTCTTGTGGTGCGCTTCTACCCTGTCGCGGATCACGCAGTAACGGTCGGCAGCGCCCATGAACTCGCACTTGCCTGTCGCGTAGCAGACGGGCCGGAACAGCTTGATGATCTCGCGCTGCTGCCAGTAATCCTGAGGCGGACCGTGATGGAGAATGGCGCTGATCATCAGCTTCCATACCTTTTTCCATTCTCCCTGCGCCTGGCTGCACAAGCGCAGCCCCGCGTGATTGACGAGGTCGCGGAGATTCGTGCGGTAATGGAGCTGCGTCGTGGTGCCGATGAGGAGAGCCTTCCTGGCGTCCTCGGCCGGAATGCCGTTGCCGATCAGGTAGTCGTAGAACTCTCCGGTGCGCTGGATATGCTGTGCCCACGCCTGCACCATGTCGTCGTTCGCTGCCAGCGAGTAGGGCAGCGGGATTTCCGCCACGAAATTGTCCTTGACGGCGAAGCGCATGGATTCCTGCACGAAGGTAGCGGTGCGCTGCCGCACGATCTGATGCGTGAAATCGCGGGATACGCCCGAGATGAGGAGAGCGATCTGACACCATTCCAGCGGCGCAGCGATCTTGGACTTGAGGGCATCGGCGGCGAACGCCATGGCCTCCTCAACGGTTACCTCGTGCGGCAGCACGAATCGGCCGCGGTACCCGAGCCACGGTGCGGTCATGACCTTGAGCGGATTGGCTGTCATGTCCACTACGGCTACCTTCGGCCTCGTCGGAACGGGCTGCGCCTGAAACATCGCCGCGTCCGCGTAGCGCATTACCTCGTCTGCCATGGTCCTCGCCTTTCTTGCCACATTCCGATGTTCACTTCAATTGCCTCCCAGAGCTCCTCGAGATTACTGACTCGGAAGCCTGGCATGCCCTGCCCTGGCACGTAGTCGCCGCGGTTGTACGGCTGGTCGCGCAGATAGCAGGTACCGATGCCGAGCTGCTGCGCCGCGGCTAGCTGCTCGGGCAGGTCGTCGGCTACCGCTATTATACGCGGCAGCCCCGCTTGCGCGACGAGGTCCTCGTACTTGGATTCCCCGTCAATTCCCTCGAAAAGAATGGCGTCGTACTCGATTTCATTCCGGCGCAGCCATTCACGGGTGTCCGGGTCGATATTGTCCAGGCGCAGATACGGACGCGACGTGCATATCCACAACTGCGCGCCGGCCTGCCGCACGTTGCGCGTCAGCTCCGGAGCATACGGGTAGCACGGCATCCAGCGCTTGAGACCGCCCTGCCGATAGGCCAGCTTGCACTCGCGGTACTCGCGGTGCGGCACGCCGATGAACGTGCTGAGGCGCACGCCGTGCCTCGCCTCCTCGGGGTCCGGCATCGGCCGACCGAACCACATAGCCGCGAAGTCGAGGAAGTGCCTGTGATAGTCGCCGAGCGTGCCATCAATATCCAGTGACACGACAGGCTTGCCTGCTCCGGTGAAGAACATGCTCCAGTCTTTGGCTGGATCATATTCCCCGCCGTGCTTCTCGGTGGAAATGTCTGCCCATGCGCTCATCTCAGAGCCTCCATTACGCTCGGGAATACTTCGTGGACGAGACGCCTTTTCTCCCAGGCACCGTAACGGCCAGCCCGCATGATCTCGGGATGACAGGTGCAGCTAGTCCACAGCGGCTTTATCACCGGGGCTGCGTTCGTCGCTTTCACGTTCGGCAGGCGCGACCATTCCGTCGTGCGATACCCGAACACGTTGGACATGCGATACCACGCATGCCCGACGGTGCCGTCGCAGATGATCTCGTTCTCGGCTGCCTCCTCGGCTGCGGTGCTGCCATTCGCCCATATCGTGTGCGAATGGAATTCGTGCGCGGGCTTGCTGCACAGTGCCTGAGCCGGAATAGTGGAGATGACCAGGTCCGGACAGAGGCTGCCAATGAACGGAATAGCGCCGCGCACTACGCGGCGCACGACAAGCCCGACGACCAGCTCGTCGATGAGATCGATCCACATGCGCTCGTAGGTTTCCCGTATATCCCAGGCGTCGTGGTCGCCTGCGAAATCCTCCGGACTGACCTTGCCTGGCCAGGCAGCGCCGTACACCTTGCGGCGGTACTGCTCAGCAGTGCCCAGGAGACGATAAGAGACGCGTACGCGGCTCGCATCCTCGTAGCCGGGAACGGGTGCATGCAGATACTGGCAGCCGTACAGCTTGCTCGGCTTGTCGGTGCTGCTGATGATGATGGTCTCGTAACCAGAACTGGCCGCGGCATGTGCCGCGGCCAGGCCGGAGGGACCGCATCCGAGAATGACGACGCGACCCATTTCCCTTCCTCACATGTTCGCTGGACGATCCAGGATCGGATGGTTGTTGAAGCACATGTCGCGCTTGCCGATGCCGGCGTAGACCGGCATCTCCATCACGAGCGCTTCGCCGTTAGGGTTGGAATAGTCTGGCACTTATGTTCTCTTTCCGAATGCCCCCGGAATGGTTATTACAGGACTCGCCCGCCGTGCTGATACGGCCTTG
>Ga0207693_10005689_pt1 | contig 10360 bp, 8 predicted proteins | sample LARL81metaG_FD_184347 | JGI IMG/M metagenome (GOLD analysis project Ga0207693, IMG submission 184347) | Corn, switchgrass and miscanthus rhizosphere microbial communities from Kellogg Biological Station, Michigan, USA - LAR L8-1 metaG... | ecosystem: Host-associated > Plants > Roots >... | reverse complement strand
TTCCCGATCGCTTCTTCATATTCAGCCTCGAACGTTGCGACGGCACTTACAGCGATAGTTTAGTGCATTGCGACCCCAATATTTTTCGAGATGACAGCGACCGTCCGGTAGGCGCCGTCGAAATCGACGCAACCGAAAAGCCCCATCAGCAGGCAGCCAATCAGGGCGGCTTGGACGTTCGGCACCACGCCGCTGATCATCAACGCAACCACTAGTCCTAGTACTGCCAGCGCGTGCGGCGCCCGCCGAGCTGCGGGAAGAACCTCCTCCAGTTCTGCTGGCATATTCAGTACCACGATGTCTTCGTTTTTTGACTGAAGATCGCGAATGTCGGACCAGAAGCCGATCAGCAGCAGTGTATCTCCGATCTTCAGCCTCTCTCTGAGCAGGCCGTGCGCGACCACTTTGCTGCCGTGCCGCAACCCGATGACGGTGAGGCCGTATTCGGAGCGAATCCGGGCCTCGAGCACGGTCTGGCCGATTAGCGTGGATTCGGCCGGCAGGATCACCTCCGCCGCGCCAATCTCCTGAGAGCGGTCGACAAAGTAGTTTCCGATCTCGCCGAGCGGCCGCGCCTCGAGCTTCAGGGACCGCCACAGCTCGTTGACGCCGTCGTGCGAGATGTGCACATCGGCGAGCAGTACATCGTCTGCCTGCAGTTGCGTCTGCGCGGTTGGACGGAGCACCCGAGCCGCAAACCCCGTCCCACGCTCGATGGCGAGAAGGTTCACGCCCGCGGAGCGGAGCGACAGTTCGTCGAGGCGCTTTCCGACGAGCGACGAGCCGGCACTTATGCGGCCGCGCTTTTCGCGATCAGCGAGGCCGTATTGCTCGATCCACCGCTGAAGCCTGGGGCGGCGGTCCGCCACGGCGGGCGGGCTCGTCTTGGAGAGTAGGCCGCGCGCGAAAAGCATATAAACGATGCCGAGTGCGAGCAGTGGCAGCCCGAACGGGGTAAAGCTGAAAAAGCGAAATCCCTGCGCACCCTGTCGGATCAGTTCGGCGTTGACGACCAGATTGGGCGCCGTTGCCACCAGTGTCAGCATCCCGCTGATCAGTGCGGCGAAACTCAGCGGCATCATAAGCCGGCGTGGCGCCATGCCGCGATTTTGCGCGATGCGCAGCACCACCGGGATGAAAATGGCGACAACAGCGGTTGAACTCATCAAGGAGCCGAGGCCGCCTACGGCCGCCATCAGCAGGATCAGTAAGCGGTTCTCGCTGCGGCCGGCCTTCGCGTCGAGCCAATCGCCGAGCCGTCGTGCGACGCCGGTCCTCACGAGGCCTTCGCCGATTACGAATAGTGCGGCGATCAGTACGATCGACGGATCGGCAAACCCGGCCAGCGCTTCGTTCACGGTAATGATACCGGTGAAGGGCATCGAAACCATCACGAGGAGCGCGACTGCGTCCATGCGGGGCCGGTTGATGACAAACATCGCGATGGAGGCCGCGAGCATGAGCAGGGTGACGGTGAGATCGGGGTTCATCAGTGCTTCTTTCCATCGGTAACGGCACCTAGCCACTGATCTGTAAGTTGGCTACCGTTGTCCATCGTAAAGAGCGTCCGGCCCTCGGTAAATCAAGCCCGCTTGGTCTAGATGAAGTCCATCCAATCGGAGGAGGCTGATATGGCAAGGATCGGTGTCGTGCACACGACCGAATACACCTACCGCAACCCGGTAGGCTTGCTACGGCACAAGCTGATGGTCCGGCCGGACGAGAGCCACGATCTTCGCCTGCACAGCGCGATGCTGGAGGTCGAACCGGAGCCGAGTGCGATCTACTGGAAGCATGACGTCTTCAACAATTCCATCTGCTTCCTGGAATGGCCGGAAGCACTCAGGACCAAGCGGCTCAGCATGGTGTCGACGCTTGACATGACGCATCACCCCGACGGACAGCCGCTTCCGGTCTACAGCCTCGACGCAACCGCCGAGCAGTTTCCATGTTCCTACGCCGCTCATGAGATTCCCGATCTGGCACGCCTCGCCGAACGCCAGATGCCGGACCCCGAGCGAAAGGTCGACGCCTGGGCCCGCCGTGTCGTGTCGGAAGTGGAAGGCAAGCAGACGCTGCGGGTGCTGGAAGCGATGACGCATGCTATCAAGAAGGAATTCCGTTATGGCGCTCGGCATGAGGAGGGCACGCAGACTGCGGCCCAAACACTGGCGCTTAGTTCCGGCACCTGCCGCGATTTTGCCGTGCTGATGATGGAAGCGCTGCGCTGCTTCGGGCTCGCCACGCGTTTCGTCACCGGCTATTTGTACGACGATACCTGGGGCTCGAACCGGGGGGGCGGCAGCACGCACGCCTGGTGCAGCGTCTATCTGCCTGGTGCAGGCTGGATCGAGTATGATCCGACGAATGGTTTGATTGCCGGCGCTAACCTGATCCGCGTGGGCGTGACCAGGGAGGCGGAACAGGCAATCCCGATATCGGGCGGCTTCGTTGGCAATACGGACGATCCGACGGGACTGCATGTGGATGTATCGGTCCATGCCGTACCGATACTCTGAGCGCACCGCGCTAGGGTGCGACCACAAGAGAGTCGTCCGCTTCTGGCAGTGCGCCCCGAGCGACGCGCGTTCATGGCCTATTCGGCGGCTCCCTTGGTTCAGCTGGCGACGTTGTCTTCCTGTCGCCAAGGACGCTATCGAGCGTCCGGAGCCAGTCGCCACTGTCCGTCTTCTCCGCCAGGCCGTCCGCCTGTAACAGATCGCGCAGCTGACTATGGGCGCCGACGATGCAGAACGCCACGTGACGAGCCGCCAGCTCATCATGAAGATCGTGCAGCATTCGCGATCCCGCCAAATCAATGTAGGGCGATGCCGAAAGATCGCAGGCAACCAGCCTGATATCGGATGATTTGCGGAGCGCATTCAAAACAGCTTCGAGGATCATCTCGGCATTGATGTAGAGCAACGAGGCTTCGGGACGGAACGCGATAACGCCGACCAACGGCTCGACGCCGTCGTGCCTGGCACTATCCGAAAAGCGGCCGGTTCCCGGAAGCCGTCCGAGAAACGCGATGTTCGGCTGCGACGCGCGAGCCAGCAGCAGAAATATGGATGCGATGGCCGCAAGCAGGACGCCCTGCAGGATTCCAAGCAGCAGCACGGAAGCAAGCGCTATCGCCGCGGCATAGAAATCGATCCGGCTGATTTGCCACATACGTACCAGTGCGCGGACGTCGATCAGTTTGTACACGGCGGTAAAGACAATCGCGGCCAGTACAGCCTTGGGAAGGTTAGTGAGCAATCCCGTGAAGAAGAGCAAACATAGCGAAAGCGTGATCGAGCAGAATACCAGCGACAACGGCGTGCGGGCACCGGCAGCGTCATTCACGGCGGATTGGGACAAGCCACCCGCAACGGGATAGCCGTGGCCGAGCGCCGCGGCGAGGTTGGCTGCGCCAAGTCCCAGAAACTCCTGCCTCACATCGAGGCTGTAGGCGTGCTTCGTCGCAAAACTTCGCGCCGCCGAAACCCCTTCGATATAGGCCAGCAGCAGGCAGCCGGCCGCGATCGGAAACAACTCTTCAAAATCCAGCAAGCCGAATGCCGGCAGCTCGAAACCTGGCAATCCCTCCGGAATTTTTCCGGTGACCGGAATTCCCAGCGAAGGAAGACCGAATAGCGATGCCACCAGGATCGACAGAGCCACGACCGTGAGCCCCACCGGCTTGCCGGGCAGAAACCGTTCGCCGAGAAGCAGCAGCAACATCGCAACGAGGCCGATCAGCAACACAATTGAATTGAAATCGACGAGCTGACCGGCAAGCCGAATGGCCCGGTCGATAAAATTGTGTCCGCCACCTGCCACGCCGAGCAGGCCGGGCAGCTGGGTCATGATGATGGTCAGCCCCGCCCCTGCCTTGAAGCCCACGAGGATGCTGTCGCTCACCAGACGTACGAGCACGCTGAGCTTGAACAGCCACGATATGAGGCAAAGGAGCGCCACTCCAAAAGCCGCGAGGCTGGCGGCTTGCACGTACCGCACCGGATCGCCTGCTGCCAACGCTCCGACTGAGCTGGCAATCATCAGGGAGATCGCAGACGTCGGGCCGACTGCAAGCTGACGGGAAGAACCAAGGAGGGCGTAACCGACACCGCCAAGCAGGTAGCCATAGATTCCAACCTGCGGCGGCAGCCCGGCGAGCCCCGCATAGGCGAGTGACACCGGTATCGCGTATGCAGCGAGTGTGATCCCGGCAATCGCGTCCGAGGAAAGCCAGGAGAGGCGGTAGTCGGCGAGCCACCCCGCCGGCGGAAAAAGGCGCGTCCATTTCGTTTGCTGAAATGACGATCGCTTCATGCGAATTGCCTCGCCAAGGGGCCGGCCGACCCATTTGACGCCAAGGAGGAAGCCGATGGTTCGCCTTGCAAGGGCTTATGTAGTTTCGGCCCTGGCAAGGCTTGAGCCAGATCAAGGAAAAATGGGAGGCACGGTCCCGCCTGGTCGTGCAGCCTGACGAAATCGCGCGCGGCCCGGTTCGAGCAGAAATCTGATTGTCTTTTAATCGATATGCTGCGATCACTTTGCCAGATCACACGCAAAGTAGGCAATATATCGATGCGAACCTTCCGGCCGTGGGCAATCGGCCTGATCGCAGCTTCGATCGTAAATTGCGGCGTCACCGACGCCTTTGCGATTCCGCTGACTGCTTTTCGCTATGAAGCCCTGGCGCAGCGGCACTGCCCTTCGGATGCGATCGTCTGGCTCGATTTTCGCAAAGGGGTCTATTACGCGAAGCAGCAGCGACAATATGCGCGTGGCTTTAATGGAAGTTTTGTGTGTCGGGAGGAAGCGCGCAGTAGCGGCTATCGCCGCTCGCTGCTCGGCTTGCGTTAGCGGCTTCCCGACTTCGGCCGATGGCATTTGGCCTGGTCTTCGCCCGCCTAGGTCAGCTTTAGAACCAGGTGCGTGACTTGGGGCGCTCGCCGCGCGCCGGGCCGAAAGCCGAATTTTCTGAACACTTTCAGCATTGCAGTGTTCTCAGGCAACACCTCCGCGACCAATTCCTGGAGGCCCGCGTCACGGGCCAGAACAGCCAGATGCCGCATCAGGATCGTCCCGATCCCCTGGGCTTGGTAGGCGTCGACCACGACAAAGGCGATCTCGGCCTGACCGGGCCGGACAACGATATAGCGTCCACCGCCGGCGATGACGGGATGCCCGTCTTCATCGATTTGCGCGACGAGCGCGACATGGTTTTCGAAATCGATGTTGAGGAAGAAGGCCAACTCCTGCTCCGAGAAGCCCTTCTTTGGCGCGAAAAAGCGCCGCTGGAGCGATTGCGGGCTGGTCCGTCCGATCGCCGCGAGCATCTCGGCCCTGTCATCGGGACGAAGGGCGCGAATTTCGACTGGACGCCCGTCGCCGAGGCGCTCGAACGCCGAATAGTCCCCTCGTCTTTTCATGAATAGTTCCCGATTGCTTGCCGGGCGATGTGCTCGGGCGGCATTGGCCTTGGATGAGAGAGAATGACCCTTCCCCGCCGACGCTTGATCCAGATCAAGCGCAGGCTCGCGCAGGCGGCAATAGCCTCACGAGGCGAGGGAAAACCTCTGGCTCGGTGCGCGCGCGCCGTCGTTTGTACCTGCCTGCGAGGCGGACGGGATTTGCAGCCATGGCCTTGAGGGTATTCCGGCAGAACAGGTCGGGGGACGAGATCATCCAGCTGGCGGTTCGCCTCGCGTTGCTGGCCTTCCTGCTCTATTGGTCGTTTGTCCTTGTTCAGCCGTTCATTCCCATGCTGGCGTGGAGCATGGTCCTGACCGTTGCCCTCTACCCGCCGTACCATTGGCTGTCGGATCATCTCGGCGGCCGGCCGAAGCTGGCGGCCGTGATCGTCGCCGTCACCTGTCTCTTGATCATCATAGGCCCCGCCGCGTGGCTTGGACTAAGCATGATCGATGGCTTGCAACGCTTCGCGGACCGGCTCGATGCGGGCACCTTGACCATTCCGTCTCCGCCGGAGGGCGTCAAGGATTGGCCGATCGTCGGCGCCCAAATCTACGGCCTCTGGGACCAGGCCTCGACAAATCTCGCGGCAGTGCTGCGCGAGCTGGCGCCGCACCTGAAGCCATTGGCCGGCCCGGTGCTCGCCTTTGCAGGCAGCGCCGGCGTCGGGACGTTCCAGTTCATCCTTTCCGTGGTGCTGTCCGGCTTCCTGTTCATCTATGGCCCGCGTATGGTCGAAGCAATAAGACGGATTCAGTCGCGTATTGTGACGCAGCGAAACGAAGATTTTGTCGCGCTGGCCGGAATGACGATACGCATGGTGGCGCAAGGCGTGATCGGCGTCGCGGTCCTTCAATCGCTGCTGGCCGGTATGGGATTGAAACTCGCGGGCGTGCCGCATGCGGGCTTGTTGGCGTTCGCCGTGCTGGTGCTTGCGATCCTGCAGATCGGGTCGGCAATCGTCCTTTTTCCCGTCATCATATGGATTTGGGCGACCAAGGATTTTGCGCTAGCTCTCCCCCTGACAATCTATCTGGCAATCGTGGGGCTCGCTGACAACATATTGAAGCCAATCCTGATGGGACGCGGGTTGAGCACGCCCATGCTTGTCATCTTCATCGGTGTCTTGGGCGGGGTGATCGCGCATGGCATCGTTGGTCTGTTCGTCGGGCCCATCATCCTGGCGGTGGCCTGGGAACTGATGATGGCCTGGATCCGCGAAGAGCGGGCCGAGGCGGCCGCGCCTGAAGCCGAGCAGGGCGCAGAGAAAGTCACCGCGGAAGTCGCCGTAGAGCGTTAGGATTCAGGCTCACCGATAACACTCCTATCCTCCCGTTGCCGGGCAAATCCGCAGCGAACATCAGTCTCCCTTGACCTATGTCAATGGTCCGCTTCGCCCGCATGCAAGCCTGACGACGGGCTGCACGCGTGAGAGATTGAGCATGACTACTGAAAAGCTGGCGACATCGGGCGATGCGCTGCCTGGTCTTTTTGCATCCGCATTCGAGTATCTGGTGGATACGGGCCAACGCAGCGTCCTGTTCCTTGATGTCATGCGCCAGCGCGGCATTCAATACCGCGAACATCTGGCCGAAACCGCGCCTAATGTCCTCAACTATGCCGTCGATTTGATCATCGATGGCAGAACGCTGGAACGGCCGGTCAATTATGGGCTGGTGCGCGTCACTCCGCCGAGCGGAGTGGAAATCAATCTCAAGCGACGTCCGTTCGTCGTGGTCGATCCCCGCGCCGGCCACGGGCCCGGAATCGGCGGCTTCAAGGCGGACAGCGAGATCGGCGTGGCGATGAAGGCCGGTCATCCCTGTTATTTCATTGGCTTCCTGCCCGAACCGATGCCCGGCCAGACCATCGAGGATATTGCGAGAGCCGAAGCCGTCTTCATTGAAAAAGTCATCGCCCTGCATCCGGACGCCGACGGCAAGCCGTGCGTGATCGGCAATTGCCAGGCCGGCTGGGCCGTCATGATCCTGGCCTCGCTGCGTCCGGAGCTGTTTGGCCCGCTGATCATCGCCGGCGCGCCGTTGTCCTACTGGGCCGGCGTCCGCGGCAAAAACCCGATGCGCTACTCAGGCGGCCTGCTGGGTGGAAGCTGGTTGACCGCACTCACCAGCGATCTCGGCGGCGGCAAGTTCGACGGCGCTTGGCTTGTCCAGAATTTCGAAAACATGAATCCGTCGAACACGCTCTGGACCAAGCAATACAACGTCTATTCGAAGATCGATACCGAGGCGGAACGCTATCTCGATTTCGAGCGCTGGTGGGGTGGACACGTCAACCTGAATGCCGAGGAGATCCAGTTCATCGTCGATGAGCTGTTCGTGGGTAACAACCTCGCCGCGGGACGCATCAAGACATCGGACGGCCAGGTCGTCGACCTTCGGAAAATCTCTTCCCCGATCGTTGTGTTCTGTTCAAAGGGTGACAACATCACGCCGCCGCAGCAGGCGCTCGACTGGATCCTCGATCTCTACGGCGATGTCGATGAGATCCGGGCCTACGGGCAGACCATCGTCTACACCGTTCACGAAACGGTCGGGCACCTCGGTATCTTCGTCTCCGGCGGCGTCGCCAAGAAAGAGCACAGCGAATTCTCCAGCAACATCGACCTGATCGACGTGCTGCCGCCCGGGCTCTACGAGGCGACCTTCGAGGCCAAATCCGCCGACACAGTCAACCCGGAGCTTGCTGGCGGAAAGTGGATCATGCGTTGCGAGCGACGCACCCTCGACGATATCAGGGCCATGGGCGGCAATACGGCCGAGGATGAGCGACGCTTTGCCACCGCGGCCCGCGTATCTGAAATCAATCTCGCCAACTACCGGAATTTCGTGCAGCCGTGGATCCGCGCCGCAGTTGCTCCCCAACTTGCGGAGTCGATGAGCCGATTGCATCCGCTCCGTGTCTCGTACGAGGCTTTTGGCGGCAATAACGTCGCGATGAAAGCCGTGGCTGAGACGGCGGATAACGTTCGCGAGAACCGCAAGCCGGCGAAAGAGGACAATCCGTTCCTCACTCTCCAGGAGACCGTCTCGAAGAACATCGTCCATGTTCTCGATAAGTGGCGCGACGCCCAGGAAGCGCTCAGCGAATCGCTGTTTCTGGGCATTTATGGATCTCCGGTCCTGCAAGCCGCGGTCGGCATCAAGCCGGACGCGGACGTCTCGCCCAGGCCGCAGATGTCGCCCGAGCATCGCAAGCGCCTTGAGGCGCGCATTGCCGAGCTGAAATCGCAGATCGGCAGTGGCAGTCTCAGGGAATGCGTCATTCGCGGCCTGCTCTATGTCGGCATGTCGCGCGGAATGGTCGATGAGCGAAGCCTCGAGGCATTGCGGCGGGCCCGTGCCGGCGACGCGGGCTCGCGGCTATCGCTTGCGCAATTCAAGACCATCGTGCGCGAGCAATTCTTCATGCTGCTGCTGGAGCCGGAGGCGAGCCTCGCCGCCATCCCGAAATTGCTTCCGCCGAGCGAAGCCGAACGCCGTGCCGGTCTCGACGCTATCCGCGGGGTGCTCTCCGCGAGTGCGGAAATATCCGGCGAGACTGCCAAACGGTTCGATCGCGTGACACAGTTGTTCGGACTGACCGCCGAACCGCATGCGAAGGCGTCGTAGCCTTGTGATTGGGAGTTAGACATGAACGTTGCATCTCCGGAAGCGGGCAAAGCCAAACCCGGCGCAAAATACGATCGTCTCATCGCTGCAGCGAAGGCGATCCCTGCGGCGGCGACCATCGTTGTGCATCCCTGCGACGAAAGCTCGCTACGCGGCGTGGCCGACGCCGCCGAGGCCGGCATTATCAGGCCGACACTGGTCGGACCATTGGGGAAGATCAAGGCCGCAGCTTCCAAGCACAATATCGATATCAGTGGCTTCGAGCTGGTCGATGCTGCTCACAGCGAGGCTGCCGCTGCAAAAGCCGTCGAGCTTATCCATGCGGGCCAGGGTGAGCTGCTGATGAAAGGCAGCCTGCACACCGACGAGTTGATGCGAAGCGTGACCGCGAAGGCCGGCGGGCTGCGTACCGAGAGGCGGATCAGCCACGTGTTTGTGATGGATGTTCCGGTGTACAGCGAAACCATCTTCGTCACCGACGCCGCGATCAATATTTTCCCGGACCTCGATGGCAAGCGCGACATCGTACAGAATGCCATCGATCTCTATCAGGCTGGATTTGGCACGTCTCCCCGGGTCGCCATCCTCTCGGCGGTCGAAACCGTTACATCCAAGATCCCGTCGACCATCGAGGCCGCCGCGCTTTGCAAGATGGCCGACCGCGGGCAGATTACGGGGGGCCAGCTCGATGGTCCGCTGGCGTTCGACAACGCCATCGACATGGAAGCGGCTCGGATCAAGGGAATCAAATCGGAAGTCGCGGGACGCGCCCAGATCCTGGTTGTGCCGGATCTTGAGGCGGGCAACATGCTGGCCAAGAATCTGGCTTATTTTGCCAAAGCCGATGCAGCCGGCATTGTGCTTGGCGCCCGCGTACCGATCGTGCTGACCTCGCGGGCCGACTCGCCGAGGACCCGTATGGCATCCTGTGCGGTTGCAACACTCTATGCCGACGCGCGGCGGCGTCGTGCACAGATAGCCGCGGCGTGACGCCCATGGATACGATTCTCGTCGTCAACGCCGGCTCCTCAAGCGTGAAGTTCCAGGTATTCGCCCTCGACCGCGATGGTAGGATGCAACGGGAAATCAAAGGTCAAGTAGACGGAATCGGCAGCCGTCCACGGTTGCGGGCCACCGGGGCAGCGGGCGGCACAATGGCCGACCGCGCCTATCCGATTGAGAGTGTTCCGGACGTCTCTGCGGCATTGATGCTTGCGGGCGCCTGGCTGCGGGACGAACTTCAACTGAGCCCGCTCGCCGTT
>Ga0207693_10005688_pt1 | contig 10364 bp, 9 predicted proteins | sample LARL81metaG_FD_184347 | JGI IMG/M metagenome (GOLD analysis project Ga0207693, IMG submission 184347) | Corn, switchgrass and miscanthus rhizosphere microbial communities from Kellogg Biological Station, Michigan, USA - LAR L8-1 metaG... | ecosystem: Host-associated > Plants > Roots >... | reverse complement strand
CGGCTACGGCCACGATACGCGGCCGTTGATCCTCGTTCGCGGTGTCGATCGTTGTGGCAAGAACGATTTCAAACGCGGGCACCCAAACAAGGCACCGAAGGTACCGGCCTAGTCGATACGTTCGGATCAGCGGCCGGCGAACAGCCCGCGTGGTTCAGAGACAGCGGCCATGCCAAACCGAGTAAGCACGACAACGGAGGAAACAATGAAGGCAGTTCACGAGAGCCAAGGCCGCACGGCATGCCGCGCACACTGGCCGCAGCGCGTCACCCAATGGATCGCCGCACTCGCTGTCGTCGTGGCCCTCGCCCCGATGTCGTTCGCGCAACCCGTCGAAATCGCCTACAACACGTTCCTCGACCCGAACAACGCCACTGATCCGAGGGCCGCCGCGCAGACGAAGATGATCGCGGAGTTCGAACGCCAGAATCCCAACATCAAGGTCCGCGTCGTGGTCGACCCGACCGGCGCCAATGGCGCGCGTATCCTGCGCACGCATGCGGATTCACCTGACGTCGTGCGCGCCACGAGCTTCCAGATGCCGGAGTACGTGGCCACGGGCGCCCTGCTGCAGCTCGACGACCTGGTCAAACGCGACAAAGTCGATCAGAACGACTGGCTCCTGCCGATGGCATCCAGCATGGTAGACGGGCACGTATACGGGCTCCCGCAGGACTACCGCATTCCTATACTGATCTACCGGAAGCACTTGCTCGAGGAGGCGAAGGTCACGCCTCCGCGCACATGGGCAGAGGTCTGCGAAACCGGCGCCAAGCTCTCGAAGAACAACGTGGTGGGCTATGCCATTCCCCTCGGCACGACGGGCGGCATCGGAGGTGCGCAGGCGTTTGGCGAATTACACCTCAGCACGCTACTCGCGGCACCTGACGGCCAGTATTTCGGCGCCGACAACAAGACCATCGCCTTCAGCAAGGAATCGTTCGTGCGCGGCGCGCAGGTGATCAAGGATCAGTTCGTGAAATGCAAATCGACGCCCATGGCGAGTCTGCAATTCGGCTTCAACGAGGTTCACGATGGACTGCGCTCGGGCACGATCGCGATGGCCACGTTCGGCCTGTATCGCTATCGCACCATTCAGGCACAGGGTGGTGGCGACGATCTGGCCTGGGCCCCGCCCCCCGGATTCACGCCGGACGAGCGCGAGACCGTGTATGGCTTCCAACTCACGATCAACAGCTTCTCGAAGCAGAGGGAGGCGGCCTGGCAATTTGTGAAGTTCATGACCACTCCTGCCGCTCAGGCGATTGCTGCGCAGGGCGGCGAAGTGGTTGCGCGTGCTTCCGCGTACAACGATCCGTATTTTGCGTCACCCCAGGGACGCGACCAGCGCGCCTGGGCGGAGCTCATCAAGGCGCGTGGCCGGCAAGTGAACTATTCGATCATCCAGTCCACCTTCCATCAGATCGTCGCCGACGCGTTCCAGCGCATGATCCTGCGCAATACCAGCCCCGAGGACGCCTACCAGGAGGTGGTCACCAAGTACAACGAAGCGCTCGCGAAAAGCAAGTGAGCCAAACACTGTCTCGAGTCCAATCCGATGGGGTGCGGCGATGAGCGTCGCAGGACTAGGCGCAGTTTGCATCTGGCACGATCTGTTGCCCGAGGCACGCGACGACTTCCATCAGTGGCACAACCGCGAGCACATGCCGGAGCGAGTCGGCATCCCGGGATTTCGGCGCGGCCGCCGCTACGTTGCTGTTGCGAGCACGCCCGAATACTTCAATCTCTACGAGGCTGACAGCCCGGAAGTGCTCGGCGGGCAGGATTATCTGAATCGCCTGAATGCGCCGACTGAATGGACGCGGCGCGTCGTGCCGTCGTTCCGCAATGTGTCGCGCTCGATCTGCCGCGTAGTGTACTCGGATGGTGTCGGTCAGGGCGGATTCATGCTGACACAACGCTTCGACGTCGGTGAGCGCGACCGTTCACAGGTTTTAGCGGCATTGCGGCAGCGCCTGCTGCCGCCACTCTGTGACACCAAGGGTATCGCGGGTATCCACCTCTGCCTCGCCGACGAGTCGATCAGCAAAGTGGAAACGGCCGAAAAAAAGGCCCGGGCCGACACGACGCAGGTGCCCACCTGGATAATATTGATCGAAGGCAACTCTTCCGCCGACGTGGCAACGGCAGGAGCCGCTCTCGGTCAGGAGCTGCAGCCTTTGCTCGGCGCCGCTGGCGCGCAGATCCTCACATCGGTGTATCAGCTGGAATTCTCCCGCTGCAAGGCGCCGTGGAGCGCCGGCTGAGTGCATCCTGCCACGCATATCAAAGGAACAACGCGACTCTACGGCTTGGTGGGCAATCCACTGACCACAGCCAAGTCTCCCGAATTGTTGAACCGGCTTTTCGTCGAACAGCGGGCAGACGCGGTTTGCATCCCGTTTCGAGTCGAAGCGGATGGCCTGTCCGCATTCGTCACCGGTGCACGAGCGATGAAAAATCTCTCCGGCGTGCTAGTGACGATGCCGCACAAGCAGCGGATGATGGCCTTTGTCGACGACCTGCATCCGACTGCTCGCCAGGTGGGCGCGCTCAACGTAATCCGTTGCGATGACGAAGGACGCTGGGTTGGTGCCATCTTCGATGGCCTCGGCTGCGTGCTCGGGATGCAGTGGGAAGGGAATCACCCTGCGAACAAATCCGTTCTGCTCCTCGGTGCCGGCGGCGCAGGCAGAGCTATAGCATTTGCCGTCGCGTCCGCGGGTGCCCGGTCGCTTGCCATATTCGATGTTGACGAGCGTCGCGCAGAGGACCTCGCCGAGTCCGTCGCCGCGGCAACCCGCTGCAATACACGTGTTGGTGCACCCGATCCACAGGGGTACGAGATCGTTATCAATGCCACGCCGCTAGGCATGAAGCCCGACGATCCAATGCCAGTTGATCCTAATAGGCTCAAGGCCGGTAGCATCGTCGTCGACATCATCAATTCACCGGACCCGACGCCCCTTTGTCTTGCCGCCCGCGCGCGTGGTTGTCGTACCCAGAGCGGACGCGCGATGCATGAAGGGCAGGCGGTGTATGCGCTGCGCTTCCTGGGATTCGACTACCTCCCCGAAGGGAGGTCAGCATCAGACATCGGCCTGCCGTAATTAACGGCTAAGGACGGCACTACCTACTGCCACTTGAGTCCTGCAGTGAAGGAGATACCGATGAAAGTTGCGTTGCTCGAGGCGAGCCATTGGCACGTACCGCTCTATCTCGACCCACTCGAGGCGCACGGGATCGAGGTGGTGGCCGTTTCGGATGCGGAGCAGGTCAAGGGCGAGGCGGTTGCGGCTCGCTTCGGAAGTCGGCTCTATCAATCAAGCTATGAGCTCCTCGAACGCGAGAAACTCGATTTTGCGTTTGCGTTCGGTCGCCATTCGGAAATGCCCGCGATCGCGGAAGCGTTGATCGCACGAAAGATTCCGTTCGCTCTGGAAAAGCCCTGCGGCGTCAACATGTCGCAGGTCACCCGACTCCGGAGATTGGCCGAGGAAGCCAACGTCTATTGCGCGATACCGTTCATCTTCCGGATCAGCGACCTGCTCGCCGCCCTCAAAGATGCCGAAGGACACATTCCGTCGGACTTCAACTACATGTCGTTCCGTTTCATAGTCGGTGCGCCTGACCGCTACGAAGCCGCAGGCGCACGCTGGGCTCTTGATCCCGCCTTCTCCGGTGGCGGATCCACGATCAACGTCGCGACGCATTTTATCGACTTCTTTAGATTGTTGACGGGTAAGGAAGTCGCTCGGGTCTCTGCCATCATGCATTCCCGCACGCATCGAGGGGACGTCGAGGACTATTCCCTGGTGACGATGCAAACCAAGGATGGCGTTGTCGGCCTCGTGGAGACCGGATACAGCTTCCCGAGCACTTCCGACGAGCAACGCGAGTTCTCGTTCACGCTTTCATCCGACCGCATGTACGCAAAGTCGGGCCCCGATCGGATCGAGATCCGCGACCGGAATAATCTCGCCGCCGGCACCCGAAGCCTCCGGATCCGGATAGAAACCGACGTGTATTACCCGCTGTTCGTGAAGCGAGTGCTTGATGAATGTCGCACTGGCGCAAAGCCGCTGGCATCATTGCGCGACGCGGAAGCGATGATGCAGGTCATGGACGCGGCTTACACTTCCGCCCGGCAAGGGGGTGCGCCGCAGAATCTTGTGCCGATTCCCGAGTGATCCGCGCTGGCGGATCGCATAGTGCGCCCATGCAGGCAACAAGACATCTCAACAAAGCAGCTTATGGGATCAATACCTATTCCTTTACGCGCACGCTCCGCGCGCGCGAATGCCTGGCACAGCTGGCTGATCTCGGATACCGTCGTTTTGAAATCATGCTGGTTCCGGGACACTTCTGGCCAAGCCTGGATGGTGATGCGGGACGCCGTGACATCGAGTCTCTCGTTAGCAGCATTGGCGTACAGATAACCTCGCTGAATCAACCGAACCTCGACGTCAATCTGTCCTCCGTCGTGCCGGAGATGCGCCAGCATTCGTGCGGGGTGATTGCAAGCGCCATTGACCTCGCGGCGTCTTGGAACGCCAAGGGCGTCGTCATCAACCCCGGAAAGTCCAATCCTGTTTTTCCGGCGCCGGATAAGACACTGACCGACTGCTTCCGTGGGTCGCTTGAAGTGCTGCTTCCGATCGCGCGAAGGGCTGGTGTGGAATTGATCGTCAAGAACCATCCGTTGAGCTATCTGTACCGCGCAAACGATCTTCGGCTCTTCTTCGATTCTTTCGGGTGGGACCAGGTCGGCATTGGCTACGATTTTGCCAATGGTCACTTTGCAGGGGAAGAGCCGGAAGCGGTACTGCAGCTCCGCGATCACTTGTCGTTCCTGTATGCCGCAGACACGTCGCTCGATGTGTTTCGTCACGCGCAAGTAGGCACAGGCTCGGTGGCCTTCGAGAGGATCGCGACAATGCTGAGGAATGCGGACTTCTGTGCACCGACGATTTTGGAGATCGTGGCCGAAGACGCGCAGCTGGCGATCGATGCCAGTGTGGCGCATCTCGACAGCATTGGGTGGCCAACCCGTTGATGGGGCTACGGCCAATCACGGCGCACATGGCCACTTCGATGCGCGATCCAGTCAATCGAGCGCTGAATTGTGGATGGCGACGCATCGTCGCTGGCTCGCGGCGGGCGTTGCGCTCGGAGCCGCCGCCATCGGCGGCCACCATGCTGGCAAAGCGACGCAGACGGGCCACTCGACGAACGAATGCCAGTCCCGGGCGGCAGCATCTCCGACAAGGGCTCATCCGCGCGTTTTGGGTTACGGCACCCGACAATCGAGCTCCGGCCGCATCACTACGCTCTCCTGTGCGGTCGGCTCATTGCGCGCGCCGACGAAGACCGCCGCCGTGGCACCGCGGTTGACGGCGACGTGCGGCACATTCGCCGGTATGAACAGGTAGTCGCCGGCCCGTGCAACTTCGCGATGCTCGAGTCCGTCGCCGCTCCACAGCTCAATGTCCTCGCCGCTCAGCACGTAGAACGCTGATTCGTGGGCCTCGTGGACGTGCGCCCTCGTCCGTTCGCCGGGCGGAATGGTGACGATTCCGAAGAACAGGCTCTTGGCACCCACCGTCTCGGCGCTTATGGCTGGGGTATAGAGCGAGCCCTGCTGGCTCTTGTACGATCGAGATCCGTGTACCACACAGGCGATGTTCGATTCGAGGGTTTCCATGTCGCGCCTCCTTGTGCATTGATCCGGTATGCTCGTCAGGCTATCGCCGAGCGTTCGTAGCATCCGCTAGCTGTGGAGGCCATGTCATGAAGCAGCTCCGAATTGTTCCTAAATTGCGCGAAGCGCTATAAAGGCTCATGGCTGGCCCCTACTTCCTGTTTGGCCCCTTCGCGTTCGATGCCGAGCGGCGGAATCTGGCGCGCGACGGCCGGCGGCTCGAGGTGGGCCACCGGGCGCTCGGGGTGCTGCATGCACTGCTCGAGGCCAATGGGCAGGTGGTGACGAAGGAGCGACTCATGGATTTCGCGTGGCCGGGCGCGGTCGTCGAGGAGAGCAACCTCTCGGTGCAGATCGCCGCATTGCGCAAGCTGCTCGGTCCTGCACCCGGCGGCGGAGCCTGGATCGCCACGGTGGCACGCATCGGCTACCGCTTCGCGGGACCCATCACCACCGAAGCTGCCCAAGAGTCCGAGTTGGCGTCGTCCGCGACCCGCCCATCGGTCGCGGTGCTGCCGTTCGAGAACCTTAGCGGCGATCCCGATCAGCAATATTTCGTCGACGGCATCACCGAGGACATCATTGCGGCGCTGTCACGGTTCCGCTGGTTCTTTGTCATCGCGCGGAACGCGGCGTTTGCCTTCAGGCATAAGCCGCCGGGAGAGGTCACTCAGGCACTCGCTGTACGCTATGCGCTCGCGGGCAGCGTGCGCAAGTCGGGCAATCGCATCCGCATTTCCGCCGAGCTGGTCGACGCCCGCAGTGCGACCACGTTATGGGCCGATCGCTACGATTTCGAGTTCGGCGAGCTCTTCTCGGTGCAGGATCGAATCACGGAGCAGGTGGTCGGGACCATCGAGCCGGAGCTGCTGAAGAGCGAGTCGACGCTCGCCGTTACACGCCGACGAGGTGCGCGCGACATGACGGGCTGGGATCTCGTGCACCAGGGCACGTGGTTCTTCCACCAAGTCACGCAACCGACGCATCTTCGCGCGCGTGAACTCTTCCGTGAAGCGCGCAAAGCCGATCCGCAGCTTGCCGATGCGCACGCATGGCTCGGCCGCGTCAGCGCGGGAATCGCAGCCTACGGGTGGAGCGAGGATGAAGGCGCGGATCTTTGCGAAGGCGTCGACGCGGCGGTGAAGGCGGTGCAGCTCGACGACAAGAACCCGTATTCGCACTATGCGCTCGCCATCACGAGCGTGTTTGCTAGCGAATTCGATCAGGCGATTCGCGCAGCGGAGAAAGCGATCGAGTTGAGCCCTGGGTTCGCGCTCGGCCATCTCGTGCTGGGAATGGCGCGTCTCTATTCTGGCGACCCGGTGCGCGCTGTCAGTTGTCTTAAGCGCGGGCTTCGACTCAATCCGCACGATCCGCAGAATTTCGTCTGGTATAACGTTCTTGCGATGGCACTGTTTTTCGAGCGCAAGTTCGACAGCGCAGTGCAACAGGCGACGAACGCGCTGAAGGTGCGCCCCAACTGGCGGCCCGCGATTGCGACAATGCTATGTTGTTATCAGGCGCTGGGCCAGAAACATGACGCGCGGGAGTGCGCCGACTGGCTCGCGCGATGCACGTCTGCGGCGGATGCGCTCGGGCCACTTTGGCGGGCGAATGCCCGTTGGCGCGATGAATGGGATGGGCTGCTAACACGGGCCGGATGCCTGGGACTATAGAGCGCCGCAGGCGCTCGCCATCGAGCATCTATACGCCGAGGAATCTCAGTTCACAGTGGCGCGCACCACTGAGTCCGTCAGTCGGCTGCTCAGAGAGGTGTCGTGAACCGCGAAAAACGCGCACCGTGCTGCGCGGCGCGAACGCGGGACCGGACCAGTGGATAAAAGGATCCGTAGGCAGAGAAACGAGCGCGTTTTGCGGCTCGTAACCCTTTGAAAGATGGCGCGCCCGGCAGGATTCGAACCCACGACCCCCTGGTTCGTAGCCAGGTACTCTAATCCAACTGAGCTACGGGCGCTTGGGGCGAAATTATAGCAGATCGCATCGGATCGCAGCCGTGAACGCCGCGTGAAGCTTTGCTCGCATTCCGCCGATCCCATAAGATGCGCCGATGACCGTTGCCGTCTTCCGCATCGCGCTGTGCGCCTGTGCGCTGGTCACCGCGGGTGCGCTGGCCCAAGCGCCGCCCGCGTCCTCGGTCTTCATCGACGATCTGACCTGGACCGAGCTTCGCGACGACATCGCCGCCGGCAAGACGACGGTCATCGTTCCGATCGGCGCCACGGAACAAAATGGCCCGTGGATGGCGCTGGGCAAGCATAACGTACGAGCCAAGCTGCTCTCGGAAAAGATCGCGCGCACCCTCGGCGATGCACTGGTGGCGCCGGTGATCTCGTATGTGCCCGAGGGGCAAGTCGACCCACCGACGCAGCATATGCGGTTCCCGGGAACGATCACGATTCCCGAGACAGCGTTCGAACAGACGCTGGAGTACGCGGCGCGGAGTTTCAAGCGCGCCGGGTTCCGCGACATCGTCTTTCTCGGCGATCACGGGGGCTACCAGAAAAGCGAGAGCGCGGTCGCGGCGCGGCTCAATCGCGAGTGGCAGGCGCAAGGAACACGCGCGCACGCGATCGAAGAGTACTACCGCTCCACCGAGACGGCCTACGTCGAAATGCTCCAGCGCCGCGGCTACAGCCGCGAGGAAATCGGCTCGCACGCCGGGTTGGCCGATACCGCACTGACGCTCGCGCTCGCTCCCGACCTGGTGCGGACCGCTCCCCTCGCTTCAGCCGCCAAGCCTACCGCGGCGCAAGGCGTCCATGGCGACCCGCGCCCGGCGACCGCGGAGCTGGGCCGGCTGGGTGTCGACATCATCGTTGCGCAAACGGTAGCGGCCATCCGCAAGGCGACGATGCGCCGGTGATCGGCGCGGCGCGCGATTTCGGCGATAATTCGCTCTCGCCGATCACAGGATACTCGATGCAGCACGCTTTTCCACGCCGGACCATCGCCGCCATGCTCTGCTTCGCTGCCGCCGCAGTTTCGTTCGGCGTCACCGGCGATGCGCCGCCCTCCCCCGCCAGCGAGACCGTCGTCACGGTGCCCGGCATGCCGCCGGTGCCCGACTCGCGCGACCTCTACAGCGAAGCCGGCGCCGGCAAGCTCAGCGCAGCGGTCGCCGGCGCGCTGCCGCGCGTCTACGTCCCCAACGTCCAGTCGAACGATGTCTATGTAATCGATCCGGCGACGATGAAAGTCGTCGATCGCTTCAAGGTCGGCGTCAATCCGCAGCATGTCGTCCCGTCGTGGGATCTTAAGACCCTGTGGGTCGCCAACAATGCCGAGGGGCGTACCGACGGCAGCCTGACGCCCATCGATCCGGTCACCGGCAAGCCCGGCAAAGCCGTCGTTGTCGATGATCCGTACAACATGTATTTCACGCCGGACGGGCGGTCGGCGATCATCGTCGCCGAGGCGCGCAAGCGTCTCGATTTTCGCGATGCGCATTCGATGCAGATGCAGCAGTCGCTGGCGACGCCGCAGTGCGACGGCATCAACCACGCCGATTTCTCGATCGACGGCCGCTACGCGATATTCACCTGCGAGTTCCAGGGCAGCCTGGTGAAGATCGACCTCGTCGAGCGCAGAGTGCTGGGCTACCTGAAGCTGGCGAAGCCAGGGTCGAAGAAAGCCGCTTTCAACCTCCGGACCGGCATCGATCCGAACCTGTGCACGACGTACGGCAGCATGCCGCAGGACATCCGCGTCTCGCCCGACGGCAAGCTGTTCTATGTCGCCGACATGGAAGCCGACGGCGTGTTCGTCGTCGATGGCGCCACGTTCCGGCAAATCGATTTCATTCCCACCGGCATCGGGACGCACGGGCTATATCCGAGTCGCGACGGCACGAAGCTCTATGTCGCCAATCGCGGGTCGAACAGGATCCACGGACCGCCGCACGGCAAGGGCAGCGTTTCGGTCGTCGATTTCGCCACGCGCAAGGTCGAGGCGAACTGGCCGATCCCGGGAGGCGGCAGCCCCGACATGGGCAACGTCAGCGCCGACGGCAAGCGGCTGTGGCTTGCCGGACGCTACGATAACGTCGTCTATGCGATCGACACCACGACGGGCGATGTGACCAGCATCCCGGTGGGCCGCGAACCGCACGGGTTGACGGTGTGGCCGCAGCCGGGTCGCTATTCGCTCGGTCACACCGGCAACATGCGCTAGCGCATGCATGGTGCGAAGTCCCACTGCCGGCTCGACCGGAGCCCTGATCGGATGCTGATCGTTCCGCCGCGAGCTTTGTTGCCGCGCATGTTGTCGCGCCGGCGATTCATTCGTGATCTGGCGATCTTGCTCGCCAGCGCGGCCGCTGCGCCGGCGCTCGGTCAGGGCACCGGCGATTATCCGGTGCGCCCGATCCACTTCATCATCCCCAATACCGTCGGCGGCACCAGCGACATTCTGGCGCGGCTGATCGGCGCGCGCCTGAGCGATGCAATAGGCCAGCCGGTCATCGTCGAAAGCCGGCCCGGCGCCGCGGGACGCATCGCGCTGGACCACATGGCCAAGGCAGCGCCCGATGGCTACACGATTTTGCTCGGAAACAATGGCACCAACGCGATCGTCCCGGGTGCGCAGAGCGTCGACGCCGCCGACGATCCAGCGCTCGTTCCGGTGATCAAGCTCGCGAGTCTCG
>Ga0207693_10005687_pt1 | contig 10366 bp, 7 predicted proteins | sample LARL81metaG_FD_184347 | JGI IMG/M metagenome (GOLD analysis project Ga0207693, IMG submission 184347) | Corn, switchgrass and miscanthus rhizosphere microbial communities from Kellogg Biological Station, Michigan, USA - LAR L8-1 metaG... | ecosystem: Host-associated > Plants > Roots >... | reverse complement strand
GAAAGCCCATGTCACTCGGGCGCCCGGCAGCGCGCAGATTCCTGCGTTATGTGCGGCAGCTGCGGCAGCGCACCCACGATCGAGAACCGGACAGAACGATGCCTCTTTGTGTCAAGTGGTTCGGGCGGTCTTTTTCCTGGCGCGTGAGCTGGCCCTTTTCTGCTGGTCAGCTGGGCGTCGTAGGGTGGTGACAGGTCCGGGAGTGGCTTGGCCGAAGAGCCGGCGTTCGGGGTGTGAGCCGGCCGCGCTGGCGACAGAGTCGTTCCCCGGTTGCCCTCCCGGGCCCTGGGCGCCGGCTGCGGCGGCGCGGGCGGCGTCGGCCTTCAGGTGCTTGTAGATGGCGTCGCTGATCTGCCGCTTCAGCGCGCGCAGCGCCTCTTTGGGTGTCTTGCCCTCGGTGATCTTCTTGTCGTAGCAGGCGCGGCCGTCGCTGTGCCGGTAGCGGATCTGGGTGATCGCGGCCATGTGGATGGCGTGGTTCAGCCGCCGGTTTCCGCGCAGCGACAGCCGGTGCACCTTCCGGTTGCCGGAGGACACCTCGATCGGCGCGGTGCCGTCGTAGGCGGCGAACCGGTCCCGGCTGGCGAACCGGGACACGTCGCGGACGTCGCCGATCACGGTGGCGGCGATGACCGGGCCGATCCCGAAGACCTCGGTGAGGGACGTGCCGGAGGCCCGGACCGCCACCGCCAGCTTCTTCCTGGTCTCGCACAGCTGGGCGTCGAAGCGGCGCAGGTCGGCGGTGAACTCCGCGGCCAGCTCCAGGCGGGCCTGCCGCACCACACCGCCCGGCTCGGCCTCGTCCAGGATCGCAGCGGCCTGGGCGGCGCATATTTCCTTGCTGAGGCCGCCGGGGACCAGCTCGCACAGCACCGCGTGCAGCCGGCAGGCGACCTGGGTGCGGGCCCGGCTCAGGTCCCGGTGCCGCTTGGCCCAGATCTTCAGCACCGCCGCGTGATCATCGGGCCTGACCGGCAGGCAGGCAGCCGAGCGCAGCGCCGCGATGGCGACCGAGCGGGCATCGTTGGGATCATTCTTGCTCACCGCTCCCGTGGCCAGCAGCCGCACCCGCGCGGCCAGCTTGGGCTGCACGTCCAGCACCCGCTCCCCGGCGGCCACCAGCTGCTGCGCCAGCAGGTGCCCCAGGCCGGCGGCGCCTTCCACCGCCCAGGTCCGCTCCGGCCAGGACTTCGCCCAGGCCAGCAGCCGCTCCGCCTGCGCGGCGCAGGCCCGCACCCGCACCAGTCCCACAGGAACCTCATCCGCGCCGATCGCCACCGCCGTGTGCGAGCCCTTATGCGGGTCCACGCCGATCATCACCACCGCCATCACCTACCCCTTTCCCTCGGCTTTGCGCCAGATAGGACCGCGGCGGGCATGCCTTATTCCAGAGCGGTCGGGCGTCGCACCTCTTACGAGCCACACCGCGGCAAGGTCCCGGCAGGCAGGCACGTCGTTCGGAAGCCAGGCCAGACCGGCCGGCAGCGGATATGAGAGCCAGGCCTGCCGGAACCTCTGAACGCTACGATCCAAACCGTAACGCCTAGCACCGATTCTTCAATAAGGCGGATAGGGCACACCGCTGGAAAGGGAATGACTACAGGTTGTCGCGTGGGTCTTGGCTCGGGCGACGTGGGTTTCAGATAGCAGGCGGTCAGCCGCGCCGGCTGCAGCCCGGTAAGGCGCCATCTGGGTTCTATTGCTCCAGGTCGGCCACGACGGCGAAATGATCCGATGGCCAGATGCCGTCGACCGGGGCAGTGCCGGCCAGCTGCACTGACCGTACTTTGCCGCGGCGGTGCCGGGGCAGCCCGACCAGGATGTAGTCGATCCGCGAATCGGGGATCACGCTAGCGGCCTGGTAGCCGTTGCGATGATCCCAGGTGAATCCGGGGTCGGCGGGCTCGGCATATCGCCAGGCGTCAATGAGCACCAGGCCCGGCACCGCCGGGCTAGTCAGCAGCCCGCCCAGCAGCCGCAGTTCGTCCGAGCCGGGCTCGGCGTTGAGGTCGCCGGTGACCACCGGCGGATAGGCGCAGTCCGCCGCGTGCTGGGTGACGAACTGCGCCAGGGCGCTGGCCTGCGCCGTGCGCACCCGGGACAGACCGGGGCCGTAGGTGAGGTGTGTGGTGAACATCGGCAGCGCGCCGCCCGGAGTCTCGATGCGCGCGTGCACCGCCACCCGGCGCTCATCTTCTACCTGGCCTGCGGGCAGCCCGGCCTGCGTATGCGAGGCGATCGGCCAGCGGCTGAGGATCGCGTTGCCGATGGACAGTTCCTCGCCGTGCTCATCGCGGCCGGATGAGGCGGCCGCCCAGCACCAGTGCATGCCCAGCCGCCCGGCCAGCTCGGCGGCCAGGTTCTCCCCCGGTGCCTCCCATACTTCCTGCAGGCCGCACACGTCGGGCCCGGTCTCGGCCAGCGTCGCGGCGATCGCCTCCTGGCGCCGTTTCCAGGGTCCGTAGCGCCACCACAGGTTCCAGCTCACGATCCGCATCGCCGGTGCCGGCCTCCTCTCGCCGGGTCGTTGCCAGCCGCCGTGGCCACCCGGCCGCTCATAGCATGGTGGCAACCATAACCGGTCAGCCCTTGGCGGCGTCCGACGCCAGGGACCGGTCTGGAACGGCCGGGAACTCAGCCGCCGACCGGGCCAGACCGCCCAGCACCACGTCACGGCGCGCAGCAGACCGGCACCTGGGACCTTCCAGACGGCTTGCAACGCCCGTCAGCGACGCGCGGTCTGCCTGGATGGCGTCCCGTACTCGGTGCTCAGTCACCTGTGCCAGCCCGCGTTCGGCGGGACGTTCCGGGGTGGTGCCGGCGCGCGTTCGGAGCGACGAGTGCGCGGCCTCGCGGGAGACCGAGGGGCCCGGCGCCGCGCAGCAGTGCTATCTTCCGCAGTCGGAGCGATAGCTCGGCAGAGTGAACTTATCCCCTGTCCAGGCCGTGCTGACTCGGTAGAAACCGGTGCCGAGGTGGTGGCAGTCTGGCCACATGACGACAGATGAGCGTGACCGGCTGCGCGCTTTCTCCCTGCGGGTGTGGGGCTATAAGCAGGGCGAGGTGGTCTCGCTGATGATTCACCTGGGCGACCGGCTGGGCCTGTACCGGGCCATGGCCGGCCGGGGGCCGATGACGGCGGCGGGGCTTGCGGCCGCGACCGGGTTGCAGGAACGCTGGCTGCTGGAGTGGCTTCGCGGCCAGGCCGCCGCAGGCCTGATGGGCACCGAAGATGGCGAGGCTTTCGAGATAAGCGCGGAGGCCGTGGCCGTCCTGGCGGATGACCGGGAAAGCCTGTGGTTCGCGGCGGGCGCGTTCGCGGGCGGCGCCGCGCCGCCGGAGGTGGTCGCGCGGCTGGCCGATGCCTTTCGTTCCGGGATCGGGCTGACATACGACGATCTCGGTCCGGCCGCCGCCCAAGCGATAGAGCGCATGACCGAACCGTGGACCAGGCTCGCCCTGGTCCCGCTGATCCTGCCCGCCCTGGACGGCGTGGTCGATCGCCTGCAAGCCGGAGCGCTCGTGGCAGACGTCGGATGCGGTTCCGGCGTGGCTGTGTGCACGATGGCGGCCGCTTTCCCCGGCTCCCGGTTCGAGGGGCTGGACCCCTCCCAGCATGCGATCGGCCGCGCCCGCCGCAGGGCGGCCGGCAACGGGCTGGAGAACGCGGAATTCCGGACGGCGGGGGCGGAGGACCTGCCCGGCGACAGCCGCTACGACTTCGTCATGACGCTCGACTGCCTCCATGACATGGCCCGCCCGGCGGAAGCGGCCGCCGCCATCCGGCGTGCCGTCCGCCCGGACGGCACGTGGCTGATCAAGGACATCCGGTCGGGCCCGGCCTGGCAGGACAACCTCCGCAATCCCGTCCTGGCCCTGATGTACGGGCTGTCGGTGACCAGTTGCCTGTCCTCGGGCCTGTCCGAGCCGGGCGGAGCCGGACTCGGCACGCTCGGCCTTCATCCCGGGCTGGCCGAGCAGATGTGCCGGGAAACCGGCTTCTCGCGTTTTTCCCGGCACGACTTCGATGACCCGGTGAACCTGTACTACGAAGTTCGCCCGTGACCGTGCGGCGGAGCGCGGGTCTGCCTGCAGGCGAAGTACGGCCTCCAGGCATTGGCGGCCGGTGACGGATGCATTCCGGCGAACTAACCAGCGCCGGTCACGAAGCGTAATATTCAGAAGTTTCTTCCCAAGCGACGGATCGCCGAATCGGCGCGGCCCAGGCATTGGCTGGTTGGAGGCCGCCACCGTGCAGATTTCCCAGTTATTAGTGAGGAGCGCCAAGGACGGGCACCCAGCTGGCTGGCCGGAACCGGCGCTGGTGGCGCTCGTTCCCGATCAGCATGCCCGCAGTTTCGGCGCAAGTCGGTCCTAAGGGATGAGGCGCTGGCAGCGGTCAGAGGCTTAACGGACCCACAGCTGGTCTATGAGCACGGAGAGATGGGGGTTGAACTGGTAGTTGCCGACACGTGCGGAGAGCATGACCAGGGAGTGCGGGTTGTAGATCGGTACCCAGGGAGCCTGGTCGGCGATCTGGTGGTCGATGCGGGCCCAGAGCGCTCTGGCGGTGTCGGGAGCATGGAGCTGGAGCGCGAGGGCCTGTTCGACCTGGGCGTCGATCTGCTCGTTACAGAACTCGGCGGCATTCAGGTTGTCCGGGTTGTCCGGGATGAAGGAGTGGCATGTGAGGAGCCGGCCGATGAAGTCTGCTGGTGCCGGATAGTCCTGGTACCAGGAGAACCAGCCGATCTGCATGCGCTGGCCAGAGTCGTAGAGCCGCTGGTTGTATGCGTCCGGGTCGGTGATCACTCGTAGCGATGCCCGGTATCCGAGTTCGTCGAGGACTGATACCAGGTAGTGGCCGGTGGCCTGGGTGGGGATCTGCGTGCCGAAGGCACCGGTGACCACGGTCACCTTGGCGCCGCGGGTGCCGGAGGCGGTGACAAGCCGTTCCGCCCTGGCCAGGTCGGGCGCCGTCCAGCCGCCGCCTGGGCTGGGGTTGATCGTGTACGGGCAGTACGGCTGGTAGCCGGGCGTGGCGGGGGGAAGGATCTGGCAGGTGGGCTGCGCCATCAGGGGGCCGCCGATCAGCCGGATCAGCGTGGCCCTATCGATGGCGTAGTTGAGGGCCTGCCGCGCGGCGAGTACATCGAACGGCCAGACACGGGTATTCAACACGAGGCCGATGGTGGCGCCCAGCGGGCCGCTGTGCAGCTGGCTCGCATAACGCGTCGCCAGCTGGTAGATCCTGGCCGGGGGAGGGGACAGGAGCACGTCGGCGCGGTTCTGCTCGACCGCGTTGACCGCCGGTCCCGGGGGCATGTCGAGCCGCAGGATGATCCGGCTGGGATAGCCGTCTGGCTGTGCCTGGCTCGACCACGGATGGAATTTCGGGTTGCGGACGAGCACCCACCGATGCCGCGGGACGAACGATTGCGTCATGTAGGGCCCGGTTGCCGGGAGCTGGGCCGGGCCGATCTGGTGATCAGGCGTTCTTTCCGGGACCGCGTCGGCGAAGGGGAAGGCGAGCTTGTACAGGAACTGCGGGTCCGGGGCAGTGATATTGAAGGTGACCGTGTCCGTCTGGTCGTCGGTGACGATGCCGCGCGCGAGATCGCAGCGACCCGGCGTCCGCTGGCACTGGCCGGCGCCGATGATGCCTGTGTAGTAGGCGGCCGGGCCGGCGCCGATGGCGAATAGGCGCTCGATCGCGTGGCGGAAGTCTTCCGGCCTGACCGGTGTCCCGTTGGAGTACTGGATGCCGGTGCGTAGATGGAAGGTGAAGGTCCGGCCGCCGTCGGTCGGCGTGGGGAGTGCTGTCGCGAGATCGGGGACGAGCGCGTTGCCTGCCGGCCCGCCGGTGCGCCGGTAGCCGACCAGCCCGTCGTTGGTCACGCTCAGCATCTGCCATATCGGCAGCTGCCAGGCGGCGGCGGGATCGGTGGTCTGGTCGTGCGGCGATAGCTGTGCGATCAGCGTGAGGGTGCCGCCGAGGTGGCTGGCGGGCGATGGCAGCACCGTCACCAGCACGCCACCGCCCGCGGGCGCCAGCGCAGCTGGCTGGTTCCCGACGTGGATGGACCGCGCCTTGCCGGTCCGCGGGTCGATCCGCGCTACGCTGCCGCCCTGGCCGTCCGCGACCCAAACGGCACCGCCGGCGTAGGTGATCCCGTCCGGTGAGCCACCGGTCCTGATCTCCTGCACGCGGCTGGTCGCCGGATCCACGCGCACCACGGCACCGCCCGGATCGCTGACCCAGACACTGCCCATGCCGACGGCGACCCCACCTGGTGAGCCGCCGACCTGGAATACGCGGGAGACACGGTTCGCGCGCGGGTCAACCAGCAGCAGCTGCCCGGTGTCCGGTCTCGTCACCCAGATCCCCCGGTCCCCGGCCGCCAGGCCGGCCGGGGTGCCGCCCAGGGGGATGGTGGCCAGGACGCGGCCGCTTCCCGGGTCGATCCTCGACAGCGTGCCATCGGTCACATTGGCGACCCACACCGACTGGTAGCCGGATGCGACCGCATCCGGGCCGTTTCCCACGCCGATCGTCGCCACCACCGCCCCCGCGGTCGGGTTGACCTCCGAGACGGTGCCATCGAGCTGGTTGGCGACCCAGATCTCCCCAGCCGCGACCGCCACGCCCCCCGGGCCGCGGCCGACCGGGATCCGGTCCACCACCTGTCCGGCTTGGTCAACATGCAGCAGCAGGTCATCGGCGGTGTCAGTAATCCAGGTGGCACCGGCCCCGTGAGCAGCCCCACCCGGCCTCCCGGTACCGGTCACAACCGTGCTCAACATGTCCTGGCTGCCATCGATGACGGCGACCGTGTCCGGGCCCGCTGAAACAGGCGCGCCAGATCCCCGGGGTCCTTGCGAACCGCCCACCAGCAGCGCCAGAGTGACGGCGAGCACTGCCCCGGCGGCGCTCAGCAACTGGGCACGGTGGGCCGTCCCGGCCGACAGCGACCGCTCGCGCCCGGCGGAGGCAATCGCCGACGGCTCCGGGTGCCGCGCAGGAGGCTCAAGCGAGACGTCCTGGTCCAGGATGGCCCGCTCGAGCCGCTTCAGGCCGGGGCCGGGCTCGATACCGAGTTCCTGCATCAGCACACGGCGGGCCGATCGGTAGACAGCCAGCGCCTCGGCCTGCCGCCCGCAACGGTACAGCGCGATAATCAGCTGCTGGTATAGCCGCTCGCGCAAAGGGTGGACAGCGATGAGCGCTTCCAGCTCGCTGACCACGTCCCCGTGACGCCCGAGCGCAAGATCGGCTTCGGTCCGGTCCTCGATGACACCTGCCCGCAGCTCATTCAGCCGCGCGATCTCCGCCTGCGCGAACAGCTCATCGCTGACCTCAGCCAGCGGCGCACCGCGCCACAGCGCCAGCGCCTCACCGAGAAAAGCGGCCGCCTGGCCGGGCGCGCCAGCCTCCAGCGCGCGGCGGCCCTCGCCGGCGAGACGCTCGAATCGGCCAATGTCGATGCGCTCGCTGGGGATCCGCAGCAGATATGCGCCCGACCGGGTCAGCACCACCGCTCCGTCGGCGGCCGGCTTGAGTGTCTTGCGGAGTCGGGAGATGTACACCTCAAGGGTGTGCTGCGCTCCCGCGGGAGGACACTCGCCCCACAACCGGTCGATCAGGACTTCGCGCGATACCGGCTCGTTCGCGCTGAGCAGCAAAATGGTGAGCAGTGCCCGCTGCTTCTGGCCGCCGATTTCGAGGGCATGGCCGTTAATGCCCGCCTCAATCGGCCCCAGCAGCCGGTAATCGATCACCGCCGCGCTCCCCACCCAATGCGTGCCCGAACACGCCTGGCCTGACTATACGCCTCAAAACGGCAGGCCAGGAGGCGAGCGAGCCGCCGACGAGACCATGTGAGCGTTCTGTGAGGTCCCACCGCGAGGATCTGGCGGCCACATACCACGCAGGGGGAGGAAGAATCACATGCGACGCATAGCCATCATCCTGGCGGCAGCCGCCGCCTGTGCGCTGGCAAGTGCCGGGACAGCTGCCGCAGCCGGGACACCGCAGAGCCCGCAGAGCGCGGCCTACCTCATCAGCTGCCCGGGCATAACCCCGTTCCTGGCCACATCACCCACGGCCGCCGCGCCGATCCAGCGGCGGGACCCGGTGCGGACATGGGCGACGATGCGGGCCTTGGGTTTCGTGCCGCCCGCGGGCACGCCGAACTCCCCGGCGAGCACGTCATTGCTGAACAGCTCGGCCGTCGTGCCGTCGAAGGCGGTAGTCTCCAGGTCGTGCCAGGTCGCCCCGATGCCCAGGTCCACGTCGGCGTGGGCGGCGTCCAGCTCGAACGCCCGCTGGGCGGCCTGCTCACTCAGCAGCGCCATGGCCTTCGACAGCGCCAGGCCGACGGGGACCGGGGTGCCTGGCTTGAGGTCCAGGCCGGGCATGCCGAAGGTGATGCGCAAGATCCCGTCGTGGCCCTCGCCGGGAACAGGCACCCGGCCAGGACACACAGCAGGGTCGTCTTCGCGTTCAGCGCCCGGTCCAGCTGGTGGCCGTGAGGCGCGGTGGCCACCGCCTGATCGATAATCCCCTCGGCCAGGAGCTCTTCGACCAGGCCGCGGCGGTCGATCTCCTCAAGCCAGTCCAGCCACAGGCCCGGGCCGGACAGGATCCTGCTGGCCAGACCTGCCTGCAGGCGGGACTCCTCATCCTCGGCCTCGGCCTCGGCGCCGGCAGCGGCCATGGCCAGCGGCGACGGCATGAGCATGACAAAAAGGCGGGACAACGAAGCTCCTGGACGTTCCTGGCTTGAACACCTCACGTCCTGCCAGGAGCTTTTGTTGCTTTTCGGTACTGTCGCGCCCGCCCGCCGCACTGTGACCAGCCTGCGGCCAAGCCGTCACCATCTGCCAGAGAACCGGACACCAGCAGACATAAATCCCGGAAGTTAAGGGCAGTGCCCTGCCGGGTTATGTCAGGTACGCCACGAGGTTCTGGCAGAACAGTTCGAAGTTACTGTCCAGGTCAGGCTGGTGACCGGCCTGGAAGACCACCGACTGCGAGAGGAGCGTGTCGTCCTCGGTGTTCGTCGGCGTGCCGTTGTAGTCCAGCACCGAGACGACGACGACCCGTCCGACATCCATGCTGACGATCGTGCCGTCGGGAAGGACCAGCTTTTCCGGCAAACCAGCCGACGCCGTCCGCAGCGTGATGGTGCCGTCGCCGTTGTCGGTCACGGACAGGTCCTTGAACGCCACACCCGCGAACCGGTTTGTGATCGACTTGCCGGTGTCAGGGTTTGTGAACGTCTGTGTGCCATTGGCTATCCCCTTGAACAGGGGGAACCCGCTTCGGGCGATGCGCTCCTGCTCGTTGAAGACGAAGTCCACGGTGCTGACGAGGTCGAGTCCGCAGATCTGCACCTCGGAGGTGCCGGTAATGTGCTCATGGGAGCGGTCGACCAGTTGTGCCTGCGCTGAGGCCATTACTCCAAGCGGAGCGAGCAGCGCGACCGCGCCCGCGACCGCGACAAGGCCGAATCTGTTCATCTGTTGTTCTCCCCTCCGAGGCGCACACAGGGGCGCGCCCACCGTGTCGGCCGATCCGCCACGCCAAAGGCTTGCTGGCGGCGGTACAGGGATCTTCACGGTGAGACCTCACAAAAAGCTCACACTGCTGTCCAGGGCGGCATCCGTGGGCTGGCACCCACCTGGCGCCGTACTTGCGTACCCGCCAGGGGTAAGGCAGTGGGCTAGCTACTTCGATCACCCCTGCCGAATATGGATACCTACTATTTCAATAGGCATTTGGGTGCCGCGTTGCGCCTATTACCTGTTCTGCGCTGCGGCACCAGGTGGCTGATCAAGCCGGCCAGCCTCGGTCACTGATGGTGCTCGTGGACCTTTATCACCTCATCTGAAGTGAGCCGGCCAACGACCGCGGCCCGGGTGGCCGGATCCAAGGCGTCAAGCTGGTCATGAATGTTCTGCACGGTCAGCTCGGCTTCCTGATGTTTCTCCCGCAACTGGTAGGCCGCGGCGGCCAGCACCGCGGCGGCGGCCGCCAGCAGCGCTCCCCGGATGATTCGCGTCGACACGCTCATGTGCTGCATCCTTCCCCGTCATCACTTATGGCCATCAGCGCTGGCCCGCTGCCTTCGGTGGCAGTTCGGGCGTGGCTGTTGGCGTTCGGTTCACGCTCTTGGCCGGGGCCCGCGACTGTCTGCGGGCCGCTCTTCGCTGCTGGATGATCCGCGCGGCGGCGGGGATCGCGACCAGCAGGGCGCCCAGCGCCGCCGCGAGGAGCAGCGCCAGCCCCAGCGGTCATGTGAGCGTGCGCGCCGAAGTAGGCAATGTCGACCTCGCGCCGGACCGTGAGCCTGCTGATGCGCCG
>Ga0207693_10005685_pt1 | contig 10367 bp, 7 predicted proteins | sample LARL81metaG_FD_184347 | JGI IMG/M metagenome (GOLD analysis project Ga0207693, IMG submission 184347) | Corn, switchgrass and miscanthus rhizosphere microbial communities from Kellogg Biological Station, Michigan, USA - LAR L8-1 metaG... | ecosystem: Host-associated > Plants > Roots >... | reverse complement strand
GTCTCGCCCACACGGTGACGGCCGACGCCGACGGGATCGTTTTCGTCGAGGTCGAGCTGAAGAACTGAGTTCTATCATCGATTCGAGGTCGCTTGCCGCCGGGTCGCGCGGAGCGTCCGGTCGGCCGGCTCTTGGGCGGTGGTTGGAGTGTTCCGTAGTCCGCACGCCGAACGTCTTCGCCAAACAGGATCGACGTACGTTCGCGTCGACCCGGATACAACCAGGCGCTGGAGCAGTTCGTGGATAGCGAGCTGCAATACGGGTTGGGCCTGGCCGTAGAGCCCCGCGTGCTGACCGACATCAACGCGACCTCGGGGGATTCAGAGCCAGACCTACCGCACCTCGGTGCTGGTGATGGTGCACAAGGGCCCGACCAAGCTGGAGATCGCTGGCCGTCCGGTACCGGTCCTCGACGCGAAGGACTGGTTCGGAAACCGCTTCCTGTCGGTGAGCCGGCGTGGCCACTGCCAACTGGTGCAGAAGCCCAACCCGGTGTGGCGTCGCCCCCACGACACCATCGCCGGCGTCATCGAGCACTGGGTGTTCGCCATCGCCAGCGCGGCTAGGCCGCGACGCCGACTGTGACGACGACGAGGAGGACTACGACGAGGAGGTCCGCACGGACTCGTGGCGGCCCTGGCGTCGCTACCGGGTCAACGAGCCGCCGCCCGACGGGCTGCCCGCCGAGATCGACCCCGACACCGCCGACGAGCTGTACTGCTGGCTGGAGCCGGCCCTGGACCGCGCCCACGACCTGTTGGCCCTCCTGGGCCGTCGGGCCGCAGAAGACTGGCCCGACGACGAGGCGCAAACGACCCCGTCCTGCCGTCTGTGTGGCCCTAGAGGCGATCGCGGGCCCTGGCCGGTGCCCACCCCATCCAGCGAGAGCCTCTGGAGGCCCGAAATCGGCTGTGCCCCAAGGCGATAAAAGCTATTGAGCAGCTATAGACAAACACAGACAAGTAGACCCAAGTGACACATGTGAACACTGTGGCTGCTGCTCGTCATCATGAGCGCGGTAGCACGGAGATAGCACGACTAGCGTGTTCTGGGCGCAGAAACACTCTCTGAGCTGCACAAACCGTAGCACCCCCGGCAGGACTTGAACCTGCGACCTACCGCTTAGAAGGCGGCTGCTCTGTCCGCTGAGCTACGGGGGCAGCGCACCTACCCTAGCCGAATTCGCGCGAACCGATGGATGCCCCATCCATTACTCTGGAATCGATGGTGAGACACCACACGAAGGACAAGGGCGATCTGGCCGTCGCCAAAGTCCACGCCGACTTGGTAAGCAAAGGGTTCACGGTTTTGTTTCCGGCGACGGAGCACGCGCCGTTCAATCTTGTCTCATATGCGGCCGGAGAATTCCACCGCCTTCAGGTGAAATACCGGTCCGCGCGCGCGGGCGCCGTCACTGTGAAGTTCCGGTCTATGTGGGCGGACCGCAACGGAACGCACATGACACCGTTGGACAAGGGCGCAATCGATACGGTGTGCATCTACTGCCCGGAGACCGACGAGTGCTACTACGTCCGGCCGGACGCACATGGCGCCTCGGTCACTCTCCGGATTGCGCCCAGCAGAAATGGCCAGCAGGCAGGAGTGTTGGACGCTGCCGCATTTCGCGAGCTGCCGTGCGCAGTTCGCCGCTGACCTCAGCGGAAGTGCATTCTTGAACGATGAGCTGAGTCGGGCGCCTAGGGTGGACCAACACCAGCGCGCCCGCCGAACTTCCGCATGAAAGGCGGCGCTCAGCCGCGGGAAACCCTGCGCCCGCAACTGCGACATAAAGGCACTCCGTGGCGCCGGCCGGCGGACTAGCGTGGTGACAGCACTATCGGCTTAGGGAGGGAGCGACGAGCATGAGCGACGTGCCGGAACTCGATGCGGCAGGACTTCCGGAGGAACTCAGCGCGTTCGACCAGATACTGCATCGCGGTGAAGCCCACCCGCGTACGCGTTCCGGCATCATGACCGTGGAGCTCCTCGACACCACTCCGGACTGGGAGAGCTACCGGGCGAGATTCGACAGCGCCTCGCGCAAGGTTCTTCGGCTGCGGCAGAAGGTCGTCATGCCGACGCTGCCCACCGTGGCACCGCGGTGGGTGATCGACCCCGACTTCAACCTCGACTTTCACGTGCGAAGGATGCGGGTTTCCGAACCGGGGACGATGCGCCAGGTGTTCGACCTGGCCGAGATCGCCGCGCAGTCACCGCTCGACATCTCTCGGCCGCTGTGGACCGCAACCCTCGTCGAGGGCCTCGAAGGCGGCCGCGCCGCTCAATTGGTGCACCTCAGCCACGCCGTGACCGACGGGGTCGGTGGCGTCGAGATGTTCGCCAACCTCTACGACCTCGAGCGCGATCCGCCGCCGCAGCCCCCGCCGCCGCTGCCGGTCCCACAGGACTTGTCACCCAACGACTTGATGCGCCAAGGGTTTAACCGGCTTCCGGGCACCATCGCCACACGGGTATGGGGCGTGCTGTTCAGCGCGGCACACATCGTCGGCGAAATGGTACGCGACCCGATATCGAGAATGGGCGACGTCGTCGAGTACGCGATGTCCGGTGCCCGCGTCGTCGGACCCGTCGCCCCGCTGTCGCCGGTGCTGCGTCGCCGCAGCCTATCCTCGCGCAGCGAGGCCATAGACATCGAGTTCGGAACTCTGCACAAGGCCGCCAAGGCGGCCGGCGGCTCCATCAACGACGCCTACCTGGCCGGGCTCTGCGGGGCCTTGCGCCTCTACCACCAAGCCAAGGGTGTGCCCATCGAGGCGCTGCCGATGGCGGTACCGGTCAACCTGCGGTCCGAGGCGGACCCGGCCGGCGGCAACCGATTCGCGGGTGTCAATCTCGCTGCGCCGATCGGCTTGCACGACCCGGAAATGCGCATCAAGAACATCCGTTCGCAGATGACGCGCAAACGCGAGGAGCGTGCGATCGATATGGTCGGCGCCATCGCCCCGGTGCTGACTCTGATGCCGGACTCCGTGCTCGAGTCGGTGGCCGGTTCGATCGTCAACTCCGACGTCCAGGCGAGCAATGTACCGGTTTACGCTGGCGACACGTTCGTCGCCGGGGCAAAGATCTTGCGGCAGTATGGCATTGGCCCGTTGCCGGGGGTCGCGATGATGGTCGTACTGATCTCCCGTGCCGGGTACTGCACCGTCAGCACCCGCTACGACCGCGCGTCGGTCACGGATCCCGACCTGTGGGCGCGCTGTCTGCTGACCGGCTTCGACGAGGTGCTCGCGCTCGGCGGCGACGGTCGAGCGGCGCCGGCCACGTTCACGATCGACGTCCCAGAACCCACCCCAGTCTCACCGAACGGAAGTGCGGCGCAATGACTTCGGCCAACGGTCAGCCCAATCGACGGACCATGCGGTTGCCTGGATCCGTCGCCGAGATCGAGGCGAGCCCGGCCGGCCCTGAGGTCGGCGCCTTCTTCGATCTCGACGGCACCCTCGTCGCGGGGTTCACTGGCGTGATCATGACCCAGGATCGGCTGCGGCGGCGCCAGATGTCAGTCGGTGAGTTCATCGGCATGGTGCAGGCAGGCCTCAACCATCAGCTTGGCCGTTCCGAGTTCGAGGACCTCATCGGTAAGGGCGCCCGCATGCTGCGCGGCAACTCCCTGGACGACATCGACGAACTGGCCGAGCGCCTCTTCGTGCAGAAGATCGTCAGTCGCATCTATCCGGAGATGCGCGAGCTCGTCCGCGCTCACATGGCCCGTGGCCATACTGTGGTGCTCAGCTCATCGGCGCTGACGGTCCAGGTCGAGCCCGTAGCGCGGTTTCTCGGAATCCAGAACGTGTTGAGTAACAAGTTCGAGACCGATGAGAACGGCCGGCTCACCGGGGAGGTGCTGACGCCGATCATCTGGGGGCCTGGAAAGGCCAGGGCGGTGCAGGCATTCGCCGCCCGCAACGGTGTCGACCTCTCGAAGAGCTACTTCTACGCCGACGGTGACGAAGACGTCGCGCTGATGTACCTCGTCGGCAATCCGCGACCGACGAATCCTGCGGGCAAGCTCGCCGCCGTCGCCGCCAAACGTGGCTGGCCGGTTTTGAGATTTAGCAGCCGCAGTGGCAGCAACCCGGTTTCGCAATTGCGGACGGTAGCGGGTGTTGCGTCGATGATGCCGATCGCCGCCGGTGCCCTCGGCCTTGGGCTGCTGACCCGCAACAAGCGCACGGGCGTCAACTTTTTCACATCGACGTTTGGCCGCACCCTGTTGATCGCCACCGGGGTCAACCTCAATGTGCTCGGCAAGGAGAACCTGACCGCCCAACGGCCGGCGGTGTTCATCTTCAACCACCGCAACCAGGCCGATCCGATGATCGCCGGGGCGCTGGTCAAGGACAACTTCACCTCCGTCGGCAAGAAGGAGCTGGAGAAGGACCCCATCGTCGGAACAATGGGCAAGATCATGGACGCCGCCTTCATCGACCGCGACGACCCCCAGAAGGCCGTCGAAGGACTGAAGAAGGTCGAGGAGCTCGCGCGCAAGGGCCTGTCGATCCTCATTGCGCCGGAAGGCACCCGGCTTGACACCACCGAGGTCGGCCCGTTCAAGAAGGGCCCGTTCCGCATCGCGATGTCTGCGGGAATCCCGATCGTGCCCATCGTGATTCGCAACGCGGAGGTCATCGCGGCACGCGACTCGAGCACCTTCAACCCCGGCACCGTCGACGTCGTGGTGTACCCGCCGATCCCAGTCGACGACTGGACTCACGACAACCTCTCCGAGCGCATCGCCGAGGTTCGCCAGCTTTATCTGGACACGCTCAAGGACTGGCCGCACGACGAGGTGCCGACGCCCGAGCTGTACACGCGGAAGAAGGCTCCAGCGAAGAAGGCCCCGGCGAAGAAGGCCGCGAAGAAGAGTCCGGCCAAGAAGGCCGCCGCCAAGACGAGCGCCGAGAAGACACCGGCGAATAAAGCGGCCGCCAAGAAAACGACGAAAAAGGCTGCCGCGAAGGGCAGGCCGTGAAAGTTCCCGCCGACCAATTCGCGCCGTTCACCACCACGGACGACGCGCTGGTGCTGGCGTCGGTGTCGTCGCCGGCCGAAGAGGAGCTGCTGAACGACTGGCTGGAAAGCCAGCGGCGCGAGCACCCCGATTCCAACCTCGACGTACTGCGGCTCCCGGCCGAGGACGATCCGCCGCCGGGGGTGCTGGCGCGGCTCGTCGAGGAGTTGGAGGCCGACGAGGACCGTTCGGTCGTGCCTGTGCGAGTGTTCTGGGTGCCCGGCGGCCTGCCGACGCGCTCCAAGATCGTGGCGTTTCTGTCGGGCCGGGACACCTACCGCCCTCCTGAACTGCTGCAGAAGCGGATTCTGCGAAAGGACTCGTCGCGCGCCCGGGTGGTGGCCGGCGAGCCCGCGAAGGTGTCCGAACTGCGCCAGCAGTGGAACGACACGACGGTCGCTGAAAACCCCAGGGAATTCGCGCGATTCGTCATCCGCCGCGCCATCCTGGCGATCGAACGCGTCGAGCTGCGCCTGCTTGGCCCGGAGTACAAATCACCACGGCTGATCAAGCCCGAATTGATCGCGTCGGCGCGTTTTCGCGACGGCCTCCAACGGATTCCTGGCGCGACCGTGGAGAAGGCCGGGGAGATGCTCGACGAACTTTCGACCGGTTGGAGTCGGTTCTCGGTCGACCTGATTCCGTCATTGGGTCGCGCCATCTTCAGCCGAGGCTTCGATCCGAATATCGACTACGACCGCACCGAAGTCGAATCGATGCGACGCGCCTTGGAAAACCACCCCGCCGTGCTGCTGTTCTCGCACCGGTCCTACCTCGACGGCGTGATCGTGCCGGTGGCGATGCAGGAGAATCGCTTACCGCCCGTCCACACGTTCGCGGGAATCAACCTGTCTTTCGGCTTCATGGGGCCGTTGATGCGCCATTCCGGCGTCATCTTCATCCGCCGCAAGCTCGACGACCCCCTGTACAAGTACGTCCTGCGGCAATTCGTCGGCTACATCGTCGAGAAGCGGTTCAACCTCAGCTGGTCGATCGAGGGCACCCGCTCCCGCACCGGAAAGATGTTGCCGCCCAAGCTAGGTCTGCTCGCCTACGTCGCCGACGCCTACCTCGACGGTCGCAGTGACGACATCCTTCTGCAGCCGGTGTCGATCAGCTTCGACCAGTTACACGAGACCGCCGAATACGCGGCGTATGCGCGCGGTGGCGAGAAGACGCCTGAAGGCCTGTCCTGGATGTACAACTTCATCAAGGCCCAGGGCGAGCGCAACTACGGCAAGATCTACGTCCGCTTCCCCGAAGCGGTGTCGATGCGCGAGTACCTCGGCGAGCCACATGGTCCGTTGTCCACCGATGACGCCGCCAAACGCCTTGCGCTGCAGAAGATGGCGTTCGAGGTGGCCTGGCGGATCCAGCGGGTCACGCCGGTCAACGCGACGGCGCTGGTTTCGGCTCTGCTGCTCAGCACCCGCGGTGTCGCGCTGACGCTTGACCAGCTTCACCACACCCTGCAGGACTCGCTGGATTATCTGGAACGCAAGCAGACTCCGATGACCAACAGCGCGTTACGGCTGCGCACGGCCGACGGCGTCCGCGCGGCGCTGGATGCGTTGTCCAACGGCCATCCCGTCACGCGCATCGACGGTGGCAGGGAACCGGTCTGGCGGATCGCGCCCGAAAACGAGCACGAGGCGGCGTTTTACCGCAACACGCTTATCGACGCGTTCCTCGAGACGTCGATCGTCGAGTTGGCGCTCGCGTATGCGGGGCGGGCGGAATCCGATCGGCTGGAGGCGTTTTGGTCACAGGCAATGCGGCTGAGGGATCTGCTGAAGTTCGACTTCTACTTCGCCAGCGCGGCGGCGTTCCGCGAGCATGTGGCCGAGGAGATGTCCTGGCACGAGGACTGGGAAACACACGTCGCAGCCGGCGGTGACCAGATCGACATGCTGCTGCGTGCCAGGAAGCCGCTGATCGCCGGCGCCATGCTGCGACCGTTCTTCGAGGCCTACGAGATCGTGGCAGACGTGTTGCGCGACGCGCCCGCCGAGATTGACGAGAAGGAGCTGACCAAGAGGGCGTTGGGCGTCGGCCGGCAGTATGTCGCGCAGAATCGTGTGCGCAGCAACGAGGCGGTGTCGGCGCTGCTGTTCGCCACCGCGCGGCAGGTGATCGCCGATCAGCATCTGCTGGAGCCCGCGGCCGACCTTGACGAGCGGCGCACCGCGTTCCGCGATGAACTTCGCGGCATCCTGGGCGACATGGACACGGTGGAGCGGGTCGCGCGCGAACAGTTCTACGCGCGTGAGATGCAGCAGCGCGCGTTGCGCAGCGAGCCGGCCTAGGACGCCAGCTGCCTACGACGCCATACGCTGGGCACATGGCCTCTCCCCGTCGGCAGGCGGCCCCGAGCGTGCGCAGCAGCGCCGTGTGGCCCGTGCTGGTCGGCGTCGGAGTCCTGGCCGGCGCCGTGGCCGCAGGCATCGGCGCGTTGTCGCTGGCCGATGCACTGACCGCCACCGGATTGCCGAACCCGGGGCCTGCGACCACCTACGGTCTGCCGTTCGTGCGCGCGGCGGGGGAGATCGCCGCCGTGCTGGCGGCGGGGTCCTTCCTGTTCGCGGCCTTCTTGGTGCCGCCACAGACCAATGGGGTGCTCGACGCCGGCGGCTACCGCGCTCTGCGGCTCGGCACGGCCGCGTCGGCGGTGTGGACGGTGTGCGCGGCACTGCTCGTGCCGCTGACCGTGTCCGACGTCTCGGGGCACCCGCTGCGCGAACACCTCAATCCGGTCAGCGTCTGGTCGGCGGCCAGCCTCGTCGATACGGCATCCGCGTGGCGCTGGACCGCGTTCATCGCGGCGGCCGTCACGCTCGGCAGCCTTCCGGTGTTGCGGTGGGGGTGGACGCCGGTGCTGTTGGCCGGTGCGTTGATCACTCTCGTGCCGCTGGGCCTGACCGGTCATTCGTCGACCGGCGGCGCGCACGATCTGGCTACCAACAGCCTGCTCATCCACCTGATCGCGGGCGCACTGTGGGCTGGTGGCCTGTTGGCACTGCTGGCCCACGCGATGCGTTCGGGGGAGCACGCGGACCTTGCGGCCCGGCGGTTTTCGGCGCTGGCGCTGTGGTGCTTCGTGGCCATGGCCGCCAGCGGTGTGGTCAACGCGCTTGTGCGGATCCAGCTGCCGGACCTGTTTCGCACCGAATACGGCTGGTTGGTGATCGGCAAGTTCGTCGCGCTGTGTGTGCTCGGCCTGATCGGATGGCGCCAGCGTCGCAGCGGCGTCGCGGCGCTGACGACCGATCCGGAAGCCCGCGGGCCACTGATCCGGCTCGCGCTCGTCGAGGCGGCCGTCTTCGGGGCGACGTTCGGCATCGCGGTCGGGCTAGGCCGCACACCCCCACCGCCGCTGCTGATGGAGCCGAGTCCCGTCGAGGTCGCGATCGGCTACGGCTTCGCCGGGCCGCCGACGCTCGCGCGGGTGTTGTTCGACTGGCGGTTCGACCTCATCTTCGGCACAGCGGCGATCGTCCTTGCGGTTCTGTATGTGCTCGGGGTGCGCCGGTTGCGGCGTCGCGGCGACGGCTGGCCGATGGGTCGGACGATGGCGTGGCTGTGCGGCTGCGCGGCGCTGCTGTTCACCACGTCGTCGGGATTGGGCCGCTATATGCCTGCGATGTTTTCGATGCACATGGTGGCGCACATGCTGCTGTCCATGTTGGTGCCGATCCTGCTGGTGCTGGGCGCACCCATGACGCTTGCCCTTCGCGCATTGCCGACCGCGGGACGGGGCGAGCCGCCCGGGCCGCGGGAATGGCTGCTGGCGGCATTGCATTCCCGGGTGTCGCGGTTCCTCACCAACCCGATCGTGGCCACCGTGGTGTTCGTCGCCGGCTTCTACGGCCTGTACTTCGGCGGCGTATTCGACGCGGCGGTGAGCAATCACGCCGCGCACATGCTGATGAACATTCACTTCCTGCTCAGTGGATACCTCTTCTACTGGGTGGTGATCGGCGTCGACCCGACTCCCCGGCAGATTCCGCAACTCGGCAAGGTCGCGATGGTGTTTGCATCGCTGCCGCTGCACGCGTTCTTCGGTGTCGTGCTGATGGGTATGCAGACCGTTCTGGGCGAATCGTTCTACCGGTCGCTGCAGCTGAGCTGGCACACCGACCTACTCGGTGATCAGCGGCTGGGCGGTGGAATCGCTTGGGCAGCAGGCGAAGTCCCACTTGTGCTGGTGATGATCGCCTTGCTGATCCAGTGGCGGCGCAGCGATCAGCGTACCGCCAAACGACTCGACCGTGCCGCCGACCGCGACGACGACGCGGAGTTGGCCGCCTACAACGCCATGCTCGCCGAGCTGGCCAAGCGGGATAGCCGATAGCGCGACGACGCCGTCCGCGGTCGAGTGTTGGGTTATTGCACGCTGGGGGCGAGAAACCGTGACATAAGCCAACACTCGGCGTCGGGCTAAACCGCGCCCGCTGCAATGGCGGCCGGCCAGCTGCCGTACGCGCTGATGTCGGCGCCGGTGGCGGCCGACGCTTCGCAACCGAAAGCGGTTCGCCATGTGCCGTCGTCGAATTCGACCTTGCCGAGGTGTATCGGCGCCGGCAAGCCGGCGAGGAACAGTCCCAGCTTCGCCGCGGCCAGGAAACGGCTCCATGTCGACGGTCACGATGCGCGCGCCCGCCTCGACCAGGACATCGACCGCCGCGTCGAACGCCGCGTGCCAGTCGCGGTCGAGCTCCGGTAGCTCGCTGGGCACTGCGACGACGGGATTGGGCGGCGCCGCGAGCCGGACGTCGGCTGGCCACGCACGGCCGCCCGTCGCTCCGGCCGCCATCACTGCCATGGCGCGGTTCGCGGGTTCCAGTAGAGGAGCGAAAATCGTTACGCAGTCATAGGATTCGGAGGCAGGAATCACTCCGTCGGTGGAGATCACGCCGACAGTGGGCTTTATGCCGACGATACCCTGCAGTCCGGCCGGGATGCGCCCAGACCCTGCGGTGTCGGTACCGATCGCGATATCGGCTTCGCCCTTGGCCACCGCGACCGCCGGTCCTGAACTCGACCCGCCGCTGATGTATTTCGCGCCTGCGGATGTCGGGAACCGCGACCGCCTTCAGCTCTGTCGCTACCTCATCGTCGGGCCTGCGAGTGATCCACACCGTCATGGCGGTCAACCTAGGCGGCGACGATCCACAGCGCTCAATTCATCCACAGGGGCCGCGGGTGCAGAGGGCGGCCGCGGCCGCGCTGTCACCTCTGTCGCGGTCAATGGCGGTGTCACCGACGTGCCGGACATGCGCCGAGCGCGTCGAAGCAGATGAATGGAAGGAAGATCATGTTCGAGACACCTATC
>Ga0207693_10005683_pt1 | contig 10368 bp, 9 predicted proteins | sample LARL81metaG_FD_184347 | JGI IMG/M metagenome (GOLD analysis project Ga0207693, IMG submission 184347) | Corn, switchgrass and miscanthus rhizosphere microbial communities from Kellogg Biological Station, Michigan, USA - LAR L8-1 metaG... | ecosystem: Host-associated > Plants > Roots >... | reverse complement strand
GGGCACGCCGATCCTGACGCTCGTCATGAAGATGGAGCAGACGCGGGGCGCGCCGTTCGCCGGCGTTCTCAAGAAGATCAAGTGCAAGGTCGGCGAGATTGTTCAGGAAGGCGTCGAGCTCGCCGAAGTCAAACCGGCGTGAGGTGCACATGAGCGACACGGTACGCATCATCGAGATGGGCGCGCGCGACGGGCTGCAGAACGAGAAGACGCCGGTCAGCGTCGCGAACCGTATCGCATTCATCGAAAGGCTGCTAGGCGCGGGCCTGCACACGATCGAGGTCGGCGCCTTCGTCTCGCCGAAGGCGATCCCGCAAATGGTCGGGTCCGACGAGGTGCTGCGCGGTGTCAAGCATTTGGCGGGCGAATTCCATGTGCTGGTGCCGAACGAGAAGGGCTATGAGATCGCGCGGGCCTGCGGCGCCAGGGTGATTTCGGTGTTCACGGCGGCCTCCGAAGGCTTTTGCCGCGCCAACATCAATTGTTCCATCGCGGAATCGATCGAGCGCTTCAAGCCGGTGATGGACCGCGCCAAGGCCGATGGCGCCCGCGTGCGCGGCTATATCTCCACCGTGCTTGGCTGCCCCTTTGACGGCGAGGTCAAGCCGCAAGCGGTCGCCGATGTCGCGAAAACGCTGTGGGAGCTCGGCTGCTACGAAATCTCGCTCGGCGACACCATCGGCGTCGGCACACCGCTGAAGGCCAAGGCGATGCTGCGCGCGGTCGGGGCGCATATCCCGATGGCCAATCTGGCGATGCATTTCCATGACACCTACGGCCAGGCGCTGGCGAACCTTTACGCCGGCATGGAAGAGGGCGTGCATGTGATCGATTCCGCCGCCGGCGGGCTCGGCGGCTGCCCGTACGCGCCTGGCGCAACCGGCAATGTCGCGACCGAAGACGTGGTCTATATGCTGGAAGGCATGGGGATCAACACCGGCGTCAACATGCAAAAGCTGCTGGCAGCGACCAACGAGATCACGGCTCTAATCGGCCGCACGCCCGCGAGCCGGGTTGCGAACGCGTTGAATGCGAAGAGGCGGGTATGACCCGGCCATTTCGCGAGAGTTACCGAGAGTTGTTTGGCTTCAAGATGCGTCAAAACGTGGCGGCCGACCGGCCGGCGCTCGCAAACGCAAAGGCGCTTTCGATCGTTCACGGCATAGGACACCCCGTTCCAGTTTCATGAATAGTGGCTGACCTCTATAACTTTTAAATTCGCGAGAATACCGAAGCAGTCGGCCAACCAGAGGCCCTTTTTCGGCGCGTCGGATCGCTTTCAGCCTTGTGGGTGAAGGATGTCGTATCGAATTACGGTGAACGGTGAGCTGCATCTGGTAGACGCCTCGCCCGATACCCCGCTGCTGTATGTGCTGCGGAACGATCTCGGATTAAATGGCCCCAAGTTCGGCTGCGGTCTCGGGCAGTGCGGCGCCTGTGCCGCGTTAGTGGGCGGCAAACTGACAAGGACGTGCTCGATTGCGCTCCGGGACGTCGACAACGTCACCACCCTTGAGGGATTGGGGACCGTCCAGAAGCCTCACCCTTTGCAGAGATCGTTCATCGACGCGCAGGCCGCTCAATGCGGGTACTGCTCGAACGGCATGATCATGGCTGCAAAGGCCTTGTTGGATCGCAATCCAAATCCCAGCGAAGAGGAAATCAGGAACGCGCTTGCGGACCAGCTTTGTCGGTGCGGGGTGCACAATCGGGTGGTGCACGCGGTTCGCCGCGCTGCGGCGGAGCTCGCGAGATGACGGCAAAAGGCCTATCGCGCAGACGCTTCACGCAGACGCTTGGTATCGTCGTGGCTTCGTTTGCGCTGGCGTCCCGTTCGGCGTTTAGCCAGACGCCTGGAGCGCTACCATTTAGCCTGCGCAACAATCGAAAGCTTGAGGGATGGATTCGACTGGAGCCGGACGAAACGGTGACGATTTTCACCGGGAAGGCCGAGCTTGGTCAAGGGATCCTCACGGCCTTAGCCCAGATTGCGGCGGACGAACTCGACGTGGGGTTGGAGAAGATCCGCATGGTCTCGGCCGACACGTCACGTGGCCCCGATGAGCAGTACACCTTCGGCAGCCAATCGATCGAGCAAAGTGGAAGCGCGATCCGGGCGGCGAGCGCCGAGGCGCGCGGCATTCTGCTCGCCGCCAGCGCGCGGCGGTTCGGTGTCCGCACGGAAGATCTGCAGGTCGCGAACGGCACAGTCACTTCGCCAGACGGGAGACGTGCAACCTACTGGGAAATCGCAAAAAAAGATCCCAACCTGTTAAGGGGGGACGTCGCAGCCACCGCCGCGCCGAAGAAGCCGAGCGATTATTCCCTTGTCGGCAAGTCGGTCAATCGGATCGACCTGCCCGGAAAGCTGACCGGTGCGCCGTCCTACGTACAGGATATGAGGCTGCCCGGGATGCTCTTTGCGAGAGTCCTTCGTCCACCGCGCTACGGGGCGAAACTGGTCTCGCTCGACGAAACCGCAGTTCGATCGCTTCCTGGCGTGGTAGCGGTGGTTCGTGACGGCAATTTTCTTGCGGTCGCCGCAAAGCGCGAGGAGCAGGCGATCGCGGCGCGGGATGCGCTGGCGTCGGCAGCGCATTGGAGCGACGATGCCGTGCCGCTTCTCGATATGGCCGATTTGCGCGGAGGGCTGAAGAAGCTTCGCGCGGAGACCATCGTCGTCGGCGCCACCGGTCAGTCCGAGCCGGTGGCGGACCAAGCCAAAAGAGTCAGCGCGGAATATACAAGATCGTACCTGTCCCACGCGTCGATCGGCCCCTCTTGCGCAGTCGCATGGCTGAAAGACGGTCACATAACCGTATGGTCCCACACTCAAGGCGCTTTTCCTCTGAGGGGGGATCTGGCCAAAGCGCTGGGAATGCAGAACAATCAGGTCGATGTCGTTCACATGCCGGGAGCGGGATGCTACGGCCACAACGGTGCGGACGATGCGGCCCTAGACGCGGCTCTCGTAGCTGATGCCGTCCCAGGGACGCCGGTCAAGCTTCAATGGATGCGGGACGACGAGTTCGCTTGGGCCCCCTTCGGTCCAGGGATGGCGATGGGGGTCGAGGCGGGGCTCGCATCCGACGGAAGAATCGTCGATTGGTCGTACGATGTTTGGAGCAACAGTCATGCGATGCGGCCGGGTCAAGCCGGAGGCGTGAACCTGCTGGCTGCCTGGGACTTGAACACGCCCTTCGCCAAGTCTCCCCCTCCGCACATTCCTCAGCCGTTCGGAGACGGCGATCGTAATGCGGTGCCGTCCTACGAACTGCCGAGGAAGGAGATCCGAAACCATCTTCTCCTGGACACGCCTGTACGAAACGGATCTTTCAGAACACTGGGAGCTCACGGAAATATCTTCGCGATCGAATGTTTTATGGACGAACTCGCCGACGTCGCGGGCATCGACGCATTGGCGTTCCGGCTGTTGCATCTCAGGGATCCCCGAGCCCGGGCCGTGCTTCAGGCTGCTGCGGACAAAGCGGGCTGGACTCCAGGGAAGAGGGGTGACGGCCGAAATGGGCGCGGCCTGGCCTTTTGCCGATACAAGAGCATCGGGATGTACGCGGCCGCGGTGGTGGACGTGGAGGTCGACCGCAAGACAGGCGTCATCAAGGTCCCCCGGGTTGTTATGGCGGCCGATATCGGACTCGTCGTCAATCCAGACGGGGCGAAGAACCAACTCGAAGGAGGCATCGTCCAGGCGGTCAGTCTCACCCTGAAGGAGCAGGTCACCTTCGACCGAAGGGAAATCACGAGCCGGGACTGGTCTGGGTATCCCATACTTACATTTCCTGAGGTTCCCCGCGTCGAGGTTATTTTGATGGATCGGAGCGAACCGTCGCTGGGCGCGGGTGAAGGTTCGCTTCCGCCGACTTCGGCCGCTCTGGCCAACGCCTTCGCCCATGCGACCGGCCGCCGTCTCCGAGAACTTCCCATGACGCCCGAACGCGTGAAGGCATCGCTTTCCTAGCGATCCCCGCGGTTTGAAGAGGCTGCTCGACCAGCCGGAAGGCTTGAAAGCCTCGCGCGCCGCGCGAGGCCACCTATCGATGAGACCTGCTGGCACAATTGTCCTGCCAATAGGACACGCCGTCCCATGAGCAGCTCAGACTGATTGAAAATTATACTTTACGATCGTAAAGTACGATGGCATAGTGCCCTCAGTCGAGCGGGCAGGACTTGGTCGCTCCCACTCGACCATCGCTAAACGTCGACCACGAGCGTCGCGAATAGCCGGAGCGAAACGATGATCGAGGAACGGGACATCAGCGTCGCCATGCGGGACGGCACTCGGCTTGCGGTCGACGTCTACCGCCCGGACGCGCCCGGCAAGTACCCTGTGCTGTATGCGTCAGCGCTGCACAACAAGGACATCCAGGGGCCCGACATCGCGGATATATTGCCGCCGCAGCCGGCTCACGCGCCTCTCTGGTTCGGTCCGATAGAGGCGGGCGACACACGGCGCTTCATCGCCAATGGCTATGTCCATGTGATCGCGCAGCCGAGGGGCTCTGCCAAGTCGGAAGGTCATTACGGCCACGAGGACACGGACCACTACGATCTGATCGAATGGATCACGCAGCAGCCGTGGTCAAACGGCAAGGTCGGGATGGTGGGCATCTCCGGTTATGCCGGCGAACAATGGCGCGCTGCCGCGCAGGGGCATCCCGCACTGAAAGCAATCTTTCCATACGACGCCTGCAGTGCGTATGGCGGCATGTTCGGATTCCGCGACTTCAATCCCGGCGGGGTCCTGCACACCTTTCCCTATCTGCTCGACGTCTTCAGCACGGTCCATGAGTCGCGTGACCTGCCCTCGGAACTTCCTGCCGCGGAGGAGGACCTCTGGCGCCGGGCAATGCGGAATCCAGACTACAAGCAGTACATCAACCTCTACAACATTCTCACTCAAAAGGGGCAGCGGACGTTCGTCATGTATCTCATGATGACGCATCCCTGGGAGTTCGATGGCACCGTCGAGCGCGCGGAAGAGATCTTCAAGAAAATCAAAATACCGTTCTATACCGGCTCAGGAGCCTACGCCTACACTTACAAGCTACACTGGCTCGGCGCACAGCACTACTTTCAGAATGTCGATGCGCCAAAGAAGCTGCTGTTTACCGGGCCGGCTCACCTGGAGCGGCCGTTTCATCAATACCACGACGAGATCATCCGCTGGTATGACCATTGGCTGAAGGGGCAGGACACCGGCATCATGAACGAGCCGCCGGTGCGTTACTGGCTTATGGGCGCCAACGAGTGGCGAACCGGAACGAATTGGCCGCTGCCGGAGACCCAATGGACGAAATACTATCTTTCGCACTGGGAGACCCTGTCGACTGAGCCGCTGCGACCCGCCTCCGAGGTCGGCGCTGCGGCGCGCGAGCCCGACGTCTTCACGCAGATGCCGGTTACGCGGACGACGAAAATCGAGCGCCTGCGCTACATGACCGATCCGTTGCCGCATGACGTCACCGTCGCCGGCCCCATCACGCTGACGCTCTACGCGGCGATCGATCAGGACGACACCAATTGGATCATCGTGCTGAAGGACGTGGGGCCCGACGTTTCGGTTCGTACCGCGCGTGAGGGCGAACGGGATGTCCCGTCGTCATTGCCCGAGCGTGAGCTGACGCGAGGCTGGCTGAAAGCGTCGTATCGGGCGCTTGATGAAAAGCGTTCAAAGCCCTGGGAGCCGTTCCACAAGCTCACGCGGGACGCAATCGCTCCCGTGACCCCGGGAGAAGTGGTCGAGTATCGGATACAGATCCTCGCCACGGCAAATCAATTCAAGGCGGGGCACCGGATCTGCCTCGACATCACATCCATGGATGTTCCGACCGGCACCGGAGCAATGACCAACGTCGAGTACATTCCGTATCACGTTTGCAGCAGCAAGACCGTGACCCACAAGATTTATCGGGACGCGGAGCGGCCGTCGCATCTGCTACTGCCGATCATATCTGAACCCACCGATCAACGTCCGGCCTGATGTCGGCATGGAGGAGGAAGCGTTGCGATGACTATTCGATTTGAACGAGACGGCGCCATCGGAAATATCATCCTGGCCAATCCGCCTTTTAATCGGCTCGACTTGCGCTTTGCGGAGGCTTTGCGCAGCGCGGTGCACCGGGCCAGCGAAAGCGACATACGTGTGTTGGTCGTTCGAGCTGAAGGGCCGCACTTCAGCTTCGGCGGCGAAGTGCGTGAATGGCCAGGAAAGGACGTCAACTGGTTCCGAACATTTGTCGCGGACGTGAATGTCTCCTATCGCGCCATCGAAATGCTGAAGATTCCGACAGTGGCGGTGGTGCAGGGGATCGCGTTCGGCGGCGGTTTCGAGCTTGCGCTGGCTTGCGATTTTCTGGTTGCGGCTGAAAACGCGACCCTTCGCTGCGTCGAAGTCACGACAGCGATGCTGCCGATCGCCGGGGCCCTGCAGCGGATCGCCGAGCGCGCCGGTCGGGCGCGTGCATCGCGGTTTGCGATGCTTGGTGAGCCGATTTCCGGACGTGAAGCCGGTGCGCTGGGAATTGCGACGCACGTGGTGCCCGAGAACGAGCTTTCAGCGACTGCAGCGACATTGGCCAAACAGCTGGCGACGGGGCCGACCAGGTCGTACGCCGCGACGCGCACTTTACTCAAGGCGTGGTCGAGCGGAGGTGTGGCCGCCGCGGATCTCGTGATGCTCGACGTCGCGATGGAGCTCTACAACGGCGCCGACGCCCAGCGCGGCTTTGCCAACACGGCGGACGCCTTCAACAAGGACATCGAACCGCCGACGCTCGTCTTCGAAGGAAAATGAGCAATAGGGTAGGACTGGCAAGCAGCGGCAGTTGTCCAGGATTTAGTAATCGACGGGAGGGATTCGTGCAGCGCGAGAGCTATGTGCATGGCAACAGTGGCCAGCCTTTGATCGGAAAGACCATCGGTGCCCTGTTGGACGAAGTGAGCGCCACTGAAGGGTCACGCGAAGCACTGGTCGTTGCGCACCAGAAGGTTCGCTGGACCTACGCCGAGCTCAAATCGCGTACTGACGCATTTGCGTCGGGACTTCTGGCTCTTGGCCTGGAGCCCGGGGATCGGGTCGGGATCTGGTCCCCGAACTGCGCGGAATGGACGATCGCGCAGTTTGCGACGGCGAAAGCCGGTCTGATTCTTGTCAACATCAATCCTGCCTATCGCTTGAGTGAGTTGGAGCACGTCTTGCGAGTGGTGGGATGCCGCGCGTTGATAACTGCCGCTCGCTTCAAGTCCAGCGACTATATCTCAATGATCCGCGCGCTCGTCCCGGAACTGGGAAGCGGAAGCGCTGAGCTGCATAGTGCGCGCCTGCCGGAACTGCGTCACGTCATCACAATTGCAGAGCAACACGATGGCTGCCTTGCGTTTGATTGGATTCTGGAGAGGGGCAAGCAAGCTGGTAACGGGCGACTGGAATCCGTGTCGGCTACGATCCAGATGGACGACGCCGTGAATATCCAGTTCACCAGTGGCACCACCGGATTGCCGAAGGGAGCAACACTGTCGCATCACAATCTGATCAATAATGCCTTCTTCGTGGGCGAAGCGACCGGGATCGAGCCCGGTTCTCGCGTGTGCATCCCGGTGCCGCTGTACCATTGTTTTGGCATGGTAATGGGCAACCTCGGTTGCATCACCCATTCGGCAACGATGGTCTATCCATCCGAGTCCTTTGATCCGCTGAGAACCCTGGAGGCCGTCGAGGCAGAGCGTTGCGACGTGCTCTACGGGGTACCCACGATGTTCATCGCCCAACTGAACCACCCCGAATTCTCACGCTTCGACCTGAGCTCGCTGCGGCGAGGGATCATGGCGGGGGCGCCGTGCCCGATTGAGGTCATGAAGGAAGTGGCTTCGACGATGCACATGAGCGAGATAACCATCGCCTACGGGATGACTGAAACCAGTCCCGTGAGCTTCCAGAGCAGTCGAGACGATCCGCTCGAGCTACGCGTCTCGACGGTCGGAAGGATACAACCGCACCTCGAAGTCAAGATTGTCGACCGCCACGGTCGAGTCGTGCCGCGGGGAGAGGCCGGTGAGCTGTGCACGAGGGGATACTCCGTCATGCTTGGCTATTGGAATGATGAGGAACGGACAAAGGAGGCCGTCGATTCTGCCGGTTGGATGCATACGGGCGACCTGGCGACCATCGACGACGACGGATATTGCCGCATCGTCGGAAGGATCAAGGACATGGTTATTCGCGGCGGCGAGAATATCTATCCTCGTGAAGTTGAAGAGTATCTGTATCGACATCCCGACATTCAGGATGTTCAGGTTTTTGGCGTGCCGGACACGAAGTATGGCGAAGAACTCTGTGCTTGGATCATTTCGAAATCCGGTACCACCCTCGACGAGGAGAGTGTCCGCAAGTTCTGTCAGGATCGGATCTCGCACTACAAGATCCCGCGCTACATCCGGTTCGTAGAAAGCTTCCCCTCCACCGTAACCGGCAAGGTCCAGAAGTTTGCGATGCGTGAGGCGATGATCGAGGAGTTCGCCCCCACGACGAAAGTAAGCGCATGAGCCTGGACGAAAACGGCATGGAGTCCTTCCAATACACGGCACTGCCGGCGCGCGTCGTCTTCGGATTCGGCACTTTGGAAAAGGTGGCCGGCGAGCTGGGTTCTCTGGGTCGCAACAGGGCTTTCGTTCTTTCCGATCCGCATCATGCAACGGCTGCTGCGGCGCGACTTATGCGTCCTCGGCGACTTCGCTGTCCACCTGTCGACGGATGCCGTCATGCATACGCCGGTAGAGATCACTGAGCGCGTCATGGAGAAGCTCGCCGCTTGCAATGCCGATTGCATCGTCGCTCTCGGTGGCGGCTCGACGATAGGCCTCGCCAAGGCGCTGGCGCTGAGGACAGACCTCCCGCAAATCGTGCTTCCGACCACCTATGCCGGCTCGGAGGCAACGCCGGTACTTGGAGAGACGCGGGAGGGACAAAAGTCGACGATCCGCTCGATGAAAGTCCTCCCCGAAGTGATCGTCTACGATGTGGAGCTCACATATGGCCTCCCGCCGGCGATATCGCTGGTTTCCGGGATCAACGCGATCGCCCATGCAGTGGAGGCGCTCTACGCAAAGGATGCCAATCCCGTCACGTCGAGCCTTGCGGAGCAGGGCATCGCAGCCCTCGGACGTGCGCTGCCTCGGATTGTTTCAGACCCGACCAACCGAAGCGCTCGGTTTGGAGCCTGGGTCTGTGGAGCATGCCTCGGAGCGGTAGGGATGTCGCTCCATCAGCAAGAATCGACACGAAAGCAAGTCGAAGAACTCCGTCGTCAACGTCGATAGCCCTAAGCAATTCGGTAGCCTCTGGTCGACTTTTCAAAAGCCATTTAACACTTCGCTTGGCGCTCGGTTGGGAACCATGTTAATCGAAGGCCAAATGGCGAAGAAAACCAGGCCAGCTACTCGACGCCGCAAGCGTCCGCGCAAGAGAGCCGAACAACAACGCTCTATTGAGACGCGCGCCTCGATCCTCAACGCCGCTATCGCGGAATTTGCCGAACGAGGATTCGAAGGCGCGAGCATTCGCGCCATCGCAGATCGGCTCAGCCTGCAACATCCGCTGATCACCTATCACTATCGCAGCAAGGACATTCTTTGGCGGGCGGCAGCGGAGCATGCCTTCGCGCAGATTCGCGCTGAGTGGGATATTGCGGCGCAAGAGGAGTCTGATTTGTCGCCACTGGCGCGGCTACGCCAGGAGTACACAACACTATTTCGCTATACGGTCGCGTTTCCAGAATTTCATCGGTTCATGCGCCAGGAAACCCTGACGAACAATCCGCGGCTGAAATGGGCAGCGGAATCGGTCCTGGCTCCGCTTCTGGGGCGGTTGCTGCCTCAGATCATCAAGGCTCAGAAGCAGGGGCTCCTTCCCGCCGTCGACCCCATTCTTTTCCATTATATGATGGTCAGCCTTACCGCCACGCTCTCGGAATTCGGTCCTGAAATGCAGGTTACGAGCGGACTCTCATCCGCGGATCCGAAGATTGCCGAGGCATATTGGCGTCTCGTCGACGAGATGGTCTTCGGAAAAGAATCGAAACGCGTCGGAAAAGCACACAACCGCTGACGGCCGGTGTTCTGCTCCCGATCTTCAAGCCGGGGCGGCGCCTTGTCTTATGCGCGTTCGGTCGCCGGAATATCGACGGCTGGCTTCTCGCTTGCGCGAGTCTTGTCTTCGACCGGATAGCGATAGGGACCGAGACTGAGGATTACGGCGGTTGCCAGAAGCATAGAGATGCCAAATGCCCAAAGGGCAGGTTCGTAGGAATGCAGGCGCTCAAAAGCCAGGCCCATCAAGTATGGTCCGAACGC
>Ga0207693_10005682_pt1 | contig 10369 bp, 9 predicted proteins | sample LARL81metaG_FD_184347 | JGI IMG/M metagenome (GOLD analysis project Ga0207693, IMG submission 184347) | Corn, switchgrass and miscanthus rhizosphere microbial communities from Kellogg Biological Station, Michigan, USA - LAR L8-1 metaG... | ecosystem: Host-associated > Plants > Roots >... | reverse complement strand
CGTCTTGCGGCGGATCCTGAATCGGGAACTCTGAACGAGGTGCTAGTCCGATCCTCTAGCCCCTAGCCCCTCGCCTCAGCTCACCTTCCGCGTCTTCCGTTTGAGGAAGTCCATGAGGATGAACTGGCCGAGCGTCATCGTCGTTGTGAAATAGGCCTTGCCGCGGCTGATTTCCGAGACGCGCTTCACGAACTCGACGAGCGAGCGGTCGCGGGCGAGCATGAAGGTGTTGATCATGATCCCACTGCGCCGACAGTTCGCGACCTCGCGCAACGTCTGCGCGATAACGGTTGCGTCGAGTCCAAAAGAATTCTTGTAGATCTGCCCGTTCGGCATCGTCAACGCGCTTGGCTTGCCGTCGGTGATCATGATGATCTGTCGCATGTCCTTCTTTTGCGCGAGCAGCAGGCGGCGGGCGAGCTTCATGCCTTCGGCAGTGTTCGTGTGATACGGGCCTACTTGCGCGGTTGCCAGCGCGGCAAGTGGGATCTCCTCCGCCGAATCGTGGAAGAGAATGACCTTGAGCGAATCGCCAGGGAATTGCGTGCGAATGAGATGCGTGAGGGCGAGCGCGACTTTCTTCGCTGGAGTGAAGCGATCCTCGCCGTAAAGGATCATCGAGTGCGAGCAGTCGAGCATCAGCACCGTCGCACAGGAGGAGCGGTACTCCGCCTGGCGGACCATCAGGTCCTGATAATCGAGGTCCATCGGAACCTCTACCTTGCCCGTTCGCGCGAGCGATGCCTTGAGCGTTTCGTTGACGTCGAGGTTCAGCACGTCTCCGAACTCGTAATGCTTGCTGTAGCCGTCGGCCTCGATGCCTGTGGCGAGATACTGCGTGTCGTGACTGCCGAAGCTCGACTTGCCTAACGACCCAAGGAGGCCGCGAAGCGTCTTGTAGCCGAGGAAGTCGATTCCCTTGTCGGTGAGATTGAACTGGACGTCGCGGGCAGCCGCTTTCGCGAGACTGCCCGGACCCTCGAGGGGTTGGTGCCCCGCGGGCATCTGCGGCGGCGCGTCCATCGACAGGTATCCCTCGTTGATGAGCCGCTGAACTAGCTCGTCGAGCAGCTTGGCGAGCTTTGCCTGTCCTTCCTCATCGCCTTCGCCGCGGAGCGCCTCGAGCATCTCGGGTGTGAACTGCCCGCTCTCGATCAACGCGTTGAGGATCGCCTGCTTGAGCGATTCGAGCGATCGGTCGCCGTCTTCGCCGAAATCCCAGCCGTAGTACGGCTGCTGATTCTTGCCGCCGGCGAATCCTGATTGGAGCAGGAAGTCGGCGAGTTTGTCGAGCAGCGACTGGAGATCGACCGCGTCGGCCATCTCCGGGCTGAACTTCGTGTACGTGTGAAATCGCATCACGAACCTCCTCTTCAAAGCATACGCCGTTGATCGCCGGAAGTCACGGTGCGCAACTGTCACATAGATTGCCTCTGCCAATGCCCAGCAGCTTCAACCCCTTCAGAGCGCTTCGTCACCGCAATTTCCTGCTCTTCTGGTCAGGGCAAACGCTCTCGCTCATCGGCACTTGGATGCAGGCGATGGCCGAGGGCTGGCTGGCGTTTGCCCTCACACGAAACGCGTTTCTCGTCGGGCTGCTTGCGGCTGCGCAGTCGTTGCCAATTCTGTTGCTGTCGCTCTACGCGGGTGTGCTCGTCGATCGCGCCAACAAGCTGCGATTGGTCACGGTGTGCCAGACTCTCTTCGCGATCCAATCGACGTCGCTTTGGGTTTTGGCGTGGACCAATCACATCACGATCCACTGGCTGATTGCGATGGCGACGTTCAACGGCATCATCAGCTCGATCGAGATCCCGGCGCGTCAGTCGCTCGTGATCGAGCTGGTCGGCCGTGACGAGCTACCTGGAGCAATCGCACTCAACTCGAGTGGATTCAATCTCGCGCGCATCGTCGGGCCAGCCGCGGCGGCAATCGTCATCGCCAAGCTGGGAATCTCCTGGTGCTTCGGTGTCAACGCACTCAGCTACATCGCGGTGCTGATCGGCCTGTTTCTCATCCGGCTCCCGGCATGGGTACCTGCTCAACATCGTGCATCGCCCCTCGAGGGCATCATTGAGGGCGTACGTTTCATGCGCGGGACGCCGTCGGTGGCGGCCATCATTGGGATCGTCACCGTGTATGCCGTCTTCGGGGTGCCGTACCTCACGTTGATGCCTGTCGTCGCCGGTGACCGGCTCGGACTTGGCGCCAGTGGCTATGGTTTGCTGCTGGCGTCCGTCGGGATTGGCGGGCTGGCTGGCGCGCTGACGCTCGCGGCTGTCGGCGATCGTCTGCAGCGCCGTCTCGTATTGTCGCGTGCGTCGCACGCCTTTGCGATCCTGCTCATCGTCTTCGCCTTCGTCCGGCGCCCCGTGCTCGCGTATCCGTTGCTGCTCCTGATTGGCTTCGCGATGATCGTCAACAGCGCGCAGGCGAATTCGATGCTGCAGCACATGGTGCCTGACGAGCTGCGCGGCCGCATCATGGCCGCGTACTCCTTCATTGTCGTCGGGCTGTCGCAGGTGGCGGGGTCATTCGTCGCGGGAGCGGTAGCACGGGCGTTCGGCGTAGCCTGGGCGATCGGTGGAGGGGGAGCGCTGATGCTCATTTACGCGATGTGGGCGTTTCGCAGCTCCAATGCGTCCCTCGCATTTTCTGTGGGCACGTTGACGTCTGTCGACGTGGAGTGATCACCGCAGCATCTTTCGCGCGAGCTCGACGATCAGATCGGCGGCACCATCCAATCCAAGCCAGCCGGTGTCGATGCAGAAGTGATAATTCGTGACGTCGCGCCATTCGCGATTGAAGTGGCGACGAACGTAGAGCTCGCGGTTTTTATTCATCTCCGACACCACTCGTTCGGCGTCCTTGGGCAGGACACCGAGTCTGGTGACGGCGCCTTCGATCAACTTCGGGCGCGCGGCGTAGCAGAACACGTGGAGTGAATCGCGGCGATGAGCGAGCAGGCACTGTGCGCCGCGCCCGACGAAGACGGCCGGCCCCTGCTGCACCGCTTCTTCGATGACGCGCCGCGTGATCTCGACGACGCGCTCCTCGGTCATCATCACCGGCGCTTCAGGAATGGCCGGCATCGATTCCGGCGTGCCGAGTGAGAGCGTCGTCGCGAGACGCTCGACGATCGATGGAATGCGCTCGTCGCGGGCCGTTACTTCCGCTCTAGTTAATCCGGTGCGCTCGGCGACGGCGTCGATGACGGCGTTGTCGAACAGGGACCAGCCCAGCACCTGGGCGACGCGTGCGGCGATCTCAGATCCGCCAGCGCCGTACATGCGAGAAATCGTGATGAAGGGCACGGATGCTCGAGATGCTAATTGCTAGGTGCTCTGGAACTAGCCACTCGCATCTATTGCCTTGAATCGGACCTCCTCGACCACCGTGAACCCTGCCGCGCTCCACGCAGCGCTCGCGCTGCCGCCCGGCACGTTGTGCAGGCGCATCTCGGTAAGGGCACGATCGCCGCACCACGACTCGGCGTGCCGCAGCAATGCGGTGAGGACGCCAACACGTCGCATTCGTGGCCGCACATAGACCGAGGAGATGTAGCAATAGCGATCGGGGTGAAGTAGCGGCGAGTTGAGCGTTTCGACGCAGCGGATGATGCCGACGACCTCGCCATCCGACTCGGCGAGAAACATGACCTCCTGGGCGGAGCGGAGCTGCGCGGCGAACATGTCGTACGCGCGCTCCCGGGCGTCTGCGCGCAATCGCCCGTAGACTGGATGACTCTCATTCTCACGCAGGAGCGCGAGCCGGAGATCGACGATGACCGGCAGATCGGAAAGGGTCGCGCGACGGACCGCGATTGCCGAATGCCGTGCGACCTGTCGATCGACGGCCTTCCGTGTCACCGTTCGGGTCATGTCATTCCGCCCCCGAAGAGATCCTGGCCAGGACGGCGGCGCGGCTCGGGAAGCGCTCGACCGTACGCGCCGCCATCGCTGCGCGAGATTTTTTTCCGCGCGACGAGCGCTTCGAGCACCAACTCGCAAGCGGCGACGGAGACGGGCGCATCGTCTTCCGCGGCGAGACCAACGCGCCTAACGACGGTGAGCAAATCGGGTACGATGTCGAAGCCTTTGAGCACCGCTTCCGATCGCGCGTCATCGGTCACCTGGAGGGCGCCCCCCTCGTCGAACCACATCACGATTTCGTCGACGTTCACGCCGCCGGCGCGATCCTGGAAAGTGGCGTCCGCGGCGCGACGAATCAGCTCACGCGCGATCGCGTTGCCCCCAACGAGCTCGCCCTCGTACTCGAGCTCGATCTTGCCCGTGATTGCCGGCAGCGCGGCGTAGATATCGGCGATACGCGGCACGACCTCTCTCTCCCCGGTGGTGATGGCGCGCCGTTCCGCATTGGACACGACGTTTTCCATCACCGTGATCGGCATGCGCTGCGACACGCCGGATCGTTTGTCGATGCGCCGGTCCGTGCGTGCCTCGAAGGCGATGCGCTCGATCATCTCGGCCACGAAGTCAGGGATGCGGACGGTGCGGTTGTCTCGCTCCGTCCACGCTTCCTGCTTTGTGATCGACATGCCGAGGTCGACGGTCTCCGGATAGTGCGTCAAGATCTCGCTGCCGATGCGATCCTTGAGGGGCGTGATGATCTTGCCGCGCGCGGTGTAGTCCTCCGGGTTTGCCGTGAAGCAGAGCTGCACGTCGAGCGGGAGGCGCACCGGATAGCCCTTGATCTGGACGTCGCCTTCCTGCATCACGTTGAACAATCCAACCTGCACTTTGCCGGCGAGGTCGGGCAGCTCATTGAGCGCGAAGATGCCGCGGTTCGCTCTCGGCAGCATGCCGTAGTGGATCGTGAGCTCGTCCGAGAGCAGATGTCCGCCGCGCGCCGCCTTGATCGGATCGAGGTCGCCGATGAGGTCCGCGATCGTGACGTCGGGTGTCGCGAGCTTCTCGACGTAGCGATTGTCTTGGCCGACCCAGGCGATCGGTGTGTCGTCGCCGGCCTGGCTCAACACGTTGCGCGCGAATTTGGAGATTGGCGCGAACGGATTGTCGTTGACTTCGCTGCCGGCGATGATCGGGATCTCGTCGTCGAGCAACGTCGTCAGCGCACGGAGGATGCGCGACTTTGCCTGACCGCGGAGACCGAGGAGAATGAAGTTGTGCCGCGACAGAATCGCATTCACGATCTGGGGCATCACCGTTTCCTCGTACCCGATAACCCCCGCGAAGAGAGGTCCGCCATTACACAGGCGGGCGAGGAGATTCTGGCGCATTTCGTCCTTAACTGACCGCAACGCGCGCTCGGGCACACCGAAGGGAGAGCGTTTCAGGGCGCCGAGAGTTTCCGGATACGACGACACGGCATTCTCCTAAGTCGGATGAGAAACTGACTCTTCGTCAATGAAGCGCTGCGGAAGGATCGAATGCAAGCCCTCCGCGACTCGTTAGGCAGTCAGTCGGCCAGGCTCACTTCGACGAGATTGTCGTAAAATACCGGACCGTGGCCGAGGTCGGTCTCGCGCTGCGAAGTCGTCTGATTGGCGTTGGCGCCGTCAGCGGCGAACTTTCCCCACCATATCGACGGCGCCCAAACGACGCCTTCGCGAATCGACTCCTCCACACGCGCCACGGCGGTGAAAGCACCGCGATCGTTGCGAATCACGACACGCGCCCCGCTCGGAATCGCTCGCCGCTCGGCGTCACGAGGATGGAGTACGCACTCCGGCTCGCGCGCCGCTCGTCGCAGCGCACCGATGTTCACGAACGTCGTATTCAGAAACTGGTGGGCCGGTGACGAGATGAGGGTGAGTGGATATCGTGCCGCAAGCTCCGGCACGTTCTCCGGAAACTCGTACGGCGCCGTGAATGACGGAAGCGGATCCAATCCCATCTGCGCCATCCGCTCGGAGTACAGCTCGCACTTTCCGCTGGGAGTGAGAAACTTGCCCTCGGCAAAGGGCAGGTAAGGTGTTGGCACATTGAGTCGCGCCCAACCGCGCTCCATGAGCGCATCCAGAGTAACCCCGCGGAGTTTCTCGGCGTTCGTGTCGAGCGCCTGACGAATCAGCGCAAGATCATCATCTGCAAATTGCGCGGGATCGAGCTTCATCCGTGCGGCGAGCATCCGGAAAACCTCGCTGTTCGGCTTGGCCTCACCTACAGGTGAAATGGATGGCTGATTCAGCGTGACGTAATGGTGCCCGTAGGAAAAGTGGATGTCCCAATGCTCGAGCTGCGTGGTTGCGGGCAGAACGATGTCCGCCCAATCGGCCGTGTCGGTTTGAAAGTGCTCGAGGACGACCGTGAAAAGATCCTCACGTGCCAGTCCACGCAGAACGGCATTGCGGTCTGGAGCGACCGCCGCCGGATTGGAGTTGTAGACGACGATTGCGCGAACCGGGGGTCCGCCGACGCCGGCGTCGTGGTTCGTCAACGCCTCGCCGAGCCGGATCATGTTGATCGTACGGACGGGAGGGGAGAGATCGGGACGCTCGAGTGCCTGTTTATTGAATTGGAAATTGGCGCTCGTCGAGAGTTGTACGCCGCCACCGGGACGTCGCCAGTGGCCTGTGATCGCCGGCAGACATGCGATTGTTCGCACCGCCATCCCGCCACCAGCGTGGCGCTGTAGTCCATAATTCACGCGAATGAATGCGGCGCGTGAGCGTCCGTAGCGCTCGGCGAGCTCCACGATCTTCGCCGCGGCAATGCCAGTGATCCGCTCGACGCGATCCGGCGAATACTCGACCACCCGCGCTCGCAACTGCTCCTCGCCCAACGTATGCCGCGCGAGGTAGTCGCGATCCTCGAGCCCCTGTGCAAAGGTCACGTGCATCATCCCGAGAGCGAGCGCCGCATCGGTGCCGGGGCGAATGGCGATCCAGTCATCGCACTGGGCGGCGGTTCGCGTACGCAGGGGATCGATGGCGATGATCGGCGTTCCGCGACTACGGGCCTCGAGGACGAATGGCCAGAGATGCGGATTGGACGTGAGCGTGTTCGTCCCCCACAACAGGACGAGATCGCTCTCTGGAATTCCTTCGGCATCAGCACCGATGTTTGCGCCAAGACTCATCCGCATGCCTACGGTGCCGGCCATCGAGCAAATGGTCCGATCGAGCAGGGAGGCGCCAAGCAGGTGGAAGAAGCGACGGTCAAGCGACGAACCCTGCACGAGCCCCATCGTCCCGGCGTAGGAGTAGGGCAGAATCGCCTGTGGCCCATCCGGTGAACGCGCTATCGCGCCGAGCCGATCGGCGATCTCCGCGATAGCCTCGTCCCAACCGATGCGGGCAAAGCGCCCGGCTCCTTTGGGGCCAACCCGACGCAGCGGATGGAGGAGGCGGTCGGGATGGTACGTGCGCTCGACGTAGCGATTGACCTTGGTGCAGAGAAAGCCGCGGGTGAAAGGATGGTCTGGATCGCCGGCAACGCGAACAGCGCGGCCATTCTCGACCGTGACGAGCATGGCGCACGTGTCCGGACAGTCGTGCGGGCACGCACCGTGGACGACCGTGGAATCGGCGAGGGGAAGCGAGTGAGCGGTCATTGGAGCCTCGGCGCCGGATCGTGCAAAGCTATGGGGCGTTGTCGAGAGGGGCCAGCGTGGCCAATTGGCGAGCTCTCGACCGACGAAGCGGACGCTCTGTCCCTACAAAGCCTTTGCCTGGCCGCTACTTGACGTTGCATGCGCTCCTTGACAGCATAGCAGTGACCGGTAGCTTACACGCCGCCTGTACTGTGATCCGAGCATCGCCGCTGCGAGCGCGGAGAAACGTTTCGAAATCTTGTACCCCTCTCAGGAGATCTGCATGAAGCGCCTGGCTCTCGTCGCCGCCGTGTTCGCGGTCGCGGCTTGTGCAAAGAATGACCAAGCTAAGCAGGATTCCGCGGCCGCCGCTGCCGCACCGGCTCCCGCGGCCGCTCCCGCTCCGGCCCCCGCCCCGGACAGCAATGCGATGAAGATGTCTGACTCCGCGCACAAGGCCGATAGCATCAAGGCTGCGGATTCGGCGAAGGCTGCCTCGAAGACGAAGACGAAGACCGGGACGAAGGGCGCCACCAAGCGCCCGTAAAGACGGTCTGTTGGAGTGAACGTAAGGGCGCGACGACGTCGCGCCCTTTGTCATATTCGCTCGCCTAACGATTGTGTTCCTTCCACCAGCGGAACGCGTCTGGAATCGATTGCTCCGGGCGCAGATGTGGATTCCATCCGAGCTCACGGCGCGCCCGATCGGAGCTGAAAGGGTTGTCGCGCGTCATGAAATCGAGTGACGCCGACGTCACGACGTTCATTCCCCCCGCGGTCACGAGCTTGACGACGCGCTTGGTGAGCTTGAGTCCCGTGTGCGCAATCCAGAGTGGAACGTTCACCGCGTGAACCGCATGGTGAAGACCGATTCCGGCGAGCCGATAGAAGTCCTTCCACGTAACGTCGAAGTCGTTGGCGAGATTGTATGTCGATCCGCCAGCCCGCTCCGTTGTCGCGGCGCGTATCGCGCCGTCGGCAACGTGCGCAGCATGCACGATGGCCATCACGGCGCGCCCGCCGCCGATCACTGGCGCGACGCGCATCCGCAGCAAGCGACCAACGCGCGGCACAAATTGCCGGTCTCGCGGGCCGTAAATGACGTCTGGACGCACCGCGGTTGCCCAGATGCGACCGTCGGCATGGGCGGCCATCACGAGCTCCTCCGACTCGCGCTTCGATCGGGCGTAGAAGGCGCGCTCGGGAAGCGGATCGAGCGGCATGCTCTCGTCAACGCCCGTCGCCGTGCTCGATGCATAACGAGTCTTTGGCCCATACACCGCGACGCTGCTCAGCTGCAGCAGTCGTGAACCGCTTCGGGCGGCGGCGGCGATCGCGTTGCGCGTGCCGTCGACGTTCGGCACGCGGTAGGCGTCGTATGGATGAATGCGATCGGCGGGAGGCGTCACGGCCGCGGCAGTATGGAAGATCACGTCGACGCCTCGCGCCGCCTCGATGAAGGAGGGCAGGTCGAGGATGTCTCCCGTGGTGAGCTCCACTCGCTGCTCGCGCAGCCACGCGTGGCCGTTCCAACCACGCTCCGAACTAACGACTGCCGGTTGGCGGATAAGGGCGCGCACTTCCCAGCCCGTCGTACGCAATTGTTCGACGATGTGCGAGCCGACGAGACCGGTCGCGCCGGTAACGAGCGCGGTCGGCACGCCTCGTTATGCTGGAAAAGGAAGGTGGGCGACGTCGACTCGCGTCTCGCCCCCTTCCCACCGCGCGAACAACGACGTTCCGAGCTCCACTTCGCGCCTCACCATTCCGATCGCGATTCCGCCCAGCCGCGGCGACGCGACGCTGCTCCGAACGTCTCCGACGCTCTTCCCCGCCGCGTCGAAAAGCGCGGCGCCGGCTACTGGCGGCTCCGGACCAGCGGCGCGCAGACTGCGCAAATGCTTGTTCACATGGCCACGAAAGTGAACGCGGGCTACGGTCTCCTGCCCAGTGTAGCAACCCTTTGTGTACGAGACGGCGTGGAGCTCCTCGAGGTTGGCTTCCTGGGGCAACGTCGACTCATCGATGTCGACGCCCCATTCTGGTCGACCCGCCTCGACACGTGCGATCTCCCACGTCTGAAGGCCGCCAGGCGTTGCTTTCGCCGCGAGCGCACGGTCCCAGAGCAGCTCATACATCTCGGCCGGCACGAACAACTCGAATCCCTCGAGCTCCAACTCCGGCACGCGAGCAACGATGACGCGCGCACCGTTGATGGTGACCGCCACATGCGCATATGGAGGGAGCACGCCAAGGGCACTGCTGCTGATGCCCGTCATGTCGCCGACGACGATCCGTGCCGAAACGCCGAATACGCCGAGATCGCGCAGCTTCGAGCTCTCATCGGTGTACGGTGCCAGGCGAGGGTTAACGTATTTACGAACGGTCGTCAGCCAGCCTTCGCTGGCGCGCGGCGGCGTGTCGAGTAGAAACGAGCCTTCGTCGCGAAAAATCCGCAGGTCGGAGATGATTTTTCCTTTCGGTGTCAACGCCGCTGCGTATTGTCCCTGCCCGACCGAAAGCGCGACCACATCGTTCGTCACGAGGCCGGTCAGCATCTCGCCGGCGCTCGCACCGGCAATGCGCATCCGGCCGCGGTGAGAGCGATCGAAAACGACCGCGTAGCGATGCAGGGCCTCGTATTCAGTCGCGACGCCCGAGTATGACAACACCACACTTCGACCACCGATTTCGCCGACCGAAGCTGGATCCGCGTGAGCGGGAATCGGATGACCGGTCATGATCGAAGTGATAACCGGGAAGCGGAGGCACCGGTAGTCGATGGGTGCTAGATGGGGGCGGTGCTAGGGGCTAGAGGCTAGGGGCTCAGTGCTGAGTGCTGTGCTAGGGCGAG
>Ga0207693_10005681_pt1 | contig 10369 bp, 7 predicted proteins | sample LARL81metaG_FD_184347 | JGI IMG/M metagenome (GOLD analysis project Ga0207693, IMG submission 184347) | Corn, switchgrass and miscanthus rhizosphere microbial communities from Kellogg Biological Station, Michigan, USA - LAR L8-1 metaG... | ecosystem: Host-associated > Plants > Roots >... | reverse complement strand
GCGGCCGTTGCTCGACCTGCCGCGTGCGGGTACGCGGTGAAGTGCACGCCATCGATCCTCCGTCCGCCAACGAAATGCGGGTATTGCGCCGGATTGGCGGGCGACCCAACATCCGTCTCGCCTGCATGCTGCGGCCGCGCGGCACGGTCGAGGTGACCCCCTTGCTGCCACCGTTGGCGCTTGCCGCCGACGGACGGCGCCGGGTCGATTTCGTGCAGGGCAGCGAGCGCGAGATCGCGATCCTGTTCGCCGACATCCGCGGCTTTACCGCGCTCGCCGAGGGCCGGCTCCCCTACGATGTCGTGTTTGTCCTCAATCGCTACTTCTCGGCGATGGGACGCGCGATCGAAAGCGCAGGAGGACGTGTAGACAAGTTCATCGGCGACGGAGTCATGGCGCTGTTCGGCATCGAGAGCAGCGCACAGGCGGGCTGCCGAGACGCACTGACTGCCGCACGGCTGATGTCGGAGCGGCTCGGCGAGCTGAACCTCTCGTTGCGGGCAGAGCTCGATTTTCCGCTGCGGATCGGCATCGGCATCCACTGCGGACCGGTGATCGTCGGGGAGATGGGCTATGGCACCGCCGCCGCGATCACCGCGATCGGCGACGCCGTCAACACCGCCAGTCGGCTCGAAAACCTGACCAAGACCTATGATTGCGAATTGGTCGTCTCGGAGGAAACTGTCGCACGGGCTGCCGTCGATCTGTCCGAATTTCCGCGCCACGAAATCGAGATCCGGGGCAAGCGGGAGATGCTTGCCGTCACAATTCTGAACCGCGCCGCCGATCTGCCGCCTCCCGGCGCCGCCCCGATCCGCCCCGGCGACGCGGTTATCGAGCAGACGGCCCGCCCTGTGCCGGCGGGTTCCTGACGGTTAAAGGGATTACCACGCAGGCTCGGAGGACACATCGATAACCAATGGTGCGAGAGGTTGATGGCTATGCCACCGATATCCCGTATTTGCGGGATTTCAAGCCGATGCTGGCGCCGGCTTGGCTCGATCATGCGGCTTTAGTCGCGGAGGTCGAGCCTCCCGCCCGGGGAGATGGGTTCGCGTGGTGCGATCTCGGCTGCGGCCAGGGGGTCACCGCCACGATCCTGGCCGCGACACATCCAGCGGGCGTGTTCCATGGCATCGATGCGATGCCGGTACATATCGACCATGCCCGAAGGCTGGCATCTGCTGCGCCGATCCCGAACCTGCAATTTCATGCCGTCGATTTTGCGGCGGCGATCGATCTCGAATTGCCGCATTTCGACTACATCGTCGCGCATGGCGTCTACACGTGGGTCGATCGGGAGGCACAGGGCGCGCTGCGCCGGTTCATCGACCGTCGCCTCAAGCCGGGTGGCCTCGTTTATCTCAGCTACAACACGATGCCGGGCTGGGCGCGGGACCTGCCGTTCCAGGGCCTCCTCAGAGAGCTTGGCCGAACAATCCCTGGCAACAATTTTGCCCGCTTCACAGCTGCTGCCAAGATAGTCCGCACTCTTGCCGGCGCCCGCGTCGCCCCACTGGCCGAGAGTTTCATCGTGAAGGAGTTGCACGAGCGCCCGGAGGACTACTCACCGGCCTACCTTGTCCACGAGTTCATGCCTGCCGCCTGGCAGCCGCTCTACGTCACCGAGGTCAGACGAGACATGGCTACGATCGGCCTCGAGCCGGTCGGCTCGGCGACGTTGAGCGAGAATTTCGACTGGATGGTGCTGGACGAAACCGCCCGCCAGACGCTCGCGGCCGTCGAACAGCGCGACCGGCGCGAACTGGTTCGCGACTACTACCTCGACCAGAGGTTCCGCTGCGACGTCTTCGCCCGAGGCAACCGGCGGCTCAGCCCGAGCGAGCGGGCAGCACGCCTTCTCTCGAGCGCCTTCGCGTTGGCCCGGCCATTGCCGGCGATCCGCTACACAATGACCACTCCGGTAGGTCCACTGAGCTATGACAGTCCCGCGGCTCGGGCAATCGTCGCTGCCTTGGCCGCGGGTCAGCCCGCAAGCACCGAGGATCTGAAGGCGCTTTTGACGCTATGCGCTGCCGGGAACATTATGCCGGCGGAAGCCGGACACCCCTCTGTCAACGATCTGAACCGCGTGCTGTGCGGGCGGGTCGACGGACCCGAGGAAATCCGCTGGCTCGCGCTGCCCTGCGGTACCGCCGTCGAAGTCGACCCCGGCTTGCTCCGGGCTTTGCGCGACGGTCAATCGATCGACGACGACCGCTTCCCCGGCTGGCGCCACTTTCTCGCCTGCCACGGCTTCTAGGCCCCTAATCGCTTCTAGGACGACGTGCGGGGGTCCAGCGCGTCGCGCAACCCGTCGCCGATGAAGTTGATCGAGAGCACGGCGAGGAAAATCGCCCCGCCGGCAAACAACGCCCAGTGAGGGGCGATGTCGAGGTAGTCCTTGGCATCGAACAGAATGCGCCCCCAGGTCGGAATATCGGGCGGAAAGCCGAGCCCGAGAAACGACAGCGTCGACTCGGCAATGATAGCGGCGGCGACGTCGATCGTGCCGGCGACGATGATGGGTCCCAGTGAGTTCGGCAGAATGTGCCGTGTCACCAGCCGCAAGCTGCTCATGCCGAGTGCGCGGGCCGCCTCGACGAACTCCTTTTCGCGCAGCGAAAGGAACTGCGCGCGCACCAGCCGCGCCACCTGCATCCACCGGAAGCCGCCGATCACCGCGACGATCAGGATGAAGGTGCCGAGCTCGGGTCCGACCAGCTGCTTCAGGGGTTGGCGAAAAAGATAAATGATCAACAAAAGCAGCGGCAATGGCGGCAGCGACAGGAACAGGTCGGTGAGCCACATCAGCGCCGCATCGACACTGCCGTGGGCCATTCCGGCAATCGCTCCGATGGCCGTGCCTACAATGATAGCGACCAGCATAGCAGCCAGTCCGACCGCGAGGGATATGCGGCCGCCGTAGAGCATCCGAGCGAGCAAGTCTTGGCCGAGGTCGTCGGTCCCGAACGGATGACTCCACGACGGGCCCTCGAGATGCGCGCTGAAATCAATGTCGTTGATCGGGACCCGCCATAACAGCGGCCCGAACGCCACCGCAACCAGCATCAAGGCCAAAACAGCAGTGCTCGCGACGGCCAGCTTATGCCGGCGAAAGCGCTGCCACGTCTCGGCGGCAGGCGATGGCCGCGCCACGCCGCCGATGGCTTGCGGCATCGGGCTAACGGTAGGCGATGCGAGGGTCGAGCCAGCCATAGAGAATGTCGGCAGTCAGATTGAACAGGATCACCAGACAGGCGAAGACAAACGTCACCGCCATGATTACCGGGGTATCGTTGGCAAGGATGGAGCTGATCAGCAGCGATCCGATGCCGGGGATGCGGAATATCTGCTCGGTGACAATGGCGCCTCCGAATAGCGCGGGCATCTGAAGCGCGACCAAGGTCACCACAGGGATCAACGCGTTGCGCAGGACATGCTTGATAACGACCATCCGCTCGGGGAGACCCTTGGCGCGGGCGGTGGTGACATAATCTAGCCGAATTACTTCGAGAACTGCCGAGCGTACATAGCGGGTCCAGGAGGCCGCCTGCAACAGGCCGAGCACCGCCACCGGCATCACCGCCTGTTTGAACTGCTCCCAATACCAATGCCAGCCGGTAACGCCGAGGTCGGTGCGATATACGAAGGGCAGCCAATCGAGGTAGATGCTGAACAGCAGGATGAACAGGAGCCCAGTGAAGAATGTCGGCAGCGAAAAACCGATGAACGCCAGTAGATTGGCTATCTGGTCGAAGATAGAGTATGGCCGCACTGCCGAATACACACCGACCGGCAGCGCGATCAGCAGCGCCAAAACCTGCGACGACCCGATGACGAGCAAGGTCGCCGGCAGCCGCTGGAGGATCAGCGTATCGACATCCATCCGGCTGACGAACGAGAAGCCCCAGTCGCCATGCAGCATTGCAGAAAGCCAGCGCAGATAGCGCAGCATGATCGGATCATCGAGCCCGAACTTCGTGCGCAGTGCGGCGGCCACCTCCGGCGGGACGTTCGGGTTGCTCGCGAGTTCCCCAAACGGGTCGCCGGGGGCGAGCGCCAGCACCGCAAACAGCACGATACTGATCCCGAGCAGGCTCGGCAGCGCGATCAGCGAGCGCCGGAGGAGATAGCGGCCCATGACCCTATGCTGAGCCGGGCAGGATCATGTCTCGCGGTACCAGTCCTTCAGGTTCCAGAAGTCGTTGTCCCAGCCGCTCAACGTCGCTTTGAGTTTGTTTGACATAGTCGCCACCCAGCGGCGGTTCACGACCGGGATGACAGCTACGTCGTTTACGACCATGTCGTTCATCTTGATGAAGAGTGCCGCGCGCTTGACCGGGTCGAGCTCGCTTTGGGCCGCGAGAAAAGCTTTGTCGTATTCCTCGTTGCGCCAGCGCGTCGCGTTGGTTCCCTGCCATTTGTTGTCCTTGGAAGCGATCTCCCAAGATACGAACTGCTTCATGAAACGTTCCGGATCGGGAACCGACGGTGTGCCGGTTGTCAACATTTGGATATCCGCATAAAATTTCCTTGCGGTATCGGGATTCGCCACATCGGAAGAAAAGTAGACCGAGGCAGTGACCGATTTCAGCTCAACGTCGATACCCGCCTTTTGGCAGGCCTGCTTGACGACAGCCTGGGTTTTCTGGCGCGGCGCATTGATCGAGGTCTGATATACGAGTTTGAGTTTTTTGCCCTCCTTTCCGCGTACGCCGTCGGGACCGCGCTTCCAACCGGCCTCTTCGAGCAGCTGGTTCGCCCTATCGACGTTAAACTCCCACGCCGTATTCTTCGATACAAAGCGTTCCGGATTATTGAGGAAGTTTTCCGTCGTGATCGCGGTGCGCCCGTATATGTGGGCTTGTACCGAGGCGCGATCGACGAGCAGGCTGAGCGCCTGCCTGACGGCCGGATCGCCCAACAGCGGGTGTGTTGTCTTGGGGCTCGAGCGCTCGCCGTCGACCTCGGTCCACGGGTCGGCGTTGTTGAGCTGGATGTGCTCGATCGCTCGGCTCTGGACGATCTCGGCGCGGCCCTTGGCGTTGCCGGCCTTTTCGAGCCTGATGAGGATCTCGTCCTCGACCTGCATGTTCCACGCAAAGTCGTATTCGCCGGTCTGGATCACGGCGCGTGCCGCCGAGACAGCGTCGCCGCCCCCCTTCATCTCGATCGCATCGAAATATGGCCGGTTCGGCACGTGATAGGCGGGGTTACGCTCGCCCCTGACGATATCACCCGGTTTGAACTCGACAAATCGGTACGGACCGGTTCCGACCGGTTTCAGGTTTCCCGGAGCATCGCGCGAACCGGCGCCCTTGTAATTCTCGAACAAATGTTTCGGAACGATCATGCCAAAGCTGCCGACGAACATACGGGTCCAGAATGGCGTCGGCTTCTCGAACCGAACCCGCACGGTCAGCGGATCAACCTTTTCGACCTTGGCATCCTGGTAGTCGCCGATCGTCGTAGCCGCGGTCGCCGGATCGGAGGCGTATTCCCAATTGAATACGACGTCGTCGGCGGTAAATGGCCGGCCGTCGTGCCATTCCACGCCTTTCTTGAGCTTCCAAGTCACCGACATGCCGTCGGCGCCGATGCCGCCGTTCTCGATGTCGGGTATTTCGGCGGCCAGCACCGGAACCATGTTGCCGTCGGGGTCCCAAGCGGCAAGCGGTTCGTAGAATATCCGGGCCCCTTCCTGGTCCTTGGTGCCGACCGCGAAGTGTGGGTTGAGCAAAGTTGCGCCTTGCCAGAACAGAGTCTTGAGCGTCCCCCCGCCGCCGGCCTTGGTCGGTTTGTAGTCGGTTGAGGGTGACGTCTGCGCGAGGCCCGCATGAGCGAGGAGCTGGGTCGCCAAAGGCGCGGTAAGGCCGAGGCCGACAATCTTCTGCACGAAAGCGCGGCGCGACACTTGCCCCGCCTTTACCCCAACTATGAGGTCTCGTAACCCCTGCTCATTCATGAATGTCCTCCCTGTCCGGCATCTCTGCCGGCCATTTCATGCCTCTCGGTACCAGTCCTTCAGGTTCCAGAAGGTATTGTCCCACCCGCTCAACGTCGCGCGCAGCTCGTGGGAAATAGCCGCCGCAAGCGGGCGGTGCACGACCGGGATCACCGTCGGGTCCTGCACGACCATGTCGTTCATTTTGATGAACAGAGCCGCGCGCTTCACCGGATCGAGCTCGCTCTCGGCCGCGCGAAAAGCATCGTCGTAGTCTTTGTTGCGCCAGCGCGTGATATTGCGGCCCTGCCATTTGTTGTCTTTCGCAGCGACTTCCCACGAAACGAACTGCCGCATGAACAATTCGGGGTCCGGTGCCTGCATTGTCGTGTTGTACATCTGGATATCGGCAATGAATTTGCCGTAGGTGTCGGGGTTGGCGACATCCGAGGAGAAGTAGACTGACGCGGTAACCGATTTCAGTTCGACCTCGATGCCGGCCTTCTGGCAGGCCTGTTTGACAATTGCCTGGGTCTTCTGGCGTGGCGCATTGATCGAGCTTTGGAAGACAACCTTCAGCCGCTTGCCGTCCTTGGCGCGGATGCCGTCCGATCCGCGCTTCCATCCCGCCTCGTCCAACAGCGCGTTGGCCTTGTCGACATCAAACTCCCGCTTCGTGCTGTGCGACACAAAACGCGGGGGATTGTTGATGAAGTTTCCCGTCGCGATCCCGATGCGCCCATAAATATGCGCCTGCACCGCGGCGCGATCGACGAGCAATGCGAGGGCTTGGCGCACGGCCAGGTCGCTGAACAATGGGTGGTGTGTCTTGATGCTCGAGCGCTCGCCGTCGACCTCCGTCCACGGGTCTGTATTGTTGAGCTGAATGTGCTCGATCGACCCGCCCGGCACGATCGCGACGTGGCCCCTGGCGTTGCCGGCGTTTTCAAGCCTGACGAGGATCTCGTCCTCGACCTGCATGTTCCAGGCGTAATCGTACTCGCCGCTCTGAATGACCGCCCGGGCCGCCGAAACGGCGTCGCCGCCTCCCTTCATTTCGATCGTGTCGAAATACGGCCGATTGGGGACATGGTAGGAGGGGTTGCGGTCGCCTCGGACGAGGTCGCCCGGTTTGAACTCGACAAAGCGATAGGGGCCGGTCCCCACCGGCTTCAGATCCTCCGGCGCGGCGCGCGAATTCGCGCCCTTGTAAGGCTCGAACAGGTGCTTGGGGAGGATCATGCCAAACGCGCCGACAAACGCGTCCGCCCAGAAGGGCGTCGGCTTTTTGAAGCGCACGCGCACCGTCAAAGGATCGAGCTTTTCGACCGTAATGTTCTGATAGCTGCCGATCGTCGTGGCCGCGGTCGCGGGGTCGGCGGCGTATTCCCAAGTGAATACGACGTCATCGGCGGTGAACGGCCGGCCATCGTGCCACTGAACGTCCTTTTTGAGCTTCCAGGTCACAGACATTCCGTCGGATGCCACCCCGCCATTCTCGATTTCCGGGACTTCGGCAGCGAGCACCGGCGCGAGATTGCCGTCGGGATCCCATGCGGCAAGCGGCTCATAAAAAATTCGCGCGCCTTCCTGGTCCTTGGTCCCGACGGCGAAATGCGGATTGAGCAAAGTCGGGGCCTGCCAGAACAACACTCTAAGCGCGCCACCGCCGCCGGCTTTGGTCGGCTTGTATTCGATCGGCGTCGCCGGTTGTGCCAACCCGGCGTGGCTCAGCAGTCGGCTCGCAAAAGGCGCGGTGAGGCCGAGGCCGACCATCTTGAGAATAAATCTGCGGCGCGACACGCGGCCTGCTCTCACAGCCGCTATGAGTTGTCGCAAATCCTGCTCGTTCATGGGGACTCCCGGGTCGGCTTTTGCCGATTATGGCCTTTTGACAACCGCGCGAAACGCCCACTTTGTCGCGCGCTCACATATGCTAGCACCGCAAAGACGCCGGCACCATTCGCCCGCAATGTGAGAACTGCACGCCAAACGCGCTGCCCGCTGGCTGCTATGATCCGTAGCCAGTTCTGCCGTTAATATGGTCCATAATCGGTGTTGCCGCAGTCTGCGCGCCGATTTGATCTGGCTGGATACACCGGAGACTCCGAACAGCTTTTGAACTAACGCATGCTTATCTTGCGCATTCGCGGCATGTGCGCTCCATAAATGTAAGCCATTCTGAGGCTGTTGCTGACGGAGCAATCTCGGATTCGGGCAGGGTTTCGGTCATCGGTCGACCACGCGTCGTCAACCCTGGGTGAATGACCTGCCGCGGCGCTCGCGATAACCGAAGCTGGAAAAAAAGCGCTGGCGGGTTCGAGAAGATCTCCGATCATAGTCCTCGTCGGCACATATCGAGCGCACAGGAATCGGCGAAAATGCTTGTGGACAGCCGTTGCGAGATCTGGACCCGTGATGGCTTCCGTGAAAGTTGTATTGGCGCCGCTCCTGCACGAACTTTCCCACCCTGGACTGAGAGACGGCGACCCGGCTTCCGTCAGAGTCCCGTCAGGCCCCCGTCAGAATATCGTCACGCCGTATCGCAAAGTATCGTCAAATAATAGACCCCGCTGGAGTAATTCGCGATGTTCCGCAAATATCCACGAAATCGGTGGATAAGTTTGTTGAAAACTTAAGGATAGACGAGCCAAATCGAAGCAGACCTTAGGGGTTTTTACCGTTTGGTAAAAATTTAGGCAATCATCCAAAGCTATGATTTAATTCACTCTTCTTATGCTACGGTTCAATTTTCCCGTAATAATACGAACGGTAAGCCATTTCGATCGTTTGCCGCATCATCGTCGAATTCGCTGTGAACAAATCGCCTGCGACCCGATTTTCCGGTGATGGGGACTAAAGGGTCCGGGCCAGTCTAAGCCCTTACTCCATTCCTCGACCTTGCTGATCCTGAGCTAACCAGAGCCTCTGTCGTCCCCACCCGGCACCTCGCAACGCACCCGCCCTGCTGAGGAACTTGATACCCCGTCGCCAGTGGTCTTAAAGAGCCGACCGCGATGAGAGAAGATCAGGCGATCGACAGTGACCCGATATGCGGTGAGAGTGCGAAGGGTGCCGACCTCATCTCGCCCGATCAGGCGGCTGTGGCCTTCCACATCGGCTACGAAGATCGCGGCGAGCTCTCGTCCGACGGAGCGCGGTTCCAACCTCGGCACCTCCCCCGTCGAGTATAGCCCGAACGGACGCTAAATCCGAGGGTCTGTAAACCATTCTCACGCCCGCTGGTGAGCCATATCCGACGCGGACGGGGATTTCACCGTCTCAACGAGATCGCTACGTCCAAATTTGGCGTGAGAGTTTTCGAGACCTACCGCTGGATTACTCGACGCAAAGGGCGCGTTATATCCGCTGCCCGTTCCTCAGTTCGCCTCGGGCGAAGGTCCAAGGAAGAGCGATAATGACCCAAAATATGCCCTATGTGATTGCCGCGTTAGCGCTGGCCCTCTCGGCCTGCACAAACCCTTATGATCCTGTTCAACGCGGTCTCGGCGGGGGCGTATTGGGGGCGGCCTCGGGAGCGGCTATTGGGGCGGCAGCGGCGGGAGGGCCGGGAGCCGCTCTCGGAGCAGCGATCGGAGGGGCAACCGGGATATTTGGGGGAGTCGCTACTACACCTCCACCCCCATCGGGCACCTATTACGGCTACCCAGCCTACGGATATCCGGGCTACGCGCCGCCGGGCTATGGATACCCGGGCTACTCGGGATACTCCGCTTACTCCGGTCCTCCGGGCTATGGATATCCGGGCTACTCGGGATACCCCGCTTACTCCGGTCCTCCGGGCTATGGATACCCAGGCTATTCGGGATACCCCGCTTACCCCGGCTCACCGGGCTACGGATACCAGAGCCGCCCGCTCTACTCTCCCTACTCCAGTTCCGGTTATGGTTATGCCTTGTCTGGTTATCCCGCCGATCGCGCTTCGGGGGATTGGTCGCCTGGGGCCGAGTACGCTATCGAGCCATCGGGCTGAGTTTCGGCCTAAGATTCAACTTCAATCTTCGACGCCGCTCGTCAGTGGCAACGGCGAACGCCTGCGTAAAAATCGCATTGCTCGCCGAAAGAATGATCGACACTCGCTGGCAACAGCGATCCCGGTGTATCGGCTTTCTCCTTGCGGGTTGACCGACGGGCCTGTCCAGGATCGGTAAGGTGCAGACGTTCAAAGCAGGTGTGATCTATTCCCTGCTTGTCTTCGCTGTCGGATGGATCTTGGGATCGATCCGGGAATTCTGGGATAAACAGATCGTCCTGATGAACAGGGTAGCGGATTGCGATAAGTCATACTGAGATCCCTGGCCGTATAGTTTAGTACAGCACCGACGGCAGATACGCGCCCGCCGGCTCGTTATAGAGGCCGATCGTCATCAAGGTCATCTGATGGACGAGGCGCAGCTTGTT
>Ga0207693_10005679_pt1 | contig 10372 bp, 5 predicted proteins | sample LARL81metaG_FD_184347 | JGI IMG/M metagenome (GOLD analysis project Ga0207693, IMG submission 184347) | Corn, switchgrass and miscanthus rhizosphere microbial communities from Kellogg Biological Station, Michigan, USA - LAR L8-1 metaG... | ecosystem: Host-associated > Plants > Roots >... | reverse complement strand
TGTTCGACATCAATGTGGACGGAATGACGCCGCAAAAGCTGATCAATCCCAAGGCGCTGAGCGCGGTTATCCGCGATTTCTTTGGCCGATCGCAGCTTTCACAGTTCATGGATCAGACGAATCCGCTCGCGGAACTGACGCACAAACGCCGCTTATCCGCGCTCGGACCCGGAGGCCTGAGCCGCGAACGTGCGGGGTTCGAGGTGCGCGACGTTCATCCGTCTCACTATGGTCGGATTTGCCCGATCGAGACGCCGGAGGGTCCGAACATCGGTTTGATCAGTTCGATGAGCACTTTTGCCCGCATCAACGAATTCGGTTTTATCGAGACGCCATACCGTAAGGTGGAAAAGGGTCGCGTGACGGATCAAATTGACTATCTGACCGGCGACCGGGAAGAGAATTTTCTTGTCGCGCAGGCAAATGCACCTATCGACGGTCGAGGACATTTCACCGGGGAAAAAGTTTCGGTGCGCTATCGCGGCGACTTCCTCGAAGTCGATCCGTCGAAGGTCCATTACATGGATGTGTCGCCGAAGCAGCTTGTGTCAGTGGCCGCGGGGTTGATTCCATTCCTCGAACACGACGATGCGAACCGTGCCCTTATGGGTTCCAACATGCAGCGCCAGGGGGTGCCGCTCATTGTTTCCGAGACGCCGCTGGTGGGAACCGGTTTGGAGGAGAAAGTAGCGCGCGATTCGCATGCTGTTGTTTTGGCAACGGAGAGCGGCAAGGTCGCCTCGGTTTCGGCAAACCAAATCGTCGTCACCAAAGATGGTCATCTGCCAGAGAGCAAAAAGAAACTAAAGACCGACGCGGAAGCGGGAATTCATGTGTACGAGCTGCGGAAGTTCATGCGCTCAAATGCCGGTACGTGCGTGAATCAGAAACCGATTGTGCGCAAGGGCCAGCATGTGAAACGCGGACAGGTCATTGCCGATGGTCCGAATACCGATCAGGGTGAGCTCGCGCTTGGCCGAAATGTGCTCGTCGCGTTCATGCCTTGGAATGGCTACAACTTCGAGGACGCCATCATGATTTCGGAGAAAGTGGTCAAAGAAGACATTTACACTTCCATCCACATCGATGAATTTGAGATTGGGGCACGCGATACAAAACTCGGACCGGAAGAAATTACGCGCGACATTCCAAATGTTAGTGAAGAGGCTTTGCGGAATCTCGGCTCCGATGGGGTAGTGCGCGTCGGCGCCGAAGTGAAGCCTGGCGACATTCTTGTCGGTAAAATTACGCCGAAGAGCGAAACCGAACTGGCGCCAGAAGAACGTCTTCTTCGGGCGATTTTTGGCGAAAAAGCCGCGGACGTAAAAGATACGTCGTTGACTGTGCCGTCTGGAACCTACGGCATTGTCATGGACGTGAAAGTTTCATCGCGTCGTGAAGTTTCGCGGGAAAAACTCACGCCGACCGAAACAAAGCGGCAGCTCAAAACGATCAACGAAGAAAATAGGCGCAAGAAGGACGATTTGACCGAACAGTTGACGGACTCGCTTTCAAATATCCTACTGGGTGAAAAAATCCCGCTTGATGTCGTAAATGCTGAGACTGGCGAAATCATTATTCCCGCTAATCGCAAAATCACGAAGACCTTGTTGCGAAAGCTCGCGATAGTTCACGATCATATCGAGATCGATCCAAGCCCAATCCGTAATAAAATCCGTGAGATCATCGCATCGTATGAACACAAGTTCGCGGAGTTGGAGCTCGAACGCGAGCGCGCGATGGATCGAGTCGAGAGCGGAGATGATATCGATCCGGGGATTATCAAGCAGGTCAAGGTTTACATCGCGAGCAAGCGCAAGCTGAGTGTCGGCGATAAGATGGCAGGCCGTCACGGCAATAAGGGCGTCGTTGCGCGCATCGTTCCTGAAGAAGACATGCCATTCCTGGCGGACGGAACACCGGTCGAAATCGTGCTGAATCCGCTCGGTGTCCCGAGCCGCATGAATGTCGGTCAAGTGTTGGAAACGCATCTGGGAGTGGCAGCAAAGGCGCTTGGATTCAAAGTGGCGACTCCAGTGTTTGACGGAATCGCTGAGAAGAAGATTCGCGAGTATCTGCACGACGCCAAGAAGAAGGAAGGTTTCTCCTGGGTGCAGGAAACTGGTAAAGCGCGACTTTTTGATGGGCGCACCGGTGATCCTTTCGATCAAGAAGTTGTGGTTGGCTACATCTATATGATGAAGCTTGGCCATCTGGTCGCAGACAAGATCCATGCTCGCGCGGTGGGGCCGTACTCGCTTGTCACACAGCAGCCGCTCGGCGGGAAAGCGCAATATGGTGGGCAACGCTTCGGGGAAATGGAGGTCTGGGCGCTGGAAGCGTATGGTGCGGCCTATACGTTGCAGGAATTGCTCACTGTAAAATCTGACGACGTGCAAGGCCGCACTCGGATCTATGAGTCAATCGTTAAAGGCGACAACTCCCTCGAAGCCGGCACACCTGAATCTTTCAACGTTCTCATCAAGGAAATGCAGAGCCTCGGCCTCGACGTAAAGGTCGGCGGTCAGGCCCCCAGCAGTGTCTTTGATCACGTGGCATAATTTTTTAGATCGACAATCACATTAGACAATCATGAACGAACATTCCTGGCGTGAGTTAGTGGGCGAAGAGCGTCCCGTGGGTTTTGATCAAGTCGCGATTGGCGTCGCGTCGAGCGACACGATGCGCTCGTGGAGCAAAGGTGAAGTTAAAAATCCCGAGACAATTAATTATCGCACCTTCAAACCGGAAAAAGGTGGACTTTTCTGCGAGCGTATTTTTGGTCCAACACGCGACTGGGAATGCTCGTGCGGGAAATATAAGCGGATTAAGCACAAAGGCGTAATCTGCGACCGTTGCGGTGTCGAGGTCACACTCGCCCGGGTTCGCCGTGAACGCATGGGTCATATCGAACTGGCGGTGCCCGTTTCGCACATTTGGTTTTATAAGTGCATGCCGTCGCGACTCGGGCTCATGCTCGACATGAGCGCACGGCAGCTAGAACGAGTGATTTATTATGAGGACTATATCGTTATAGATCCCGGTAAAACTCCGCTGCAAAAGACACAGCTCCTGAATGAGGTCGAGTATCGTGAGGCGCAAGAGCAATACGGCGAAGATTTCGTTGCCGGTATGGGTGCGGAAGCGGTTAAAAAACTTCTAGCCGAGATTGATCTAAACAAGCTCAACAAAGAGCTCGAAAAGGCGATGGGCGCGACGAAGAGCAAGCAGATTCGCAAGAAACTGGCGAAGCGACTCAAGCTCGTTCAAGGATTCCAAAATTCACACGCGCGCCCCGAATGGATGATTCTTGATGTCCTGCCGGTCATCCCGCCGGATTTGCGTCCGCTCGTTCCACTCGAAGGCGGGCGTTTTGCGACTTCGGATCTGAACGATCTTTATCGCCGGGTTATTAATCGCAACAACCGACTCAAAAATCTGCTTCTGCTCAAAACTCCGGATGTCATCATTCGCAACGAAAAGCGGATGTTGCAGGAGGCCGTTGATGCTTTATTCGACAACGGCCGGCATGGTCGTGCCGTCACCGGCGCAGGCAATCGTCCGCTGAAATCACTCAGCGATATGCTCAAAGGTAAAGGCGGGCGTTTCCGTCAAAACTTGCTCGGCAAGCGTGTCGATTACTCAGGTCGCTCTGTTATTGTCATCGGACCTGAGCTGAAACTTCATCAATGCGGTTTACCGAAGAAGATGGCGCTCGTTTTGTTCGAGCCATTCATCATCCGGCGGCTAAAGGATCTCGGTTATGTCCACACGGTGCGCAGCGCGAAAAAAATGATTGAGCGCCAGACGCCGGAAGTTTGGGACATTCTCGACGAAGTCACCAAGGGTCATCCGGTGTTGCTCAATCGGGCGCCGACTTTGCATCGATTGTCGATCCAGGCGTTTGAACCGCAGTTGATCGAAGGCGAAGCTATCCGCATCCACCCGCTCGTCTGCACGGCTTACAACGCGGACTTCGACGGCGACCAAATGGCTGTCCATGTGCCACTCTCGGTGGAAGCGCAAATGGAAGCCCGCATGCTCATGCTCGCTCCGAATAACATCTTCTCTCCCTCGAGTGGCAAGCCGATCACGACGCCATCCCAGGACATCACGCTCGGCTGCTATTACCTCACGCAAAATCCACGGCGAACCGCAGGAAGTGATGGCGACGGACGCCTTCCGCTCTTTGCAGATGCAACCGAGGTCGAATTCGCGATGGCCGAAGGCAGCGTCCGGACACACGATCGCATCCGGATCAAGAATCCCGATCATGGCCAGCAAACGACTTATGGAAATGCCGACGCAAAGGTCATCGAGACCACCGCAGGCCGTGTCATCTTCAATCAGATTTGGCCGAAACAGCTGGGATTTTTCAACAAGGCAGCCGGCAAGAAACAGCTCAGCGACATCATTTGGCGGTGCTACCAGATCGCCGGTCCAGCCGAAACGGTCGGGACGTTGGACAAACTGAAAGAGCTTGGTTTTGCCGAAGCAACCAAAGCTGGCATCTCAATTGGAATCTCGGACATGATCATTCCGAAAGAGAAACAGACCGAGCTTGAAAATGCTTACAAGCAGATCCGGCAGGTTGAGCAGCAATATCGCAAAGGCATCATCACCGACGGCGAGCGTTACAACAAGATTATCGACATCTGGACCCACGCCGGCGATGAAATTTCCAGCGTAATGTTTCGCACCCTTGAACACAACGAAGGCCACAAGGAACTCAATCCTGTTTATCTCATGGTTGATTCGGGCTCACGCGGAAATCGGCAACAGGTGCGGCAGCTCGCGGGCATGCGCGGTTTGATGGCCAAACCATCGGGAGAAATCATCGAGCGGCCCATTACTTCGAACTTTCGAGAGGGCCTGACCGTGCTCGAGTATTTCATCTCCACGCACGGAGCGCGAAAAGGACTTGCCGACACGGCACTCAAAACGGCGGATTCCGGATATCTTACTCGTAAGCTGGTGGACGCCGCGCAGGACGTGATCATCAACGAGGATGATTGCGGGACAGTAAATGGCATTGTCGTGCGCTCGATTTACGAAGGCGACGAGGAAGTCGTCGATCTTAGCCAGCGCATCATTGGTCGAGTGAGTTGCGAGACGATTGCGGACCCGGTGGACAAGAAAAAGAAAATCGTCAAGGCGAATCAATTGATTGATGAAAAAATCGCGGCGGAACTTCAGCGTGTCGGGGTGGAGAGTTTAAAGATTCGCTCGGTGCTTACCTGCGAATGTGGCCGCGGCGTTTGCGCGATGTGCTACGGACGCAATCTTGCTACGGGCCAGTTCGTCAAACTCGGCGAAGCCGTTGGGATCATTGCGGCACAATCAATCGGCGAGCCCGGGACACAATTGACGATGCGGACATTCCACATCGGCGGAACCGCCAGCCAGACGTTCAAGCAACCGATCATCAAGGCGAAAAACGATGGCACCGTCCGATTTAACGACCTGCGAACCGTCCAAGCTCTCGATGGCAGCTGGATTGTTCTGAACAAAAACGGCTCGATAAGTGTGCACAACGCGGAGGGCCGCGAGCTCGAGAGTTACAACGTTGTCATCGGCTCCATGATCTCCAAAGACGATGGTGCTCCAGTTAAGAAAGGTGAGACCTTTGTGCAATGGGATCCGTACAACGTGCCGATTCTCACCGATAAGGGTGGCAAAATCGAATTCCGCGATATGATCGCCGGGGTGACGGTCAAGCGTGATGTTGACGAAGCCACCGGCCTCATGGGCACCGTGATCATTGAGCACAAGGAGGATTTACATCCACAGATTGTCATCGTGGGAGATAAGAGGGAGGTGCTGGCCAGTTATTCCATCCCCGCTGGTGCTCACGTCATCGTCGAAGAAGGACACAAAGTGCGCGCAGGTGCGTTGCTGGCGAAAACACCGCGAAAAGTAGCGAAGACGAAGGACATTACCGGCGGTCTGCCGCGCGTGGCCGAGTTGTTCGAGGCGCGTCGACCAAAGGATGCGGCTGAGATTGCCAAGATCGATGGAATAGTCGAGATGGGCGGAACGGCTCGCGGGAAGCGGCGACTTATTTTGAAAGATCCCGACACTGGCTCGGAGGAAGAACATCTCATCTCGCTCACAAAACATATCATCGTATTCAAAGGAGACTTCGTGAAGAAAGGTCAGCAGCTTACCGAAGGGCCGGTTGTTCCTCACGAAATCTTGGAAGTCTGTGGACCACAGGACCTCCAGGAACACCTGGTTAATGAAGTGCAGGAGGTCTATCGCCTGCAAGGCGTGGAGATCAACGATAAGCATATCGAGATCATCGTGCGCCAAATGTTGCGTAAAGTGAAAATTACTGATCCAGGCGATACTTCGTTACTCTGGGGCGATCAAGTCGATCGGCTCGATTTTGAAGCGGAGAACCAGCGTGTGGTTGAGCAGGGGGGAAAGCCCGCCGAAGCCACACCTGTGCTTCTGGGCATCACAAAAGCTTCGCTCGAAACCGACAGCTTTATTTCCGCAGCATCGTTCCAAGACACGACCCGCGTGCTTACCGAGGCGGCAACGCTTGGCAAAGTCGATCGGCTGCGCGGCTTCAAGGAAAACGTAATCATGGGTCACTTGATTCCGGCCGGCACGGGATTTCCGCAGCACCGCGAGATCAAACTCGTGGAGAAAGGCGAGCCGATCGGCGCTGCAGTAATGGAAGAGCCAGAAGCACAGCCAGCGATTGGGTAGTCTTACTCCAATAGGTCTGCTCCTGATGTCGATCGTCACTAAGACTGGCGACAAGGGCGAAACATCGCTGATGTACGGCCGGCGCGTGTCGAAAGCCGATCCGCAAGTCGACACTTATGGTTGTATTGACGAGCTGACCGCTGCGCTCGGCCTCGCGCGATCCATTTGTAGCGACAAATTTGTTTCGGAACAAATCTTCGCTGTGCAAAAAGATTTAATCGTTGTGATGGGCGAGCTGGCGACAAGCTCACAAGATCGCGAACGTTATGTCAAAGATGGATTCCATGTCACCACGGCGGCGATGGTTGATCGAATCACTGCAGTGGTTGTCGATCTTGAGAAAGATAAAGCGCTTTATCCCAAAGATTGGGTGATCCCTGGTGGAACAGCCGTTTCTGCTGCGCTCGATTTCGCGCGCACAACCTGCCGTCGCGCGGAACGGCACGTTGCTGCTCAAGTTGCGGACGAACAAAGCTTTAACTTGGAAATCTTGCGCTATCTTAACCGTCTTTCAGATCTTTGTTGGGTCCTCGCCCGGTATGCCGAGAAGAATGTGAAACCGGAGATTGCATAAACATTCCGTTTGCCTTTGCGCGGGGCGTGTAGCACCTTTCGCGTCCGCCGTTTCCCCCGATTGCATGATTTTATGGCTGAGACAACTGAACTAGTTCCTGAGCTCCTTGAAGCGGGCGTTCATTTCGGGCACCAGACTAAGCGTTGGAACCCGAAGATGAAGCCTTACATCTTCGAGAAGCGGAACCAGATTTACATCATCAATTTGGATGAGACCGTTTTGCAACTGCGCCGCGCGACGGAGTTTCTTCAGGAAGTGGCGCGCCGCGGCGGAAAAATCTTGTTCGTCGGCTGCAAGAAGCAGGCGCAGGAAGCAGTCAGGGAAGCCGCGCTGGCTTGCGGGCAATTCTATGTCAATCAGCGCTGGCTCGGCGGAACGCTGACTAACCTCACCACAATTCGCAAGAGCATTGGACGATTGAAGTACATCGAACAGATCGAGCAATCGCCGGATTACAAGAAAATGGGAAAACAGGAACTATCGGCCCTTAATCGCGAAGCTGCGAAACTCCGCCGCAATCTTGATGGAATAATTGAGATGTCGCAGTTACCGGATGCGCTGGTCGTCATCGATACTAGCCGCGAACAAAATGCGGTAAATGAGGCGCGACGCCTCCAGATCCCGGTCGTCGCCATTGTGGACACTAATGCCGACCCGGAGTTGATTGATTATCCAATCGCTGGAAACGACGATGCGATTCGCGCGATTCGCGTGATTCTGCAGAAGCTCGTTGACGCGCTCGTTTCGGCAAGCAGCGAAGCGCGAATTCGCGAGCAAGTCGAGATGGCGGGTGTCTCCGCATAGCGGCGCCCTCATTCTCGATCGGGTGATCAGGAGTATCCCTCTGCTTTAACATTCAATCTATTGCCGACTGAATTCTCATGAAAACAACGACGGATATCGATTCACAGGTGGTCAAGCAACTTCGCGAAAAGACCAACGCGGGTTTCATGGACTGTAAGCGCGCTCTGACCGAGAGCGGCGGTGACCTGGAAAAAGCGGAGGCGATTTTGCGAACCAAAGGCATCGCCAGCGCCGGCAAAAAAGCCTCTCGTGCGACAAAGGAGGGTATCGTGGCTTCTTACATCCATTTACAAGGGAAGGTGGGCGTGCTCGTGGAAGTGAATTGCGAAACCGATTTTGTGGCCAGGAACGAAAATTTTCGTGGGTTCGTGAAAGATATTACGTTGCACATTGCGGCGGCGCATCCGCTTTACGTAAGCCGGGACCAAGTGCCCTCACAGATTGTCGAGGCCGAACGCGCTATTTACGAGGCGCAGGTCAAAGACAAACCTGCAAACGTGCTTGGTAAAATCGTCGAGGGTAAGCTCGACAAGTTTTACAGCACTGTCTGTTTGCTCGAACAAGCTTTTATAAAAAATCCCGACCAGACGATCAAAGAGCTTCTGAATGCGAAGATTGCCGAGCTTGGCGAAAACATTGTGATCCGGCGTTTCACCCGTTATTTAGTGGGCGAGCCGCTTCCTGCGGAAGCGTGAGTTTCGGAGGAAGCGCGCTGTCGCGTCCGTGCTCAAGGAATCTCGTTTTATCGGCGTAATTCGCGGTTAGTTTAACGTTGATGGGACTGACCGATTACAAGCGGAAGCGTGATTTCAGACGGACTTCCGAGCCGAAAGGCAGCAAGTCCAGGCCGAAAACCGTGCGGGGCGCGTCCCGCTTTGTGATTCAGAAACATGATGCGCGCCGGTTGCATTACGATTTTCGGCTGGAGATGGAAGGGGTTTTAAAATCCTGGGCCGTGCCGAAAGGACTTCCCTGGAACCAGGGTGAAAAACATCTCGCGGTCGAAGTCGAGGATCACCCCGTCGATTACATGGAGTTTGAGGGCGTCATTCCCGAGGGGCAATACGGCGGCGGCACGGTGATGGTGTGGGACAGGGGAAAATATTTCGTCTATGGCGAGCAACCGCTGAAATCGTTGCGGGATGGGAAACTACATCTCGTTCTTGAAGGCAAGAAAGCAAAAGGAGAATGGACCCTTGTGCGCATCCGCGGTCGCGATCGTGAAAAGAATCAGTGGCTGATTCTGAAGACGGGCGATGACGCGAAACCAATTTCGAGCAAACTCGAAAATCAATCTGTAAAGACAGGCCGCACGATGGAGCAAATCGCCGAAGCTCGCGACGCCGAGTGGCAATCCAATCGTGTAGAGGACCAAAGCCCGACCTCGCAGTTTAAAGCGCGAATTCGCGAGGCGATTAAAAAAAAACGAAAAGGTGAAGCTGTAGGGCAGACGCAGCCAGCCGCCGTGGCCTCGACGAAGGCAGTTGGCCTGCCAGGCGCAAAACCGCGCAACCCAAGCGGGTCCCCGACAATTGGTTCCTTGCCCAAATTGCCTTCGGCGAAACCGCGTTTCGTCGAACCGATGAAAGCGAAGCTCGTCGAGAGACCACCAGCGGCGGGCGATTGGACTTATGAGCTCAAATTCGATGGAATCCGCCTGATTGCGCTCAAAGACAACGGAAAAGTTTCGTTGCTATCGCGTAATCAAAACGATTTGAGCGCACGTTTCCCCGAGATCGTCGAGGCGATAAAGAATTTGCCCGCAGACGAATGCGTGCTCGATGGAGAGGTGGTCACCCTCGATGAGCAGGGCCGTTCGTCCTTCCAGCTTTTGCAAGCGCGCGAAATGGAAGGGCAAAAGACTCCAATTTATTTTTATGCGTTCGACCTTCTCCAGCTTGAAGGCAAAAGTCTGGTCTCTCTGCATTTGGAAGCCCGCAAAAGCGTTTTGGAAAAACTCTGCGCCGGTGCGGGCGAACCAATCCGGTATTCCGGTGCGATCGGCGGCGACGCCACCCAGTTGCTGAAAGAAGTGAAACGCCGCGGGTTGGAAGGAGGCGGGGGCGTCGCCGCGACGCCCCAGACGTTCGCTCAGCAGTTTCCGGGCTTCCTCTAGCCGTCGTGTGCATGTCCGCAGCGACCAGCCGAGCGACATCCCGTTCGGCCGGTACGTGCACGAGTCCGGCCTGGCGATCCCCCTGGTGCTGCTGACGTTCGGGTCCGCGTTCCTCTTCCCCCTCATCAGCGCCCTCGTGGCCGGCGACATCTTCGCCTCCG
>Ga0207693_10005678_pt1 | contig 10373 bp, 9 predicted proteins | sample LARL81metaG_FD_184347 | JGI IMG/M metagenome (GOLD analysis project Ga0207693, IMG submission 184347) | Corn, switchgrass and miscanthus rhizosphere microbial communities from Kellogg Biological Station, Michigan, USA - LAR L8-1 metaG... | ecosystem: Host-associated > Plants > Roots >... | reverse complement strand
TAAGGACGAGTTTGAATCCCGGATACTTCATAAACGACTCCTTATTTCGCGAACGGCTTCATCACGGCCAGGCGGAAACTATCGGCCCAGATCATGTTCATCATGACCAGCACAAACAGTGTGCCGGGGATCAGTGCCAACCGCAGCGTAGGTTTCTCGTCGCGGAGATGCATGAAGAACATTACCGCTAGATAGGCCTGGATCGCCGCCAGCAACAGCATGCGCCATAGGGATGGTCCCATGGCCATCGCGGCGATCACCTGTACGATGGCAATCACCAGAATTGCACCATAAACCAGGTATGTGGATGTCATGCTGCCCGATGTCGATGTTTGACTCATGACCGATCTCCTTTGCTTGCATTACTTACCGCTTCATGTTCAACAAGTAGACTAAGGGCACAACGAACATCCAAACCAGATCGACGAAGTGCCAATACAGCGCCCAGATTTCTATATGCCGGGCGGCATAGCGTCCGCCCCTGTACCTCAAACCGACCACGATCAATGCAATCACTCCGCCGACCACGTGGGCCATGTGCAGTCCGGTGATGGAGAAGAACGCAGCGCCGAACATCGGCGATCCCCAAGGGTTCTGGAACAGACGCGCGCCCTGGCCAATCAGACTCAACCATTCCCGGATGTGGAGCAGTGTGAAGAGAATGCCTCCGGCGGCGGTGATCATGGTCCAACGGAAAGCTCGTGGACGATCTTCGGACTGCGCTGCCTTCACCGCGAACAGGACTGTCAGGCTGCTGCTTACCAGGATGAAGGTCATCAGCAGGGAGTTCCAGATGCTCGCGGATTCAAAGACCTTAGGCCAGTCAGCGGCCGAGTTCCTGAGATACCCATAAGCGAATAGCATTGCGCCGAAGGTGCAGGCGTCCGAGATGATAAAAAGCCACATCACGAGTTTGCTGGATGGAATGGCAAAAGGACTCTCTTCCATCACGCCTGCGCCATGCGCTCCGGCACGGTGGGTTGATACGCGCTCCATCGCGACCTCGGCCTGACTCATGTTGCCTCCGTTAGATTGACCTAGAGCTTCAGCCACAGAATGAACAACAGATAGATCCACAACAGCCCCATGAAATGCCAGTAATAAGAGGTGGCATCCAAGGTGCTGCGGCGTAAAGGATGGGTTGCGCTGCGAAACTTCAACATGACTCGGCTTAGGCCTCCCAGACCGCCCAGCACGTGAACCACGTGCACTCCAGTCAGCACATAAAAGAAAGAACTATTCGGGTTGGTCGGGAGATACAGGCCTTCAGACCTTAGCTTCAGCCATGCGAAGTACTGACCCATGACAAAAACCAAACCCAGCAACATGGTCAGGTTCAGCCAAAGCATCGGCACCGAGCGGTTGCTCTGCTCGCCACGCATGAATGCTGCCACGCGATTACGTGCCCGCTCCAGCGTGATGCTGCTTAGGACTAGAGCAAAGGTGTTGAACCATAAGATGGGGGGAAGGCTGATGTGCGTCCAGTCGGAGTAGCCACTGCCTTCGCGAACGTAGAGAGCGCTGGTCAGTGCGGCGAACGACATAGCAATCGCGGCCAGTCCGACCCAAATACCGGTGCGCGTTGGTTCGCCGGAGGAATCTCTTACAAGGCGTAAACCTCCGCCTTTTGGCGTGAGGTTGCGGAAGCCTCCGCCGGATCCGCCGTTGTTCCCCGACGGGCGACCTTGCTCAATTTCGGCTTGTGGCGGTTGCAGTATCGTTGCCATGACTACTCCATTCCGGGTGCGTTACGATGCCGCTCCTGGTTCCGGGGACGTCTGCATTATGTAGTCCCCGGTGGAACTCTTCACGCCGTATTGATAAGGGTCGTGGTGAACCACAGGATGCTGTCCGCCGAAGTTGTCGAACGGCGGCGGAGACGACGGCGTCGACCATTCGAGCGACGTACACTCCCAGGGATTTGGCGAAGCTACGGGACCTTTTAAGCGGCTGTATACAAAGTTGGCGATAAAAATCAACTGCGCAGCTCCGGTGAAGAGAGCCGCGTACGTGATGAACTTGTGCACTGGGATCAGGGGCACCAGGAAGTCGTCCTGGAAGGCCGAATAGCGCCGTACATTCCCTGCCAGCCCCAGGTAGTGGAACGGCATGAAGATGGCATAGGTGCCGATGAGAGTAAGGAAAAAGTGCCAACGGCCTAACGTCTCATTCATCATGCGCCCGGTCATCTTGGGGAACCAGAAGTAGGTTCCGGCAAAGACTCCCATGATGGCGGCCACACCCATCACCATGTGGAAGTGACCCACCACAAAATAGGTGGCGTGGAGATAGATATCGATGGAAGGCTGGGCCAGGAAGAATCCGCTGACCCCGCCGCTGACGAACATTGAGATGAATCCCAAGCAGAAGAGGGAGGCACTGTTGATGCGCAGGTTCGATCCGTAGAGGCTACCCAGCCAGATCAGCGTCATGATCGTTGCGGGAATCGTGATCATCAGCGTGGGGAACGAGAACACCAGCGCTGAAAAAGGATTCATGCCGCTCAGGAACATGTGATGTCCCCAGACCATATAGCTGAGGAAGCCGATGGCCATCATGCAGTAGATGATGACTCTGTGGCTCAACATGTTCTTGCGCATGTTGCAGATCAGGATGTGGCTGACGATCCCGATTGCGGGCAGGATTGCGATGTACACCTCGGGATGTCCGAAGAACCAGAACAGGTGCTGCCATAACAGGGGAGATCCGCCTTGGTGCGGCTGGAGATGGTCGCCCACGTTTAGGCCTGCAGGAATGAAGAAGCTCGTGCCGGCGACTCGATCCAGGATCAAGAGCAAGCAAGCGGGCATCAGAACGGCGAAGGCAAGGAGCGCGATACAGGACGTGATGAACCACGCCCACGTAACGATCGGCATGCGGGAGAGAGTCATTCCCTTGGTCCGCAAATCCAGCGTCGTCGCGATGAAGTTCAGAGATCCCAGCAAAGAAGCGATACAGAAGACGAAGATCGAAATTCCCCAGAGACTCTGGCCGATCGCTTGACCGGGGCCCGCGTCCTTGCCTACCGCGCTGAGCGGCGCGTAACCCGTCCAGCCGGAGAGCGGCGGGCCGTCGCCCACGAAGAACGCGGAAATCAAAATGCAGAAAGCCACGAACGTCGTCCAGAAGGACATCATGTTGAAGCGGGGGAAGGCCATGTCCTCAGCGCCGATCTGTATCGGCAGAAAATAGTTACCGAACGCTGCGAACGGAGCGTTGGTGAGCACAAAGAAGACCATGAGCGTGCCGTGCATCGTCATCAGCTGCAGATAGTACTCGGGCGTGACAACACCACCGGGCGCTCCAACCTTTGCAAGTGCGCCTAGACCGGGAATGGGCGCATTTGGCCAGACCAGATGAACGCGCATGATCCACGACAACACCATGCCAGTTACCACAGCGACCAAAGCGAGAGCGTAGTACTGCAGGCCGATGATCTTGTGGTCAAGGCTGAAGACATACTTGCGGATGAAGCTTGTGGGTGCTCCGTGGACTGCTGCCTGTATCGACGTGTCCGACATGGCCTTTACCTCGCGATGGACTGGCCTCGCGTCCTGGCATTGCTCCGAGGACGGAGGAAACTAGTTGGACTGCGACTTCAACCACTTGTCGAAATCTTCCTGCGACATCACGTTCAAATAGGACTTCATGTTGTAGTGGCCGAGGCCGCAAAGCTGGGTGCAAACAATCTCGTACTTGCCGACCTTGGTCGCGGTGAAGTGAACCGCGAGATCGAGGCCCGGCACGAAGTCCTGCTGGATGCGCAATTCGCGCACATAGAAGGAGTGTCCGACGTCTTTGGCGTGCATCATCAGATTGATTTCTTTGCCGACGGGAACAACGAGTTCGCCAGATGTGATGTCATCGCGGGCTGGAATATCGTTCTCCGGATCCAGGCCGAAGAAGTTCGAGTTCCCTTCATCAATCTTCTCGGGATGGATCTGCCCGAATTTGCCGTCCGGACCGGGATAGCGGAAGTAGAAGGCAAACTGTCCGGCTTGAGCCTGCACCGGCAACGCGTCGGAGGCTGCGGGTTTGAAGTACACCATTCCCCAGGCTTTCGATCCCACCATGCCGAGGGCAAGGACTTCCGCACCAACGAATAGAACAGCAACGATCACCATGGCGGTGGCGCCGCCTGGGAATGTCTTGGTAGCGCCTCCTTTGCGGTTGGCGAACTGCCACACGAACAATCCCAGCACCAGTTGCGCGGCGAGGAAGGAAATGCCTGCCTCAGCCATGGTGACGGACAATTGATCGTCAATCGCCTTTCCATGGGTCGAGATATCTTCAGGCGGTGTGACGCTCGCGCCCAGGAAGGTGTGGCTAATGATGGGAACTGCCGAGGCCAGTGCAATGATCACGATCAACACAGCAAATATCTTGCCGCCCATGTTCCCTCGCTCGCCCGTCCATACGGGCTATCGGTGCAGAGTCTACCCCTCCCCCGAAGCATCCGGAGGTGGACAGCCCGCGAGATTCGCTCTTTAGTACGCTTTTGCTTTGAAACTGAAGTCAACGGACTTGGTTTCGGTGCCGGTGATGGTCACATCCTGGGTTTGAGTTCCGTAGTCCTCATGCCAGGCGGTGATCGTGTACTTACCCGGCGGCAGGTTCGGCAGAGTGAATGCCCCGCCGTCGCCGGTAATGGAGTAGTGATTCGTTTTGAGCACGGCGAACCATCCGTGCATCCAGGGATGAATCTGGCACTTCACCGAAATGAATTCGGCATTGTCGAACTTCTGCACGATGGGCGGCGCGCCCGGTGGCTGCGATTTGTTCCACTCCGGGTTTGCCTTCGGCATGGGATGAATATTGTGAGAAGTTTGATCGCCATTCACGACATGCAACTCTTGCCCAGTGTGCAGCGCGATGACGTGAGGAATGTACTGGCAGCCTTTCTGCGTGAAGGTGACTGCCTGAGCGGGAGCGTTGGCATCGTCTCCACCGGCCGAGATATAAACGACGACGTTTTCGAGGGTATTGTTAGCGCCAGTCACCACGGTTTCCGTGTTGACCGGCGTCGGATGCTGCTTCTCGCAGCTCGGCTCCTTGGCCATGCTGATGGGCTTCTGTTTGACGGGTGTACCAGTGTAAGTGACCTTGCCGCTGACCGTGCCGGCGAACATCAATGCCGGGCATAACACCATCGTGGCCACGGCAATGCAGGGGTTGCTCGTACGCATTTGCTGCCTCCTCGGGCTCAAACTTGCAAAGTGGTTTTTACCTGCCTCCGCCTGCAGCTCCGCTCGGCGGCTGTGTGGCCGGCGCTTCCGAAGGCTTTTCCACGTAGGGTGGTATCTTTCCGCCTGCCGCTTTCAGTATGTCGTTCTCCTTGCTGTGACGGTGAACCTGAAGCGTGCGCAAGAAATGTACCAAATCCCACGCGTCATTGGGCTGAATGGTGTCGGCGAATGATGGCATCGGAGTGCCATCTACACCGGTCATGAAGATCTTGTAAATGTCCTCATTCGTGGAACCGCATTTGAAGCGGGAATCATCCCTCCCAGCAGAGAAATCGTAGGGCCGGATCGGTTGATCTTTGCTATCGGTGAGCGTAGCCGCCGAAGGGCCATCTCCCTTGCCTTGCGGACCGTGGCACTTCCAGCATTCCAGCTTCGTGAACAGGGCCTTGCCGTGGGCGATGCTCTCGATGGTAACGGGTGGTTCGGTGGGGACCTTGAGCGGCTCACCGGCCTTTTCTTTCTCCCATCGCGGCGAGAACGTCTTGATATACGCGACCAGGTCAGCGCGCTTCTGATCGGAAAAAGTGTTCCAGACCGGCATAAAAGAATTCGTTACACCGCGCCCGAGGGTGTTGAACAAGTCCTGGTCGGTGGGCAGGGTGCCGGTCGGAGTGGAACGGCACTTGAATGTGGCAAGGGTAAAATCGCGGGGCTTCGGGTCCAACCACTGTGCGTTCTCGCCGTTGCCATCTCCCGTGTCGCCGTGGCAGCCGGCGCAGTAGCGGCGGTAGTCCATCTTGCCATCCTTGGCATGGCCGGTCACATGGCCAATGTGACTCTCCATGGGCGGTAGCGGCTGCGCCGGATGCGGCCCAACGTCGGGCGCATCCCGGGCTGAGACCGGCAGGATGCACAACGCTCCGAGAGCGAGGCAGCCAAGTCCGATTCGAAACTTCCATGGTTTTGAGTTTTTCATCGTCGGTATCCTCGTTGCTCAGAATGCGAAATCAAAGCCCAGCAAAATGCTGCTGCTGGTCAGGTCAGTCCCATCGGGAGCCGTGCCCCTCTGGCGGATCCAGGAGTACTCGTTGTGGAAGGCGAATCCGTCGCGGCTCGTCATGAATGGGTTGTAGCGATAGCCGACCACGTAGTTATCGATATTACCCAGATTCGACGGGTTTGTAGGAAGGGCTTGCTGCGACATCCGAACCCACTCGGATCGCTGGAAGATGGTGAACTGCGGGTTCCAGACGAAGTGGGTCTCAACAAATGCTCCATTCCAGGTGGGATTGCGGGCGCCTTGCGGCAGAGCGTTCGGGGCGGTACCGTCATTGTTGGTCGTGCATGGTGTGGCGCCATCGATGATGTCGCCAAAACATGCCCCGAACCAGGCATCATCCGACCCGTGCTGGGTGAAGACCTGGAAGTCGAGGTGCGGACCTAAATAGAACAGGCCTTCGAATCCGACCCGGCTGAAGCTCTTGTTTCCCGTACCCGAACCCGGAATAGGAACGCCTCCGGATGTTAAATAGGTGGTCGGGGCGACACCCACCATCGCGTACCCGCCGAGGCGCTGGACGCCCAGTTTTCCTGCGCTGAAGGCTTGGCTCCCGGCGAAGAATGCCGTGTAGGAGTTCTGCCCGTAGGGTAAGTCCACGTTTCCATCGGTTGAACTGAACACGGCTGCCGACAAGCGTGTTCGGTCGTTGAACGAGTGGCCCATCCATTCGGCACCGAGCTGGTTATCCCCCAGCTGGCCAAAAATGTTGCCATCATTGACCGGGATGAAATGGAACAGTTGATAGGGACCGCCACTTCCCGACAACGTCACTGTGCGCTTCTCGGAGATGAAGCTGTCCAGTTCAAATTTCCCGACCTTCACGTTGAGCCACGGGCTATGGAACAAGTTGTCGAAGCGGACGTTCACCGATTCGAAGTGAAAAGCTCCGTTTTCGTCGGAGGAAGGAACCAGCAGGAATGAGATGTTCTTCTCGAGCGTGCCGCCGGTCAGAATATCCAGTCCGCTGAGGTTGAATCCGGTGGTCGCCAGGCCGGCCACACCAGTCGATGTATCAGCGGCGATTTTGTTGGTACTCTCGCGGCTCCAGAAGGGCGTAATGCGCATCGTCACCGGCCAGTACCCCGGGTTCTGCCAGATAGGAGCGTCTTTGTCGTTCATCAGTTGGAAGCCGTTGTCTTTGAACTTCTGGCCGAAGTAATTAAGCATGGGCCAGGTTTCATGGCAGGCGGAACATCGCATTCCATACTTACGCGCGAAGGCCGGAAGGGCATTCGCGGACTGGCTGCCGCTAAGGATTAGAAAAGCTAGAATCAACGCCGAGGTTGCAAGAGATTGAATCAAGCGAACGTCAGACCGTGTCCCGACACGCATTCCGAACTCCTCATCCGATCTTGGATTTGACCGATCTTTGAGTTTCTGAATTCCCGGGGGATGACCCTTCACGCAAGAAAACGCCGCCCAAGCAGCAGCCTCTGACTAAAGCTGCGCTAGTCCACTGTGGGCCGGTGAGGCCCCTCCGACTAGCGTAGTCTTCATTCACTGCTGCGCAGAGCATTCTAGTCAGTCGGGCCCGTCCGAGACTCGGCAAACCGCAAAGGACTTGTAAAATGATTGCAAAACGATTGTAAAAATTGTAATAACGTCTCAAATGGAGACGGATAGCCCGTGTTGTCACCGTCAAGGGGGCCGTCTTTGTGGCATAGCGGGTGCAGGTCCTTCGGACGTAAGAGCATGCATCCTCAGGACGATAGAAGCCTGGGACCATCGTCACTAGAAAGGGGTTCCGCTGGCGGACATCCAGCGGCTATAATCAATTAGTGATGTTGACCGTGAATGATGCTGTGCAAAAATGCCAATACGCGTGTTCCCTATGCCCAAGCGGGCGAGTGCTGGCTGCACTCACTGGTTTGTCCGCGCCGGTATCGGGCTAACCTGCCATCGCGGCTTCGTCCCTCACTCTTCGGTAGCGACTAGTTTTCCTTCCTTCGCCGGATTTGCCTCGACGGTACTTCGACTGAATCAGGACGTGCGGACGAGTCCGATCCATTTGTCCAATGGCCCAGATGTGGCGGCCCTCAGGGGCTAAAGCCCGACATCAAACAACGGCCTTGGACGACTCGACTGAAGTCGCGCCCTTTCAAAAGCCGGCGATAGAGCACGACTAACGTCGCCTTGCCAAAAAGGCTAGACGGCACGGTTCTAGAGTCGTTGTCTTTTTTCAAAGGCGGCGATACGCGGCACGACTCAAAGCCGTGCCTTCCCAACGGAGGAATATCATGACTGCAATGACTGCTACGATTGGTCCCAAGATTAAGACCGCCCTGCCCGGGCCGAACGCCAAGCGCGTGCTCGAGGGCGATGAGCAATACATTTCGCCGTCCTATACCCGGTCGTATCCGCTGGTAGCCAAGAGCGGACGCGGGATCGTCGTCACCGATGTCGACGGCAACGAGTTCTTCGATTTTTCTGCCGGCATTGCCGTGACTTCAACGGGACATTGCCATCCTGACGTAGTCGCTGCCATCCAGCGCCAGGCGGGCGAGCTTATTCACATGTCGGGCACCGATTTCTATTACGAGAACATGGTGCAACTGGCGTCGCGGCTGTCGAAGATCGCGCCGGTGAAGGGGCCGCATCGCATTTACTACGGGAACTCGGGCGCGGAGGCGATCGAGTGCGCGCTGAAGTTGGCGCGTTATCACACCAAGCGGCAGAACGCGATTGCGTTCTTCGGAGCGTTCCACGGGCGGACCATGGGAGCTCTTTCGTTGACGGCTTCGAAGCCGCAGCAGCGGCGGCGGTTTGCTCCGCTGGTGCCGGGGGTGACGCACGTGCGCTATCCCGATGTTTACCGCGGATGCGTCGGCGGGCAGCAGGAAGCGGAGCAGTTTGCGCTCGGCTGCGCGCGATTTATCGAAGAGAAGCTGTTCAAGACGACTCTGCCTCCCGAGGAAGTGGCGGCGATCTTCGTCGAGCCCGTGCAAGGCGAGGGCGGATATGTTGTCGCTCCGACCAACTTTATGCAAGAGCTGCGGCTGATCTGCGACCGCCACGGCATTTTGCTCGTTGTCGACGAGGTGCAGAGCGGTGTGGGTCGCACCGGCAAGTGGTGGGCGGTGGAGCACACCGGGGTCGAGCCTGACATCGTTTGCATGGCGAAGGGCATAGCGTCGGGCATGCCGCTGGGCATCACGATGAGCCGCGCGGAAATCATGGACTGGGTTCCGGGATCGCATGCTTCAACGTTCGGCGGAAATCCTGTCGCCATCGCTGCGGCGCTGGCCACGCTGGATGTGATCGAGAAAGAACATCTGCTCGAGAACTCGGCGAAAGTCGGGAAGCACATTCTGGCGCGGATGGCGGATTGGCCTTCGCGGCTGAAACTGGTGGGCGATGTCCGCGGGCGCGGGTTGATGATCGGCGTCGATATCGTGAAGGACAAAGTCACAAAAGAGTATGGCGCCGCCGAGCGCGATCGCATTGTCGAGATGGCGTTCGAGAAGGGCATCCTGTTTCTGGGCTGCGGTCCTAGCACGATCCGGCTGTGTCCGCCGCTCGTTGTCACCAAGGAGGAGGCTGATGTTGCCGTCGACGTGCTTCAGGAGTGCATTTCGGCAGTCGGGAAGAACTTGTAGATTCAGGAGAACGAGACTAAGGGCATTCACCACAAAAGGCGCGAAGGTACACGAACGCAAAACCAAGAATTGCTTCGCCTACGTTCGTACCCTTTGTGGTGATTGCTTTTGGCGCCTTACTTAACTACCACATCGACTTCGCCGTGCTGCTCTACGACCTGGGTTCGAACTGGGCCGGACTCGCGTTCCATGAAGAGGCTGACGCGGGAATCCTCGATGCGCAGATCGCGGATCGAGAGTTGCGGTATGCCTTGGGGTAAGTAGGGACGATCAAGCACAAGACGCCGGTTCTTGGCATCGACGCTGATGCCGAGGCATGACTGCAGGAGCATGAACACCGTGCCGGCGGCCCACGCTTGCGGCGAGCAGGCTACTGGATAGAGAGTCGGGCCTTGCCCAGGACGACGATCGACTCCGCAGAACAATTCGGGTAAGCGCTGAAGTTCGACCGAGGCGCTGAGATCGAGCAGGCTCATCAGAATGCGGCCGGCAAACTCGCGAAAATCGTAGCGGGCCATTCCCGCAGCGATG
>Ga0207693_10005677_pt1 | contig 10374 bp, 8 predicted proteins | sample LARL81metaG_FD_184347 | JGI IMG/M metagenome (GOLD analysis project Ga0207693, IMG submission 184347) | Corn, switchgrass and miscanthus rhizosphere microbial communities from Kellogg Biological Station, Michigan, USA - LAR L8-1 metaG... | ecosystem: Host-associated > Plants > Roots >... | reverse complement strand
CTGCGCGCTGACGATCGGAAGCGCCGAGCGCTGCAGATGCAGCACCGTCAGCCCGTTGGCGAGCTTGAACGACTGCGGTGCGGGCAAGGTCGGCACCGGCGCCGGACCGGCGGCCGGCGGCTTGCTGCGCCAAGACTCGTCGGCATTGATCGACTCGGTTGCCCGCGTGCGCGGCGGCGTGGTCGCTGCCGGCTCGGGATCGAGCTTCTTCGCGCCGCGAACGGCGAAGACGACCACGCGCGCGTCCTTGCGCAAATGAGCGCGCACCGCGCGCTGCACGGAGGCGGTCGTGACCGCGGCATAGCGTGCGATGTCCTTCGGCAGGTAGCCCGGATCGCCCGTGTACTGGTTGTACATGTTCAGCGTGTCGGCGCGCCCGACGACCTTCTGCAAGCCCTGGTACATCGAACGCTCGATCTGGTTGCGAGCGCGCTCGACCTCCGCTTCGGTCGGCCCTTCCGCGGCGAAGCGGTCGAGCTCGACGTCGATCGCGGCCTGCAATTCCGCCGCCGTGTGACCCGGCCGCGCGAATGCCTGCAGGTCGAATATCGACGTCAGCGCATAGGCGTCCTGCGCGGCGCTGACCTCCTGCGCAAGTTGCAATTCGTAGACGAGGCGCTTGTGCAGGCGGCTCGCCTTGCCGCCGGCGAGGATGGTCGCGGCGATGCTGAGCTCGGCGTCGTCGGGCTTGAAGCGCGGCGGCGTCAGCCAGGCCAGGTCGACGCGCTCGAGCTCGATCTGGTCGGTGACGGTTTCGCGACGCTCGCCGACGATGGGTGGCGTGACGATGGCCGGGCGTTCGACATCGGGCCCGCGCCGGAACGAGCCGAAATATTTGTTGACCAGGCGCTTCGCCGTCGCGGGATCGAAGTCGCCGACGATAGTCAGCGTCGCGTTGTTCGGCCGGTAGTAGCGCTTGAAAAAGTCCCGCACGTCGGCGAGCCGCGCCGCCTGGATGTCGGCATGCGAGCCCATGATGTACGGGCGGTAAGGGTGGCCGACGGGAAAGAGGCTGCGGAACACCGCCTCGTCGACGATGCCATAGGGTTGATTCTCGATGCGCTCCCGGCGCTCGTTGCGAACCACGTCCTGCTGGTTCGACAAGGCCTTCTGGTCGAGCGCGTCGAGCAGGTAGCCCATCCGATCGGCGTGCGTCCAGAGTGCCAGCTCGAGCTGGTTCGACGGCAGTGTGTCGTAGTAGTTGGTGCGATCGAACGAGGTCGACGCGTTCGAGTCGGACGCGCCGGCGGCTTCGAGGAGCTTGTCGGCCAGGCCCCGCGGCACATGCTTGCTGCCGGTGAACATCATGTGCTCGAACAGATGGGCGAATCCGGTGCGGGTCGGCTCCTCGTTCGCCGCGCCGACGTGGTACCAGATGTCGACGGTGACAAGGGGCAGCGTACGATCCTGCGAAAGGATCACTTCCAGCCCGTTCGGCAGCCGGTATTTTTCATACGGGATCGTGGGCGCTGTTTCCAGCGCGGCGAGCGGAGCGCTCAGCATCGATGCGAATCCGGCGAGACAGAGAAGTCTAAGCATCGGGAACCTCGAAAACGACCGCCAACGGGCTTTGGGCGGCGCGGATTGCGGGACAGTCGAGTGAGACTTCGCATCGGCGGACCTGCCGCACTGCGGCGCCGCTCGCACGGCCAAGAAGGCGGCGTCAGAGATTCGACCCGAGCTCGCGGCGCAGGAACTCGTGGAAGTGCTGCATGCCGTCTTCCATTGGAGACTGGTAGGGCCCGACCTCGCTGCGCCCGGCCTTGTACAGCGCACGCCGGCCGGCATCCATGCGCTCGGCGATCTCGTCGTCCTCCGCGGCCGTCTCCATGTAGGCTGCCTGCTCGGCTTCGACGAATTCGCGCTCGAACAGCGCGATGTCTTCGGGGTAGTAGAACTCGACGTAGTTGGTCGTCCGGTCGACGCCGCGCGGAACCAGCGTGCTGACGATCAGCACGTGCGCATACCATTCGATCATGATGTTCGGATAGATCGTCAGCCAGATCGCGCCGTGCGCCGGAACCTCGCCGCGGTAATAGTCGAGCACCGCCTTGTGCCAGCGCTGGTAGCTCTTGGTGCCCGGCCTCGCGAGCGCATTGTTGACGCCGACCGTCTGCAGCGAATAGCGATCGCCGAACTGCCAGTCGAGATCGTCGCAGGTCACGAACCGGCCGAGTCCCGGATGGAACGGCTCGACGTGATAGTCCTCGAGGTAGACCTCGATGAATGTCTTCCAGTTGTAGTTGCATTCCTTCGTTTCGATCCGGTCGAGCACGTAGCCGGAAAAATCGAGCGAGCTCGCCGCCCGCATCCCGGCCAGATCGGATGCGACGTCGCGCGCGCCGTCGAACAACAGGCCGTTCCAGCGCTTCAGCGGAGTGCTGTGCAATTTGGCGCACGGTTGCTCGGCAAAATGCGGCGCGCCCAGCAGCTTGCCGGAAAGGTCGTAGGTCCAGCGGTGGATCGGACACACGATGTTCGGCACCGATCCGCGGCCGTCGAACATGATGGCCTGCCGATGGCGGCAGATGTTCGACAACAGCTCGACGCCGCCGTCGTTGCGCACCAGCATCTGGGCATTGTCCCGCCATGGCAGGGTTTGATAGTCGCCCGGATTGGGAACCATCAGCTCATGCCCCACGTACCCGGGGCCGCGCGCGAACAGCAGATTCTGCTCGGCCGCCAGGACCTTCGGATCGCAATAGGAAGAGACCGGCAGCTGCGACGTTGCCGAAGCAATGTGCAGCCGATCCGCAGCAGCGAGATTCGACATCAGCCTACCCTTTTTCGTGAACCGCCAACCCAACAAACAATATAAGAGGCGAAAATTCCGCCCCCCAACCGCTTTGCTAAGTCAGCCCGCTACGAAAGGCTTCGTATCAAGGCTGCGTCGTCAAATGAGGTGAAGATTATAGCGATATTGCCTGCTCCGGGCAAACTCGGCTCGCGACCGGATGCACGCGTTTCACCGACCACCCAAATCGGGTATTCTTGAGCACTTTTCAAGAGAGCGCGCTGCATTTGTTTCATTGCGCCGCTCATCCGATCCGATGTCCAAGTCCATGTCTGAGACCACCGCCGCGCCGCCGAGTTTCGAGGCTGCAATGGCCGAGCTCGAAAATATCGTCGCGACGATGGAAGGCGGCCAGCTGCCGCTCGCCGATTCGCTGGCTGCCTACAAGCGCGGCGCGGAATTGCTGCAATACTGCCAGGCGGCACTCAAGGACGCGCAGCAGCAGATCCAGGTGCTCGAGCGCGGCGTCCTCAAGGCTTTCGCGCCGGACGCATCGGGTCCCGCCGCGGACGATGAACCCTGATCTGGCGTGGGAAGTCTGGTCGGGCGAGCGCAGCCGACGCGTCGAGAGCGTGCTCGATCAGGCATTGGCCACCGCGGACGGCTCGCCGGGTCGGCTGCAAGAGGCGATGCGCTACGCCACGCTGGGCGGCGGCAAGCGGGTGCGGGCGCTGCTCGCCTACGGCGGGGGCGAGCTGGCCGGCGCCGATCCGGATGACGTCGACGGCGCCGCCGCGGCGGTCGAGCTGATTCACGCTTACTCGCTGGTGCACGACGATCTGCCATGCATGGACGACGACGTCCTGCGCCGCGGCAAGCCGTCGTGTCATGTCGCGTTCGGCGAGGCGATAGCGCTACTCGCCGGCGACGCGTTGCAGAGCCTGGCCTTCGATCTGCTCGCACGCACGCCGGCGCGCGATCCCGCGGCGCAAGTGGCGCTTCTTGCGTATGCTTCCGGCGCCTCGGGCATGGCCGGCGGGCAGGCGATAGACCTCGCGACGGCGGGCGAAACGATCGCGCTCACTGAACTCGAACGCATGCACGCCCTCAAAACCGGTGCGCTCATCCGGGCGGCGGTTCGCCTCGGCGCCGGCTGTGGCCGGCCGATGAGTGCCGACGAGAACGACGCACTCGACCGTTACGCGTCGGCCATCGGTCTCGGCTTCCAGATTGTCGACGACGTACTCGATGTCGAAGGCACGGCGTCGAGCCTGGGCAAGACCGCGGGCAAGGACGCGATCCAGCGAAAGACGACTTACGCTTCGCTGCTGGGCCTGTCCGCCGCGCGGAAGCGCATCGAAGCGCTGCGCGGCGATGCGCGCGCGGCGCTCGCTCCGTTCACGACAGCGCGACGGCTGCTCGAGCTCGGCGACTGGGTCATGGCGCGCACCCACTGACAGGCGGACCCGCCAATCTGGTCGTGCCTCACGCCGCGACGCCGGGGGATCACGGCATCGATCGTGTCCTCGCTTCCGTGCAAGGAGCCGCGATCGCACATTAGCTGCTGTGAGACAATGACAGGCTCGTCGCCACGCGCCGCGCTCAACGCAAAACCGCCGCAATGAACCGCCCCGAGACACCGCTGATACCGGACGTCCAGTCGCATCCGGATGTGCGCAAGCTGCCGATCGACCGCGTCGGCATACGAAATCTGCGCTATCCGATTCGCTTCGTCGACGGAAGCGACCCGCCGCAATCGACGATCGCCGTTTGCAGCGCGTACGTCGGCCTGCCCGCGGATCGCAAAGGCACGCACATGTCGCGACTGGTCGCGGCGATCGACGAGCTCGCCGCGCCGCTGTCGCTGGCGACGTTTCCGGACTTCCTCGACGCCCTGCTGGTCCGGCTGGAAGCGGACGCCGGCCGCGTCGACATCGCCTTTCCGTGGTTCAGGCGCAAGAGTGCGCCGGTGACCGGTGCGCAAAGCATGATGGACTACGAGGTGAAGCTGGTTGCCGACGCGGCGCCGGGCAAGCGCTCGGTCGAGGCGACGCTCGTCGTACCGGTCATGAGCCTGTGCCCGAGCTCGAAGGCGATTTCCGACTACGGCGCGCACAACCAGCGCTCGCATCTGACGCTGACCGTTCGGCCGAAACCGGGCGCCGCGTTCACGCTGGCGGAGCTGATCGCGCTGGCCGAAGCCGAAGCCTCCTGCGAGCTTTATGGTCTGCTCAAGCGCGCCGACGAGAAATTCGTCACCGAGCGTGCCTATGAGCGCCCGCGCTTTGTCGAGGATCTCGTTCGCGGCATCGCGGCGCGGCTGGTCGACGACGCCCGCTTTCTCGGCTTCAGCATCGCCGCCGAGAATTTCGAGTCGATACACAATCATTCGGCGTACGCCGAGATCGTTCGCGGCTGAAGCCTCGTTCGGACGCCGGCCAGGCGCGCGAACAGAGAATGCGTTTTCTCGAGAGCGACGCGGCAGCGCGGCCGCTAGTGCACGGCGTAGCTGACCTGGGTTTCCGCCGGTGCGGGTTCGGCCGCGGTTCCCATCCCCACCAGCCTGCCATTGGCAAACGACAATCGGCTGGCCCCGCCCATCCGCCAGCGATAGATCCACTCCTCGTACCAGACCCGGTTCGCCTTGCTGCGCGTGATCGTGCTGGGCCTGCCCCAGGCCGGCAGGTTCAGGACCTCATCGTCGGACATGCCGATCGCGATGCTCGTGCGCCAGAAGACGCGCTTCGAACTGGCGCCCGGCTCTCGCCGCACCGGCGCCGCCGGCGCGGCGGCGGCAGCGGCCGACTCGGTGCGCGCGCTGCCGAGGCTTGCAATCACGACATCACCGGCGCCGGAAGCACAAGGCATCGACTGGTAGGCGACGCCGTCCGGCGCCAGGCACTTGTGGATGGCTTGCGCGTGTCCCGCCAGCGGATACGCGATGCTGCAGCAGCTCAAGCACAGGATCAGGACACGCATGGCGGCACCCGGTGGAAGGACCACGGTGCACAGCGTGCCCGCCGGATCAAGGACCCGCCATCAGCGGGGGTCTGATCTTGTTGTAGGAATCCTGCCCGTCAGGCGGACGGTTCGACTGCCACCCAGGCGCCGCGGCGCTGCGATTCCATGCACGCTTCGATGAACGCCATCGTGTGCGCGCCTTGCTCGATCCGCGGATACGGGGCGTCGGGGCTGGCTTCGCCCAGCGTACGCGCCATGCGCTCCTGCGCGACTTCGCGGTAGATATTGGCGAACGCCTCGCGCAAACCCTCGGGATGGCCGCGCGGCGTGCGGCCGAGGTCGACGATCTGCGGCGGCAGCCCCGGATCGCCGCGCCCGATGACGCGCGCCGCCTCGCCTTGCAACGCCAGCCGCAGATAGCTCGCTTCGCGATGCCACCACTCGAGCATCCCCTTTTCGCCATAGACGCGAAGCCGGATATCGTTCTCCCCGCCGGCGGCCGCCTGGGTCACGGTCAGCGTACCGCGCGCGCCGCCTTCGAACTCGATCAGCGCCGACGTGTAATCGACGACCTTGCGGCCGGGCACCAGCGCGCCGGCGTCGGCGGCTACCCGGGCGATCGAAAGTCCGGACGCGAAACACGCCAGATGCTGTGCGTGGCAGCCGATCGCGCTCATCACCAGCGACAGCCCGCTGCGCTGCGGGTCGAGGATCCACGAGAGACGATTGCTCGACGGGCCATCCTCGAGGCGCGTCGCCAATCCGCTCTGGATGTATTCGACCTGCACCAGGCGCAATGCGCCCAGCACGCCGTCGCGGACCAGCTGCCGGGCATAACGGGTCATCGGATACGCGGAATAACCGTGGGCGATCGCGTAGATCCTGCCGTTCTTCTTCGTCCGTGCGACCAGATCGCGCGCCTCACCCGCGTCGTGCGTCACCGGCTTGTCGCCGACGACGTCGAGTCCCGCGTCGAGCGCGGCGACCGCATACGGGTAGTGCGTATCGTTCGGCGTCATGATCGCGACTGCCTCGGCGCCGTCGGGCCGCTGCTTTTCGCGATCGAGCAGCTCGGCGAGGTCGCCATAGCTGCGCGCCGCATCGAAGCCCATCGCGACCCCGCCGCTCCGGGAGCGCGCAGCGTCGCTGGAAAACACGCCGCCGACCACGCGCCAGTGCCCGTCGAGCTCGGCCGCCGTGCGGTGCACTTCGCCGATCCACGCGCCCGGCCCGCCGCCGATGATCGCCAGGCGCAGCGGACGGCCGAAACGGGTTCGCAATTCATTCATCGTTTGATCCCTCGATTTGCCCGGTGAACGCAAGATCCGCCTCATTGGCGGTGCGCCCCGGCTGCTAGAATGAGGCATTGTAACGGCGCGCGTCGCCGACTCCCATGCGTCCCGTCGCGATTTTCCGCTTCTCACCGACCGAAGGGCCGGGCCACTTCGGCGAGTGGCTCGAGCGAGAGCGCGTGCCGCACCGAATCATCGCGCTCGATCAGGGCGAAGCGGTTCCCGGCGACGTCGGCGCCTTCGCCGGCATCGGCATGATGGGCGGCCCGATGAGCGCGAACGATCCGCTGCCCTGGAATCCGCCGCTGCTCGCGCTGCTCAAGCAGGCGGTCGCTGCCGATATTCCGGTCATCGGGCATTGCCTCGGGGGACAGCTTCTGGCCAAGGCGCTCGGCGCGCGCGTCGCGCCCACGGCAACGCCGGAGATCGGATGGGGCGAGGTCAAGGCGCCGGATCGCGCCGCGACCGCATGGTTCGGCGGCCGCGACAAGTTCACGACGTTCCAGTGGCATTACGACATCTTCGAGCTGCCGCCGGGTGCGGTTCGGGTGCTGACCAACGCATTCAACCCGCAGCAGGGATACGCGCTGGGCAAGCACGTCGGCTTCCAGTGCCATATCGAAATGACACGCCCGATGGTCGAAACCTGGGCGGGCAGCGGCGCCAACGAGCTGCCGGCGCGATCGAACGGCGCGAGGCAGAGTCGAGACGACATGTTTCGCGATCTGGATGCGCGGCTGGCCGCCCTGTCGCAGGTCGCCGACGATGTCTACGCGCGCTGGGCGATGGGACTCGTGCGCTGATGCCGGCGATTCGTCCGCTGCCCGATCAGCTGATCAACCAGATCGCCGCCGGCGAAGTCGTCGACCGGCCTGCCGCGGCGCTGAAGGAGATCCTGGAGAACAGCCTCGACGCGGGCGCACGGCAGATCGATGTCGATCTCGCCGGCGGCGGGATCAAGTTGATTCGCGTCGCCGACGACGGGGATGGCATCGGGCGCGAGGACCTGCCGCTGGCGCTGGCGCGGCACGCGACATCCAAGATTGCCACGGCCGGCGACCTCGAGGCGATCACGACGCTGGGTTTTCGCGGCGAGGCGCTGGCGAGCATCGCCGCCGTGTCGCGTCTGACGCTGACCTCGCGTCTGCGCGGTAAAGAGCACGCCTGGCGCATCGAGGTCGACGGTGGCGAAATCAGCGCGACGCTGCCGGCGGCGCTCTCCGACGGCACGACGGTGACCGTGCACGAGCTCTACTTCAACACCCCGGCGCGCCGCAAGTTCCTTCGCACCGACGCCACCGAATACGGCCACTGCGAGGAAGCGTTCCGCCGCGCGGCGCTGTCGCATCCCGACGTCGGCTTCACCTTGCAGCACAACGGCAGCGTCAAGCATCGCCTGCTGGCGCAGGGGCGGCGGGCCCGCGTCGACGCGCTGCTCGGCGAGGCATTCGCCGCGCATGCAGCGCCGGTCGACGAGCCGGGTCCGGGCCTCAATCTGGCGGGCTGGGTCGTGCGTCCGGCCTACGCGACGGCGACGCGCGAGGCGCAGTACCTGTTCGTCAACGGCCGATTCGTGCGTGACCGCATCCTGTCGCATGCGCTGCGCGAAGCCTTCCGCGACGTGCTGCACCATGACCGGCAGCCGGCGTACGCGCTCTGGCTCGTCATCGACCCGCGCGTCGTCGACGTCAATGTGCATCCGACCAAGAGCGAAGTGCGTTTTCGCGACAGCGGCGCCATGCACCAGTTCGTCCGCCGGGCAGTCGAAAAAGCGCTGGCGGCGACGGCGGCCGAGCAGCCCGCGGTGTCGGCGGCGGAGCGCCTCGGCGCGGCGGCCGCGCGGATCCCGCCGCTCGCGCGCACGGGCGAATCGCCGTCGGGCGACTGGCGCGCGGGCGCCCAATCGGCGCAGGCGGTGATGACCCTCGGCACGGCCGAGCCTGCGGCGTTCTATGCGCGGCTGTTCGGGCAGCGCACGCCGCCCACCGACCGGCCCGATCTGCCCGACGGCAGCGAGCACCCGCTGGGCTTCGCGCTGGCGCAGCTGCACGGCATTTACGTCCTCGCGCAGAACCGCGACGGCCTGGTCCTGATCGACATGCACGCGGCGCACGAGCGCATCCTCTACGAACGGCTGAAGACGGCGCTCGACCGCGCGATGCCGATGCAGCCGCTTCTGGTTCCGGCGACGTTCGCGGCCGATCCGCTCGATGTCGCGACCGCCGACGAAAATGCCGAGATCCTGTCCGCACTCGGATTCTCGCTGTCGGTGCTCGGCCCGTCGACCCTCGCGGTGCGCGGTGTTCCGGCGCTGCTCGCCGATGCCGATACCGTCGCGCTGGCGCGCGCAGTGCTCGCCGACGTGCGCGAATACGGCGGCAGCCGCGTGCTGACGGTGCAGCGCGACGAGCTCTTGTCGACGATGGCCTGCCACGGCGCGGTGCGCGCGCACCGCGCCTTGGGCATCGCGGAGATGAACGCGCTGCTGCGCGAGATGGAAGCGACCGAGCGGGCGGGGCAGTGCAATCACGGGCGGCCGACCTGGTACCAGCTGACGCTGGCTGACCTCGACCGCCTGTTCATGCGCGGCCGATGACGCCGACGGTTTTGCTGATGGGCCCGACCGCATCGGGCAAGACGGCGGTCGCGCTCGAGCTCGCGGCAAAGCTGCCGGTCGAGATCGTCAGCGTCGATTCGGCGCAGGTCTATCGCGGCATGGACATCGGCACCGCCAAGCCCGACGCCGCGACCCGCTCTCGGGTCAGGCACCATCTGCTCGACCTGATCGATCCCGACGAGCCCTACTCGGCGGCGCGCTTTCGCAGCGATGCGCTTGCTGCTATCGCCGGCGTTCGCGCGCGGGGACACATTCCGCTGCTGGTCGGCGGCACGATGCTCTATTTCAAGGCGCTGCGCGAAGGCCTGTCGGATTTGCCGCCGGCAGACGCTGCGGTCAGGGCGCGGCTCGACGCCCGCGCGGCCGACGAAGGCTGGCCGGCGCTGCATGCCGAGCTCGCGCGGGTCGATCCCGCGACGGCGGCGCGCCTCGGCCCGGCCGACGGCCAGCGGATCCAGCGCGCACTCGAGGTCTACGAACTGTCGGGCCGGCCGATCTCGGCGCTCCGCGGCGCGCGGCAGAGTCCGGCCGAAGGAGGCATCGTGTCGCTGGCGCTGGTGCCGAACGACCGGGCAGAGCTGCATCGGCGCATCGCGGCCCGGTTCGATGCCATGCTCGCCGCCGGTCTCGTCGACGAGCTGGCCGGCCTGCGCCGGCGCTTCCGCCTCGACGCGTCGATGCCGTCGATGCGTTGCGTCGGCTATCGGCAGGCGTGGCAATTCATCGATGGCGACGGCGACCGCGACGCGCTGCGCGAGCGCGGTGCCGCG
>Ga0207693_10005676_pt1 | contig 10374 bp, 10 predicted proteins | sample LARL81metaG_FD_184347 | JGI IMG/M metagenome (GOLD analysis project Ga0207693, IMG submission 184347) | Corn, switchgrass and miscanthus rhizosphere microbial communities from Kellogg Biological Station, Michigan, USA - LAR L8-1 metaG... | ecosystem: Host-associated > Plants > Roots >... | reverse complement strand
CCGGGTGGTTTCGCATGGTCGGCGTAAGGTCGTCGTCTGGATCTCCGCGGAGCACGGCCCGCTGCTTCAGATCGATCGCGAGGCGGAACACCGCAATGCCGTCGCCGCGTCCCGTGCCGGAGTCGGCCCGGATGTGGTCGGTTACCTGCCCGAGCGTGGCGTACTGGTCATCGATTGGATTGACGGGCGAACCTTGGGTAGCACCGACCTTGACGACACCGCGAATCTCGAACGGGTCGCGGCAACCTGCCGACGGCTGCATGAAGGCCCGCGTTTCGCAAACGATTTCGACATGTTCACCGTCCAGCGTAGGTACCTGGACCTCGTCCTCGACCGGGGGTTCCGGCTACCACGCGACTACATCGAGTTCATGCCACAGGTGGAGCAGATCCGCTCCGCTCTGACGGTGCGTCACGAGGGGCGCGTACCGTGCCACAACGACCTGCTCGCGGCGAACATGGTCGACGACGGTGAGCGGATCTGGTTCATCGACTACGAATACGCGGGCAACAACGACGCGTGCTTCGAGCTCGGCAACATCTGGAGCGAGGCTGACCTGAGTCTTGAGCACCTTGACGAGTTGCTGCGCGCGTACTACGGCCACCCGTCTAGGGCCAAGGTTGCCCGCGCCCGCCTGCTCGGGCTGATGTCCAAGTACGGGTGGACGCTCTGGGCATCGATCCAATCCGGCACCAGCCACGTCGACTTCGACTTCTGGTCCTGGGGCATGGAGAAATACGAACGCGCGATCGCAGAGTTCCGCAGTCCCGATCTGGCAACACTGATCACGGACGTTCAGCAGGCACGGTGACCCCAAGGGGGAAATGGAAAGTGGCTGACACCCTGACGCTCAACGAGGACGAACAACGGCTCGCCGAACTCGGCTACAAGCAGGAGCTGCGCCGATCCTGGTCGGGCTTCTCGAACTTCGCCATCTCGTTCTCGATCATCTCGATCCTGGCCGGCTGTTTCACGACGTTCGCCGTCGGCTGGAACAACGGCGGGCCGGCCGCGATCGCCTGGGGCTGGCCGATCGTCTCGGCCTTCATCCTGGTCATCGGCCTGTGCATGTCCGAGCTGGTTTCCGCGTACCCAACGTCCGGCGGCATCTACTGGTGGGCCTCGAAGCTCGGCGGAGCGAAGGCGGGCTACTACACCGGCTGGCTGAACTTGATTGGCCTGCTGGCGATCGACGCCTCGGTGGCATACGGGTGCGCGACGTTCTTCGACCTGACGCTCAGCACGTACAGCACGTCATGGGCCAACGGCTACAGCCTCAGCCGCGTGTTCCTGATCTTCATGGTCGTACTCGCGCTCGCCGCACTGGTGAACATCTTCTCCAGCCAACTGCTTGCGATCCTGAACAACATCTCCGTGTGGTGGCACGTCGCGGGCGCCGCCACCGTGGTGGCAATCCTGATCTTCGTGCCTGCCCATCATGCGAGCGTGTCGGCGACGTTCACGGACAGGGTGAACAACACCGGATTCATCAGCGGTCACACAAGCGGCTTCGGCTTCCTGTTCTACGTCCTTCCGCTGTCGGTGATCCTCACCCAGTACACGATCACCGGCTACGACGCGTCGGCACATCTGTCCGAGGAGACGAACAAGGCCGCCAACTCCGCGGCTCGGGGCCTATGGCGCTCCATCTTCTACTCGGCCATCGGCGGCTGGATCCTCCTGCTCTCGTTCCTGTTCGCCGTGCAGGATGAAGACGGGGTGACCAAGGGAGGTGGCGCCGTCGTTGTCATCTTCAACCAGGCGCTGTCCTCGAACTGGGCAGGCACCGTGCTCCTGATCTCGACGGCCGGCCAGTTCTTCTGCACGGTCGCCTGCATGACCAGTACCACCCGGATGTTGTTCGCGTTCAGCCGCGACGGTGCCGTGCCGGGCGGCCAGTACTGGTCGAGACTCAACGCCAACAGGGTGCCTGTGTACGGTGTAGTCCTCTCCGCCATTGTCGCCGTGGTTCTGACGCTCCCCGCTCTCGTGAAGGTCGACATCGGCGGCGCGCCCGTTCCGGTGGCGTTCTTCGCCGTGGTGTCGATCGGGGTCGTCGGCTTGTACGTGGCATTCGCCATCCCGATCTTCCTGCGCTGGCGGGCAGGATCATCGTTCCAGACGGGCACGTGGACCCTCGGCAGCCGATACAAATGGATGTGCATCGTCGCGGTCGCCGAGATCACGATCACCTCGATCATCGCGCTGCTGCCGACGTCTTTCGCCGGGGTGCCGTGGAACGACGGGTTCGCCTGGAAGTACGTGAACTACACGATCCTCGTCGTCCCCGGAGCGTTGTTGCTGCTGTGGGTCTGGTGGCACGTATCGGTGAAGAACTGGTTCACCGGGCCGAAGATCACCATCGACCTGCCCGAAGGTGTATCGGCCGCGGACGAGATCGCGCTCGAACACCACGGCGGCGCGGCGCACCTGACCGCGTCGGCGGTCACCGACACATCTCCGGACGACGTACCGGATCGCCGCTGAGACGGTATAGCTGGGCAACCGGCTTGCGGAAGAACACTCGGCCAAGGCCGTTGTCGGCGAAGGCCGTTGTCGGTCGCTGGATGCGTCTCGACGTACCCGCGACGTGGGAGACGGCTCTCGCCGACGCTCGAAAAGGTCTGCGACATTGGAAGGAGGGTGCTCCCATGTCCGCATATCGCACGTTCGCCCGGCACGAAGCGCGAACGCCGAGGACTCGGCATAGCCGCGGTCGTCCTGTATCGATCACGCCTCGGCCGGGTAGCGGGCCGCGCGGGTGCCCGGCGGATTGCTGACGCCGGGTAACGCATCCGGGTTGGCCACGCATACCTCACATTCCAGCCCGTCGGGATCACGGAAGAACATCGACAGCACCGGCCCGAAGTCGGTGACGAAATCGTCCGCTGCACCCCGGTCGCGCAGACGCTGCCGAATCTCATCGAAATTCTCGATCGATGGCGTTTGCAGGCCGAAGTGGTCGAGGCGGCCGCGCCCGAACATCGGCGTCTGCCTCTCCGCTTCCGTGTTGCCCTCGACCTCGAACAGGTTGAACTCCGTGTGCGGCCCGATCCGGACGAAAGTCAACCGCCCCATGGGCGCATCCTGGGTGCCAAGGACTTCCGCGCCGAACACCTCGCTGTAGAAGCGGACGAACCGCTCGGTACTCCCGGTCAACACCGCAACGTGGTGGAAGCCATCGAGAAGCATGGCCACATCCTCGACCAATTCTGTCCGTAACACCACGCGGACAAGATCATGCACGCATGACGGATCCAGCGGCGCGACGCGCTTGGCTATCAGCAACTACGCAGAACGATGGATGAGCGCGTCGACCGTTAATTCGGCGCCCTCGTCGTTCGGGCTTCTGGGGACGCCGAATCCGCAGGCCTCATTCAGGCCGCGCGCGAGGCCCGGTCTGGCCCGCGCCCCGGGCGACGAGTCCTTCCCGACAAACCGGATACGCACATGTGTCTCGACCAGGCCCACCGACCATTCGGGGTCTCGTAAAGGATTCGTGCGTGAACTATCTGCACAAGCCGCTAGATGCGGCATGATGGTTACTGATCTTCGCCAGACGCGACCTTCGGAAGGGGTCGACGATGGAGGTTCGGAGCGGGAAGGCAGGCAGCGAGGCCCACCCCGTGCGGGCGGCACGCGACACGGCGGCCAATCCTGACACCCAGCCATTGGCTGCCGCCGCACCGCCGGTCGACGAGCAGCCGACGCTCGGTCCCGGAAGTCTGTTCAGCGACAGGTACGCGCTGGGACAGGTCATCGGTTCCGGGACGATGTCGACCGCGCTTCACGCCACGACCGGCGCACCGGCGAGGTAGCCGTGAAGATCTCTCGGCCGGCGGCGGACTCTGACGGCTCGCTCACAGACGAAATTCTGATGCTGGGCCGGCCGGAACCCGAAGCGGACGAGCCAACCGTCGTCCCTGCCCGCCACGGTGCACGAAGGCGCATCATCTTCGCCGCCGCCGCGGCCGTCGCCCTCGCCGGATGCGCCACGCTTACCGCCTCCCTCACCTCCACTGGATCGACATCACCCAGACCGGTGCCTCAGGCGGCGCCGCAAGCCGCAGCGCCGAACCAGCCGGCCCCGGCGCCGGCAAGACCCGCGCAGGCCGGTCCACTGAAGATCCGACCAGCACCACGGCACAAATCAGCGCCGACCCGACCACCCGTCCAGGTCGCCGCCCCCGGCGTGCCTCACGGTCAACCCGTCACCACTCGCCACACGAGCACTGCGCCCAAACAGCAACCCACGACCACCGACACTCATCCCAATCGCGCAGGCGGCACCAGCGCACTCAGCCAGGACGCTCTTCCCAACCTGGACACGGCAAGGGCGCGCATCCGGCAAGTCTCGGTCATCATCTCGGACTTATCGCGCCAGGCCGACTCCATTTCAAGGATCATCGGGCTGCCCCGTCCACCGAATCAGCAGTGATCATCAGCATAGAAAGACGTTATGCGTGTCGGTCTGTGGCATAGGAACGTCCTGCTGATCCGCTTGTCGGGCCTGTTGTCCCATCGCAGGAGGAGGACGTTCGTGGGTAACGCTCGTGGCGTGTCGCGGGTTACCGCAGCCGCAACGCACGATTGGCTCGGCTACGACATGGCCCCCTGCAAGTTCTACGAGGGTCGTGCAGCGGTCACCACATCGAGCAGCGAGACCAAGCCGGACTACCTCGGCGGTCCACCACGACACCTGCACCCACCGCCACGCCTACGCCCGAGACCGGCGACATCGACCATGACGGCGTCGTGAAATGTTTGACCTCTCGTCCTTGATTATCCACTGGGGCTGACAAATTCCGTATGATGGTGGAATGGCAGAAAAATCAGCATCACAAGAAATCGATGACATCATTAATAATCTTCCCAGCTGGAAAGGGGAGAAGTTGGCGCAGATTCGCGCTGTAATTCGGCAAGCCGATCCCCGCATTGTCGAAGAAATAAAATGGCGGAAGCCGTCCCGGCCGGAGGGGGTACCCGTCTGGACCCGCGACGGTAACATCTGCATCGGCGAAGCCCTCAAGAACGCTATGCGGCTGACCTTCCCGAATGGCGCGTCCCTCAGCGACCCGGCTGGTCTCTTCAACCGGCGGCTTGATAGCAAAACCGTCCGCGCCATCGACTTTGGCGAGAATGATACGGTCGACGAAGCCGCGCTTTCGGCACTCATCGCACAAGCAGTCAGGGTCTAGTGGCCCTTTGGGCAAGATTACTGATGCGTCGTGGTGACCTGCTTTTCAGAATTCCTCTGAATTAGAGGGGGAATTGGTATGGCGCAGGAATCAAAAGATAAGGTCGCGGCGGTCACGGGCGGATGTGCTGCGCCCACCCGGGTGCAGAGCAAGGTCATGCAGCGACGAGGGTGGGCAGGCCGACGTCCAGCGCCGAGGCTCGACGCTTACACGCTGCGGTTCAACAGATGCAGTCGCGATCGGCCGCGACAACGTCGGTAGGGCTATGTTCAGTTGTCCCCTCACGGCAACCACCGTCCCTCCCGCAAGGTGACGGCCCCTCGAAGCGCGGGGAGCCACGCGCTGAGCACAATCGTGCTAGCGCGGCGTCGCGGATTCCTTGCCGAGGTGGGGTCGCTGTGGCGCGAGCGGTCAGGCCTGGAAGGGCGCGTGCGTCGTGGTCGAATGATGTTCATGGCACCTCTCAAAATATGAATGTTTCAATGGCGATGTGCCGCTCAGTCGCGGTGAGACCAATACTTCCGAGAAATGCGTTCGGCCACGATCCGCCGGATGGGCCACAAGTTGAACGAATTATTTCCGCCGATTGGAGGACGCGGCTACTCAGCTGGGAAGAATGTAGACGGGTCTGGACCCGCTGTGAGTTGCGCGGAAGGGGTCAGGCCGAAGAAGTTGGTGGGGACTGGACTGGGACCACGCCCCACGCCACCAAACCACCGAAGCCGGGCAGAGCGACACGACACGACACGTCTGACCGATCACGGATTCCTCGATCCGCCCGATACCGTGCGTAGACACGCGAGGCCAAGAAATCACTGGGTGGTAGGCCGATGCATGCGGTCGGAACCGCCAGGAGGCGGACTCAGCTCACGGTCCGAGTCCTGACTGGACAAGTTGCCGGTCATGCCAGAGGCCATCGCCCACACAGCAACGCTTGGGGTATCTCGTTCCTCAGAGTGCCTCGCTGCAAGCACCGCAGCCAGCTGCGGCCGTCATTTTTCCTGGTCGCTGACAGCCGTGGCGCCGAGGTAAGAGGCATCAACCGTCGCGATCGTGGGCGGCAGGTCGATAGTCATTCCAGGCAGTCTTGATCCGGCTTTCGGCGATCGTGTTCTTCAAGATCTCGGTTGACCCTCCGGCAATTTCGTACGCTTTGGGTCGCGGAGTAATGGCCGAACAGGGAGCCTTCCTGGGTGCCGCGCGCTACACACGGGCACTGCCATGCCCACGACCTCGGTGGCTGGGCACGGCTGCTGCGAGAAGCTTGGGCCGCGGAGGAGGACCACTGAAAGTCTCACCGCGGCCGAGGTCCCGGGCCGCCTGATAGCAGATCAGCCCGGCAGCGCCGATTTCTGCTGCACCTTTACGAAGTAGGAGTGCATGCCTTGAAAGCCAATGATCTACCGGCCCAATGGTTCCCGCTGCTGCACATAGTCGAACGCGTCGTCCAAAGCCGGCGCCTGCGATGGCCAGCGAAATCCCGGTTGCGAGGGTGCGGCTGTACGACGGTGTGACGGGAGCCGCCAGTCCGGTTAGGCCGCCTGATTACGGCTTGAGCTGAGCTGACGACGCATTTTGATCAGATCGCCGCCGTCGGCTGCGGAGTCGAAACACACGCCACGGGTAGCGCCGAAGTGCTCGACGACACTCACCCGACCCACGGGCTCGCACCCGTGCCGCCGCCAGAACGACATGGCCCGAACATTGGCCGCAACCACCGTCACCTCGTATTCATCGATGCAGTCAAGCCGGCGTTCCAGTGCCTCGATCAGCTTCGACCCCAGTCCACGGCCGGTCTGCCCCGGCGCGCCGTACAGGCGGCACAGCTCGGCACGGTCAGCCTCGAAGTGGAAGTCGAGGAAGGCGACGATGCGGGAGTATTCCGTTGCGACGAGCACATATCCGGCCCCCGATGCGGCGGCCTCGACCAGGCGGGCGAACGCCTCAGCGGTGCAGGTCTGAGCTACCACGGCATCAACGACGCCAGCATCAACCATCCTTCGATAGGTCTCGCGATAAGCACTTGCCGCGAGCGCAGCCAACTCGGCCGCGTCGTGCACGGTCGCGTCTCGCACGGTCATCGTCGCGGTCATCGTCTCTCCTCTGTCTCACCCTCGTCACGATTTGCCGAGGGAGTCATCCAGAGCAGCTTCGGTCACAACGACGTCGAGTCATATCGGCCACCTAGTCGATGAAACGGATGATCGCGGTATCCGCCGTTCAGCGGACGCACTGACTACGCGCTAACCGAACAGCGCCCGGAACGGCAAGCACCGCACTACGCTCAAGCAGGCCATGCGGTCAGCAGGACTTGGCCTGCTCGTCGTTGCGGACGTGGACAATAAAGCACGTGGAATTCCGCGCCGCAGAATATGCAATCGCCCACTATGCAATCGCGCGGTGAATTCTTCGCACCAGCCCTGGCATTGACCACCGAGACCGTGCTGACCAGCGGGGCACCGCCATCATCGGATCGTGTCGTCGTACAGATCGCCTCAGCTCGCTGCATCAGGTCGTCCCCGCGGCGTGTTCACGTCGGCCTCGCCCGCTGCTCGCTTGAGCCGCTCGGGATTGCGGGCGGCGGGAACGACGTCAGCTCCCTCCGCGCGGGCGCGGCGGGCGGTCTCGAGGCCGATTCCGGCGCCGGCGTGAGCGTTCGCGCTACGCGTTTCTCAAGCGGGATCTGGTCGGCGAGAGTTGACCGGCGGACCGTGCTCAATCGCGGAATCGCACCGACTCGCGCTGCGGGTATCCGCAGCGCGAGCCGGTCGTTGTTCACCGGGCTCGGCGCCGCCCCGCGGCCACAACGATCTGGATGTCGTGGCCGCGGGGATCTGGCTGTCGATCGGTGAACTGTGTGCCGGCTGTCTTCAGTTGCCTAGTGGAGTGGAGTACGAAGCCAGATCAGCGTCACGGCGTGGGGACTGTGGCTAGATAGGTGCGGGGAATGGAGTCCTGCACAGAGAGCCCCATCACCTGGTTCTGAAATACGGTGTTGGCGGTCACCATGCTGCAGCCGTCTGGAGAACACACGCGGCTTGCCGCGACATCGATGGGATACCACGTCGCCTGGCCGAACGAAGGCCAGTCGCCGGCGGTGGCCGGGACGAACGCCATGGACGAGGCCTGAGCCGAGCTGATGGTCGCGAGGTTGAACCCGCCCGGCACGGCGGTGATCCCGTCGAAGTGGGTGAGCAGCTGCGGGGTATTGCCGTAGTTGTAGAACTGAGGCGCGCTGAAGGCTCCGGTCCGTTCGTTGTAGTTCATCAAGAACGCCCGCATGTTTCCGTGCGGCGAAGAACCATGCGCGAACGAGCCGCCGGCCAAGGTGTAGTTGGGGCTGCCGGGGCCGCCGTTCTGCCAGATGCCGTAGAGCGTGGTCCCGCTGGCCAGGCTCCCGCCCAGCTGCAGCAGCGTCCACTTATGGGTGGACATGTTGTAGATGAACGCGTTGCCGGATACCCCCTGGCCGAGGTTGAGGTCGTAGTTGCCCACCACCAGATCGCCCATCGTGCTGTGGGCGATGGTGTCCATCACAAAACAGTCTGGCGAGTCCTGGGGGCAGGCCCGCACGCCGTCGACCGTGTCGCTGCCATCGGGGGGCACGTCGATCTTTGTCCAGGAGCCACCCCGGCCGCTGACCGGCCCGAGGTAGATCATGCCGTGGTTGAGGACGCCGCTATTTGGCTTCGTCCGGTAGCTTCCGACGGCGCGGACCTGGCCCGCCGGGATGGTGTCCGGGTTGTAGGTGTTGGTGTCCGGACCGTAGAACGTCCCGGTCTCGAAGCCTGCGAACGGCGGGGTCAGCGCTGAGACCCTTCTCGCGGCTCCCGTGAGCGGGCTCTCGTGGAGGAACGGCTTGGTGTTCCGGGTGCCGTCTCCGTTAGCTTGCGAGCCCGTCAGGATGACCTTTCCGTTCGTCGTGCCGCGAACGCCGGTGACGATATCCCCGGCCTTCAAGATCGCGGAGATGGACCCGGTGCTGGTGGCGGCCTGACCGGTGACCGGGCTGGCCACAGCCGGCGCGGCCAAAGCCAGGCCCGCTGCCATGGCTGCGCCGAGCAGCAACGGGGGTGCGTACCGGGCGGTCTTCTTCCACACCGCCGCCCGGGGTAGGTCAGTGGGCCGGCCGCAGATCGCGCGGTGGTCGGCCGGGTCGTGCGGGTGAGCCGTGGCCGCCGGGGTGGCGGGGAGCTCGGCTTGGGCTGGTGATGACTTGTTGCCTGACATCGGTGTTCTCCTCTGCTGGTGGCATGGCGGCTCGCCGGATGGTGAGGCCGGGTACGCCCGCGCGGGGCGTAGGTCTGGATGATGAATTCGGGCAGTCGTCCCGCCCGTGCGGCGGCGGGCGGCCACGACCGCGCCGCCAGGACCTGGGGGGCTTATAGCTGGATTGCGGCCGGGATTCGATCGCGGGCTTGAAGTACTTCTCGTACTCGATGCTGATGCGGGGGAGGATCTGGCCGAGCCAGCGGACCAGGTACGAGTTGGCCTTGCCCAGGCTGGCCGCGCGGGCCAGCCCGAGGAGGCAGCGGACGACCTTGGCGTCCAGGATCACGGCGACAGCGAGGCCGATGCCGAACGGCTTGACCGTCGGATCGCCGTTGAGGTCGAAGCGGCCCAACCCGAACCCCATGATCATTGCCGCGGCGGGGATCACGCGACCGCCGGTAAGCAGCCCGCAGACCAGCGAACGCTTCGAATCCTCGCCCGCGTCGGCGTGCTCCTTGATCTGGCTGACCAGGAACACCTCGAAGTCCATCGAGCGCCCGAGACCGCTCGCACACGCCGGACGCCCATCCGCCGCAGCCCGCGCCGACCACAAACCTGACGTCCGTCATAACGCTCCACCTGTCATCCGGACCCACACGCGGCAGCCCGAGACGCCAAGGCAACGATCCCGTAGCGTCCCACGCGCCTTTCGAGTCGCTCCTAGCGTGGCTTTCCGCGCCGTCGCCGTCCCTAGGGAAGGCCCCTAGGTTTTGGCCGCAGGACTATCCGACCGACGGTTAACCGGTCTCGGCCTCACGGTTCATCAAGGGCAGCGATGCCCGGCCGCTTGCGGACCGCCATCCTCGCGCAGGGTCCGTTCGCGGGCGTCCGTTCGGCGCAAATAGCACCGAAATGGCTAGCACGGGAAAATGGATTATCTTCCAAGTGGATCGCGGCCAGCAAG
>Ga0207693_10005675_pt1 | contig 10375 bp, 11 predicted proteins | sample LARL81metaG_FD_184347 | JGI IMG/M metagenome (GOLD analysis project Ga0207693, IMG submission 184347) | Corn, switchgrass and miscanthus rhizosphere microbial communities from Kellogg Biological Station, Michigan, USA - LAR L8-1 metaG... | ecosystem: Host-associated > Plants > Roots >... | reverse complement strand
CGTAAGGCGCCGTGTAGACGAACCCTTTGATCAGGCCCATGCCGGATTCTGCCACGCGCGGCCCAACGCCGCTAATGAAGGCGAGTTGCCAGATCGACACGTACATCGTGCGCTCGTCCAGCAGCCGCTGCATCTTTGCCAGGATTGCAGCGCGCTTGGTGTAGTCGAGCTCCACTGCCTGTTGGGGGAACAACTCGTCGATTTCGGGGTAGCTGCCATAGGCATAATTGCCGCCCTTGACCACGAATTCTTCAAGACGCGTTGCGGCGTTACCAAACGCGCCTGAGGCCCCTTGGATGATATTCTTGAACTTCTTGTCGGCATAGCCTTTGAAAAAGGCTGCCCGTTCCAACGGTCGCTGCTTGGCGCGGATGCCGACTTCCCCCAGGTAGTTGATCGCCGCCTCGCCAAGATTGGCATAAGCGACATCGCAGGTATAGAAGCCGGCATCGAAGCCATCGGCATGGCCAGCATCGGCCAGCAGCTGTCGTGCCTTATTGGGATCGTACACGGGTGGCGCCAGCTTCTCATAGAATTCAAAGTTCTCGGGAATGACACTGCCTGTAATATGCGAATATCCCAGCGTCAGCGCCTTGTTGATGGTATTGTAATCGAGCGCGAATTTGGTCGCCAATCGCACCCGCGGGTCATGCCACGGCGACTTCGGATCCCACTGCTCTGGAAAGTATAGGTAATAGGGAGCCGAACCGACGGTCGGCCGCAACGTGAGACCTGGGGTACGCCGCAGTTCCTCGGCAAGTTCAGCACGTATGGAATAAGCGATATCCACCTCGCCGTTCTTCAGTGCAGCGAGCCGTGTTGATTCATCGGGAATGACCCGTAGCACGATTCGCTTCACACTTGGCGGCTTGCGCCAGTACGCTCATGGTCGGACCATTGTCGGCAGTTTCCGTAAAAAGGGTGCGAATGTTGGTGCGTTTGTGCGCGGCATCGTCCCAAAGAATCGTATCGGCGTGCTGGTTCGGATGGGCACCGCCGTCGAACCAATCGTCGCTGCGCACTACACTGACATAGCGGCCTATGACGGAACGCAAAGAATATTCCCGATCATAGAACCATTGCAGGCCGCGGAACGCCTTGCGGTTTTCACGCCATTCCGCCGCGGTGTCGCTATTTGCTTTGTTGACCCATGGTTTGCCTTCGGCCAAGCAGCTGGCAAGAAATTCGCTGAAGCGTCCGATCTCTGCATCAACGGTCAGCGAAATCTTGACGTATTTTGTCTCGATCGAGATTTGCGCTTTATTCGGCGTGGTATTTGCGGCGAACGCCTGCGCGCATGGACCGCACGAAGCGGATAGCAGCGCCGCAATGAAAAGAATCGTTCTGGCAGCGCCGAGGTGTGTCATCGGATGACCGCCGGTCGGCTGGTAGCCGGGAGAGGGGATATGGCTCAAGGCAGAATCGCGAAAGCGCGCGCCGGAAAGCCGAGGCCATTTTTTACCTTCGGCCAGGTTACGACAATAAGCGCGCCGGTTGCCGGCACCTTATCCAGATTAGCCATGACCTCGATCTGATAATGACCGTGTTGGAGAATGTAGGTTTCCGAATCCATCTTGTCGGTCGTGTCGGTGTCCATCGATTCATGGCCGGTCGCGCTGACGCCGCGCTGCTCATACAGATATTTGATCGTAGCAAAATCCCAGGCCGGAAAAGGACTGCGCTTGAAACGCTCCGGATTGGAATCCCAGTCCTTGTACATGTCGGTGCGCAACGCGGCGAAGGCGCCGGCGGGCACGCGGCCGTGCTGGCGTTCCCAGTTTTTGAGATCCTCGACCGAGAAGGCGTGATTGGGATCTTTGGCGAGATACGGCGTGTCGTCGAAGACGACGAGGCGCAGAATCATCTGCTTGAGCGGAATCTGATCCATCGTAGTGCCATCCTCGGCAAAATGGGCTGGCGGATCGACATGGGTGCCGTATTGGCCGACCATCTGGTAGTGGGTAGCCCGGAATCCGTCCTTGGCGATGGTGTAGGGTTCATGCGTTTTGGGATCGGCCGCGGCCGAGAATTTGGCTTGACCGAAGCCGGACCAGACCGGCGTCTGCGGTCCGAATGCGTGGGTGAGGTCGATGAATTTTTTCCCGGCGATGACGCGGTATACCTGTTCCAGTTCCGTTTCCCTGGCGGATGCCGCGGCGGCCCCCGTTACAACGCAAAAGACAAGCAGCACGGCCACTACGCGGGGATGAACAACAATCATCGCAGCCCTCCGTTTTCCGCAGTGTTCAGCCTAGCGTGGTCGGGCGGTCGACGGAACTTCGCTTTTCTGTGAAAGTTGGCACATTGCGACAAATCGATCCCGGTAAAATCATACTCGACCCGATTGGGCAGAAATGTCGGCGACAAGAATTGCGCGATGGCTTGGAATTGTTTGTCTTATTCTGGCGCTGGGAATAGGCGCCTTTCTCATCGCCGCACGACAACCCGCGATCGATCCGATCGCCCCGCCGCCTAAAACCAGTTTCGCTCCTGATGTGATCAAGCGCGGCGCGGAGCTCGCCGCACTGGGTAATTGCGATGTTTGCCACACCGTGCCGGGCGGCCGGCCATTCGCCGGCGGCCGCGTGCCGCCGACGCCGTTTGGCACAATCTATGCCACCAACATCTCGCCGGATGTCGAGACCGGGATTGGGAACTGGTCGGAAGGCGCTTTCGTGCGAGCCATGCGCTACGGCATACGCCGCGATGGTGCCTATCTCTATCCGGCCTTTCCCTACGACCATTTCACGCGTGTTTCCGATGAGGACGACAAGGCGATCTATGCGTATCTGATGACGCGTGATCGGGTGCGGTCGCCGTCGCCGGCGAATGATCTACCGTTTCCGCTCAATATCCGGACCGTTGTGCTCGGTTGGGATCTACTATTTCTCCGAGCCGGCCCATTCCGGCCCGACGGCAATCATGACGAGGCATGGAATCGCGGCGCCTACCTTGTCGATGGCCTGGGCCATTGCGGGGCTTGCCACGCCGCGCAATTTTCTCGGCGCGGAGAAATCAAACCAGGATCTGTCAGGCGGCGAGTCCGAGGGTTGGACTGCTTACGCTTTGAATGCCGAGTCGCCGGCGCCGGTGCGCTGGAGCGCCGATGCGCTCGTACATTATCTCACCTTCGGTTTCGAAGCGAACCATGGCGCGGCGCGCGGTCCGATGGCGGCAGTCGCCGACGACCTTCATTCGGTCTGCGAACAGGATATCCGCGCCATGGCGATCTATCTCGCCGACCGAGCCGGGCAGGCCCGAGCGTCGGCCGGCAAAGTTGAGCGGCAACAAGCCGCGCAAAGCGAGCGCGGCAAAGCCGGTGTCGCGAACAGCGCCGACAGCCAAACCGCCGTCACGCGCGCGACTGACGCTGAACAAGGCGCGTCGATCTATGTGAGCGCCTGCGCCGGTTGTCACGAAGGGCCGCGCGCCATGCCGTTCGGCGGCATCGATCTCGCTTTATCGAGCGGTATTGCCGGGCCTAGTCCCACGAATCTTTTCAATATCGTGCTCTACGGCTTGCCGGCCGCCGATGCCGCGCGGGCACCGATCATGCCGGGCTTTGCCGCGGTGATGAACGATGCACAGCTCGTCACCCTAGCGCGCTATCTGCGCGTCCACTTCAGCGACAACGAGCCGTGGAACGATATCGAAAACAGGCTGCGCGAATCGCGAAGCGCCGTGCGAGCGGCGATCACGAGACCTGCGCCGAGCGAGCGCTCGACGCTGCCGGGCGCAATGCCGGGAGGGCGAAATGAAGCTCAGCGTTAACGGTCGTGCGCACGACATCGGGTCCGATGCACGCACACCGCTTCTCTATGTGCTGCGCGACGAGCTCAAGCTCAATGCTGCCAAATTCGGCTGCGGGCTCGGTCAATGCGGCGCTTGCACGGTTCTGGTCGATGGCGAACCGGTGTTTTCGTGCCTTACGCCGATTTCGGTTCTGGCGGAAAAAAAGATCATGACGCTTGAGGGACTCGGCACGTTAGCGCAGCCGGCGCCGATCCAGCGCGCCTTCATTGAAGCGCAGGCAGCCCAGTGCGGCTATTGCATTCCCGGCATGATGATGCGCGCGCAGGCGCTCCTGCAGAAAAAGCCGCAAGCGAGTGAAGCCGAAATCCGCGCGTGGCTCGAGCCCAATCTTTGCCGCTGCGGCACGCACATGCGCATCCTGCGCGCCATTCGCGGTGCTCAGTCGATGGTGTCCACGGCACAAACCGGAGATCGGACATGAGCGGCGAGGCAATGATTATTTCGCGTCGCGCCGTTTTCGCCGGGGCCGGCGCGCTGATCTTCAGTTTTTCCTCGCTGGGTAGAGTTCATGCGCAGGGCGGCGGTGGGCAAGCCACCGCGTCAGCTCCGACCCAATTACCCAGCAGCTTGAAGAAGGCGCCGTTTCTCGATTCCTGGATTCGCATCGATGCCGACGGGACGATCACGATCTTCACCGGCAAGGCCGAGCTCGGCCAGGGCATCAAGACCGCGCTGTTGCAGATCGCGACCGAGCAATTGGATGTTGCATTCGACCAACTCACACTCGTTACCGCCGACACCGCGCGCACGCCTGATGAAGAATATACGGCCGGCAGCCATTCGGTGCAGGATAGCGGCACCGCGATCATGGAGGCCGCCGCGCAGGTGCGGCAGCTGTTGATTGCCGAAGCCGCGACACGCTCCGGCGTAACGGCCGATCAACTGCGCACCGAGGGTGCCGCGGTCATCGCCCCCGATGGCCGGCGCTTCGCCTATCGCGATCTTGTGGCCGATCAAATGCTGCACGTGGAGGCGGCGCCGCAATCACCATTGAAGGATCCGCACCAGTTCAAAATCATACAGCAGCCGGTGCCGCGGGTCGATATCCCGGCAAAGGTGACAGGCGGCGAAGCCTATGTGCAGGACCTGCGGCCCCGCCGGCATGGTGCATGGCCGCGTCGTTCGGCCGCCGAGTTATGGGGCGAAGCTTCTCAGCGTCGATAGCGGCAGCATCGAAGCTATGCCCGGCGTCATCGAGGTGGTGCGCGATGGGAGCTTTCTCGGCGTGATCGCTGCGCGCGAATTTCAAGCCATCGAAGCGATGCGCGCGCTTGCGGCCGCGGCGCGCTGGGAGGAAACGGCACAATTGCCGAACGCCGGCGCTTTGCCGGATTTCCTGATGGCGCAGCCGTCGCGGGACATCACGGTGCTCGACGCGCGACAACCCGGGTCAGCGGCGAGAACGCTCTCCGCCACCTATACGCGGCCCTATATCGCGCATGGCTCGATTGGGCCTTCCTGTGCGATCGCTCACTATGAAGGCAACGCGCTGACAGTGTGGACTCACAGCCAGGGCGTTTATCCGCTGCGCGATGCGATCGCGGAAATGCTTGGTATGGCCAAGGACAAAGTGCGCTGCATCCATGCCGAGAGCGCCGGCTGTTATGGCCACAACGGCGCCGACGATGCTGCGGCAGACGCCGCCTTGCTGGCGCTGGCCGTACCGGGACGACCGGTGCGGCTGCAATGGATGCGCGAGCAAGAGCACGCCGGCGAGCCTTACGGCCCGGCCATGGTCGTTAAGGTCAATGCGAGTCTCGATGCTGGCGGCCGCATTATCGATTGGGATTACGCGATCTGGAGCAATACCCACGCGACGCGGCCTGGACCGGCTGGCGCGCTCATTGCCGCGCGCTCGCTGGCGACTGCATTTGAGCAACCTGCGCCGAGACCGATCCCCATGCCCGAGGGCGGCGGCGATCGCAATTCGATCCCGCTTTATAAATTTCCAAGCGCTCGGGTGATTTATCATTTTCTTCCCAACATGCCGGTTCGCGTCTCGGCGCTGCGCGCGCTTGGCGCCCACGTCAACGTATTCGCGATCGAAAGCTTCATGGACGAGCTTGCCGCCGCCGCCGGCGCTGATCCGGTCGAATTTCGGCTGCAACATCTTGACGATCCGCGGGCGCGGGATGTGATCACAACGGCTGCACAGCGGTTCGGCTGGTCCGATAAAGCGCGTAGCGGCGCGCCGGATCGTGGCCGCGGCTTTGCCTTTGCCCGCTACAAGAACCTCGCCGCCTATTGCGCGATCGGTTGCGAGGTTGGGGTCGAGCGCGATACCGGCCGCGCGCGCTTGGCGCGCGCCGTCGCTGCGGTCGATGCCGGCCAAGTCGTCAATCCTGACGGGATCGTCAACCAGATTGAAGGCGCCATTCTGCAGTCGATGAGCTGGACGCTTTTCGAAAAAGTCACGTTCGATGAGCGGACGATGCCGCGCCCGGCTGTCATCCAATTCACCGCACCGGGGCGGATCGGCATCGCACTGCCGAGGCTGTCGCGATGCACGATCTCGCCGTCGAACAGATAGCTGACGGTGGCAAGGCCGATGTGCGGATGGGGCCGCACATCGATGCCTTCGCCGGCGCGAAATACGGCGGGCCCGAAATGATCGAAGAAGATGAAGGGGCCGACCATGCGTGAGCGCGCCGAGGGCAGCGCGCGGCGAACCTGCAACCCGCCGAGATCGACCGTGCGCGGCACGACAATGTGCGCGATGGCGTCACTCGATGGCGCATCTCCGAAGGTCGGGTCCTTAGCCGGAAAGAAGCTCATCGCGTCACCAACCGGATCGGGCGAAGACTACCCTTACGCTACACCAGTTGCGGCGCTGCGTCTGCCCCGCCGCCTTAACGTTTTGCTATCTCCGCTCTGTCGATAAGCTCGGCGATAAAACGCGGCTGCGCAAATGCCGCGACATGAACTTCGGGCGTCCAATATTTGGTCTTGAAGTTGCCGGCCTTGCGATAACGCCGCGCGATGGTGGCGACCGAGTGCCGCCGGACCTGCTTGTCGTCGCTCGCGATCCCCAGCGCCATGTGGCCGCCGACATAGACCGGAATGGCGGCGACGTAGCAGCTCGCGTCGGCGAACAGCCGGCGGAACCTCAGCATCGTCGTGGTGAGCTCGTTGTTCTGAAAGAATGGCACGCCGTTTTGCGTCACCAGTACGCCGCCCGGTTTCATGCAGCGGCGGCAGCCGGCGTAAAACTTGGCGCCGAACAAAATCTTTCCGGGACCGATCGGATCGGTTGAATCCACGATGATGACATCGAAGCGGCGGTCGGTCGCGGCGACATATTTAGCGCCGTCGTCGATCACGGATTCAAAGCGCCGATCGGCGAAGACCGGCTTGGTGAATTCGGGGAAATGCTCCTTGGCGAATTCGATCACCGCGGGGTCGATCTCGACCTGGGTGAGCCGCTTCACCGTTCTGTGCTTGAGCACCTCCTCGGCGATGCCACAATCGCCGCCGCCGATGATCAGCACATCCTCGCCCTTGCCATGGGCGAATAGCGGCACGTGCGACATCATCTCCTGGTAGATGAATTCGTCCTTCTTGGAGATTTGCGTCGCGCCGTCGAGCATCAACATTTTGCCGAAGAACTGATGCTCGAACAGGACGAGGTGCTGGTGCTCGGTCTGCACCTCATACAGCACCTTGTCGACTGCGAAGGTCATGCGGAAGCCGAGATCGTCGAACAGCGTTTCAGCGATCCAGCGCTTCTCGGCCGAATTGTTCGTCGATTGGTTCTTTGATCTGGTCATGACAAATCCTCGCGGCAACCCGCGCGCAATGGTGGTCGTCTTCCGCAATGAAGGCAAACCGAAGGTTCAGATTAAAACAAAGGCCGAGGCGAGCTCGGCCCTTCAGCTCCGAATTAAGGTCGGGTCAGGCGTCTTAGTCGCGTAGGTCTTGGCCGCGGAGGATTTCGTTGACATCAACGCGCTTGGCGGCGAAAGCCTCGCGCAGCACCGGGATGCAATTATCCGGCTCGGCGGAGCCGCACATGAAGATGTCGAGCGCCGCGTAACCCGATTCTGGCCAAGTGTGGATCGAGATGTGGCTCTCCGCGAGCACCGCGACCCCGGACACGCCGCTCGGCTGAAAATGGTGCAAGTGAATGTGCAAGAGCGTGGCGCGGGCGGCTTCAATGCAGCGGCGTAGCGTCGCCTCGATATGATCGATATCATTAAGCCGTTTGGCGCCGTGCAGATCGACGATCAAATGCACGCCGGCGCAGCGAACGCCGTTGCGAACCGCGAAATGGTCCTGACACGCAAAATCCTGCCGGCTTTCTGCCGTCGCGGAAGCCGCCACTTTTAGTTTGGCCTTGCGGTCTTCCTTACGAGCGGTACCTGGGGCGCCCAAGCCTTTCACCGATCGCAAGAGGGCGTTCTGGCTCATGCCGTCCTCCCCAATCAGGGACCCGAGATGCCGGATACCGGCGCCGCGGCAAGCGAAAGCCGCTCGATCAGTCCACGCGAACCGACCAACAGCGGCTAAATCCCCACATAAATGCAATAAGCGGGGAGTCAAGAAGATTCTGCAACCAAACCTTTAACGCTTCGTCATCACGATTGTTGCATCGCGACGTAAAGCGAGCGCGCGTTGGGGCAGCGTTCGCAACGCCAATCCGCCTCCAACCGCGCCGTTTCGCAAATCATCCGGCCCGCGATTTGCAGCGCCACCGCCCCCATTTCCGCAATATTCCAGTCGAACTTCGGCCGCGAGCTGTTCTATGATGCAGCAGATTCAAGCCTCGACACCGAGGACTTGATTTCATCTGAACTGGACTGGTTGAACCCGGAGGGAGAGGGACCATGAAGCGAATGCTGGGAGCCGCGATGCTGTTGGGCACGGCGGCAATCATGCCTGCGCAGCAGGCAGCGGCGCAGGATCCGATCGGCGGCGCCATCGTCGGCGGTGCGCTCGGCGGCATAATCGGTGGTGCGGTTGGGCGGGGCGCAGGTGGCGCCGTTGCCGGCGCGGTAATCGGCGCGACGACGGGGGCGGTGATCGCAGCCGAGGCGCAGCGGCGGAATAGTGGGTATTACTGGTGGCGCGGCGGCTGCTACTACCGTTATCCGAACGGCTCCTGGCTGCAGGTGCAGCCGGGCTATTGCTAGTGAGCGCAAAATCACGGCGGCCGATGGCGCCGGCCGCCGGCTAACTCCCGAGGCGCAGGTCTGGCGGCATCGCCGGCGCGGAGCCTTTTTCCAGCCGGATACGGAAGAAATTCAGAACGCGCCGCGCGCTGTCGCGCGGTAGTCGATTGAATTTGGCTAAGGCTTGTGCGACGTCCTCTGCCGACATGCCGCGATCGGTGGCGCGCAGGCGCACCAGCGCTTCGGTCGTGATCGAGGACAGTCCGACGGCTTTGGCAATCACCAGCACGACATCGGTGCGCTGGTTGAGAAGCGCACGCTCGACCGCGTCACTGGGGATGCCGGACAGGTTTGCCAAGGCAGCAGCGGTCTCGTCGAGCTTACCGTCGCGCGCATGGCGGTAGATCTCAGCTTCGCCGCCGTTGTGTGAATGCTCGTCCGCAGTTTCCTCCGATCGGCGAGCCAGCTCGGCCGTCAGCGCCGCGTCGGTGCGCGCGCGCTCGTGCAGGCGGCGCCAGCCAGCGGCCGAAAAGCGCGCACCACTGTTTCGGACCAGGATGCCGAGGACGGCATGATCGCCGCGCGCGATCAGCATGTCGGTTACCCGTTGACTTAAACGTTGTCGGCGCGCCAGCGCCAAGAGATGGTGCTGACCCTTGCTGCCGGCGATCAGAAGAAGGTCGCGCTCGAAAAGGCGTTCCGACTGAGCGAGCACCGGACCGGCCACGTTGGCATCGTCATCCAGTGCAAGCATCTGGACGACGTTCACAGGCGGATTGCCGATCGCCGCCAGTCGCTCGGCCAGTCGGGCACGCGCCTCGGTACCCATTCCACGTGCCAAGCGCGCCATCACGTCGCCGAACAGGCGGACCTGATCCGGCGAATATCGTGCGGCGTCATAGACAAAAAGATTGGTGACGCGGCTGAGTATGTCGCTACGCCGGGCGGCGCTCCCGGAGGCGACCACAGCCTCCAATTCCTCGGCAAGCGAAAGGTTACGCATGCTCACAAAACGCGCGGCACCGCTACTGCATTGAAGTATCAGCGACAATGCATCGAAAAGGGTGAACAAAACCTTGCCGAACGGGCCGAGGAAGTCGGAAAACGAGGTTACTAATCCACTAATTTGCGGCTCGGCCGGGCTGGTGATGGACAGGCGAGTGTCAACGTGCGCGCCGATCCCGCGGGCGAAAGATGCCCATACGATTTTGCACCTCTTGCGGAACCCGATAATCGCGCATCACCGCTCGTGGATCACGCAGCCCGCAGCATTCCCGTTGGATGATGAAGCGCCACAGCGCGTCGCCGGCGTCCGCAACCAGCGTCCGGCGCGTCTCGTCCGCGGTTCGCCGGTTTTGGTCGTGCTCGTTTAGGGCGGCTAGCGCAGCCTCGAGCGCGCGTCCCGCGCGCCCGAGCGCCGAAGCCTGCTCCTGCGCTATTTCGTAATCGAGCGC
>Ga0207693_10005674_pt1 | contig 10375 bp, 4 predicted proteins | sample LARL81metaG_FD_184347 | JGI IMG/M metagenome (GOLD analysis project Ga0207693, IMG submission 184347) | Corn, switchgrass and miscanthus rhizosphere microbial communities from Kellogg Biological Station, Michigan, USA - LAR L8-1 metaG... | ecosystem: Host-associated > Plants > Roots >... | reverse complement strand
TGCGCGACGTTATCCTGTTTTGGGTCGGACAAGGCGTGCGCATCTTCCGCGTCGACAATCCGCACACCAAGCCGTTTCCGTTCTGGGAATGGCTGATCCACGAGGTGCAGGCCGAGCACCCCGACGTGTTGTTCCTGGCGGAAGCCTTCACCCGGCCGAAGATCATGAAAGCGCTGGCCAAGCTCGGCTTCACCCAGTCCTACACCTATTTCACCTGGCGCACCGAGAAGACCGAAATCCAGGATTATCTCCGCGAGCTCACCGACTATCCCGAGCGCGACTATTACCGGCCGAACTTCTTCGTCACCACGCCCGACATCAATCCGGTGCAGTTGCAGAGCGGCGAGCCCTGGCTGTTCAAGTCGCGCGCCGCGCTCGCCGCCACGCTCGCCGGCAATTACGGCATCTACAACGGCTTCGAACTGATCGAGCACGCGCCGATCCCGGGCCGCGAGGAATTCATCGATTCGGAAAAATACCAGTTGAAGACGCGCGACTGGAACAAGCCCGGCAATATCAAGGACTACCTTGGCCGGCTCAACGCCATGCGGCGCGCGAATGCCGCGCTGCTGCAGACCGCGAACTTGCGTTTCCTGCCGGTGGACAATGCCGGCGTGACCGGTTTCCTGAAAGAGTCGGTCGACAACGCCAATGCGGTCGCCTGCGCCATTGCGTTGACGCGCGGGCCGCACGAGTTCTGGCTGCATTTCGGCGACGAGCGCATCGGACCCGCGGGCGCGCGCAAGCCGGTGCGGGAGATCGAGAATTTGACGACCGGCCAGCGCCACCGCCTGGAATGGGGCGGCGTGCGGCTGCGCATCGATCCCGAGCGCGATCCCGCGCTGCTGTTCCGCTGTCACGGATAGCGCGCCATGAACATCATGCCGGCCACCATCGAGGAACAGAAAACCGCCGACGACGGGCTGTGGTTCAAGGACGCCGTGGTCTACCAGCTGCACGTCAAGGCATTCCAGGATTCGAACGGCGACGGCATCGGCGATTTCGCCGGGCTGACCGAGCGGCTCGATTATCTGCGCGACCTCGGCGTCACCGCGCTCTGGCTGCTGCCGTTCTATCCGAGCCCCGGCCGCGACGACGGCTATGACATTTCCGACTATGGCGACATCAACCGCGACTTTGGCAGCATGCGCGACTTTCGCCGCTTCATGCAGGAAGCCAAGCGCCGCGAGCTGCGCGTGATCACCGAATTGGTCGTCAACCACACTTCCGACCAGCACCCTTGGTTCAAGCGCGCCAAGCGCAGCCCGCCGGGATCGAGCGCGCGCGACTGGTATGTCTGGAGCGACAACGACCAGAAATACGCGGGCACCCGCATCATCTTTACGGATACCGAGAAGTCCAACTGGACATGGGACCAGGAGGCCGGCGCCTATTACTGGCACCGCTTCTTCGCGCACCAGCCGGATCTCAACTTCGACAATCCGCGCGTGGTAAGCGCGGTGCTGCAGGTGATGAAGCGCTGGCTCGACGCCGGCGTCGACGGCTTCCGGCTCGACGCCGTGCCTTACCTCTGCGAGCGCGAGGGCACCAGCAGCGAAAACTTGCCGGAAACCCACGCGGTGCTCAAACGCATGCGCCACGAGCTCGACGCCTACGCGCCCAACAAAGTGCTGCTGGCCGAGGCCAACCAATGGCCGGAGGACGTGCAGGCCTATTTCGGCAACGGCGACGAGTGCCACATGGCCTATCACTTCCCGCTGATGCCGCGCATCTACATGGCAATCGCGCAAGAGGACCGTTTCCCGATCACCGACATCATGCGGCAGACGCCGGAAATCCCGGCCAACTGCCAGTGGGCCATGTTCCTGCGCAATCACGACGAGCTGACGCTGGAAATGGTCACCGACGCCGAGCGCGATTATTTGTGGTCGACCTACGCCTCCGACCCGCGCGCGCGCATCAATCTCGGTATCCGAAGGCGGCTGGCGCCGCTGATGGAGAACGACCGCCGCAAGATCGAATTGATGAACTCGATCCTGATGTCGATGCCGGGCACGCCGATCATCTATTACGGCGACGAGATCGGCATGGGCGACAACATTTATCTCGGCGACCGCAACGGCGTGCGAACGCCGATGCAGTGGACGCCCGACCGCAACGGCGGTTTTTCGCGGGCCGATCCGGCGCGGCTGTTCCTGCCGCCCAATATGGACCCCGTCTACGGCTATTCCGCCGTCAATGTGGAGGCGCAGGCGCGCTCGCTCTCTTCGCTGCTGAGCTGGACCAAGCGGCTGATCGGCGTCCGCAAGTCCACCAAAGTGTTCGGGCGCGGCACGCTCACCTTCATCCGTCCTGCCAACCGCGCGGTGCTCGCCTATGTGCGCCAGCTCGGCGAGGAGGCAATCCTCTGCGTGGCGAATATCTCGCGCTCGGCGCAGGCGGTCGAACTCGACCTGAGCGCGTGGAAAGGCCGCACCCCTCAGGAAATGCTGGGGCGCACCAAATTCCCGCGCATCGGCGAGCTGCCTTATCTGATCACGCTGCCGCCTTACGGCTTCTTCTGGTTCCTGCTGCGGCCGGAAGTCGAGCACGAGCCGGAAAAAGTGCTGCCGCGCGAGATCACCACGCTGGTGCTCGGGCAGAACGGGGAAGACGCCCTTTCAAGTTGGACGCGGCGCACCTTCGAGGCCGAGGTGCTGCCGCATTTCATGCCCGACCGGCGCTGGTTCGCCGATAAGGCCAGCCGCCCGCTCGCGGCCAGCATTTCGGCGGCAATACGCATCGAGCACGCCGACGACCGCTTTGCCGCCGTCATCGCCGACGTCGATGGTCTGCACGGCGTCAGTCGCTACTTCCTGCCGCTGACCATCCGCTGGACGCGCTACACCGAAATCGACCACGGGCCGGCGAGCGTACTCGCTGCCGTGCGCCGCGGCCCGCGCGAGGGCACGCTCCTCGACGCCACCGCCGAGCCGGAATTCATCACCGCCTTGCTGGCGAAGATCCACGCCGGCGAAACCGTCGGCGAGGGGGCGCAGCGGCTCGAATTCCGCCCTACCGGGGTGTTCGCGGCCAGCGCCCTCGCAAAGGCCGAGACGGTCAAGGCCATCGAGGGCGAGCAGTCGAACTCGAGCGTGATCGCCGACGGCAAATACGTGGTCAAGATTCTGCGGCGGATCACCGCCGGCATCCATCCTGAGCTGGAGGTCGGCCGCTTCCTCGCCGACGTCGCGCATTTCGAGAACGCGCCCACGCTCTACGGCAGCGTCGAGCTGGTGGAGGGCGAGAACCGCAGCGCGCTCGCCGTCGTGCATAAATTCATCGAAAACCAGGGCGATGCCTGGACCATTACCGCAGCCGGGCTTGACCGGCTGGTCGACGAATTGCGCATGCTGGCGACCGACGCCATCCCGGAGACGGTGGAGACCGCCTCCATGCTTCAGCGCATGCGCCAGATCGGTCGCCGCACCGCCGAGATGCACCAGGCCTTTGCCGGCAACGGCGAACTGCCGGCCTTCGCGCCCGAACCGATCACGCAGCACGATACCGCGCGCTGGGCCGACGCCGGGCTCGCCCGTGCGCGCCTGGTGTTTGCAATGCTGGAACGCGGCGCCCGCGACCTGAGCGACGCGGCCCTGCAATGCGCGCAACGCCTGCTCGAACGCCGCGATGAGATCGAGGCCTATATCGAGGCTTGCCGGCGGCTCACCCTCGACGCGGTCAAGATCCGCCATCACGGCGACTTCCATCTCGGTCAAGTGCTGATCGCCAAGGACGACGCCTATATCCTCGATTTCGAGGGTGAGCCGCGCCGCTCGCTGGAAGAGCGGCGCGCCAAGGCGCCGGCGGCGCGCGACGTCGCCGGGTTCCTTCGCTCGATCGACTACGCGGCCAGCGCCGCCATCGAGCGCGAGCCCGATCTCAAGCCGGAGGACCGCGACGGCGTCGAGCTGCGATTGCGCGGCTGGGTGGACCAGCTCAGCGCCGCCTATTGGGAGAGCTACCGCGAAACGCTGGGCGACAGCCGCCTGTGGCCGGCCGATGCCGACCAGATCAAGGCGTTGCTCGATGCCTTCCTGCTGGAAAAAGCGCTGTACGAAATCGAATACGAATTGAGCAACCGGCCGGCCTGGGCGCACATCCCGCTCGCCGCGACCTTGCGCATCCTGCAACAGCGGGAGGCCGCCGCATGAGCAAGCTTGCGCCTGCCGCCCGCGAGATCATCGCCGGCCGCCACGCCGACCCGTTCAGTTATCTCGGACCGCATCGCGAAAACGACGAAACCATCCTGCGCGTGTTCCTCCCTAACGCGCAACGCGTGGTCGCCGTCGGCGAAGGCGGCGAGCGCGAACTCGACCGCATCGACGATGCCGGCCTGTTCGCCGGCCCGCTCAACGGCATGCGCCGCTACCGGCTGCGCGCGCGTTTCGGCGACAACGACGTCGAACTAGAAGACGCCTACCGCTTTCCGCCAGTGCTGTCCGACTACGACCTTTATCTGCTCGGCGAGGGCACTCATCTGCGGATTTACGACAAGCTCGGCGCGCATCCGATGACCCTGGACGGCGTTGAAGGCGTCGCCTTCGTGGTGTGGGCGCCGAACGCACGGCGCGTGAGCGTGGTCGGCGATTTCAATTTCTGGGACGGGCGACGGCACGCCATGCGCGTGCGCGGCAACGGTTACTGGGAAATCTTCGTGCCGGGCGCGCGCGCCGACGACCGCTACAAATACGAGATCGTGGCGCGTTCGGGCGAGATGTTGCCGCTCAAATCCGATCCGGTCGGCTTCGGTGCGGAGATGCGCCCTTCGACCGCCTCGGTGGTGGTCGATGTCGCCAAGCTGCCCCGCCCACAAGCCGCACCCGCCAATGTCAACGCGCTCGACGCGCCGATGTCGATCTACGAGGTCCACCTCGGCTCATGGCGCAAGAAGGGTCCGCACGGCGAATACTGGCTGACCTATCGCGATCTGGCCGAGCAATTGCCGGCCTACGCCGCCGACATGGGCTTTACCCATGTCGAACTCCTGCCGGTCACCGAGCACCCCTTTGACGGCTCCTGGGGCTACCAGCCCACCGGTCTGTTTGCGCCCACCAGCCGCTTCGGCTCGCCGGCCGATTTCGTGCATCTCATCGACGCCCTGCATAAAGCCGGCATCGGCGTGCTGCTCGACTGGGTGCCCGGCCATTTCCCCGACGACCCGCATGGGCTCGCGCGCTTCGACGGCACCGCGCTGTACGAGCACGCCGACCCGCGCCAGGGCCGCCACCTCGACTGGGGCACCATGATCTACAATTACGGGCGCGTCGAAGTGACGAGCTTCCTCATCGCCAATGCGCTGTTCTGGCTCGAGCGCTACGGCGTCGACGGGCTGCGCGTCGATGCCGTCGCCTCCATGCTTTACCTCGACTACAGCCGGCCGGCCGGCGAGTGGGTGCCGAACAAATTCGGCGGCCGCGAGAACATCGACGCCATCGCTTTCCTGCGCCGTACCAACACGGAAGTGTTCAGGCAGCACCCGCGCTCGACCACGGCGGCGGAGGAATCGACCGCCTGGCCGATGGTGTCGCGGCCGGTCGACTGGGGCGGGCTCGGCTTCGGCTACAAGTGGAACATGGGCTGGATGCACGACACCTTGGACTACATTTCCAAGGACCCGATCTACCGCCGTCATCACCACGGCAATATTTTATTCGGGTTGCACTATGCCTTCTCGGAAAATTTCATTTTGCCGCTGTCGCATGACGAGGTCGTGCATGGAAAGCGCTCCATCCTCGGCCGCATGCCGGGCGACGAGTGGCAGCGCTTCGCTAACCTGCGCGCCTATTACGCCTTCATGTTCGGCCACCCGGGCAAGAAGCTGATGTTCATGGGCCAGGAATTCGCGCAGGACAGCGAATGGAACCACGATGTCGGCCTGCCCTGGCACCTGACCCAAAACGAGCGTCACGCCGGCGTGCAGCGACTGGTGCGCGACCTCAACCGGCTCTACCGCGCGACGCCGGCGCTGCACGCACTCGACTGCGAGGCTGCCGGCTTCGAATGGCTGGTAGCCGACGACGCCAACCATTCGACCTTTGCCTGGCTGCGCAAGGGCAGAAATCCGAACGAGCGCTGCGTCGTGGTGGTCAATTTCACGCCCCAGGTATTGCGTGATTACCGCGTGCGGGTGCCTTTCGGAGGCGCTTGGCGCGAAGTGCTCAATTCCGATGCGGCGATCTATGGCGGCAGCAATGTGGGGAACGCCGGCGCCGTATCCGCCGTTGTGACGCGTGACAGTCCGGAGCTTCGTCTTGTTGTCCCACCCCTTGCTGCCGTCTTTCTCGTTCCTGAAGTCTAACGGACACATGGAAACCGGCGCGCCCTACCCGTTGGGCGCGACGTGGGATGGCCGCGGCACCAACTTCGCTTTGTTTTCGGCGCACGCCACGAAGGTCGAATTGTGCCTATTCGACCGCGACGGCAAGCGCGAGACCCAGCGCGTCACGCTGCCCGAGCGCACCGACGACGTGTGGCACGTCTACCTGACGCATGTGACGCCTGGGCAGCTTTACGGCTACCGCGTGCACGGGCCTTATGAGCCGGCGGCCGGGCACCGCTTCAATCCGGCGAAGCTGCTGATCGACCCCTACAGCAAGCGGCTGGCCGGCCACTTCGCCTGGCACGACGCGCATTTCGGCTACCGCACCGGCAGCAAGCAAGAGGACCTGTCCTACGACCGGCGCGACAATTCGCGCCACATGTACAAGTCGGTGGTCGTCGACGTTGCGCATACTTGGGCGCACGAGAAGCGCCCGCGCATCCCTTGGGAAGACACGATCATCTACGAGGCCCATGTCAAAGGCCTCACCCAGCGGCGATCCGACGTCGCGCCCGAGACGCGCGGCAGCTATCGCGGGCTGGCCGAGCCCGGCGTGATCAAGCATCTGCGCCGCCTCGGCGTCACCACCGTCGAGCTCTTGCCGGTGCATTTCTTTCTCGACGACCGCTATTTGCTCGACCGCGGCCTGCGCAATTATTGGGGCTACAACACGCTCAGCTTCTTCACGCCGGATCAGCGCTACGCCACCGGCGACGCCATCAGCGATTTCCGCGCCGCCGTCGCGGCGCTGCACGATGCCGGCATCGAGGTCATCCTCGACGTGGTCTACAACCACACCGCCGAGGGCAATCATATGGGCCCGACGCTGTGCTACCGCGGCATCGACAACGCCTCGTATTACTGGCTCACGCCGGACAATCCGCGCTATTACGAAAACTTCACCGGCACCGGCAATGCGCTCAAGCTCGCGCATCCGCGCGTGCTGCAGATGGTGATGGATTCGCTGCGGTTATGGGTCGAAGTATTTCACGTCGACGGCTTCCGCTTCGACCTCGCCACCACACTCGGGCGCACGCCGGCCTTCGAGCCCAACGCCCCCTTCTTCGCCGCCGTGCGGCAGGACCCGGTGCTCTGCAACGTCAAGCTGATCGCCGAACCGTGGGATATCGGGTCCGGCGGCTATCAGGTCGGCGCCTTTCCGGCCGGCTGGTCGGAGTGGAACGACTTCTACCGCCAAACCGCGCGGCGCTTCTGGCGCGGCGACGGCAATTTGATCGGCGATCTCGCCCATTGCATGACCGGCTCGTCGGCCCAATTCCAGCACAACGGGCGCGGGCCGCGTTCCTCGATCAACCACGTCACGGTGCATGACGGCTTTACGCTGCACGATTGGGCGAGCTACGAGCACAAGCACAACGAGGCGAACGGCGAAGAGAACCGCGACGGTGCCGACGACAATCAGAGCACCAATTGCGGCGCCGAAGGCCCGACCGAGGATGCGGCCATCCTCGCGCTGCGGCGGCGGCTGATCCGCAACCAGCTGGCCTGCCTGTTCCTCGCGCAAGGCGTGCCGTTGATGCTGGCCGGCGACGAGGTCGGCAACAGCCAGAGCGGCAACAACAACGCCTATTGCCAGGATAACGAGACCGGCTGGGTGGACTGGTCGAAGCGCGCCAGCGACGACGACATGATCGCCTTCGTCGGCGACCTGACCAAGTTGCGCCGGCGCTTCGCGCAGCTTCGCCCGCACCATTGGGTCGAGGGCAAGAAGGCGGACGGCAGCTATGACGTGAAATGGCTGACGCCCGCCGGCGATGAGATGGACGAGCCGGACTGGAATTTTCCCGACGGACGCTTTCTGTCTTACGTGCTGGCGGCGCCGGACGGCGGCGAGCCGCTGTTCATCGTGCTCAACGGCGCCGACCTTGCGGTCGAACTCGCCTTCCCGCAATGGCCTGCGGTCGCGCGCTGGCTGCGCGTGGTCGACACCGCGGCGCAGCCAGACGGCAGCTCCTACGAGCCGGGAGCGGCCTGCCAGGCGCCAGAACGCTCGGTGCAGGCCTTCGCGGGCCGGCCGTGACGGCGGCACTGCGCTTCGGGCCGCTGCTGACGGAGCGCGGCGTCACCTTCCGTCTGTGGGCGCCGGCCGAGCGCGCGGTGACGCTGCTGCTCGACCGGCCGGTCGCGATGACCCGATGCGGCGAATGGTTCGAGGCACAGGTGCCGGAGGCCGGCGCCGGCACGCGCTATCGCTTCCGCATCGACGACGAAATGGAAATTGCCGATCCGGCCTCGCACTTCCAGCCGCAGGACGTACACGGGCCGAGCGAAGTGATCGATCACGCCGCCTTTCAATGGCGGGCGCAAGATTGGCGTGGATTGCCTTGGGAGCGCAGCGTTTTTCTTGAAGCCCATGTCGGCACCTTCACGCCGAAGGGAAGCTTCCGCGCGGCGATCGAGCAGCTCGATCACCTGGCGGCGACCGGGATCACAGCGCTCGAGCTGATGCCGGTGGCGGACTTTCCCGGCCGCTGGAATTGGGGTTATGACGGCGTGCTGCTCTACGCGCCCGATGCCGCCTACGGCCGCCCCGACGATCTCAAGGCGCTCGTCGACGCCGCCCACGGGCGCGGGTTGATGGTGTTTCTCGACGTCGTCTACAACCACTTCGGCCCGGAAGGGAATTATCTCCACCGCATCGCGCCCAAGTTCTTTTCGCAGGAGCATCATACGCCCTGGGGCGCCGCGATCGACTATCGGGTGCCGGAAGTGCGCGCCTTCGCGATTGACAACGCCCTGCATTGGCTGCGGCATTATCGGTTCGATGGGCTGCGGCTCGACGCGGTGCACGCCATTGTGGAGCCGGGCGAGCCGCATATCCTGACCGACCTCGCCGCTGCTGTGGACCGCTTCGCCAAAGCCAGCCGCCGCACTATCCATCTGGTGCTGGAGAACGACGACAACGCGGCCCGTTGGCTCGCGCCGGCCGGCGGCTATCGCGCGCAATGGAATGACGATTATCACCACGCCTGGCATGTGCTGCTGACGCACGAACAGTCCGGCTACTACCGCGATTACCAAAACGCGCCCGCGCAGGTAGCGCGCAGCCTTGCGCAAGGCTTCTCGTATCAAGGCGAGCCGTCGGCGCATCGCGAAGGCCGGCGACGCGGCGAGCCGAGCGCGCATTTGCCGCGCGCAGATTTCGTCAACTTCCTGCAAAACCACGACCAGATCGGCAACCGGCCGATGGGCGAGCGCCTGGCGGTGCTGGCCCCGCCAGAAGCGCTCGCCGCCGCGCGCACGCTGTTGCTGTTGCAGCCCGGCCCGCCGTTGCTGTTCATGGGCGAGGAGTGGGGCGCGACCGAGCCGTTCCCGTTTTTCTGCGATTTTGCCGGCGAGCTGGCCGAGGCGGTGCGCCAAGGGCGGCGGCGGGAATTCGCGCACGCCTATGCCGCGCACGGTGGCGAAATCCCCGATCCGCTGGGGCAGGAGACGCGCGATGCCGCCGTGCTCGATTGGAACGCGCTCGACGACCCCGAGCATGCGCGGCAACTGGCCCTGACGCGCGCCTTATTGACGGTGCGACAGCAACGGATCGTACCGCTTTTGGCCGCCATGACCGGCCCCGGCGTCGTCACGTTCGAGCACGGCATCCTGCACGCACGCTGGAATTCCGGCGCGGCGGCCTTGCTGCTGCTCGCCAATTTATCGGCCGCGGCGCAGCCGTATCCGAAGGATTTGATTAGGGGCGATCCGATCTGGGGCGGCGCGCCTCCCGCAACACTGCCGCCTTGGTCGGTCTATGCCGCGATCGGAGCGGCGTCATGATCCCCGCCGTGCCGCGCGCGACCTACCGGCTGCAACTCACCAAGGATTTCGGCTTCGACGGCGCCGCTACGCTCGCGCCCTATCTCAAAGAACTCGGCATCAGCCACCTCTACGCCTCGCCGTTCCTGAAGGCGCGGCCGGGCTCGACGCACGGCTACGACATCGTCGATCACGACCGGCTCAACCCCGAACTCGGCGGCGAACAGGGCTTCGCGCGGCTGTCGGCGGCGCTCAAGCAAAACGGGCTCGGCCTCATCCTCGATT
>Ga0207693_10005672_pt1 | contig 10379 bp, 8 predicted proteins | sample LARL81metaG_FD_184347 | JGI IMG/M metagenome (GOLD analysis project Ga0207693, IMG submission 184347) | Corn, switchgrass and miscanthus rhizosphere microbial communities from Kellogg Biological Station, Michigan, USA - LAR L8-1 metaG... | ecosystem: Host-associated > Plants > Roots >... | reverse complement strand
CGCGCTGTGCCCGGAGATGCGCTTCGAGGTCGCGCACGGGCAGATGGACGAGAAGGACCTCGAGAAGCGGATGCTTACCTTTCTGCGCGGCGACGCCGACGTGCTGGTCTGCACCAGCATCATCGAATCCGGGATCGACATCCCGCAGGCGAACACGTTGATCGTCGAGCGCGCCGACGCGTTCGGCCTCGCCCAGCTCTACCAGATCCGCGGCCGCGTCGGGCGAAGCCGCGAGCGCGCGTACGCGTACCTGCTGTATCCCAGCGCGGCGGCGCTGACGTCCGACGCGGCGCAGCGGCTGTCGGCGCTGTCGGACTACACCGAGCTCGGCGCCGGCTTCAAGATCGCGATGCGCGACCTCGAGATCCGCGGCGCCGGCAACCTGCTCGGCGACGAGCAGTCCGGGCATGTGGCGGCGCTCGGATTCGAGCTGTACATGCAGATGCTCGACGAGGCCGTCGCCGCAGCGGAGGGCGATGGGGCCTACGAGGAAGACTGGGAGCCGGTGCGGCTCGACGTCAACGTCGACGCGTACGTCCCGTCGGACTACATCCCCTACGAGCAGGCCAAGGTCGAGGTGCACCGACGGATCGCGGCGTCCCGAGAAGTTGCCGACCTGGTGCTGTTGCGCGAGGAGCTCGAGGACCGCTTCGGCGAGGTGCCCGACCCGCTGCGCAACCTGATCGCCCTCCAGCAGGCGCGGATCAAGCTCGGCCAGGCCGGGGCACGCGCGGTCACGTTCCGCAACGGCCGCCTGGCCGTAACCCCGATCGAGCTCGACTCGGTGCGCGCCAAGAAGATCCGCGCGGAGATCCCCGAGGCGCTGTACGAGTCGGGCAAGTCGCAGCTGTCGGTGCGCGTCCCCGACGATCCAGCCAAGCGCTTCCCGGCGGTCGTGAGGGCCGCCGATGTACTGCTGGCGGTGACCCGGGAGGCCGAGGCCGCCGAAGCGGCCTGAGCGGCCTCCCGAGTCCGCGCCTCAGGCTCGGCCGGTCGCGACTCTTCCGCGGCGAGACAGCGAGTCGAGCGTCACCGCGGCCAGCAGCACCAGCGCCGTGACGATGTACTTGGTGCCGGCGCTGACGTTCAGCAGGCCCAGGCCGTTGTCGATCATCGTGATCACGATCGCGCCCAGGAACGCGCTCTTGATCGTTCCGCGACCGCCGAACAGGCTGGTGCCGCCGATCACCGCGGCGGCGATCGAGTAGAGCAGGATCGTGCCGCCGCCGGTCGAGGTGTCGACCGAGCTCAGCCGCGACGCGAGCACGATGCCGCCGAGCGCCGCCATGAATCCCGAGATCGCGAACACGGCGATCTTGATGGCAGGGACGTTGATGCCGGCTCGGCGTGCGGCCTCGGCGTTTCCGCCGACCGCGTAGATGTGGCGACCAAACCGGGTCCGCTCTGCGACGAACGTCCAGATCACGTAGCTACCGACCATGATCAGCGTCACGTACGGCAGCCCACGGTCGGAGTCGGCGATCACAACCACGGCGATTGCCGCGATCGCGAGCACGACGATTCGTCCGATCACGAACACCCACGGGTCGTTGGGCAGCCCTGCTTGCCGTCGGCGAAAGACGTTCGACAGCCCCTGAAACGTGTACGCGCCGACCAAGGCGATCGCGACGATCCATGAGAGTGCGGCCGACATGTAGTCGTTGGCGATCCCGTTGATCAAGCTGTCCTGGATCACGATCGTCCCCGAGCTTCCGATGATCTGTAAGAGCACCCCGTTCCAGCCCAGCAGGCCCGCCAGCGTCACCACGAACGAGGGAACGCCGAGTCTGGCCACGAAGAAGCCCTGCAACACCCCGATCGCGATCCCCGTGCCGAGGGCCAGGGCGAGCGCGACCGACGTCGGGATGTTCTTACCGGGCTCGAGCAGCAGCGCCGCGATCACGCCGCCCATGCCGCTGACGTAGCCGACCGACAGGTCGATCTCGCCCAGCAGCAGCACGAATACGATCCCGGTCCCGATGATCATGATCGCCGCCATCTGCGCGATCAGGTTCACGAAGTTCCCCGCGGTGAGGAAGTTCGAGTTGCGCGCCTGGAAGTAGATCGCGATCACGATGATCCCGACCACGATCGGGAGCGATCCGAGCTCGCCCTCGCGGAGCGCCGCCACCCGCTGTCGCGCGAAGGACGCGGGCGAAATGTGCTGGTCGGTGGTTGCGTCGGCCGGCGCGCCTGACGGCGCTGGGGGAGTTGAAGTTGTGCTCATGCCACCACCCCTTCCATGCCGGGCACCGACGACAGCTGGCCGGCGGTGATCGCCTCCACGACCTCGCGCTGAGTCGTCTCAGTCCGCTTGAACTCGGCGACCGTCTGGCCGAGCCGCAGGACCGTGATGTAATCAGCGACCTCGAAGACGTCGCTCATGTTGTGGGAGATCAGGATCACGGCGAGGCCTTGGGTGGCCAGGCGCCTGGTGAGGTCGAGCACCTGGCGGGTCTGGGCGACACCGAGGGCCGCCGTAGGCTCGTCCAGGATCACCACCTTGGAATTCCACAGCACCGCCTTGGCGACCGCGACCGACTGGCGCTGGCCGCCGGACATCGAAGCCACGGGCAGGCGCACCGACTGCAGTGTGGTAACCGACAGGTCCCGCAGGACCTTGCGGGTTTCGGCTTCCATCTTGGCCTCGTCGAGCCGACGGAAGGACGACCGCGTCTCACGGCCCAGGTACATGTTCTCGACGACATCGAGGTTGTCGCACAGCGCCAGGTCCTGGTAGACGACCTCGATTCCCAGCCTCGCCGAGTCCTTTGGTCCGGAGATCGTCACCGACGAGCCCTCCCACAGAACTTCGCCCTCGTCGAGCTGGTAGATCCCCGAGATCGACTTCGTGAGCACCGTCTTGCCCGCGCCGTTGTCCCCGACCAGCGCCATCACGGTGCCGACATCCACGTGTAGGTTCGCCCCACGGAGCGCCTGGACGGCGCCGAAATGCTTAAACGCCCCTTTGACCTCGAGCAAGTGCTCGCTCACAGTCTCTCGCTCCCTCCTGCTTTGGTGCGGACCGGTGGGGCGCCGCGAGCGCCCCACCAACCGCATGTTTCGTCGTTAGATGCCGTACTTAGTGCAGAGCTTCGCGTAGGTGCCAGAACAGATCTGGTTCTTGGTCAGGAACCCGTCCTTGATCACCGTGTCCTTGATGTTCTTGGCTGTCACCGCCACCGGGGTCTCCAGCAGCGCCGGGGTCTTGACACTGCCGTTCTGAACCGATCCGTTCGACGGCGGAGTCTGACCCTTGTCGAGCGCAATCGCAACCTTCGCGGCGCCGTCGGCCTCCTTCTTGACCGCCTTGTAGACGGTCATGCACTGCTGGCCGGCGAGGATGTGCTGGATCCCGGCTGCGGTCGCGTCCTGACCGGTGACCGGCACGTACTTCAGCTTGCGGGCGGTCTCAGCCGAGATCACCGAGTTCGCGAGGCCGTCGTTGGCAGCGAGCACGGCGTTGATCTTGTTGCCGGTCTGCTGAAGCATCTGCTCGTAGATCGTCAGCGCCTTCTGGTTGTCCCAGTCGGGCACGGACTGGTTCGGGCCCTTCGAGAAGGTGCCGCTCGAGTACTGCGGGTTCAGGACCGAGTTGTAGCCGTTGGCGAACAGGGTCGCGTTGTTGTCGGTCGGTGAGCCGTTGAGCTCTGCGACAACCGGCTTGGACAGGCCGTCCTGCTTGATGCAGTTGACCAGACCCTGGCCCTGCAGCTGGCCGACTCGCGTGTTGTCAAACGACACGTAGAAGTCGGCGCCGCCGCCGAGCGTGAGGCGGTCGTAGTCGATGACCTTGACGCCCTTCGCGTGCGCGGACGCGATGATCGCCTTGCCGCTACCGGGGTCGAGGTCAACGAGCAGAATCACCTTCGCTCCGTTGGTGATGGCCTGCTCGGCCTGGGTCTTCTGGGTAGAGGGGTCTCCCTGAGCGTTGACGATCGTGTGGGAGATGCCTGCGGCTTTGAAAGCCTGGTCGAGGTAGGGACGGTCGAACTGCTCCCAGCGGACAGACGACTGCGTGTCCGGAAGCAGCACAGCGACTGAGCCTTTGCCGCTGCTGCTGCTGCTGCTTGAGCTGGCAGTGCCGGATGAAGTCGAACTGCTGCTGTTCGACGAGCCACATGCGGCGACGACGAGGGCCACGATGACCACTAGTCCCACCCCGAGCAGTGCCCGGAGCTTTGATTTCTTCACTTCGTACTCCTCCATTTGCGTGATTGCGATTGCCTTACTGCTTTGGTGTGACGGTTGTGCGGCGTGGTTTGTGGGCTCACCTCCCGGTCGCCGCGACGACGCGGCCTGACAGCACCTGCTCTGACTGGCCCACGACCAGCGCCAGAGCCCCCATCAGCTCTGCTCTGTCGCCCAGCGCTCCCGCCACGACGGTGAGATCCTCGGCTACTGCCGGGATCGCAAAGCGACGTATGGATTCCCGCATCGGGTCGAGCAGAAGATCCCCGGCGAGAGCCAACTCGCCTCCCACGACGATTCGCTGGGGATTAAATTCGTTGCACAGCGCTGCTGCGATCCGGCCGACGGTGTGGCCGGCGTCGGCGATCACCCGCTGGCAGCCCGGGTCCCCGTCCCGCGCCAGCGCGACCATCCGCTCGACGGTGATGTCGTCGCCGTGCGAGCGACGCAGCAGTTCGGTGAGCGCGGCAGCTCCGACCATCGTCTCGAGGCATCCGCGGTTGCCGCATCTACACATTTGGCCGCGGTCATCGACCGAGACATGCCCGAGCTCGCCGGCCATTCCGCGCGCGCCGCGGTACAGACGGCCGCCGAGGATCAGACCGCCGCCGATACCTGACGACAGCATCACGTACGCCATCTCGGTGGCGTCGCGACCGGCGCCCAGGACCGATTCGGCGAGCGCTCCGAGGTTGGCATCGTTGTCAACTTCGACCCGTACACCGAGGCGTTCGCTCAGCCAGGAGCCAACATCGATGTCGACCCAGCCGGGCAGGATCGTCGAAGAGCTGACCTGTCCGGTGGCACGATCGATGGGGCCCGACAGCGCCACGCCGGCGCCGACAAGTCTTTCGCGCTGCACGCCCGCGTCGGCAAGCAGACAATCAACGAGCTCGGCGGCGGTGTTGAGGCCGGCCTGGGCGTCGTGGTCGACATCCGCCTGGCGCGCGCCCTCGGCGAGGATCGTCAGCGACAGGTCCGCGATCGCGACGCGCACGAAATCGTGGTCGAACTGGATGCCGATCACTGCGCCGGCCCCCGGATCCAGCGACAGCATCAGCGGCGGCCTGCCGCCCGAGGCAGCGCTCGCGGCCTGCACGTCCTCGCGCTCGACCACGAGCCCGGCTCGCTGGAGCTCACCGACGAGCGTCGAGACCGTCGAGCGCGCGAGGCCCGTTGCCGACGCGATCTGCGAACGGCTTACCGTGCCGCGCTCGCGCACGACTTCGAGCACCTTGAGTCGGTTCAGCTCGCGCAGCGAGCTAAGCGATCCAACGCGTCCGCGGGTCGCTGAGCGACCCCCCTCGATCCTCCCCAAGTCCACGATTGGCGACGATCTTCGATCCGGAACGTTCTGTCAAGGCTCGATTAAACAAACGCCAACATTCGGACCCGTCGACCCCTGAGTTTGACCAGGACCCGACGGAACGGGCCGCATTTAGCCGGTTATTTAGTTCTGTCGGCTGTCAGGCCCACCGTGGCTGGGACAAAACCCGCGCTCACCGGCACTTCGCCGGGGCAACCTGGTTCGCGCTTACGAGCGACAATCCTCGGACCATGGCCCGTTACTCGTTGCAAGGAAAGGTCGCCCTGATCACGGGCGGCGCGCGCGGTATCGGTCTCGGCATCGCCCAAGCGTTCGTCGCACGCGGGGCCAACGTCGCCCTGCTCGATCTCGAGGCGGAGGAGGTCCAGCGGTCTGCAGCAACCCTGGGTGCCGACCGCGCGATCGGGATCGGCGCCGACGTCACCGACACCGCCGCGCTGCAAGCCGCGGTCGCGACCACCGCCGAGCGCTTTGGCGGGGTCGACATCGTCGTCGCCAACGCCGGGATCGCGCCAATGCCGAACACCGCCCGCAACATGGATCCGGTCGAGTTCGAACGGGTCGTCGAGGTCGACCTCCTCGGCGTCTACCGGACGGTCCGGGCGGCTCTGCCCCAGGTGGTCGCGCGACGCGGCCAAGTCGTCCTGGTGTCGAGCGTGTACGCGTTCCTCAACGGCATGCTCGTGTCGCCGTACGCCGTGTCAAAGGCGGGTGTCGAAGCGCTTGGACGCGCGATGAGGGCCGAACTCGCCCCGCACGGCGCGTCTGTGACGGTCGCCTACTTCGGCTTCGTCGACACGCGGATGGTCCAGGACATCATGGACCGAGACGACCAGGCCGCCGACCGCCAGGAGTTGTTTCCTGAGTTCATCACGCGGCGGATCACGCCCGCCCAGGCGGGCGAGGCCGTCGCGGAGGGTGTGCTGCGCCGGCGTGGACGCGTGATCGCTCCGCGGTACTGGACGACATTGTCGGTGCTGCGCGGAGTGGTCAATCCGGCGTTCGACTTGCTGACCTCCAAACAGCGCCGCGTGCACGACGTGATCCGGGACGCCGAAGCCACCGCGGGCGGCGCACCGGGCGCTGCGGACGCTCCGAACCCGGCGCCAGGCGGCCAACCTAGCCCTAACAGACCCGGCACGAGTTCATAAATCGGCTCGCTATCCTCACCCGTCGTCGTGAAGAAGGTCATGCGAAAGAGGGTCATGCGAACAATATTTGCCTTGGGCACCGCCGCGATCGTGTCCGTCCTGCTAGCCGCGTGCGGCGGGAGCAGCGGCACGGGAGTATCGTCGGACTCGGTCGCCGAGGTGGCCGGCAACCAGATCACCACTCAGGCTTTCAACCACTGGATGTACGTGGCGGCCAAATCCCAGGCGGCCCAGAGCCCCGGGCAGCCGGTGATCGTCCCGACCGACCCGCCGCAGTTCACCAAGTGCATCTCCACCGTCCGTCAGGCGGTGCCGAGCCTCGCCAAGCAGACCGACAAGACGCTGCGCACCGACTGCCAGCAGCTCTTTACCTCGCTCTCGGGCCAGGTCATGGACTTCTTGATCAAGGCCTACTGGTACCAGGCCGACGCAGCCCGGCTTGGCCTGAAGGTCACCGACGCCCAGGTCCAGAAGGCGTATGCCACGGCCAAGAAGCAGGCGTATCCGACGGCGTCGGCGTTCAACCAATTCCTCAGCCAGACGGGCTTCACGGTCAACGACCTGCTGTTTCGCTTCCGCGTCAGCCAGCTCTTCCAGAAGCTGGCCGCGAAGCACAGCACCAAGATCACTCCGGCCACGATCCAGGCCTACTACAACAACCACAAGTCGCAGTTCGGCAAGCCCGAGACCCGCGACATAAGGATCGTGCTGACCAAGACCGCCGGCCAGGCCGCCGCCGCCAAGGCAGCCCTCGCCCACGGATCTAGCTGGAAGGTCGTCGCCAAGAAGTACTCGACCGACCCGTCCAAGAACAACGGCGGCCTGCTTCCGGGGGTGGCCAAGGGCCAGGAGGACAAGGCGCTTGACAGCGCCGCGTTCGCGACCGCGACCAAGACCAACAAGGTCTACGGGCCGGTCAAGGGGCAGTTCGGCTACTACGTCTTCGAGGTCACCAAGGTCACCAAGGCCACGCAGCAGTCGCTGGCGCAGGCCACGCCGGTGATCCAGCAGACCCTGACCGGCCAGCAGCAGACCAGCGCCCAGACCGCGGTCGACAACGTCGCCAAGAAGCAGTGGCTGAGCAAGACCCAGTGCCGCTCGCTCTATGCGATGGCAGACTGCACGGGCTACAAGGCCCCGAAGACATCGACGACGACCGCTCCGACGACCGCTCCGAGCACGACCACCACTGGGTGACCTCCGAAGCTGGAGGTGACTCGAAGCAGTCCTACGACGCACTCGTCGAACTCGACGAGATCACCCGGCGGCTGCGCAAGGAGTGTCCGTGGGACCGCGAGCAGAACGAGCGCACGATCGTTCCGCACACGGTCGAGGAGGCCTACGAGCTCGCCGACGCGGCCAACCGGGGTGACGACTCCAAGCTCGTCGACGAGCTCGGCGACGTCCTCTTCCAGGTCTACTTCCTGTCGCTGCTGCTCGAGGAGCGCGGCGCGGGTGATCTTGGCCGCGTCGCCGAGCACGTCACCGCCAAGCTGATCCGCCGCCACCCGCATGTGTTCGGCGAGGTGGAGGCCTCGACCGCCGGCGAGGTGCTGCGCAACTGGGATCAGATCAAGCAGACCGAGCCCGGACGCGAGCCCGGTGTGTTCGGCGAGGTCCCCGAGAATCTCCCGTCGGCGCTGTACGCCCGCAAGGTCCAGCGGCGCGCCGCCACCAGTGGCTTTGACTTCCCCGGCATCGAGGGACCACTGCAATCCGTGCGCGAGGAGCTCGGCGAGGTGGAGGCGGCCGACACGCCCGAGGAGCGCTTCTCAGAGGTCGGCGATCTGCTGTTTGCCGTGGTTAACGTGGCGCGCAAGCTGCACGTCGATCCCGAGCTCGCACTGCGCTCGTCGGCCGACAGATTTCGCGCTCGCGTGGACGCCGGGGTCGAGCTGGCCGCATCCGAAGGCCGAAGCTGGAACGATCTCCCGCCTGATGAGCAGCTCATCTACTACGCCAGAGCACGCCTGAACGAAGGAGGCCCGAGGCAGCCATGAGCCAGATCGAGCACGTGCATGCCCGGCAGATCCTCGACAGCCGGGGCAATCCGACCGTCGAGGTCGAGCTCAGCCTGCGGTCAGGGGCGTGGGGCCGCGCCGCCGTGCCGTCCGGGGCGTCGACGGGGGAGTTCGAGGCAACCGAGCTGCGCGATGGCGGCTCGGACTGGATGGGCAAGGGCGTCACGCGCGCCGTGGAGAACGTCAACGGCGAGATCGCCACCGCTGTGCGCGGCCAGGACGCCTCCAGCCAGGCTGCGCTTGACCGGATGTTGATCACCCTCGACGGGACGCCGAACAAGTCGCGCCTGGGGGCCAACGCCATCCTGGCGGTCTCGCTCGCCGCGGCGCACGCGGCCTCGGCCGAAGAGCGGCTCCCGCTGTGGCGCTACCTGGGCGGTGAGAGCGCACACGTGCTGCCGGTCCCGATGATGAACGTCATCAACGGCGGTGCTCACGCCGACAACAAGGTCGACTTTCAGGAGTTCATGGTCGTTCCCGTCGGCGGCCGCACGTTCGCCGAGGCGCTGAAGATGGGCGACGAGGTGTTTCAGCACCTCAAGCAGAACCTCAAGGGCAAGGGGATCTCGACGACCGTCGGCGATGAAGGCGGATTTGCGCCCGATCTGGGTTCCAACGCAGAGGCGCTCGAGGTGTTGATGGAGGCGATCCGGTCGGCCGGCTACGTGCCCGGCGAGCAGGTGGCGATCGCGCTGGACCCCGCCGTATCCGAGATCTACAAGGACGGCGCGTACGTGCTCGAGCACGAAGGGCGAACGCTGAGCGCCGACGAGTTGACGAGCTATTGGGAGGATTTGGCAGGCCGCTACCCGATCGTCTCGATTGAGGACGGCATGGACGAGGAGGACTGGGCCGGCTGGACGACGCTGACGCAGCGCCTCGGTAACAGCGTGCAGCTCGTCGGCGACGATCTGTTCGTCACCAACACCGATCGCCTGAAGCGCGGGATCGACAGCGGCGTGGCCAACTCGATCCTGATCAAGGTCAACCAGATCGGCACTTTGTCCGAGACACTGGCGGCGATCAGGCTGGCCCGTGAGAACAACTACACCGCCGTGATCTCGCACCGCTCCGGCGAGACCGAGGACGTCACGATCGCCGACCTCGCGGTCGCGACCGGCGTCGGACAGATCAAGACCGGAGCGCCGTCGCGCACCGACCGGGTGGCGAAGTACAACCAGTTGCTGCGAATCGAAGAAGCGCTGGGCTCAGACGCGCAGTACGCCGGCCGGTCCACATTCCGGCAGTGAGCAGCCCGACAGCGCTGCAATCCCCCGTGCAGCAGGAAGGTGAAGCGCGGCGTCGAACGAAGGGCGCACGGGATGCCGCCAGCCCGCCCTGCAACGAGAAGCGCGCCACGCAGACAAGCCCGGACGCCGCCACGCCCGCGGCGTGTGAGCCGCACGGCGCCCTTGCGCCGCGTCCGGTGGGATCGCGTCGGCCGGGTGGGCTTGCTCGTGGTGCTCGCCGTCGTTGCCGGGCTGTACGTGCAGCAGGCGCTGGCGTATCTGTCGGTCCGCTCGCAGGCTCGACAGCAACAGGCGATCGTCCGCGACCTGCAGCGCCAGAACGCTGCCCTGACCGCGCAGCAGCGCTCGCTGAAGAATCCCGCCACAGTGCAGCGCGAGGCGCGGGCGCTGGGCATGGTGCGGATGGGCGAGCACCCGTACGTGATCACCGGGCTGCCGA